>Ga0190265_10000820_pt1 | contig 20689 bp, 19 predicted proteins | sample Popmic124T_FD_133135 | JGI IMG/M metagenome (GOLD analysis project Ga0190265, IMG submission 133135) | Populus adjacent soil microbial communities from riparian zone of Indian Creek, Utah, USA - 124 T | ecosystem: Environmental > Terrestrial > Soil > Riparian zone | place: USA: Utah | collected...
CCGGCGCGAGCACCTCACCTTCGGCCCCACCTGGCGCCGCGGCGTGAGTCTCACCTGGGTGGCCACCGACGATTTCCGCTACCTGGATCGAGGCTTGTACGATGAGGTCGGCACCGTGGAACTACAGAGCTTTGGGGGTGTGACCACGGAGAGTGGCAAGTGGCAGCTCGCGCTCCAGACCACAGTGGGCGGCGGGCTGGTGTACAATCGTGATGGCCTGGCCGCAACGGGCCGGCCCGAGCTGAATCCGTTCTACTTTCGGGGCGCGATCGAGGGAACCGCTCGCCGGCCGCTTGGGACCCAACGCAATCTCGCCGCCCGGCTTTTCGTCGCCTACGCCCGCGGCGGCGAGGAGACCGCCAAGCAGCGACAGATCTACCTCCAGGGCGCCGATCCGCTCCAGCAGCTGTACAATCCGTTCCTTCGTTCTCGGGGCTCGCTCCTCGTGCGCGAAGACTTTCACTACCATTCCGCCGGGGGCGCTGGAGTGCGTGGTATCGACTCTCACCTCTCCACCGGCGCCATCGTCGCGCTCAACCTCGAGCTCGACCAGACGCTGGTGGCGCGACCGTTAGCGGGTCTCTTTAGTCGCATCGCGGTTGCCGCGTTCACCGATCTCTCCCACACTCTCGGTGGAACCGCCCAGCCGCTCACGGGCGACCGCCTCCGGTTCCTGGGCGACGCAGGCTTCGGGCTCCGGGCCGATCACCGTATCGGCGACACCAGATTCACCACCAGATTCGACTTCCCTCTCTACGTCAGCCGGCCGGAACTGGCGCAGGACCTTGAGCCGGGTGACGGCGACGTGGAGTTTCGCTGGACCTTCAGCTTTGAACCGGCGTTTTGAAGAGGCGGGGAAGCGGGGAAGCAGGGAAGCGGGGAGGAAACCGGGCAGGCTTGTCATCCTGAGCGAAGCGAAGGATCGCCCATCGTGACGATTTGCCCCATCCGATCACGCACTTCCCCGCTTCCCCGCTTCCCTGCTTCCCCGCCATATTTAGTCCGCATGCTGACGCCGTCCGATTCAACTCGTCGTGGTCTGCTGCGCTCGGCGCTGGGCGACTGGCTCGAACGTCTCATGGCCCACACCGAGGACCGCGTCATCGCTCGGCGCTACTTTCGCCCGCCGGGTGCATTGCCGGAAATCGGATTTCTGGCTGCCTGCACCCGCTGCGGTGCCTGCATCGAGGCCTGTCCGCCGCACGCGATCATCAAGGTACGGCCTAATGGCGGCCTCGCTGCGGGTACCCCATATCTCGAACCAGCCAGCGAGCCCTGCATCGCGTGTCCGACCATGCCCTGCGCCGCCGCCTGTCCGACGCCGGCGCTCACGGTTCCCGGGCGGGGCTGGGCGGACTACCGGCTCGGTGTGCTGGAGCTGTACCCGGAGCGCTGCCTCACCTTTCGCGGGACGCCGTGCCGAGTCTGCGCCGAGGCCTGTCCAGTGGGCGACGCGGCACTCACCATCGACGCCGCTGGACATCCGGTCATCCGGCGGGAGGGCTGCGTCGGCTGCGGTGTCTGCGTTCACGCTTGCGTCACGACTCCATCGTCGTTCGAACTCACTTATGTGGAGGGCTAAGTGCCCGATGTGCCGTACCGGGTTGATAAGCCGTGGGGTTACGAGCTGATCTGGGCCCGCACCGATCGTTACGTGGGGAAGATTCTCCATGTGAAGGCAGGGCACGTGCTCAGTCTCCAATATCACAACCGGAAGGATGAGACGATGCACCTGCTGTCGGGCGAGCTCACCCTTCGAACCCAGGTGGGCGACAAACTCGTCTCCCGGCCCTTCAAGGCGGGTGAGTCGGTCCACATTCCCGCGAAGCTCATCCACCAGATTGAGGCAATAGTGGACAGCGACGTTCTCGAGGCCTCCACGCCGGAGCTCGACGACCTCGTCCGCCTCCAAGACCGCTATGGAAGAGGCTGACCATGCAAGTGATCATCCCCCTGGCAGGCAAGGGCACCCGGCTTCGACCGCACACTCATCTGGTGCCCAAGCCGATGCTGAAAGTGGCCGGCCGGCCGGTCATGGACTGGGTCATGGACCGGCTCAAGGGCCTGGACGTCACCGAGCTCATCTTCATCACCGGTCACCTCAAGGAGCAGGTGGAGGACTTCGCCCGGAAGCGATACAAGATCCCGTCCCGCTTCATCGAGCAGAAAGTGCAGGACGGCACTGCGGGCGCGGTGAACCTGGCGCGTCCCTACGTGAAAGGGCCGGTGCTGATCATCTTTGTGGATACGGTGTTCGAGGCCGACCTCACCCTGATCAACCGGACCGACGCCGACGGGATAATCTGGGCCAAGGAAGTGGAGGACTACCAGCGCTTCGGGGTGGTGGTCACCGATGCGCAAGGATATATGACTCGCATCGTGGAGAAGCCGAACACTCCGATTTCCAAGCTGGCCAACATCGGGCTCTACTACATTCGTGACGTAGACAGCCTCTGGAAGGGCATTGATCACGTGCTCGCCAACCCGGCCAACAAGGGCGAGTGGTATCTGACCGACGCCTTCCAGTGGATGATCGAGCATAAGAAACGGATCCTCACCGCCGAGGTGGGTGGCTGGTACGACTGCGGGAAGCTGGATACGCTGCTGGAGACCAATGAGATCCTCCTGCGAAAGGGCGCGGCCCGGCGGGTGGACTTCCCCGGCGTCACCATCCATGAGCCGGTCTACATCGAGGATGGAGTGACTATCGAACGCAGCGAGATAGGGCCCAATGTCTCGCTGGAATCCGGCACCAGGGTAACCGGCAGCCGGCTTCGCAATACAATCGTCGGCCGCGACGCGAAGCTGAATGAGGTGCAGCTCGACGGCTCTCTTCTGGGCAATGACGTAGTAATGGAGGGATTCCGCGGGAGCACCACGCTGGGCGACCACTCCGAGGTGAGCGCGAAGCTGAACGCGGAGCGGTCATCCTGAGCGAGCTTCACGAGCGAAGGAGCCAAGGCTCTGTGACAGCCGTGGACGATCTTTGTCGGTCCTACCTGGATCTCAAGTACCACTTCGATCCCGCGGCGGCCAGCGCCGCCGGGCTCGTGGCGCAGGACTCTCGACTCGGCCGCTTCGACGGCGATGCAGTGCGGGAGCATCTGGCGGCGCTTCGATCACTCACCGGTGCGCTGGAGGAGCTCGAACCCGAGGAGCTCAACGAGGAGATCGATCGCACCGCCCTGCTGGGAGAGATGCGCAGCACGGTTTTCCGGCTGGAGTACGAACTCCCGCACATTCGCAACCCGGGCTTCTGGCTCTCTCATCTGCTGCAAGGTCTGTATACCCTCCTGGCGCGGCACGGAGACGACCTTCCCAGCCGCGTCCCCGCCGTGATCGCCCGGCTGGAGGCGGCGCCGGCCTTTCTCGAGAGCGCCAGCGACACCATCGACGAGCCGCCTTCGGTTTTCGTCGATACCGCGCTCAGCATGCTGGGCGGGGGCGGACAGCTGATCGCGGAGATGGTGGCGGTGTTTGCCGGGGCTGCGCCGGAGCTCGCGGGCCAGCTGAAGACGGCGGGGGAGGTAGCTCTCCACGCTCTCGTAGCGTTCGGCGCTGCCCTGCGCGACGAGGTCGAGCCCGCCGCGGATCCCCATGCGTTTGCCATCGGTGAGGAGCAATTCGCCCGCCGGCTGCACCATGAGCATGCGCTCATGGCCGGCCCACCCGAGCTTTGGCGTTACGGCCTCCACCTGCAGGAGGAGGTCACGGAGGAGATCATCGCGCTGGCTAAGCGGCTCGACCCGCGCCCCTGGCGGGTGGTGGTGGACGAGCTGCGGAACGACTCACCGCCGGCCGATCAGCTGCTCGGTGCCTACCGCCAGGAGATCGACCGGGCGCTCAACTGGGTGCTGGAGCATGATCTCGTGACCGTGCCCGAGGCTCCGGTCGAGGTAGTGCCCACGCCGGCGTTTCTTGCCTCCCTCGTACCGTTTGCGGCGTATGAGCCGCCGCCGCTCTATCTGCCCGATCGTACCGGGCGGTTTTACGTGACCGCGCCCGATCCATCGCTCCCGTCTGAGGTTGTCGCGCAGCAACGGCGGGGCCACTGCACCCATGGCATGCCGGCCATGGTGGTCCACGAAGCGTACCCGGGTCACCACCTCCAACTGGTCACGGTGCAGAGCCTCGGCTCGGAGGTGCGGCGCCACGTTTGGAGTCCGATCATGGTGGAGGGATGGGCCCTCTATTGCGAGCAACTGATGGACGAGACCGGGTACTACCTCAGCGATCAGGCCCGGTTGTTTCGGCTGGTGAACCTCCTGTGGCGCGCGGTCCGAGTGGTGCTGGACGTGGGACTCCATACTAGGGGGATGAGCCCAACCGAGGCGGTGGACTACATGGTAGAGCACCTGCCCATCGAGCGCGCCAGCGCCGAGGCAGAGGTGCGCCGCTATTGTGCCTGGCCCACCTACCAGCTCTGCTACGCGGTCGGCCGGCGCGAGCTGCTGCGCCTGCGAGATGAATATCGGGAACGGGAAGGTGGCGCCTATGGCGCGCGGCGCTTCCACGACGAGGTGATGGGGTACGGCGGGCTGCCTGTGAGTCTCGCGAGCTGGGGTATGGGGCTCGCCGAGTGAACGGCCGGAACCGGAGAGGACCGACCGCATGAACATCACCGTCCTGACTTATCTCGATAGCGAAGACGAAAACTCAAAGGACTACGAGGCCGTGGTCCCCCAGGTAGCCCGGACCCTGCGCAGCCTGGGGCACCGGGTCTCCGTCCTCGGCGCGCACGGCGACGTCAAGCGCCTGATCGCCGGGCTGTCGCGCCGGCGACCCGATCTCGTCTTCAATCTGATGGAGATGTTCGCAGACAACGTGTTTGGCGACATTCCCGTAACCGGGCTGCTCGACCTGATCGGGGTCAAGTACACCGGCAGCGGACCGGGAGAGCTCTACCTGAGCCAGGACAAGGGCCTCACCAAGAAGCTCCTGGCCTTCGACGGAATTCTCTATCCGCGCTTTGCCGTGTTCTCGAAGCAACAGGGCTCATTCGAGACCGGCGGTAACCTGCGCATGCCGCTGTTCGTGAAGCCGCTCCGGTCCGACTCGTCTCTCGGGATCGGGGGCAAGTCGCTAGTGCACGATCCGGTGGCGCTGATGGAGCGGGTAACGGCCATCCGGAAGGAGCTGAATGATTCCGCGCTCGCCGAGGAGTACATCGAGGGCCGTGAGTTCTATGTGGGCGTGCTGGGCAACGGACAACCGAAGGCGCTGCCGCCAATCGAGGTCGATTTCACCGGGTTTCCGGAGGGAGTGCCCAAGGTTCTGGACAGCAAGGCCAAGTGGGACGAGGGCAGTCAGGAGTACAAGGGCACCAAGTCGGTCCTGGCCAATCTGCCCGACGAGCTGCGCGCCCGTTTGCAGAAGGTGGCCGTCGATGCCTTTCGCGCGCTCAGGGTCCGGGACTACGGCCGGGTGGATCTCCGGCTCACCGACACCGGCGATATATATGTGCTCGAGGTGAACGCCAGCTGTTACCTCGAGCGGTCCAGCGAGTTTGCCATGTCGGCTGCGGCGGCGGGTCTGGATTACCCCAGGCTGATTGAGCGGATCGTGAACCTGGCCCTTGAGCGCTACGGGAAGTAGGGCGGGAAGGTCGGGAAGGTCGGGAAGGTCGGGAAGGTCGGGAAGGTCGGGAAGGTCGGGAAAGGCCGGGAAGGAGGGGGTAAAGATCCTTTCGCTATGATCAGGATGACAAATGATCTCGAATTTTTCTCATCCTTCCCGTCCCTCCCGACCTTCCCGTGTCCCGCCCGCGGTCAAGGGGCTGTCGCTCGTCTCCCTGTTCAATGACTTCGCCAGCGAAATGGTCTATCCGCTGCTGCCCGCCTTCGTCACTCGAAGCCTGGGTGGCGGTCCCCTGGCCCTTGGGCTGCTGGACGGTGCCGCGGAGCTGACCTCGTCGGCGGTCAAGTGGATCAGCGGCCGGCTGTCCGACCGGCCGGGGTGGCGCCGGCCCCTGATCTTGTGGGGCTACGCCACGGCGGTCCTGGTGCGCCCGTTGATCTCGGCTGCCGGGTCGGCCTGGCAGGTGGTTGGGTTCCGGGTGATCGACCGGTTCGGCAAAGGCCTCCGGACGCCGCCTCGGGACGCATTGATCGCAGAGATCACCCCGCCGCCACTCAGGGGCCGGGCATTCGGATTTCACCGTGGGGCAGACCACTTTGGTGCCGTGCTCGGCTCGCTGGCGGCCTGGTTCCTCCTGAGTCGCGGGGCGGATGTTCGCAGTGTGATCGGCTGGAGCGTGCTGCCGGGCGTGGTGGCGTTCGTGGTGCTGACGGTGGTGCTTCGGCGGACGGGCGGACGGGCGGACGGGCGGACCGATGAGGTCGACATGGGGACCGGCAGGCAGGCCAACCTTCCGACCGACCGTCCACCCGTCCATACGTCCGCTCGTTTCTGGCCCCCAGTCCTTGCCTTGACGACCCTCACCTTCTTTCGGTTGCCGGAGACACTGCTCATCCTCCGGCTCCAGGACCGCGGGGTCATGGTCGCGGCGGTTCCTCTGGTGTGGGCCGGGCTCCATGTCGTCCGAAGCCTCAGCTCGTATCCGGGAGGCTGGCTGTCGGATCGGCTGGGACCGCGCCGGGTGGTTGCTGCCGGGGGTTTACTGTTCGCTCTTGGAGCCTTTGCACTGGGGGCTGAGCTCGGCCCGCTAGAAGCGATTGGTGTATTCCTGATGCTCGGGCTCGTGGCCGGTCTCACCGAGTCGGGAGAGCGCGCCGTGGTGGCGCGATTGGCACCGGTGCGCACCGGGCGGGGTTTCGGTTCCTACCACGCGCTCGTCGGGGCGGCGGCGCTGCCTGCCGGACTCGGTTTCGGGGCGCTGTACCAATCCGGCGGTGGCCCGGTGGCGTTGTGGGCATCGGGCGCCGGAATGCTCACCGCGGTCGTCCTCTGGCTCACCGTTTCACCAGCAGACGAGGGATCGAACTCATGAGGCAGAGAGTCACTGTTATCGGGTCGCTCGCGATGACTGGCCTGTTGTGTTTCGGCGCCGCAGGCCAGCAGTCGGCCGCTGCCCAGGTGCAGGTTCGGGTTGGCCTGCCCGGGCGGGCGACCTACTCGGAGTTACACGAAGGGCTGCGGCGGGGAAGCCCCACCGCCGATTCTATTCGGGCGATCCAGCGCGCGAAGGTGCCGGGCCCACTCTGGCGCCGGATGCGTTTGACGATCGAGGGGAAGGGGGACTGGAATTCCGCGCTGGTATCCCTGACCCGGCTCGCGGAGCTGAGGAGTCCGGCCTACGCCGACAGCGCGGCCCGCTTGCTGAAGCATCTGGAGTCCGCGGGATCGGTGCCGTTCCCGAACGATCCCGGTCTCAAGGGAGAAGATCTCGAGCCTTCTCTTCAGGCCATAGTGCTGGAACGCCGCCGAGCGGTGGAAGACGACTCGGCGGTGCTGGCCGATATTCTGGCCCGCATTCCCAGCAAGGACTACAACCATGGCGATGCGTGGGTGCTGGGGCGGCTCGGGGCGGGAGCGGCGGACTCGGTGGCAGCGCGTTTTCGGGCCGCCGACACCGAGGAGTTCCGAGTTCGCTATCTGACACTGCTCTCCTACTTCACCGATCCGAAGCTGATTCCGCTTCTGGCCCGGGTCTACGTGGCTCCCGACAGCTTTGGCGTTCCCAAGCGCTACGCGATTCGCGCTTCCGACGGACTCCTCTGGATTGGAACCAGGGAGTCCTTGGTGGGACTCCAACGCGCCAGGTCCCGGGCGCGGTCCGCGGGGACCTACGCCGATTCATCCCTGGCGAGGGGCGGATATGATTTCCTGGCCAACGACAGCTCGGCCGTCATCTCCCGAACGGGGAAATGGCTGACGGCCTGGATCCAGGAGCTGAAGTCTCACTGAGACTACAGCTCCGCCCCCTCCACCGATCAAGCCCCCGCTGCGGCCTTCCGCGCTTTCGCTCTAACGAAGGCGTGGTTCAGTGTGGGCAGGGTGTACAACTCCGTTGCCTGTCGGCGAAGCTCGGCGGCCTTGGCCTGATCGCCCTTCCCCTCATAGGCCGAGCCGGTCGCGTACAGAACGGACGGATCCAGCTGGTTTGCCTGAGCCAGCTCGGCAATCGCCTGGTCGTAGTTCTTCTCTGCCTTGGCAATCTTGCCGGCCAGCTTATGCGCCTCACGAGTGCGGAACTCGCTGTCCTTGGCCTTGGCTCCATCCAGATACGCCGCCGCATGCGTTTTCGCTGCAGCCAAGTCCTTCTTGGCCAGCGCGACCCGTCCCAGGTTGTAGTGGTGGGCCAGCGCCGCGTCGTCCTTTGCTTCCTGGGAACGGCTGGACTTGGCCACCAGACTCGAGGCCTGTTCGTAGCGTTTGGCAGCCTCGTCCGGCCTGCCGGCGTGGAGCAGAATGTCTCCCATGGTTTCCACGTCGCCCGCCATGGTCACGGTGTCGCCGATCTTCGCGGCCAGCTCGTACCGTTTCTGAATCTCCTTCAGGGCCGCGTCGTTCTTTCCCTGGTCAACGTATACCAGCGCTTTGGTCAACAGCCCTAATCGGCGGTCAGCGTCGTTCTGGCCCGCCTTGTCGAGCTTATCGGCTTCGGCAAGAGCCTGGTTGTGCTTGCCTTGATACATATGATTGGCAGCGATGCCGAAGTGCGAGGCCACAAAGTGCGGATCGATGGACAGGGCCTTCTGGTACTGCTTGATGGACTCGTCGAACTTTCCGGTCCTCAGCAGCAGCTCGGCGTATGAGTCATACGGATTCGGATCGTTGGGAACCAGCTCGATGTACTTCTTGAATGCCGTCTCCGCTTCCGGGTAGTCTCCCAGCGCGCTGTGGCTGTAGCCAAGCATGTTGTAGGCCGGTGCGAAGTTCGGCTCGACGTCGATCGCCTTTTGAAGCTCGTCGCGCGCGCCTTCGTAGTCCTGCTCGCCAAAGAAGTAGACATTGCCCAGGGCTGCATGGGCCCGCTCATCTTCCGGGTACGCTGCAACCAGTTGCTTGGAATACTCCAGCCATTTTGCCGGGTCGCCGTTATTGATCGCCTGGAAGGCGAGGATCGTCAGCCGCTCTCCCTCCGAAGCCTTGTCGGATAGAGCCACTGCGCGGTTCAAATGCTCGGTCGTTTCCTTGGCGTTCGGCGACGCCTGCGCGAGGTTAAAGTGAGCCATGGCAAAGTTCGGATCCTTAGCCACGGCCTTTTCGAACAGCTGGCCGGCCTCGTGCGGGCGGAGCTGATCGGCCAACCTGAGACCCTCGGCCTGGAGCTGTCTCGCTTCCTCGGAGCCGGTGGTGACCGGAACCTTGCCCTGGTTTGCGGTGGTGACGGCTCCGGTCTCGCGTGCTTCGTCGGACTTCGAGCGATCGCAGCCCGCGAGGATGAAGACCACCCCGCAGAGGGTGAGCCACACGTTAGGCCGGGTGAATGCGGATCGCATTTGGTCCTCCTTCGGTGTGATACGGCAGGGACGGGGACGGCAGCGCGGGTGGTGTGCGGAGTGCCAGGCGCTGATTGGAGGCTGGCTGGCTAGCTGGTGCGCGCCGCGCATAGCGGCTGGGATAGCTGCGAGAGGAAAGCGGAGCGGAGGCGAACCGATCGTGCACCCGCACTAGGGGCCAACCATTGTCGTGGTCGGATACTCGGGGGGTCCCCGAGCCATTAGCCTACGGCTCGGTAAGACCCTTGTCAAGCAAGATTTTTCGCTGCGGCCCCGAGGATTGACTAGAGAGGATCTGGGCCGCCGCCACCCGGGGGGGGAGCCGGTACGTCGCAGGTGATAGTGAATTGGGCCTGGACGGTATCGACCGGGACCACTTCGACGAACTTGGGGTTCTCCTCCGTGGAGCAGTTCTCCGCTATGCCGGTCAGGGCCACCTCATAGGTCCCGGGCTCGACGTCCTCGAACCAGATGGTGTCCAGGTTTCCGATTGCAATGCTCTGGCTGTTCAGCTCGGCCACGTACCCGTTGCCGTCGAAATCGGTGCCCTCGGTCAGGGCCTCCACCTGGATCGTGCCATCCTGGGTCACAAGTGAGGTCGAGTCGTCCCCACATGAGATCGAGATCATCGTGCCCGCCCCGAGCAAGACCAGGCTCAGTGCGGTGCTTCCTTGCCTCCAAAGGTAATCCAACATGGGAGCTCGCTTTCGAAGCATTCTTATGGGTTACGAAATGGCCGGCTGAATGTCCGTGGGCAGCTGGCTCGTGTCAACCGTCTCCTGTGCCAAGTAGAGACGTTCATGTGTCGATTCGGCAACACAGCGGGGCGTGGGCAGCTGGCAGAGGTACCGGGGGAACGCAGCTCAGCGCCTCAGCAGCACCGGGTTGGCCCGTCCTCGTAACGGCTGCGAACGAACTCCTCGTAATACTCGCGCTCGGTCGGAATCGCCCGGTTCGGATGGTAGCGGCGCAGGTGCTCGAGGTGCGCCGCGTAATCCGGCATGCCGGCAATGCAGCGGAGCAAGGAACCGATCCGCTGGACTGAGTTTACTGCCCGGCTGCCTGGCCGCCCCGCTTCCCCGCTACCCTGCATACGCCGTCTCCACAAAGGGCGACTCCTCCGCCTTGGCCGGTTTCCGGCGGGTCAGGATCAGGACCCACTCACGAGCGGACGCCACCAGCACGAGGACGGTGACCACCATGAAGGCCATCGTCACCACCGCATCCAGGCGGTCGTTGAAGATGAGGCGGGCGCCGCGCGAGGCGTCCAGCGCCCCGCTCGCCACCTGTGCCGCAGTCTGGGTCGCGTGGGCGAGAAATCCGAGACGAGGATCGCCCGCGAACACCTTCTGCCACCCCGCGGTCAAGGTTGCGGCCAGGAGCCAGGCGAGCGGAAGCAAGGTGACCCAGGCATACCGCGCCTTGCCGCTCTTGATGATCAGGGTGGTGCCGACGCAGAGTGCCACCGAGGCCAGTAGCTGATTGCTGATTCCGAATAGTGGCCACAGCGAGTTGATGCCGCCGAGCGGATCCAGCACTCCCTGCACCAGGAAATAGCCCCAGCCGCCCACCACCAGGGCGGAGGCCAGTACTGTGCTCGGGTACCACGAGGTCCGGCCCAGCGGGCGCCAGATCTGGCCGGCAAGCTCCTGGAGCATGAAGCGGCCGACCCGGGTGCCGGTATCGACCGTGGTCAGGATGAACAACGCCTCGAACATGATGGCGAAGTGGTACCACAGGGCCATGAGCCCTTGTCCGAATGCGCTGCTGAAGATGTGGGCCATGCCCACCGCCAACGACGGAGCCCCGCCGGTCCGGCCCAGCAGACTCTGCTCCCCCACCGAGGCCGCCAGCCCGTCGATCTGCTCCGGTGTCACCACGAAGCCCCAACCCCGGATCACTTCGGCCGCGCTGTGCACGTTCCCGCCCAGCGTGGCCAGCGGTGCGTTGATGGCGAAATAGATCCCCGGGTCGAGCAGCGCGGCGGCGCAGAGCGCCATGACCGCCACGAACGACTCCATCAGCATGCCGCCATAGCCGATGAGCCGGGCGTCGCTCTCCCGCATGAGCATCTTCGGCGTGGTGCCTGACGCCACCAGCGCGTGGAAGCCGCTGATCGCACCGCAGGCTATGGTGATAAAAGCAAACGGAAACAGCTTCCCTGCGAACACCGGTCCCGTCCCATCGATGAACGGCGTGACGGCCGGGAGCTTGAGCGGCGGGAGAACCAGTAGAATCCCCAGGGCCAGCAGGAGGATCGTTCCGATCTTCATGAAGGTCGAGAGGTAGTCTCGGGGGCAGAGCAGCATCCAGACCGGCAGCACACTCGCGATGAACCCGTACCCGATCATGCCGTAGGCGATGGTCAGGCCCGAGTAAGTGAAATAGGGCGCGAGCGTGGCCGACTCGGCCACGTGTCTTCCACCCACCAGCGCCAAGAGGAGGAGGAGCACGCCGGCCAGGGAAGCCTCCAGGGTCCGCCCCGGACGCCAGATCTTCATCCAGAAGCCCATCAGGATTGCGATGGGGAGGGTGCACAGGATGGTGAACACTCCCCAGGGACTGTCCTTCAACGCATTGACTACGACCAGTGCCAACACCGCCAGGAGAATGACCATGATGGCGAGCACCGCGACCATGGCGAGCAGCCCGGTGACCGGCCCGGTCTCCTCCTTGGCCATCTGTCCCAGCGACTTGCCATCCCGCCGCATGGAGCCAAACAGGATGATGAAATCCTGAACCGCACCACCCAGAACGACGCCGAAGACCAGCCAGATGGTGCCGGGTAGGTACCCGAACTGTGCGGCCAACACCGGCCCTACGAGCGGCCCGGCGCCGGCTATCGCGGCGAAGTGGTGTCCAAACAGAACCCAGCGTGAGGTGGGGACGAAGTCCCGTCCGTTGGTGAGCCGTTCTGCCGGCGTGGCTCGCCGGTCGTTCACGCCCAGCACCCGTTCGGCCAGGAACCGGCTGTAGAAGCGGTAGGCGATGAGATAGGTCCCGACAGCGGCGAGCACCACCCAGGCCGCGCTGATCGTCTCTCCCCGGTGGAGGGCGAGCACTCCCCAGGCCACCGCCCCGGCCAAGCCCAAGAGAAGCCATCCGATGTGTTTGAGGGTCATTGCCATAACCTATAACTACGTAAGCGGTAACAGCAAAAGCGTAAGCGGTGAGCGGGAGGTCTGAAGCTCAGCTCGCAGCCGGTTCTCCCCGCTAACCACTCACGTTGTTCCTTCCCCGCTCACGCTTTTCCCTTGCCGCTGTTTATTTCTACCCGTACCTTCGGATTCCATGCCATTGCCATCCTTCGGTTTCGGCCACCGGCCCTCGTGGGAACACCAGGCGCCGGAGGGGAGCGGAACCGCGCTCGAAGACCCGCGCCCGCAGCCAATCGGCAAGGGCTGGCGCGGCAAGGTCGCGATCGTCACCGGAGGGGCCACCGGCCTCGGCCGGCACATCTCGCTGGAGTTCGGCAAGCTGGGCTGTCACGTGGCCTTCTGCTTCGTGAACCTGCCGGGACGGGATGTGAGCGAGCAGGCGTTGCTGACCGAGACCTCCCTTACTGCCATGGGGGTGGAAGTCCTGGCCGTGCGCTGCGATGTCCGCGACCGGGAGGCGGTTGAGCGGTTCGTTCAGGACGCCAAGCAGCGGCTGGGCGGCGTTCACTTCCTGGTCAACAATGCCGGCATTGCCAACGACGGCGCACTCTGGCGCCTCTCCCAGCAGGCCTGGTCCGAGGTTCTGGATACCAACGTGACCGGGGCCTTCAATTGCATCCGGGCCGTGGCGCCGATCTTTCGCTCCCAGCACTATGGCAAGATCGTCAGCGTCAGCGCCCACCAGGCCGAGCGTCCTGGCTTCGGCGTGGCCAACTACGCTGCCAGCAAGGCCGCTTTGCTCGGGCTGACCCGGGCCGCGGCGGTGGAGCTCGGTCCCGCCAACGTCAACGTCAACGCGGTTGCGCCGGGATTCATTCGCACCGAGCGCATGGCGATGCTGCCGTCCGAGGTGATCGAGCGGGCCCAGAAGAGCTCGGTTCTGGGCCGGGTGGCGGAGCCGGACGACGTGGCGCACGTGATCTCATTTCTCTGCTCCGATTCTGCCCGGCACATCACCGGCCAGACGATCGTGGTGGATGGAGGGTTGTCGTTGGAGTGATTACCTTTCCGCACCCTGAAGCCCCACGATCGGTACTATCATTGACAAACCATTTGACGCTCTCGATTCAGAGCCTCGTGCTTCTGCTCTTACTCGCAGCTCCCGGCTGTGCCGGAGCCCAGCGAGACCCTTTTGCTACCGGCGCCACGCCGGCTGCCACGCCCTCCACCCCCGAGCCGATCGCGATCCTGCCCACCGCTAGGGTCAGCGGCCAGACCGTCGCCATCCTTCCCATTACGATGGTCGTCGCCGATCCCAAGCTTCAGGCAGACACGGCTTACGCCGCCTACCGTGACCGTCGCGCGGCGCTCGCGCGCGCCGATTCGCTGCTTAGCGAGGGAATCGTGAGCCGCGCGCCGGAGGTGAACTGGGTGACTCCGAACGAGCTCCGGAAGATGGCTCGTCGTTCCGCCGGCTACCTGGTAGACCCCGACCAGATGGGTCAAGCGGTGCTTCGGGGGCCCAAGATCGTCGTCGTCCCCGACCCGCTGCGCTCCTCGCTTCGCAGCCTCATGGCGGTGGCCGGGGGCAGGCTCGTGCTGGTGCCGGCCGCACTCGGATTCGGGCCCGAGCCCGACGGTCAGATCCGGGCAGACCTCTCACTGGTGGTTGCCGACGCGCGCAGCGGTAAGGTGACGTGGCGCTCGCTTGCGTACGGCCGCGGCAAGTCACCCGATGAGGCGTTGAACGCCGCACTGGCTACCGTTCTCCCGCTCGACGGGGGCCAATGACGTACGATGTGACGCTGATACCGGGCGATGGCATCGGGCCTGAGATCACCGCCGAGACCGTCAAGGTGCTGGAAGCTACCGGTCTCCGGTTCAACTGGGACGAGGAGCTGGCCGGGGTGGCGGCGGTCGAGGCCACCGGGACCCCGCTGCCGGACGCGACCGTCGAAAGCATCCGCAAGAACTCGCTCGCGCTCAAGGGCCCGCTCACCACGCCGGTAGGAATTGGATTCCGGTCGGTCAACGTCGGGCTTCGGAAGGAGTTTGAGCTCTTCGCCAACGTGCGCCCGGCCCGCACCATTATTCCGGGTGGGCGCTTCGAGAACGTGGATATCGTGCTGGTCCGGGAGAACCTCGAGGGACTCTACATCGGCGTCGAACATTTCGTCGCCATCGGCGACGATCCCCGTGCGGTCGGCGAGTCTCTCGCCATCGTCACCCGGCACGGCTGCGAGCGTATCGTCCGCTACGCCTTCGAGTACGCGCTCAAGCATGGCCGGCGCAAAGTCACCATCGTGCACAAGGCCAACATTCTCAAGATGGTCAGCGGGCTCTTCCTCGAGGTGGGGCAGGGCATCGCCAAGGAGTACGCGGGCCGGGTGGAATCCAACGACATGATCGTGGACAACGCCGCCATGCAGCTGGTCCTCCGGCCGGAGCAGTTCGACGTGGTGGTCACCACCAACATGTTCGGCGATATCCTGAGCGATGAGGTCTCCGGGCTAGTTGGCGGGCTCGGGCTTGCTCCCGGAGCCAACATCGGGACTAAAGCCGCCATCTTCGAGGCGGTCCATGGGAGCGCACCCGACATCGCCGGGAAAGGCGTGGCCAACCCCTCCGCCCAGATGCTCGCCGCCGCCATGATGCTCGACCACATCGGGGAGCTGGAGCGCGCCCAGCGCGTTCGGGACGCGATCGCCATCACCATCGTGCGGGATGGAATTCGGACCCGGGATCTCGGTGGGACCGCTTCGACCGCGGAGTTCGGCAATGCTGTCGCGAAGCGGGCTGCCTGAGGTACCCTGCGCCAAGTGCGGGCGGCGGATCTCGGGACTGCCGTGGGGAGAGCTGTGCCCCGACTGCCTCGCGGAGCGGCAGGGACGTGCAAGTCGCCTGGCGCGCCGCATCTCCCTCGCGGCGACGGTGCTGATGGCGGCATATGTCGCCCTTCGAGTTCCGGCGGACCCGATGGCCCGGCTCTATGCGGGGGTCGCGCTGCTGGCCACCTACATCATCGTTCGGCGAATCGCGACGCGGGTCGCCATGGAGTATCTCAAATGACAGCGGGACAGCGGGACAGCGGGTCGGGGGGACAGCGGGTCAGTGGTGGGCTGCGGATTGCGGTGGTCTGCTCGGCACTCACTGCCGTGCTGTCCATCTGTCCCGCTGTCCCGCTGTCCGCCCAGACCTCCCTTACCATCTACAACGACGGCCGAGTGCTGGTGCGGCGAACGCTCCCGCTCTCCCTGCCCAAGGGCGCCTCGACTCAGCGGCTCACGCTCGGCGCGCTCGATCCGGCCACCCTCTTCTCCCTCGATTCTACCGTCACCGTGGTGGGACTGTCCTATGACGGTGGGGTCGACGAGGGAAGCGCGCTCCGCCGGTCGGTGGGTAAGCGGCTCGTATTCCGGCTGCCACCGGGACCCGCCGGCACCCGCGACACCATTAGCGCGCTCGTGCTCGGGGTGGATCCGCTCCGGCTCCAGCTGCCGGACGGCCGGATCAGCTTCACCCCACCGGGTGCCCCGCTGTATCCGCCCGAGGTGGTCGTTGCCGATCCGGCGGCCAATCTCTCCGTCCGCAGCGCCCAAGCGCAGGACCGGATCCGGCTGGGCTATTTCACCGGCGGCGCGTCCTGGCAGGCCAGCTATCAACTGGTGCTCGGCAAGGCCGACGCCCGCGTCACCGGCATGGCGGTGCTCTCATCCGAGTCCTTGCGGGCCGAAAATGCTGACGTGCAGCTGCTTGCCGGCACGGTGAGCCGGGCGCAACCGAAGGCACCGCGGCCGCTGATGCGAGAGGAAAGGATGGCTGCGATGGCAGATGCCGTGAGTGAGTTCGCCGGCGAGCAGAAGGTCGGCGAGTTTCACCTCTACACCCTGGCCGGCCGCAGTACGCTGCTCCCCGGGTTGACCACGTCGGTCGCTCTGTTCGAGCCGGCCCAGGTCAAGTACGAGAAGAGCTACGTCGTGCATGGTGACGTGCCCTTCTGGGGCTTCCTGCCTCAGCAGGGCGAGGAGACCGAGCCTCCGGTCGAGGTGATCTACACCCTCACCCGTCCCCGGAAGACCGATTTCGGCGACCGGCCGCTGCCGGCTGGCATCGCCCGGCTGTACCAGCCCGACAGCGCCGGCGGCCTGCAGCTGATCGGTGAGGCGTCGCTGGATCACACGCCGGCAGGGACCGACCTCAAGGTCAATGCGGGGACGGCATTCGATATCACCGCGAAGCGGGTGCAGACGAGCTACAGCACCCGCCGGGACAGCACCAAGGCACGCGGCGTTCATACTGTCGCCACCGCCGACTACCGCGTGACCGTGAAGAACGCTACCGACAGCGGGGTGACTGTGGTCGTGCAGGAGGAGCGGTACGGCGAGTGGAGCGTGGTGTCGAGCTCGGTGCCGGCGGAGAAGGCCTCGTCCACCGTCACCCGTTTCCGGGTGCGGGTCCCGGCTCGGGGGGAGGCAGTGCTGACCTATCGAATTCGCGTGATCTGGTGACGCCCAACGAGGCTGTCACCATCGTTCACCTCTCCGACCTCCACTTCGGCGAGTTCGCCGACCTGAAACAGATGGAGGCTCTGGAGAACTTCCTTCCCTCCCTCGGCGCCACCGCACTCGCCGTCTCTGGTGACCTCACCCAGCGAGCCCGGCACGGTGAGTTCCAGGCCGCGCACCTCTTCATCCATCGCCTGCGGGCGCGGACCCCGACGATCGTCGTTCCCGGCAACCACGACATTCAGTGGTGGAAGAGCCCGCTCAGCCTGTTCGGCGAGCGGCGGAAGTATGCCAAGTACTCCCGGTACTTCGGTGATCTCCGGCCGGTGCTGGAGGTGCACGGCGCGGTCATAGCCGGCGCCCTGAGCAGCTATGGCGTGGCCCTCGGGTCGCTCACGTTGAGGGTGCGTGACGTGGCGGTGAAGGGCCACCTCCCGAGATCAGAGACCAACCGGGTCAAGAAGATCTTCGACGCCGTGCCTCCGGGTGTCGCCCGGGTCATGGTGTTCCACCACAACGTGCTCGAGGGAGGCCTTTCCCGCCGCATGGGACTGGCCCGCTGGCGGTCGGCCCACAAACGGCTGCTGGCGACCGGTGCCGACGTCATCCTCTCCGGCCACGACCACCAGGAGGGCGCCGGACAGATCCAGGGTTCGCTTGCCGTCAGCACTGCCGGGACCCACAGCTCCCGGGTGCGAGGGGGACGCCCGTCGGTGTTCAACCTGGTAAAGATCGACGCGCAGGCCATTCACATCCAGCACTTCCGCTGGGTGTCCGGCGACCGGCAGTTCATCCCCTCGGATACGTTCTCGTTTGCCAGAAGGGGCCCGCCGCAGGTTGCGGTGTCGGTTGCGGGCGGGGATCAGGGACTGTGAGTGGGGCGGGGAAGCGGGGAAGCGGGGAAGCGGGGAAGGAACCGCACCTGCTGCTCGGGAATCGCCTGGGCATCCTGGGGCTTCGAGACGTCGATCGGGTTCTCACTCATACGAACCGCACCGTGATGCTGAGCCTCCATAAGCGCGTGCTCCGAGTTCATCGGGGCTATGCTTTCGCCCCCGATCGAGTGCTCCAGGCCATTGTCCGGTTCCTCAATCCGCGGGTGCCGCGGGCGCTGCGCCGGCTGGCCGAGCGCGAGTTCCTAGCGTTTCCGGTGGAGGCGCATGCGCCGTCCACGCCGTGCGTCAAACGCCCGGAACGTGCCCGGCCGGGAGATCTCTCACTGCTGCACCGGCTCGAGAGCCTGCACCGCCAGCTCAACGCGCAACACTTCGGCGGCACCCTGGCTGAGATCCCGATCCGGCTTTCAAGCCGGATGCGTACCCGGTTAGGCGAGCTCGCTGTTGAGATCCGATCCGGCGAGCCAATCGATATCGCCATCAGCCGTCGTCACATCGCCCGCCATGCCTGGTGCGAGGTCGAGCATACTCTGCTGCACGAGATGGTGCACCAGTGGCAGGCCGAAACCGGATTGGGAATCGATCATGGCCGGACGTTCAGGCGGAAGGCTCGCGAGGTGGGGGTGCTGCCGGCGGCGAGAAGGCGGGTAGGCGGGGAAGCGGGGAAGCGGGGAAGCGACGAGGCGTCATCAGCTGAGTTGTGCAGAAGTTGTGTCGGTGGGCGTCACATGTTGATTCCCCTGAACGGTCGAGCGTGAGTCATCAAAAGGTCACCCTGGCTAGTGCGAACCCTCAGCGGGGTCGGATTAAGTGTCGTTGTGGCGTGTGCGGACTCCGCCACAGATCCACTCCCCACCTGTGCTCCAGACCCATTCATAGGTGTAGTGGCGGCTGATACTGGCTGGCGAGCACTGATCCAGGCGCAGGTTGCCACTGTCCGGGCTGATACCGTGCTGGAGGCAGCGCTCGGGTACAGGGACTCTGTGACGTCTGCAGACCGGGCGGTACTCCAAGCCGCAGGTGCTGAGCTCACGTACGAGTTCAGCGGGATTCCCGGAATGTCCATCCGGCTGAGCGCCAGCCAGCTGGCTCTGCTTACCGCCTCCGGCGGTCCACTACGCGATAATCGAGTGGTCTTCGTGGAAATAGGCAGGGTGATCTGTCCTGCAGAGGCCAGGAGGGAGACGCTCAGGCCCTCGACCTGACTCAACATCAGTCACACTGTCCGCCCGTCCACCCCTCCACCCGTTCGTCTGTTATATTCCCGCCAATTAATCCAACTCGTCCACGAGGCACCGATGGCAACCGGGGCAGCAGTATCCCAATTCACCGGCGTTGATTTCCTCAACCTCGACTCCCTCCTCTCCGAGGATGAGCGGGCCGTGCGCGACACGGTGCGCACCTGGGTGGACGAGAACCTCATACCCGTCATCGGCCAGGCTTACATAGAAGGCAAGTTCCCCAAGCAGCTGATTCCGGGGATGGCCGAACTGGGGCTCTTCGGCGCCAATCTCCCCGAGGAGTACGGCTGTGCCGGGCTCAACAATGTCGCCTACGGGCTCATCATGCAGGAGCTGGAGCGGGGCGACAGCGGGATTCGCTCCTTCGCCTCGGTGCAGGGTGCGCTGGTCATGTATCCGATCTATGCCTTCGGCTCCGACGAGCAGAAGAAGCAGTGGCTGCCGCTGCTCGCGTCAGGCCAGGAGATCGGCTGCTTCGGGCTCACCGAGCCCGACTATGGCTCCAACCCCGGCGGCATGATCACCACGGCGCGGGAGACCAAGGACGGCTGGGTCCTCAACGGAACCAAGATGTGGATTACCAACGGCTCGCAGGCCACGGTCTCCATCATCTGGGCCAAGACCGGCGATGTTAAGGACCCCAAGTCGATCCGGGGCTTCATCGTCCCGACCGAGACCAAGGGCTACGCGGCCAAGGACCAGAAGGGGAAGCTCTCGCTCCGCGCCTCGGATACCAGCGAGATCCATCTCCAGGACGTGCACCTCCCGAAGCACGCGATCCTCCCCAAGTCGGGCGGTCTCAAAAGCCCGCTCATGTGCCTTACCCAGGCACGGTACGGGATCGCGTGGGGTGCCATCGGTGCGGCCATGGCGTGCTATGATGAAGCTCTGCGCTACGCCGGCAACCGAGTGATGTTCGACAAGCCGATTGCGGCCACCCAGATCCAGCAGGTTCGGCTGACCGACATGCTGACCGAGATCACCAAGGCGCAGTTCATGACCCTCCAGCTCGGCCGGCTCAAGGACGCTGCCACCATGACGCCGGAGCAGGTATCGCTCTGCAAGCGCAACAACGTGAGCATCGCCTGCGATATCGCCCGGGAGGCGCGCCGGCTCCTGGGCGCCAACGGCATCCTGGTCGAGTACCACTCGATGCGGCACATGGCGAATCTGGAGTCAGTTTACACCTACGAGGGGACCCACGACATGCACTCCCTGATCGTGGGGCAGGCCATCACCGGACTCAGCGCCTATACGTGAGCCTCGTCACCGCAGCCTCCGGCCACAATTGCCACCCTGATAAGGAGACGAACCTTACAGGGAGTGGAGATGGCCGAGCGAGTGACGATATTCTGGCAGGGGAAGGAGTATGATGCCGTGCGGAGCCCCGAGGCCCCAACCGGCCCTGTCTGGCAGGTGCGGCGTGACGGAGCTCCGGTGACCAGCTTTCCCGCTGACCCCGCTGAGGGAGCGGGAGCGGTGAGGGACAAGATTCTCGGCTGGCTGCAGGGGAATGAGTCTCGCCCGGCCCTCGACGTCGGTCGC
>Ga0190265_10000821_pt1 | contig 20686 bp, 19 predicted proteins | sample Popmic124T_FD_133135 | JGI IMG/M metagenome (GOLD analysis project Ga0190265, IMG submission 133135) | Populus adjacent soil microbial communities from riparian zone of Indian Creek, Utah, USA - 124 T | ecosystem: Environmental > Terrestrial > Soil > Riparian zone | place: USA: Utah | collected...
GCATCTTGGCATTGAGCACGATCTGTTTCGCCATCTCGAGCGAAGCCGCCTTGTCGACGTAAACGTGGCAGACGCCTTCGAGATGCGCGAATACCGGCACGCGCGCTTCTTCTTGCACGCGGGCGACGAGGCCCTTGCCGCCGCGCGGCACGATCACGTCGATGGCGCCACCCAAGCCCGCGAGCATGAAGCCGACCGCTGAGCGATCGACCGTCGGCACGAGTTGGATCGCCGCTCCCGGCAGGCCTTGCTCCACCATGGCCTCGTTCAAGACATTGGCAATGACCAGGGAGGTGATGAAACTCTCCGAGCCGCTCCGCAAGATCACCGCGTTGCCCGATTTGAGCGCGAGCCCCGCGGCGTCGGCGGTGACGTTCGGCCTCGATTCATAGATCATGCCGATGACGCCGAGCGGCACGCGCACGCGTGAAATCTCCAGACCGTTCGGCCGCATCCAGCTTTCCGTCACTTGCCCGACTGGATCGGGGAGCGCGGCGATGTCACGCAGGCTGCGGGCCATGGCGGCAACTCGCTTCTCGTCGAGCGCGAGGCGATCGAGGAAGGCGGCGTCGCGGCCTTTCTTTCGTGCGGACTCGAGGTCCTGGGCATTGGCTTCGATGATCTTGCCGGCATTGGCTTCGAGCTTGGCGGCCATGGCTTCCAGCGCCGCGTTCTTCTGCGCGGTGGAGGCGCGCGCAAGCTCACCCGCCGACTCGCGGGCGAGGCGGCCCATATAGAGCATCATCGGTTCAATGGAGTTTACATTATTGTTTATATTCATTTTTCGGATGCCGCTGCAATCCAGCCAAAGGCTCGCTAACGAGCCAGAAGGCGACTTTGTGTTAGGCGCGCCTAATTCCCCGCTCTTGTCGCTCTTTAGCACCAACTCGACAAGGGCCGTCTGATCGCCTCCTGGCGGAGCGCAGACCGAATGCGTGGTGGCCTAAGCTTGCCCTCTCTGCATCATACGGCGAAGCCTGTGATAGACGGGTCGCAATAGAGGGCGTAGCGGCCCTTGCGCCAAACGGCGTTGCATCCGACCCGCCAAGTCCGGCGGGTCTATGCCGTAAATGGCCACCTTCCGTCCATACATTGCGTTCTCGCCGGAGCGCCGCCACGGAAACATGCGTGCCATAACTGCGAGATATTCCTCGGCATCGCCCTCGCCGGCGGTCAAGAAGAGCTTGTCAGGGGTGATCAGAAACGGATGCAGCCTGATGCCCGGCGACAGAAAATAGCGTGCGGCGCCGGCGGAGACGTCTGGCCACATAGGATTGAAATAGTCGTCAAGGATGCAAACCCCGCCTTCGATCAGCAGCGCGTCGGCCAATCGCAGATCATTCTCGGTAGTGTCGGCGGTGTGACCGCCGTCCACGCTGATCAGCCGGCAGCGCCCTACGCGCGATTTGATGTCTTCCGGCCGAAGTTGATTGGAATCGCAAGCGAACAGCTCGACTCGCTCGCTACCGCCGGCATGACGGGACAAATTGCTGAGAAAAATAGCCTCGTTCCCTCGCCCGGACTCGTCGACATTCCGTGTTTGATCGGAGAACACGTCGACCGCAAAGGCCCGTTCCTGTGGGGCAGAAAGCAAATAGAGGAGAATGAAAAGACGCCCATGGTGCACGCCAATCTCGCCGACCGCACCTGTCAGGCCAAGCCTTTGCTGTTCACGCACGACCGCCGCTATGGCACGAGCCGAGAATGAATCGAGCCAACCCTGGACTTGATTCATTCCGCGGCTGAGATAAGCCTCAAGGAGGTCTTGCCCCATCTGCCGCTTCCTCTCCTTAAGGCGAACATCCCCCATTCGCTTAAGGTGCACAAGTAGGGCTGAACTGGCCAGGCGGCTGAAGTGGCATCGGGGAACGGTCGACCGGCCCTTTCGATTAGAGGTAAGATCTAGCCAAGCAGCCCAAGCAAGGGGAGACACAGGATGGCTCTCAAGCGGCTGAAGGACGAGTATATAGAGCAGGACGGCGTTCAGTTCCTCATGGAGGACGAGAACGGAAGCACCGTGGCATGCATGGTGAACCACAGAGCTTTACGAGATCATGCCGAGCGCATGTACCTTCCTGGCACCGATGCAGACGTTTTCGCAGCGTACCGCGAATTAATCGAGCAGATCGCGAGTGATGCCTACGACGCCGAGGGCCCGTTTGATGATCATGGCCGGGTACTCGTCACCTCGGAGGCGTTGGCACGGGTTACGCGGAGCGCTTGAGCCGCTCGTGTCAATTCTTCCGCTGCAACACCATGTCGTCCCGATGGATCAGCTCGGGGCGGCCAAAATAGCCGAGAATCTCCGCGATTTCACTGCTCTTGCGGCCGATTATGGCCATCGCCTCCTCGTGGCCATAGAAAGTGAGCCCGCGGCCGATTTCGACCCCTTCGCCGTTTCGGATCACCACGGCATCGCCGCGCTCGAATCTGCCCTCGACGTCTGTGACGCCCGCCGGCAACAGGCTCTTGCCTGAGGCGAGAGCCGCTGCGGCGCCGGCATCGACCATGAACGATCCCTTGGGCTCGAGCGTGCCGGCGATCCAACGCTTGCGCGCCGTGACCGGATCGGCATGAGCGAGAAACCAGGTCGCCACGCCCGTCTTGGCAAGCATGCCGAGCGGGTTCAGCACCCGGCCGCTTGCGATCGCCATATGCGTGCCGCCCGACACCGCGATCTTCGCCGCCTCGATCTTAGTGACCATGCCGCCGCGCGACAATTCCGAGCCGACATCGCCGGCCATCGCCTCGATCTCGGGCGTGATCTCGCGTACCTCTTCGAGGCGTCGCGCATCGGCGCGCGAGCCAGGCGGCGCGGTGTAGAAGCCATCAACGTCGGAAAGCAGCACGAGACAATCGGCACTCATCATCGAGGCCACGCGCGCGGCAAGCCGGTCGTTATCGCCATAGCGAATCTCGCTGGTCGCCACTGTGTCGTTCTCATTGACCACCGGCACGGCGCCGAGCTTGAGCAGCGTAGTCATGGTGTTGCGCGCATTGAGATAGCGCCGGCGCTGTTCCGTATCACCGAGGGTGAGCAGCACCTGCGCCGCGACCAGACCGCGGGCGCGGAACGCTGCCTCGTAAGCATGCGCCAAATCGATCTGGCCCACGGCGGCGGCGGCCTGGCTGTCCTCAAGCTTGAGCGGGCCCTTCGGCAGTTTCAACGCATTGCGGCCGAGCGCGATGGCGCCCGAGGACACCACGATGACCTCCTTGCCTTGCTTGCGAAGCGCGGCGATGTCGTCGCCCAGCGTCTCGAGCCATTCGGCATGCAACGTGCCGGTTGCGGCATCGACCAGGAGCGAGGAGCCGATCTTGACCACGATGCGCTTAGCGTCAGCCCATTCCTGTCTCATGGCCGCCACCCTGCCGCGCGCACCGTTTCCGTCTTGGCATGGCCTCGAAGCGTCTTGATCTGGGCAGCGAGCGCGCGCAGCACCTCGGGCACGCCTTCGCCGCTCGCGGCCGAGACGATGAGCGGTGCCGCGCCTGCCGCCTTCTTCAAGGCGCGCGCCTTCTTTTTCAGCTCGTCCTTGGGCACGGCGTCGGCTTTCGACAGAGCCACGATCTCGGGCTTGTCCTCGAGCCCCGCGCCATAGGCTTCCACCTCACCGCGTATGATCGCATAGGCTTCGGCCGGGTCGTCGAGCGTGGCGTCGACGAGATGCAGCAGCACGGCGGTGCGTTCGACATGGCCCAAGAAACGGTCGCCGATACCGGCACCCTCATGCGCGCCTTCGATCAGACCGGGAATGTCGGCGAGCACGAAGTCGAAACCGTCGATGCGCACCACGCCGAGATTGGGGTGCAGGGTGGTGAATGGATAGTCGGCGATCTTCGGCTTCGCGGCGCTCACCACGGAGAGGAAGGTCGATTTGCCAGCGTTGGGAAGCCCGATAATGCCGGCATCGGCGATCAGCTTGAGCCTGAGCCAAATATGCATCTCCTCGCCCTGTTGGCCGGGATTGGCGCGGCGCGGCGCCTGATTGGTCGAGGATTTGAAATGCGCGTTGCCGAAGCCGCCATTGCCGCCCTTGAGCAGCACGATGCGCTCACCGGGCGTGGTCAGGTCGGCGATCAGCGTCTCGTTGTCCTCGTCGAGAATCTGCGTGCCGGGAGGCACTTTGAGCACCACATCGGCACCCTTGGCGCCGGTGCGGTTCTGGCCCATGCCGTGACCGCCTTTTTTGGCCTTGAAATGCTGCTGGTAGCGGTAGTCGAGCAGGGTGTTGAGGTTGGCCACGCATTCCACGATGACGTCCCCGCCTCTGCCGCCGTTGCCGCCGTCAGGGCCGCCGAACTCGACGAACTTCTCCCGCCGGAAGCCTACGGCGCCATTGCCGCCGTCTCCCGCGCGCACATAAACCTTGGCCTGGTCGAGGAACTGCATGGGAATGGGCTTAGCACTAGAGGGCTTACCGTTGCACTAAACTGTGCGGCGTCCGGCAAGAGCCGCTCCGCGGTCGAGGCGGTAAGTCACGCATTTTGTTCTGGCGTTGCGCGCCGTGCAATCGCGCCCTTCGCTGCCCGAGACGACGAAGCCGAGCTTTTTGAGCACCCGCTCGGAGGCGGGGTTGTCGGCAAAATGGCCGGCGGTGAGATAGGCGAAACCATCGGCGCCGAAGGCGTGCGCGATCAGGGCTTCGACGGCCTCGGTGCCATAGCCCATGCCCCAATAGGGCTTGCCGATCCAATAGCCGAGCTCGGCATGATCCGCGCCAAAGGTGCGGTAGCCGGTGCAGCCGATCACGACGCCCGATCTCAGGATCGCGAACACCACGCCCTCTTCACCCGCAAGCACGCTCTCGATCCATTCGGCGGCTTGTTGCTCGCTATAGGGATGCGGGATGGTGCCGGTCATGCACGCCACGTCGTAGTCGCCGGCAAGCAGGTTGAGCCGCGCCGCGTCGCCGCGTTCCGGCGTCCGCAACAGCAGCCTTGGCGTCCTGATGTTCATGGGGACAACGCTATACGATGACTCAACAACTCGTCATGCCCGGCCTGTACCGTGCATCGACGAATTAAACTCGTGGCCGTGATTGAAGACGTGGATGGCCGGGATAAGCCCGGCCATGACAGAAGACTGCGACTAGTTCGGCTTGACCGAGACGTAGACGCGGCCCTTCTGCTTGGTCGCATATTGAACCTCGCCCTCGCGGAGCGCGAACAGCGTGTGGTCCTTGCCCATACCGACGCCCTCGCCGGGATGCCACTTGGTACCGCGCTGGCGGACGATGATGTTGCCGGCAATCACGCGCTGGCCGCCCGACTTCTTCAAGCCGAGCCGCCGTCCGATCGAGTCGCGGCCGTTGCGGGACGAGCCGCCTGCTTTCTTATGTGCCATCGCTCGCTCCTCTACTTTTTCTTCGGCTTGGCGGCCGGCTTCTTGGCCGGGGCCTTCGCTGCCGGTTTTGCCTTCTTCGCTGCCGGCCTGGCTTCGGCCTTTTTGGGCGCCGGCTTTTTGTCTGTCTTAATCTTGGCTTCGGCCTTGGCTTCAGTCTTCGTCTCTGGCTTCTTCTCCGCCTTCTTAGGCTCAGGCTTGGCCGCGACCTTCGACGGCTTCTTGCCGTCGGTCAGGATCTCGGTGATGCGAAGCGCCGTCAGCTCCTGGCGATGGCCCTTGGTGCGGCGGTAGTTCTTGCGCCGCTTCTTCTTGAACACGATGACCTTGTCGCCGCGCTTCTGCTCCAGCACCTCGGCTGCGACCAGCGCACCGGCAATGGTCGGGCTACCGGTCTTGGGGCTCGCGCCGCCGAGCAGAAGAACCTCGGCAAGCTCGACGATATCGCCGGGGCGCCCCGCGATCTTCTCGACCTCTATGATGTCGTTCGGCGCCACGCGATATTGCTTGCCGCCCGTGCGAATGACCGCGAACATTGGCTTGATCCGTCTCTTGGGGCTTGAAAAGCCGGCGCGACGCGCGGGCAGAGCCACTTAATGAGCCATTGGCGGCGCAATATAGAGGCCGAAGCCGATAAGTCAATTACCGGCCGGGCGCTCAAGAAACCGTCAATTTGGGCCTCGGGTTGCCGCAGGCCCGGGGGCAAGCTACATGAGCCCTCGGAGAGGTGCCGGAGTGGTCGAACGGGACGGTCTCGAAAACCGTTGAGCGCGCAAGCGCTCCGAGGGTTCGAATCCCTCCCTCTCCGCCATACTGTTTGTCTGTCCTCCGCCGCTGTCGGCGGACGCGACTCATGATGCCAATGCCCTCGCCAGCAAAGCGCCGCCGGCGACCAGGAAAAGTGCGGCGGCTACGCATTGATTGATGCGCACCCGGCCGGCGATGAGATCCGGGGCTTCGCGCAGCGGTTCTAGGAAAAACCGGCCCAGTCCATACCAAGTGAGGACGCCAAGCGCGTAATTTCCGGGCAGCAAGGATTTGGGCCAGAGCCATATGAACCCGATGCCGCCGAGGAGCAACCAAGCCATTTCCAGAAGCTGCACGGGGACGCGGCGCCGGCGCACGCCGCGGGTGTCGTGCAGGCATAGGCCGCACCAGCCGCACGTCTCCCGGCCGCCGCAACAGCCATTGAACGCGCAGCCGAGCCGTGCCCAGAAGCCACCCGCGAGAATGCCGGCGCTAAGCAGATCCCAGAAGACGGCCGCGGGGACCTTGAGCAGGTGCGCGACCGCGAAGGAACAGGGAGCTATCGCGAGGAACGCGCCGAAGACGCTCCAGCCACCATCTTTGGAGTTCCACAGGTTTTGAAAGGCGTTCCTACCAAAATAGCGCTGGTGGTAAACGAGCAGGTGATACGCTCTCGCGCCGGCCAAGCCGATGATCGCGAGCGCGAGCGCGCCTAGGCCCACGCCCAGGGGCGGGATGCCCCTCGATTGCGCGAGCGCGGCGATCACGAGAATGCCGAGGTAAACGCCAACGCAGAGAAACACCTTGAAGGAATTGACCCACTGTCCGGCGATCCAGAAATATCGCGGATATCGCGGGCCGCTGTCGGCGGGCGACGCTGAAGACGGCTGGTTCATGTCACTGCAAAAGTCTGACCAACGCGCCGATGACTTGGACGATGAAGCCGATCGTGCCGATCGAGATCGCGGCGTCGGCCAGATTGAATGCCGGCCAAAAGCGCAGGCAAAGGTAATCGCAGACGCGTCCGCGTCGAGAGGTCTCGATCATATGGCTCAACGAGCCGCCGAGCAGCAGCGCGGCGCACCACTCGGATTCCGGAAGGCGGGTGGCTAGTGCCACCAGTGCGCCGGCCCCGCCGAGCCAGGTTATCCAGAGCATCACCGGCGTTGGCCGGAATCCGCCGCGCGCCCACCAGATTGGCGCATCGATGACGCGGACCGAGCCCAACGGTCCCAGCGAGACGACGCGGTCGCCGAGCCGCTGGCGGAGCAGCGCCTTGATCGCTTGGTCGGCGAGGGGAATGACAAGAAAGGCAGCGATCCAGAAGCTCATGTCTTCGCCGCTCAGGCGGAAGTCGATTTTGCAGGGCGCGTTGCCGGTTTGGCTTCCCGAACCGCACCGAGTTGCCTGCGGCCAATGGAGCCGTCAGGGTTGATGGCGATCGTGGTGGGCCAGCATGTGATTCCGTATTGACGTGCGATCACCTGATCTCGGTCCTGCACAAGAGGAAAGGTCAGGCGATGGCGTTTGCGCAGATCAGCGACCGCCTTCTCGTCGATGCCGCCGTGGAAGGCCACGACATACGGTCCGCCGCCTTTCGGTCGCTTCTCGTGCAGCGCTTGCAGACGTTGCAATTCCCGGATGCATGGCGCGGACCAGGATTGGAAGAAATTCAGGATGACGTTGCGCCCGCGCATCCGGTGCAGCGCGAAGCGTTCTCCGCGTTCATCCTCGAAGACGATGTCAGGGGCACCGTGGCAGCCGCAGCGGGAAACCTTGGGCTGCAGCGCATGGGATCGTGGTGCCGGCGCGGGAAGAAGGTGTTTGTCGAGCGCCGCCGCCATCGCCCCGGGCTCGATATCACCCCAGGAGTTCCACGCGAACTGGCGCCGCGCATTCACGACATGCGCCGAAGGTCGCTTGGCGACCGCGAAGGCGCGCGACCATCCGCCTTCCTGGTCCACGGTGACAATCAAGCGCCCCGCGAACCGGCTGGACACAGCGCGCAGCCTGACTTCGAGATCGCTGGGGCGGCTGTCGAGCGCGTTTGCGGGCAGCACCACGATGAGGACGAGCGAGACCTTGCGCCGCCGCATCGCGGCCACGGCGAGCGCCACGGGCTTAAGCGGTTCATCCGCGCGCCAGTCCGGAAAATAGACCAGTGTGTTGTGGGCGAGCTCGCGGCCGTGGGGCCGGTCGCTTTGCAGGGGGAAGTGACCCGCGATGAGGTCCTTTAGCTTGGCGTCGGGCTTGGTTTCCTCGAGCCAGATCGGCGTCGTGATCATCCCCCACCACGCGGGCAATTCGACAATGGTGCCGAAAGCACCACGGAGCTGAGGCGAGCTTTCCGCCACGACGGGCACAGCCAGGCCATCCGCGCCGGTTTGCGTTCCTTCGATGCGGAGACTGACGCTGCCGAGCGGGTCCATTCCGGCCGGCTTAGGAAAGATGAAGCGGTGGGGCGCGATGGAAGTGTTGTTCGACACGGAAAAGAGCTTCGGCGGTCCTTTGCCGGCATGTCCGACCCAGGACCATATGTAACGGTCGATCTTTCCCCCGGGGATCCATGTCCCCAGTGCCGAAAAAGCTCGGCCTTCGTCGGTCTCGTTGAATTGCACCACCGGCGCCTGACGCGGTCCGCTGCCGATTTCGCCGCGGACGATCAGCCCGTCCTTGGTGATCTTGACGGTGGTGAAGGTCGCGGAGGCAGATTCATCGAAGACCTTCAAACCCCCGATCAGCTTCTGCCTGGCGCCGGCGAAAATCTGGTTGACCGCGACGTTCACCGGCGCGGCGCCGCCCGACAGCGCGTCATCCCGCGCCTCCTTGATCGCATTCTCGAACGCCTCGTGCAGGAAATTGAACGGCAGATCCGTGCTCACGGAGGGATCACCGTCGGCCTGCAGCGTCACCTGCTGGGTCGAGGCATCGAGCGCGAGCTTGAACTTCTGGGTAAACCTGAACGACATGTCGGCGCCGGGCCGCACCACGAGCTTGAGGTGCGCCGAAAGCTTGATCCTTCCGGATTCCCATTCGAGCGAGGGACCCGACCTGCGCTGAAGCGTGAATTTGATGGTCTGCTGTAACGGAAAGCCAAATACCGTCACCCCGACAGTGATTTCCTTCTTGAAGTCGCGGACCGCGTCGGACACTGCGTCGAACAGTGGCTCCAGCAGATCCTCGATATATTCCTTGCTGGCCGCGAACGCGAAGCCACTCGATTCGGCGAAGTTTTCGTCGAGATGTTGGATGCGGCCTGTGGGCAATGGAGAGGCTGATACCTTGATCGGCAGGGCGATGACCTGGGTCGCACCGCTGCCGATGACCTTGAATTCGGAGAACGGGAAATCCGACGGAAGATCGACCGGTTGCGGGGTGAATTTCTCGCGCACGATATTCCGCACCTCGCGGGAAATCCGCGACACTTCAGCGTTGGTGAGGCCAGTACCCGAGGCGGCGATGAACTGAATCTTGCTGTCCTTCGACGAGGGGCGCACGGACAATTTCCGGCCGGATGCGCTCGAGAGAACCGAAAGTTCGAACGCGGCGCGCACCTGGCCATGCAACGGATGTTTTGCGGCGGCGATTTCCCCGGCTCCGGGATCCGGATCGTAATGGGCTCGCACATCCGTCAGCAGGGTCGCTTCGGAGGTCGCGCCGTCGGCCAGGATGACGGTAGGCGATGAAAGTTGCAGCTTCACGCGACCCCGCGGTTTTTTTGGCGGCTTTTTTCCCGGCCGGCCCTTCATCAGTTTGGAGAACTCGTCCTCGATCATCTTGGCGGCCCCCGGGGGCGCATTGACCGCGAGACGGGCACGGAAGTCGTCCAGGTTCGAAAGGCCGCCCGCCGACTGGAAATTGCGAATCCAATCGTGCAAACGAAGGCGGACGAGTTCGGGCTTGGTTGGCTTTGGGTCGCCGACGCGGAGCACCCAACTGTGCCCGAGCCGTAGTGGCAGGTCGCTTGCGCCGTTCTGGTGCAGGGATGCCAGCAGGCCGTTGATCTGGCGCCGACTGATCTGTGCCACGGCGTCGTAGAATCCGGTGAGTTTGTTGGCCATGCTACAAAACCTCTATCGTCTCGATGAGGTAGATGGTGTTCGGGGTGACCGCGTAACCTATCGTCCGGTCCTGCACGCTGGCTTCGGCCGTTGTCGGCCTTATGTAGCTGTCGCAGCCCGTCAGCGGGCCAAAGCGCGTGCCTGCGGCGGGCGTAGTATTGCTGATGTCGAAGGCGATGAGCAGGTCCTGGGTGGGATCGAGCGTGTAGTTCACCGGCCCGACAGTCACCGCGGTGTTCGGTGGGATGGTCAGGCCCGTTGCGAGGTCGGTGAGATCCGGCGCGGCGTCATATGGATCGCCGGTCGCGGCGGGCTGGGAGATGGTAAGCCTGTCGAGCGTGAGGCTGCGCGTCGTTGAGGCGCGCAGCCTCATGCGCACCTGAGTGCCGCCGGCAGCCAGGAGCGTTTGGCTCAATCGCAGGACCACACAATCTCCCCTCATGCCCGTCTGGTCGGTCGTCAGCGTCCCGGGCGGCGCTGTGAACGCCGCGGTGAACGTGGTCGCTGATACGGTTGCCGACGGCGCCGATTTGACTTCCTGGGGGACGTCGTTCTGGAAGCCATCAACGACGATGGCCGAGACGCGGTATTCATGCCGCGTTCCCTCACCAAGGCCGGAATGGGAAAGCGTGGTGCCGGTGGGCCGCGGGATGAGTTCAGCAAATGCGGCGTTGGGCACGCCATGTTCCAAGCTGAACTCGGTCGCAGTCGCGGAAGCATTGTTCCAAGAAAGGTCGATCTGGTTGATGCTCACCGGAGTGGCGACTAGGTTCACCGGGGCTGCGGGAATGACCGTGGCCGAGGCCGTGTCCGAGGGTTCGGAGACCTCCGCTTCCAGCCGCGCCAGGACGCGGTAAATGTAGGTGACGCCCTCCTGCAAGCCCGACGCATCCGTCGCGCCGGCAGGGGAAAGATCAGCCGGGGCAGGAATCGCCGCGAATTCGCCGTCCTCCGGGGCGCGCTCGATTCGAAAATCAGTGGCCGCCGGATCGGTGTTGATCCACGTCAGGGACACCGAACTATCATCGATCGCTACCGCCACCAGATTCTGCGGGGCCGAAAGCGGGGTGTTGGCCAAGCTGGCGTCAACACACATTCCATCCACGCATCGCATCCCGGCCGGGCAGTCCCCGTCATCGGTGCACGGGTGGGCAACCGCGCATCCGGCGAACCCGAAAAGCAACACCAGCGGAATAAGGATCGCCGGAACGCCAAGAATGAGGATGAGCCAGTCCATGGGAATCCCCTAGGGCTCAGAGTCCTATCGTATCTCTCAATCAGCCCTTTGATAAGTGCTGAAACTGGGCGACAGGTTAGCTGAGGGCACGGGTCGGCATGATAATCTTGGAACTCGAAAACCGTTGTACGGGTAACCGTACCGTGGGTTCGAATCCCACCCTCTCCGCCAGATCTCCAGACCGTCGTCTATCCTCTCTAGTTTCTATAAGTCCCCCTCCTGGGGTGGCCATTGCGGCGCTTGCTTCCTAATCCGCAAAACAACCCCATGCACAGTATACATGAGAATATCCATGAGAGTGCATGGACCTAGGTAACCGATGCACCATGCCAGCCTCGTTGGGCGGCGGCGCATTACCGCTACATCCGCTTGTTGGGGATCTTGAGCATAAGAAGGTCTCGCTACTGAATGGCTACAGAACAACCGGTTGCGCGCTTGCGCGATACGGATGGCTCAGATCATAAGCGACGAATTGTAATTGATTTCGCTGCGAGAAGATCTGATCTCACCCCGTCGGAGTTCCTGGGCAACCTGATCGCTCGCGTGACAATGCTCGACCATTTGCAACTCCGAGCCGGCGCCGGAACCAGAGCCTACATCGGAGCCCCAGGACGACCCGGAACTCGAGCTTCTGGTCTACGGCGAACGCTACAAAATCCGGCGTTCCAAGCTGGTCGATGCTTACAATTTAGAAGGTATCCCCGACCATGATATTGTCTCCATTGCGCAGAAGCAGATGGCCGCAGACCAGCGGCTTGCCCGCATTAAGGAACGAGACGCGGAAAACCCACCGCACGGTTCCCTGCCGGGCACCAGCGAAGCGCCAGCGCCGGGAGCATCGCCCGAGCCGATAGACCAATCGGCAAGGGGAGGCGAGCCGGACGCGAACGGATTAGACGCTGACCAATCCCCGGGCGGGCAAAACCAGCCTCTGGACCCGGAGAAGCTCACGGAATCGTCGAGCGGATTCAGGTTGGCGACACGGACGAAGGCGCGCATTGACCTAAGGTGTCAGTGCCGATCGGGTCCTCCCGGGTTTCTGGTGCTCCCGGGATCAAGAATCAAACCAGTTCACGACACGTGGCCTCTTGCCGCCTATCAACTAGCGAAACCAAGGCGTGGCCTTCATAGGCCGGAACCTAAAGAGAAAGAGTACGCACGATGAGTAAGCACAAGGTAAAAACGATCGAAGAAACAACGTTTGAAGCGCCAGAGACTTCCTCAGAGAGTGGGGTCCCGGCACCTGAGACATCATCGTCCAGAGAAAGCGCAGTCACCGTTTCTGAGAAGGGTGCTCCTCCCTCTCAAGAACAGGTCTCACAGCGACCGGGATATGATCATCTCATGCTTTATCAGGCCGTAAAATCGACGCCTCCCGACGAGGATATCTTTCCGGGAGAGAAACGCTTGGGCCGTGGGTCGATCAGTCTCTACAGAGCGTTGCAGCCACAAAACGCGCAAGAGTCGATCATATGCAGCCTGCTCGTCGGACTTCACAACGCTGCTCAGATTTCTTTAAAGCGGGGTATTCACGCTCCGCTTAGTCAAGTCCGCGAGCTAGATCTCAAAAGCGGTGTTAAAGCCGCTTTGGCAGTCCTTGATCTGAGTAAACACCTAGAGACCCTTCGCTCCGGCAACAAACATCTTGGCACAGTCCAAGTCGGCACCGTCAATATCGAGGCTGGCGCTCAGGCCGTTGTCGGGCATGTGGAAACCCGCGTTCGAGAGTCTAATGACAGCGACTCTGATCAGGTTGTTCCTGCCGTGAAGAAAAGGGATGCCGCCTAGGATAATAACGCGCGAAAAGCGCCTTCGCCAAAATGGCCGGCACCCATCCACGCAATACCAGACCGATGCGTTCTAGCCCCCGCTGCGGGGCTAAAACGCGGCGGGGTACGCCCTGCCAGTCGCCCGCTGTCTTTGGCAAAGGGCGCTGCAGGATGCACGGTGGCGCTCTAGGCTCCGGCGCGCCAAAGGGCAACAATAATGCTTTTAAACACGGTGCTTACACAAAGGAGGCGCGCGCTCAACGAGCCCTTCTCCGTCGATTGATGAAGGAAGCCAATAATTTGGTTCGTGATTTAGGTTAGATGACGGGTACAACTACGCTCAGGGCCACAAGGTCGGTCGTTTTTGCCGAGAGGTAGCATCGTCGTCCTTATGATGGCTGTTCGCCATTGCTCCAAATCATCCGGGCCAGATATCCTGACGCCTATTCTCGCGTAGCCGAACGCCCGGCCCCCTGCCCCCTTCGGCTGGGATGAATTCCACCCCGGCCTCCTCAAGTACCCTCTGAACTTTCCAGATACTCTCCGCTGATCCCCGAATTGTCGAGGCGGCTTCAAGCCGCTTGATCGTGCTCTCGCTCACCGCGGACATAGCCGCAAGCTGTAACTGGCTGATATCGAGCAATGCCCGGGCAGCACGAATTTGGGCCGCATTAATCATTTGACAACCACGTCTGAGTATGACACTTTTTATGCCTATATAGCAATATTATAGGTCATATTATGAAGAACCTCTCTCTCGAAACCTCAAAATACCTCCTCCTCAAGGAGCGCCTGCTGGCCGATTGGCCTTCCCTCGATGAGGAGACGCTAGGGGATACATTGGAGGGAATCACCAACCTCAATGAAATGATAGCCGCGGTGGTCCGCTCGGCACTAGTGGATCACGCCCTCCAATCCGGTCTTCGCTCCCGTATCGAGGATATGAAAGAGCGGCTCGCCAGACTTGAGGCACGTGGGGACAAGAAGCGGAGCCTGGTGCTCGAGGCCATGACGGAAGCCGGTCTCCCTAAGCTCGTGGAAGCTGATTTCACCGCCTCGCTTCGATCAGGCTCCCCTGCCCTTGTGGTCGTGACGGAAGAAGACATCCCTGACCGTTATTGGGTGCCGCAGCCTGCCAAGCTCGATCGCCAAACCATTCTCTCCGAGCTCAAGAGAGGCGTTGGGATCCCTGGCGCTCATCTCAGCAATGCCACCCCTGTTTTAAGTGTGAGGACCAAGTGATGGCGTTCACCGACACACAAGCTCGCCAGCTCAAGGCGAAACTCAATGCGCAGAAGGTTAGAACCCGTAAAGCGAATGGGACCACTCTCCACTATATAGAAGGATGGCACGCGATCGCGGAAGCAAACCGTATTTTCGGCTTCGATGCGTGGGACCGACGAACGGTCGGAACGCATTGCGTGTGGACTGGCACCGATCATCCTTTTTATCTCGCTGCCTACACCGCGAAAGTGCGCATTCGAGTCCGTGCCGGCGATGCCACGGTCACGCGCGACGGATCGGGAAGTGGTGAAGGAAGGGCGTTGAGCCCAGGACAAGCCCATGAGCTTGCCCTGAAGTCAGCCGAGACCGATGCCACAAAGCGTGCTCTCGCTACCTTTGGCAATCCGTTTGGTCTTGCCCTCTACGACCCTGAACAAGCAGGTGTGCGCCAACCCAAAGGCACCGCGGCGCCCCAAGAGCCGTGGGTGCTCCACACCGCGGAAGGAGTCCCCGCTGGGACTTACAATGACGCAAATGCCTTCGCGGACGCACTCCGGCAGGAGATGGAAAAGGCTCTGACCATCGAGTTGCTCTTCGCCGTTTGGGAACAGAATATCGCGACGGTCCGCGCCATAAACTACGCACTAAAGCAAAACGGGACCAAGCGGGATTCGTTTGCCAAGGACCTTGTGGCCCACTTGAAGAGCTGCGCGGCTGCCCTCGTACAGCCCGTCGCTAAACCTGTTAATTCCAACGCGCGCTCAGGTGTTCAGGAACCCCCGAACCCACGGGTAAAAATTGATAAGAGCCAACTCAAGTTTGGCGAGATCAAGCGGCTTCGTTCGAAGGCGCATCTGCGCCACGTCGCGCACCAGCCTTGTCTCATCTGCGGCCGTGTTCCCTCGCACGCCCATCACATCCGATACGCTCAGAAGCGGGGTCTTGGCCTCAAGGTAAGTGACGAATTTGCCGTTCCGCTTTGCGCCATCCACCATACCGAGAACCATACAATGGGCGATGAAAGGCATTGGTGGGAGCAACGCAAGATTGATCCCCTCGCGATCGCTGCAGTTTTATGGAAAGAATCACATAGCGAAGACCCGTCAATGCCGACGTGATGAAGGCCTGTATCATCTGGCTGTCCGATACACCTCCAACTCGGCGCCCAGCAAACGCATCTTTCCGTTGCCTCCGAGCAAAGTCTCGTTACCACCGGCTCCCACTAGGGTGTCATTGCCGTCGAGACCGGACAATACATCGGCTGTCGCATTTCCTGCCAAAGTGTCATTGCCATGGTCGCCAATGCTAGGCGCGGCGCCCCTCAATCTCTCGTGAAATCTACGAATCTCTTTGCTAATGGCGTCGTCAGTATTCGTCATGGGTCTTCGCCCTTTGAAAGAAGCGCTAGTATACGTAGTGCCCGCTGTGACTGGGCTGTCAGGTTTTGCAACAAACCCGGCAAACAAAATTGGTTTGATACGAACGTATGAGTGGTTAAGTGAGAAAAGCTCTTTGAAACAGAGTGCGCGACGACCGCGCTTGCGGCACTTGTAGCCTTCTTATTCGCAGCCTAGGCGGATCGGTCGGGATCGCTCCAACTCCTTCGGGACACTCCGACAGTTAACTTTCCAGCTCAACAACTCTGGCCAAAGCATTTCGATGATGCGGTAGAACGTCAACGATTTCACTCGATCGTCCACGGGGACCGAGAGGAGCGGTGCGAGCACCGCTCTAGAATTGAATAGGACGAGTGTATCGCAGGCCGGATCGGCTTCAAGCATCAGCGATGAATGCCAACTGCTCATGCGCTGCTCCCAATAGAGCATGTCCCACGGATCGTAATTGGCGACGAGCTCGAACTGGGCCACATCAAAAAATCTTTCGAAGCTTTCTACAACGAAAGCATTGTCTCCCATTCGCTTCGGCTTGAACACGTCGGCCACACATTTAGGTGTGCAAGGTCGGCTGTCGACTCGACCTGACTTTCGGTAAAACGCGCGCGCGATCTCTCCGGCGTTCGACCTAATATGTATGGTGCCGGGCAGAAAAGCGTTGAGATAGGCCCAAGCCGCATCTACGCGGTGCGTCGTGTAGACGTTCTGGCTGTGGGCTTGGCGAAAAGCCTCCCACGCCGGCCCCTTTCCTTTCACGAGATCCAGCTTCTTGTAGTTTAGATCGAGAGATGAAGCGATTTCCTGGGCGACGGCGGCATCCGTCTCATGAGTTTCCGTTCCGGCGGCGACATATGTGAAGACCCCAATCTTATCTCGGCCATCCTTCAGGGCTGAAAGCGTCAATCGAGAGTCGATGCCGGCAGTCAGCGAGACTTCTAGCGGATAGGCCTTCGCCCAGGCGAGCGCAGTGCTGCGTAGGAGCGGCCCGGCAATCCCCGCCGCCTGCTCAGTGCTGACGCGATCGAGCGGAGCGCGTGGAAAGAAGCGCCTGATCTTTCGGTCCTCAACATCGATAAGCGTGTTTGGTGTGAGCACATAGACATCGGTGAACGGCGTGACGTTACCGGGGAATTGGCCGACGCTTCCCTCCCAGCGAGGGTCCTTGGCGCATTCTGCCATCTTAGGGCAAGAGCCCGCGCCAGTGCGTTCGGCAGCGATGCGCGCATGCGAGGCTATCGTGACACCGCCCTTAAAGCTGTAATAAGCCGAGCGTGCGGCGCAAGAGTCGGTCATGACACGCGTCTTCCCGCCCAAGCCATAGACGAGTAGGAATCGACCGTTCCACCAATCAATAAGGTCGAACAGCGCGTCCTCCGACCGGCCAAGCGCGCGCGCGGCTTTTTCTGCGACTGTCGCGTTTCCAATCGAACAATCTTGTAAATCAAGCACACGGCCGAGGATGGCGATCCACGAAGGCGGTTCAGGGCGAAGTTGCCACGAGCCCTGCGGCGCTACTGCAAGCGCAAAGGGCTGTATCGGGTCGTAGCTCAGCGTGAGCGATCCGAGTGCGACGCTACGCCAATCAGGTTTCGGCGGAATTGCCTGACCGTATACGAGTAGGTAGCCGCGCGCATAGAGGAACTCTTGGAAGCGCGTTTCGTCGCGCGCGGCGGTGTCGTATTTGAAGCTCATTCTGATCTTCACCGCATACGGTTGACCATATACATCGTCCCAATGCTACTACGTCGGGTTCATGACCGCCTATGCCCTGGCAACAAGCTGCGAGCGCTGGAATGCCTCGCCCTGGCCACTATCGATAAGAAGCTTTCCGAGCCCCTTCTCCGACAGGGAACATGGCACCGTTGTTCAGCGGCCAGTTTAGGGTGATTGAAGAGGGAGGGCCAATCTTGTGTCTGAAACCTGGACAGACCGGCGCAGAAAGGAAGCGAGCTATCGCCGAATCTTGGTGACGGCGGGCCATAGCTCAAGCTGGCGTAGTACTCACATGAAGCGGCTCTTGCCACCCTTTAGCTTCCGATAATGGCGCTTCCCAGATGCAAACCAAAACCGATATAAGGCTGCGAAGTGGAGACGCGTATGGGATGGGCTAAGCAAAGGCTAAAATGGCTGCTCGACCGGCTCTTCCTTCGCTCCGCAATTGTCGAATCGCAAAGCAACATTCGGAAATTGCGGGCTGATAGTCAGCTATTGATGGCTGACGCCCAGGGGCTGAATGAGTCGCTCCTCATTGCCGAGAAGAAAATAGAGTACCTCTCCACCAAACTTGACGCGTATGCCGAGGCCCAAGACCAGCTCAAGGAGGCGATTGAGGAAAAGCTTAAGAAAGCCGTGGCCAACGAGTTCCGGCAGAGTGAGGCGATGGGCGCACTGCTCCGGTTGCTGCCTCTCAAGCTGCCGCTGCCTCCAACCAGAGGCTGGGCAGCCTCGCCCGATTTTTTGCTCCATCTCTACCAGTACATCAGCGTCAAAAAACCGAAGATGGTCGTCGAACTTGGAAGCGGCGTTTCGTCGATTGTGACTGCCGCGGCGTTGAAGGTCAACGGCGGGGGAGGTCGGCTTCATTGTCTCGATCACGACCGCGTCTATGCGGAGAGGACTTCCGGGTTCCTTGCCCAGCAAAGGCTGACTGACGTCGCGACTGTCCATCACGCCCCGTTGGTACCGTGGAGACCCGCTGTGCCAACGGAGCTCGGCGAGGAATGGCAGTGGTATTCGGTACCAGCAGCGGTCGCGCAGCTCAAGTCTATCGACCTCTTGATCGTCGATGGGCCGCCCAATAAGACGGGACCTTTTTCCCGCTATCCAGCCGTACCGTATTTTGGTGCCCGGATGGCGAAGGGTTGCGTCGTCTACTTAGATGATGCTCGTCGCACAGACGAGAAGGCCATCGCCAAGACCTGGAGCCAGGAATATGGATTGCGTCTCAATCTGTTTCAGAAACAATGTGAGTTCGAAAAAGGTCTCGCGGTGCTCACCGTGGACAGGCTGTCACCCGACGAGAAGCCAATTAAATCGCGCCCGGCGCGCGCTCGCGCAGTCACCCAGGCCTGATCAAACCGATATAGGCGGTCGTACGCGCTGCGGCTTCTTCTTTGTGGCCCTTCGCCGTTCCAATCTGGCTATCTCCGCCGTAAGCTCGGTAAGTGGCCGGAGTGTCTCAACATGCCAACACGCTTAAGGACGCCGGCCGGCAAGAGAGCGGTGCTTTGGCTAAATGGCGAGTATAGAACCTGCCGTGACTACGAAACTCGTCTCATGAGGACCTTTGACGATCTCCCCTGAATTACGCCGCGTGCCTCTTGTAACAGCCGGTGAGCTGAAAAATGAACCAGATCCTTCAAGGCCGCGTTTCAGCCAAGCTGAGCGACCCTACATTACGCCGAGCGGAACAACCTAACATCAGAATGCATCAGCGCCGCATGACGCGGCTAACTAATGCTTTCTCAAAAAGCTTCAGAACCACGCGCACGCGATGGCGCTGCACTTTACTCTATTACAATTTCGTCCGCGTTCATAAGACGCTGCGAACGCCTCCCGCGATGGCCGCTGGCGTCACGAAGCGGCTTTGGGAAATGACAGACGTTGTGGACGTACTGGAAGCTTGGGAGGCGAGAGATCGCGTGCTTGAGCCGCAGTCTGGAGGCTTCGTTGTTTCGGGACGCTAACCGAACCGACTATTTCGCAACCAATTCCGGCCTACTGAGCAACGTCGGGACCATCAATAGGTGGTGAAGAGTTATGGCGTACATTCCATTCCGCCAAAGCTGCATCCAGACTGCCAGATGCACCGATCCATTGCCAGAAGTAACGGAAATCGTTGAAGGCTGTTTCGAGCCGGACCGTCACATGCGGCTTGTCTCTGAGAAACAGGACGATGTTGGTGGTCACCGTGTCCACATAGTCGCGGCAAATCTCTAACGGCTCGGCATCCCGCGCGCCCATCAATATTGCCAAGCGATAAGCGGCAATGATGCTACCCTTATTGTCTAAGCGGCGGGCAAAGCTTCGAGCTGTGGCCTCGCGGTCGCGGACCAGGTGCACGTAATAGGCTGAGTGCCCCCAACGCTGGTCGAGCCGCCCAAGCAGCCAGGCCAGCCGGTTGTCGGCCTCGATGTGGTTGGGTGGATAGTCGAGCCTGTTCTCGAATAGTAGCCGTGAGCGGGTCTCGTGGCCTGAAGTGAAATTCGTGATGTGAGAGCAGGCATGTATGAAGGTGGTGGAGCCGCAGCGCCCGGTGCCCAACGCAAATACTTGCTTGGCACTTAGCGCCAAAATATCCCGCCCTTTTTCTCGGTTTTCAACCCAGAGTTAAAAACACTACCTAATGCCACAATCAAAGTGGCCCACTACCGGCTGCCCGGGCCTATGAAACGGCCGTCAAGAACAGTCCGTCAACCGGCCCATATGGTCGATCAAGGGAAGTTCGTAGCTCAGCCGGTCCAATCCCAGCGGGCTCACCACCCTTGATACTATGCTACTGGTATGGCTGCTAAGCCGGGATCCTACCGGTGAGTTAGATTCCGGAGCAAATCTTTGGAAAGCCTCTGTTCCCGTGGAAGGCCTAAGGCCAAAGCGTACAACCGGCGGCTATTGTAGCCGGTGAGAGACAGTACGGCTGCGTCCATTTCATTGTGCATCGCAGCACCCCACATCCCCATACGCTGTTCCCAATAGAAAATATCGTTGATGTCCTAGCCGCTCTCTTCGAGGCTGGCATAATATGCACGTTCCATGAAAGCTTCCATCGCCCGAATGATAGCCGTCTTCCCGAATGATAGCCGTCTTGTAGTCTACTGAAGCGGTGAATTTCCTTACAGAAGGCCCATACACCCGGGCAAATTCGGTCTGAGGAATTTTCCGTGATTGCGCCCTTGGTCAGGTTATAAAAA
>Ga0190265_10000822_pt1 | contig 20679 bp, 21 predicted proteins | sample Popmic124T_FD_133135 | JGI IMG/M metagenome (GOLD analysis project Ga0190265, IMG submission 133135) | Populus adjacent soil microbial communities from riparian zone of Indian Creek, Utah, USA - 124 T | ecosystem: Environmental > Terrestrial > Soil > Riparian zone | place: USA: Utah | collected...
CACCTCGAGACCCTCAACTTCCACCACCGCGTAGGACGGCACCAGCTCCGGCGTCAGGTTGGTGACCAGCGTGCCGAACCGATCCACATAGATCACCTGCCCGACAACGCTCTTCCCCTCGTAGCGCGGCTCCCCGTAGGCCAGGCGAGCCGGCATGGTCGCGAGCGGCTCCCCCAACGACGCGAGCGGGGTCCCGGTCGCGAGCGCGGCGGCGGCCGGCGCGAAGAGGTCGCGTCCGTGGAACGTCGCCGAGGCACCGTCCGGCGTCGCCAGGGCGACGATCCGCACCTCCGTGTCCCGCAGGATGAAGGTGAAGAGCCCATTGTCGGGCCCGACGAAGTAGTGCCCGTGCGCCTCCAGCGCGAGCGCGGCGCGCTCCGTGCCCACGCCCGGATCCACGACGGCGAGATGGACGGTGCCGGTGGGAAAGCGGTGCCAGACCCGCCCCAGCAGATACGCCGCCGCGCGCACGTCGCCCGGCTGCACCGAGTGGGTGACGTCCACCAGCGTCGTGCCGGCGGCAGCACCCAGCAATACGCCCTTCACCTCGGCGACGTAGGAATCCGCAGTCCCGAAATCGGTGAGGAGCGTGATCAGGGTTTTATCCGCGCATGATCGGAAGGGCGGCAGAGCGTCCGGCGGTCTTCTTCTGGAGCTTGTCGGCGATGGCAAGGAGCTCGGTTGCGGCGGGACTCTCCGACTCCGCCACCAGGATCGGCTGCCCCGAGTCGGCCAGCTCGGCCATCCGAGGCTGCAGCGGCACGCTGCCGAGGAGCTCTACGCCGAGCTCATCGGCCAGTCGCCGGCCTCCGCCGGAGGAGAAGAGCTCGAAGCGCCGGCCCGACTCCGGATCCACGAACCCGCTCATGTTCTCCACGATGCCGAGGACGGGCACGCCGACCTTCTCGAACATCCGGGCGCCGCGCAACGCGTCGCCGACCGCCATCTCCTGGGGGGTGGTGACGATGACGGCGCCGGAGACGTGGGTGGCCTGTACCAGCGAGAGCTGCGCGTCGCCCGTCCCGGGGGGCAGGTCTACCAGGAAGTAGTCGAGTCCGCCCCACTCTACATCGCGCAGGAACTGCTGCACGATCTTCATGATGATCGGGCCGCGCCAGATCGCCGGCGCGTCGCGATCCACCAGCAAGCCGAGCGACATCAGCTTCACGCCGTGCGCCTCGAGCGGCTGGATCTTCCCGCCTACGACCGGCGGACGCTCGGACACGCCGAACATCCGGGGAATGTTGGGCCCGTAGACATCGGCATCCATCACGCCGACGCGCCGGCCGGCCCGGGCGAGCGCCACCGCGAGGTTGGCGGAGACGGTGGACTTGCCGACGCCGCCCTTCCCGGACGAGATCGCGATGATCCGGCCCAGGTTCGGCATCTCCGGCGCCTGCGGTGGCTGCGGCGGAGTCTCGGGACCTGCTCCGGTCGGTGGCCCGTGCGTCACCTTGGCAGGGCCGGACGGATTGCTCACCGCGATCTTGATCGCGTCGCGGCGCACGCCCTCGACCTCCTGAATGGCCGAGCGCGCCTGGCGAACCAGTGTCGCGGGATCCTCGGGGGCCAGCAGAAAGGTGAAGCTGACCGCGCCATCCGCCGTCACGGCGAGATCGCGGATCATGCCGGCTGACAGGAGATCGTTCTCGAGTCGGGGATTCTGAATGCGGGCGAGTGCAGCGGCGACCCGGGCCTCCAGTGGCTCGGCCATCAGACCGCCTCGACGTGCTTGACCTCGGGCACCATCTCGCGGAGCCGGGCCTCGATCCCTTGGCGCAGGGTCACCGTGGACGCGGCACAGCCGTGACAGGTGCCTCCGAGCCGAAGGAGCAGCAGCCCCTCGGTCTCATCAAAGTCCACGACCTCAACGTGCCCGCGATGCGACGCGATGTAGGGCCGCAGGGTGTCGAGGGTGCGCTCGATGCGATCAATCGTGTCCATGCCCGGTGTGAATTCCTAGTGAAGTAGTCGGTAATATAAGCCCCGTATCGGTGGTCAACCACGCCCCAGGGCGGGTCCACCATTGCCGCGAAGGTATTCACGGGCCGCCCCCAGCACAGTGGTCTGCACCTCGGCCAGCGAGCCGGCCAGGGCGAGACCCGCGGCCTTGGTGTGGCCCCCTCCCCCGAACCGTCTGGCGAAGGAGGCGACGTCCACCGGCCCTACGGAACGGAGGGAGACCTTGATGCGTCCCTGGCTGACCTCGCGGAAGAGGAGCGCCATCCGCACGCCCTCGATCGACCGGGGGAACTCCACGACTCCCTCGAGATCGTCCGACGACACTCCGAGCCGCTCGATCGCACCCGGCGGCACCGTGACCCACGCCAGCCCGACCTCGGGCTCCACCACCAGCGTCTGAAGCGCCTCGGCAAAGAGCCGGGGACGCCCTTCGGGCGCGCGGGCATACACCTCGAGGTAGATCTCCTCCGGATCCACCCCGGTCTCCAGCAGCTCGGCGGCGACCCGCAACGTGCGGGGGCGCGTGTTGCTGAAGCGGAAGCCGCCGGTGTCGGTGAGGATCGCGACATAGAGCCCGCGTGCCGCCACCTGGTCCAGCGGCCACTCGTTGGCGACGGCCAGCTCGAACACCAGCTCGCCGGTCGCCGCGGCATCGGAGTCGAGGTAGCGCGGCCCCTCAGGGAGCACGCCCGTACCGACGTGATGATCGATGCAGGCGACCGGCACGCCGCGCGTCCGGACCGTCTCGCCCAGCATGCCGAGCCGGCCGAGGTCCGCGATGTCGAGCACCACGATGCGGTCGGCCCGGCGCAACTCCTTGATCGCCTCCTGGGTCCGATCCACACCAGGCAGGTCGTCGAACAGAAAACCGAACCGGGGCGGCGTCGGGGTGGGGTTGGTAACCGAGACGTCGACGCCCCGTTGCTTGAGGAGGTGCGCCATTCCCGCCTCGCTCCCCAGCCCATCGCCGTCGGGATTGACGTGGGTCGTAAGGCACACGCGCTGGCCGGGATGGAAGGTGGCGGCGAAGGCTCGGGCCGCCTCGAGACGGGCGGGAGACAACGAGAACGGCATCCGCGGAAGATAAGGCGGTAAGGCGGAATGAGAGGAGTCTGTCATCCCGAGCGAAGCGAGGGACCTTCTGCGCGAGCATCGTAGCTCGCACGGGAGGTCCCTCGCTTCGCTCGGGATGAAGCAGCTACGTTCGCGCTCCCGCCCTACCGCCTTACCGCCCTACCGCCCGCCTTCCCGCCCTATCTCGCCTGCTGCTGCACCTTCGAATGACGCTTCCCATACAGGAAGTAGATCGCCATGCCGAGCGCCATCCACACGATCAGACGGGCCCAGGTATCCACCGGGAGACCGAGCATCAGGTACACACAGGCGCAGATGCCGGCCACCGGCACGAACGGCACCAGCGGCGTCCGGAACGGGCGCGGGATGTTGGGATCGGTGTAGCGCAGCACCAGCACGCCGCCGCAGACGATCGCGAAGGCGAGCAGGGTGCCGATGGAGACCAGCTCGCCGAGGAGGCCGATCGGGAGCAGGCCGGCGAAGATCATCGCCGTCACGCCGGTGACCGCGCTGGCGAGCCACGGCGTCCGGAACTTGGGGTGCACCACGCTGAAGATCGGCGGCAGCAGCCCGTCCTTCGACATCGTGTAGAAGATGCGCGGCTGGCCCAGGAGCATGACCAGGATGACCGACGAGAGCCCGGCGATCGCGCCGATCTTGATGATCGGACGCAGCCACGCGATCGAGCTGCCCGCGGCGTTGATGCCGACGGCGATCGGATCGGGGACGTTGAGCTCGGAGTAGTGGACGATGCCGGTGAGGACGAGCGCGACGGCGATGTAGAGCACGGTACAGATCGCCAGCGAGCCCAGGATGCCGATCGGCATGTCCCGCTGCGGATTGCGACACTCCTGCGCGGCCGTGGAGACCGCGTCGAATCCGATGTACGCGAAGAAGATCACCCCCGCGCCGCGGACGATGCCGTCCCAGCCGTACTTCCCGGGACCCTCCGCGGGCGGCACGAACGGGGTCCAGTTGTCCGCGTTGATGTACGCCAACCCGAACGCGATGAAGAGCAGCACCACCGTCACCTTGATGGCGACCGCGATGTTGTTGAAGGTGGCGGACTCGATGATGCCGACGATCAGCAGGATCGTAATGACCGCCACGATGAACATCGCGGGCACGTTCAGTACGTGGCCCGTGGCGGACCAACCCTCGGTAAACAGTCGCCAGACGTTGAGTCCCGCATCCGGAGGTGTGGTATGGACGTAGGGCGCCGAGGTGTAGGCCTCCGGGATGGTGATGCCGAGGTCCTTGAGGAACGACACCACATACCCAGACCAGCCCACCGCCACGGTGGATGCCGCGAAGAGATACTCGAGGATGAGGTCCCAGCCGATGATCCAGGCGAACAGCTCGCCCAGCGTGGCGTAGCCGTAGGTGTAGGCCGATCCCGCGATCGGGATCATCGCAGCGAACTCCGCGTAACACAGTCCGGCGAAGGCGCAGGCGGTACCGGCGAGGATGAACGAGAACACGATGCCCGGGCCGGCATAGTTGGCGGCGGCCTGTCCCGTCAGCACGAAAATGCCCGCGCCGATCACCGCGCCGATGCCCAGCAGGACCAGGTTGACCGGTCCGAGTACGCGCTTGAGGCTGGTATCGGAGGCGACCTCCGCCTGCAGCGAGGCCACGTCCTTGCGACGGAAGATGCTCATGAGACGCTCATGGGTTTAGGGACGAGTGAGGATCGGTACAGCGTGAAGAGTGAAGCGTGAAGCGGTGGATCCGCTTCACTCTTTACGCTTTACTCTTTACGCCGGTCATGCGCTGTAGTTCGGCGCTTCCCGCGTGATCGTGACGTCGTGCGGATGCGACTCGCGCAGGCCGGCGGTGGTGATCTGCACCATCTCGACCTCGCACTGCAGCTGCGGGATGGAGGACACCCCGCAATATCCCATACCACTGCGGAGGCCGCCGACCATCTGGAACAGCACGTCGGAGACCGGTCCCTTGTACGGCACCCGTCCTTCGATCCCTTCCGGAACCAGCTTGGACGGCGCCATTTCGCCTTCCTGGAAGTAGCGGTCGGCGGAGCCATCCTGCATGGCCGACAGGCTCCCCATCCCGCGGATCATCTTGTACCGCCGGCCCTCGGCGAGAACGGATTCGCCCGGGCTCTCCTCGGTGCCGGCCAGCATGGATCCCATCATGACAGAGGACGCGCCCGCGGCCAAAGCTTTCACCACATCGCCCGAGTACTTGATCCCGCCGTCGGCGATGATCGGCACGTCATCGGCGCCGCGCACCGCGTCCATCACCGCCGTGACCTGCGGAACTCCCACGCCGGTGACGACCCGCGTGGTGCAGATGCTCCCCGGTCCGATCCCCACCTTCACCGCGTCCACGCCGCGGCGCACCATCTCGCGGGCGCCGGCCTCGGTGGCCACGTTGCCGGCCACGAGCTGCACGTCGGGGAAACCCTCGCGGAGCTGGGACACGGTGGTGAGGACACCCTCGCTGTGGCCGTGCGCCGAATCCACGACGATCACGTCCACCCCCGCCGCGACCAGGCCGCGGGCGCGGGAGATGGCGTCCGAGCCGCCGCCGACCGCCGCCGCCACCCGCAAGCGTCCGTGCTGATCCTTGTTGGCGTTGGGGTGCTCGCGACGCTTGAAGATGTCTTTGACGGTGATCAGGCCCTTCAGGATTCCCTGGGCGTCCACCACCGGCAGCTTTTCGATCCGGTGCTGAGCCAGGATCCGTTCGGCATCGTCGAGGCTGGTGCCGACCGGCGCGGTGACCAGCTTGTCCTTGGTCATCGCCTCCTGGATCGGCTGGTCGAGATTGCGCTCGAACTGGAGGTCGCGGTTGGTGATGATCCCGATCAGCCGGCCCTGACCATCCACGATCGGCACGCCGGAGATCTTGAAGCGACGCATGAGGGCGTACGCTTCGCGGAGCGGGCGGTCGGGACCGAGGGTGATCGGGTTGAGGATCATCCCGCTCTCGCTCCGCTTCACACGGTCCACCTCGGCGGCCTGCCGCTCCGGCGTCATGTTCTTGTGGAGGACGCCGATGCCGCCCGCCCGCGCCATGGCGATGGCCATGTCGGCTTCGGTCACCGTGTCCATCGCAGCGGCAACGAGCGGAATGTTGAGGGAAATCGTGCGGGTGAAGCGGCTGACGGTCGAAACTTCGCGCGGATGCACGGCCGAGTAACGCGGCACCAGGAGCACGTCGTCGAAGGTGAGGCCGGGCTTGGGCCGGATGACGGTCATGCGCTCCTGGGCGGCACGGCCGGCCGCAGTGTTCGATCCAGATGCACAACGGCCCGCCCGACCCCGGCAGGGGTGCATGGCGGGCCGAAGGAAGACTGGTCCATCTCCAAGTCTAGGGCCGAGTTCCAGCGAACGCAAGCGCGCGACTCGAGCTACCCCTTGTGGCTCAACGAGTGCACGTAGGTCGCCACCGCCTTCACCTGATCCGGCGTCAGCGTCGCCCCACCCATGGGCGGCATCGGGGCCGGCGCCGACTTCGGCCGCGGCACACCCGTCTGCACCGTCTTCACGATCGCTTCGAGACTGCCGTCGGACTGGACCCATTCGCTGTCGGTCAGGTCCGGCCCGGCCGGCGTACCCTTGCCGTCCTGCCCGTGGCAGGCGAAGCAGGTGCCGCCCGCCGCCTGGCCGTGGAAAATGCTGTCTCCCAGCGCGATCAACGCCTTGTCACCGCCTCCGCCGGCGCCGGCCCCACCTCCAGCCCCGGTATCACCTGCGGCAGCCGCCTGCGTGTCGGCCGCCGGCGGTGCCGGTTGATCTGTGGCCGGCGGCGCACCGCCCGTCGCCTCCGACGCCGGCTTGTCGCCACCGCCACCACATGCCGCCAGGACGCCGGCCAATGCGACCGACGCGATCCAAACCGGCCATCCATCGTGATGTGCTCGGGAATTTCGCATGCCCTCACCCCCGGGGTCCTGTGTGGGTGATTCACCGACCTCGAGGCCGAGGCCGCGAGGTACGGTAGGGCGGATGTGAGCGGCGGTCTGTGACGAACGGCCTGCGGAGGATCAGCTTCCCGTGCCGGAGCTGGGCGGCGGGTCGGCGGGCTTCGAGGCGGTCTCGGCCGCCTTCACGGCTTCGTCCACCACGGCCTGGCCCGCCGCGGCGAGACCTTTCATGACCTTGGCGGCGCCGTCCACCAATCCCATCGTCCCGCTGATGGCCTGGATAGGAAGCTTGCCGGCCCGCATGGTGTCTTCCACCGTCTCGGTGATCTTGGCCAGGATGCCGCCGGGACGGGCGCGCTCGGCATATTTGCTGTCGAGGAACTCGATGTAGTCCAGGATCTGGTAACCGCGCTCGTCGTTCAGATTGTCGAGCAGCCGCGCGATCCGTTGCTTGAGCAGGTCGTTCATGGGCTTACTGGCCTCCCGCCTCTCCACCGGGCACGGAGACCAGCTCGGCGACGGGCGTAGTGAGGTACCGGGTGCGGGCCGCCTTGAGCGTGACCCGCATGACCATCTCGTGGAGCGCCGGAAGCGCGCGGAACTCCGCGATGCGCCCAGGCGGGATCACGACGTAGACGAAGCCGGGCTCCGGCAGCGGGCCGCGGGTGAGCAGGTACGGCTGGCCGGCCGTGATCTCGGGACGTAGCTCGTCGGCCACCTGCACCGCGATCACCTGCAGCCGCCAGTCGAGCGTCTGGCCGACGAACTTCTCCGGCGCGGATCGAACTTCTGCGGCCGAAATGCCGGCGAGGACGCCCGACGCCGCCGGCTTGACGTCGCCTTCGCGGACCCAGCCCTCGACCTGCACCCGCACCCACTCGCCGGAGTGCCCGACGACCCGCGCCGGCGTTCCCGCGGGAAGCGTGGAGATCGGGGTGCTGTCCGGCATCCGGCTGAGACCCGTCTCCCGCACGGTTTCGATGCCTTCGACTGATGATGGGGGTGCGGCGGCCTGGCGCGCCTGTGCCGTCTGCATGGTGTCGGTGCGAGGCTTGGCTGCGGCCTTGCCCTGCGTCCGCGCCGGCGCCGCTTTCTTGACCGGGACGGCTTCCCGCGGCACCCAGCCGTCGCGCCGGACCCGGAACCACTTCCCCTTCTCGCCGACCCGCTCCAGCAGGGTGCCTTCGCGCGCGCGTCCGACGATCGGCCCGTTGGGCGTGCGGCGGAGGTTCTCTCCCTCGTCGGAGCTCACCACCAGATCGAACCCGTCGCGCTCGGTGGGCGAGGTGGACGGCTGGTAGATCCAGCCTTCGACCGTCACTTGGCGCCAGTCGCCTTCGCTGTCGCCGGTCTCTACGGCGGCGCCGGCCGGCAAGGTGACGAGCGGGGTCCCGTCGGGATCCTTGTGCAGGTCCGCGGGCTCCGCCAGGCGCCGTTCATCCTGGGCGGCGAGCGGCCCCGCGAGCAGCATCGCCGCCACCAGAAAGGCTGGTAGGCGGCGAAGGCCGGGACTAGATTGCGGCGCGTAACTCACAGTCCGCCATTGTAGAACACGCGGAGATCTATGTCAAACGGAAGTCCCCGGAACCGGGTCGTCCTGCTCGTTCTGGACGGCTGGGGCTACCGGCCCGAGCGCGAAGGCAACGCCATCGAGCTGGCTTCCACCCCGGTCTGGCACCGGCTCTGGGAGGGCTTCCCCCGCACCCTGCTGAACGCCAGTGGACTGGCCGTGGGACTCCCCGAAGCCCAGATGGGCAACAGCGAGGTCGGCCACCTGAATATCGGGGCGGGCCGGGTGGTCCCCCAGGATCTGGTCCGAATCTCCCAAAGCATCCAGTCCGGTGAATTTTATCAGCTTGCCCCGCTGGTCGAGCTGTGCGCCGGCCTCCGCCAGACCGGCGGTACCCTGCACCTGGTGGGCCTGCTCGGTCCCGGCGGCGTCCACGCACTCGACCGGCATCTGCTCGCCTGCGTCGAGCTGGGCGTCCGGCACCGGGTGCCGGCCATCGCCATCCACGGGTTCCTCGACGGCCGCGACTCCGCGCCCACGCTCGGCGGCGAGGTAGTCCGCACGCTGCTGCAGGACATGCGGCGGATTGCCGGGGCCAAGGTGGACGTGGCGACGCTCACGGGCCGGTACTATGGGATGGACCGCGACCGCCGCTGGGACCGGACCAAGGTGGCCTATGACGCTATGGTGCACGGGGTGGGCGCACCGGTCGAGCACCCGGTCTTCGCAGTGCAGCAGGCCTATCAGCGGGGCGAGACGGACGAATTCATCAAGCCGCTGGTGCACCATCGAAACGGCCGCCCCGTTGCCACGATGCAGGAGGGCGACGCCTGCCTGTTCTTCAACTACCGCAGCGACCGGATGCGCCAGATCGTGGGCGCGCTCGCCCTGGCCGGATTCGAGGACTTCGACCTCGGCATCCGGCCCCGGCTCGGGGCGGTCACGATGACCCAGTACGACCAGACCTTTCCGATCCCGCAAGCCTTCCCGCCGTTCAGCCTCGCGAGAATCCTCGCCGAGGTCCTCGCGGAGCACGGCCGAACCCAGTTCCGTACCGCCGAGACCGAGAAGTATCCGCACGTGACCTACTTCTTCAACGGCGGGTACGAGCCACCCTACCCGGGTGAAGAGCGCCGGCTGGTGCCCTCGCAGCGGGTGGCGACCTACGATCTGGCGCCGGAGATGAGCGCCCACGGGATCACCGACGTGCTCTGTCGCGCCATCGAGTCGGACGACCACGATTTCCTGCTCTGCAACTTCGCCAACGCCGACATGGTGGGACACACCGGCGTGCTTCCGGCCGTCATTACAGCGGTGGAGACCGTGGACACCTGTCTCGCGCGGGTGCTGGCCAGTGCGGAGAAGGCCGGGTCGAGCGTCCTCGTCACGGCAGACCATGGCAACTGCGAGATGATGATCGATCCTCTGACGGGCGGAGTGCACACCGCCCACACGACCAACCCGGTTCCCTTCGTGGCGGTCGCCGCCGAGTCGGCCCGGCTGCGGGAGGGTGGGTCGCTGCGCGACGTGGCGCCGACCGTACTCCGGCTGCTCGGCATCGATCCGCCGCCGGAGATGACGGGACGGGACTTGAGGGAGTGCTGATGACGAAGCCGAGGCCGACCGCCGCGGTGCTGGTTGCACTGCTGTTAATCTCCACCGCCCCGGCGGCCGCCCAGGTCGGGCATCCGCCCGGACGCTCCCCCTACCGCGACATCCCGAAGGGGCACACGGTCACGCCCTTCATCGCCCAATTCGGCGGCAGCGGCGGGCGGTTCGGCATCGCGCCGCACGACGGCCCCATCTTCGGCGTGCGCTACGATATCCGGACCTCGTACGCGCTCCAGCTCGGCATCGGCGTCGGCCGGGGCACGCTCGAGCGACTGGTGGTGGATCCGTTCGTGGCAGTGGCCGAGCGGGTGAAGGGCCCGGTGGATCAGAAGGTGTCGTTCCTCGACGTGAACCTTCAGCTCAACCTCACCGGCAACAAGACGTGGCACCGGCTGGCGCCGTTCGTCGGGCTCGCCGGCGGCCTCACGTTCCCGTACAGCACCGCCTCCGATTCCAGCGGGTTCGAGCTGGGCCACAAGATCTACTTCGCCCCACATGCCGGGTTCCGGTACTTCGTCCTGGACCGGGTCCATCTGCGGGCCGACGCCCGGGTGCTGTTCTGGAAGCTCAATTATCCGGTCACCTTCACGCAGGCACCCGAGGCTGACCCCACCGCGCCGCCCGTGATCGACGACGGCCGGGTCGCCGAGTGGAGCACGACGTCCTGGCTCCAAGTCGGCGTGGGCATCGGGTTCTCCCCCTAGCGTGCCGGTCTCCCTGACCCGGACGGTCGGCTTCCGCGCCGTCCATCGGCTGTACCGGCCGGACTGGAGCGCCGCCCGGAACCGGGAGGTCTTCGGCCCGCTGAGCGACCCGCCCGGACATTCGCACGATTACCGCTGCGCCGTGACCGTGTCCGGTGCCGCCGACTCCATGGGCATGGTGATCGACTTGGGCCGGCTCGACCATATCCTTCAGGAGGAGGTCGTGGGCCGCCTGGGCGGGATGAACCTGAACGACGACCTGCCGGAGTTCGGCGCCGGCGGCATGCTGCCCACCTGCGAAGCGATCGCGATGGACCTGTATCGCCGCATGGCACCCCGCCTCCCCGGCGGGGTGACCCTGGAGCGGGTGCGGGTCATGGAAGACGACACCCTCTCCGCGGACTGTACCGGCCTCGGATGAGCCGGCTGTGTGCGCCCCCGGCGGCGGGGCCGTCTCCACGTTTCACAGGATCCATCTTGAATCACTGATTGCCGGGGGCCCGTTGATGCGCATCCGAGAGCTCGCCGCCGTCGCCGTCCTCCTCCCGGCCCTCGCCGGGTCCCTGGCCGCCCAGAAATCCGGTGACCGCTCCCGGCTGGTCTTCACCGTCTCCGGCGCCTACATCCAGGGCACCGGGCTCTGGACCGTGTCGGACCAGACTGTGATCCAGACGGTGGACGACACCACGGCCTTCACGGATCTCTACGTCATCGGCCGAAACGTCAAACGGACGTTCGGCGCCGGATTCTCGGGGATGTATTACCCCGGCGAGCACGTCGGGCTCACGGCCGACGCGTTCCTCCTCGGCCTCGGCTTCGACGACTCCTGCCGTCTCAGGCAACCGGTCGAGAGCTCCCTGAATCAACAGATCTGCGACGACATCGATCAGCAGGAAAAGTCGGCCGCCGCCGCGACGATGTCGGTGGGCGCCGTCTTCCGGATGTGGAGCCGGGAGATGATCTCCCCGTTCGCGCGGGTCAGCGCCGGACTGCTGTTCGCCAACCAGAGTTCCGTGCTGACCCAGGGCGTCAATAACAGCGGTGTGCTGTTCACCATCTTCGAGGACAGCAAGCGGACCCGGGTGAGCCCGTCGTTCGCTCTCGGCGTGGGTGCCACGACTCCGCTCGGCCGGGGCTATCATCTCCGATGGGAGGTGCGGGACAACATCGTGGGCATCGAGAGGGTGACGGGGTCCATCCCGCAGCGCGGGTTCGAGCCGCCGCACGAGCGGGCGTACAAGCATCTCTTCAGCTTCCTGATCGGCATCGACGTGGTCCTCGAAAAAAGTCGAGGGAGGCGCTACTGACGCAGGTACGCGGAGCGATCCTCGCCGGCGGCGGGGCCACCCGGTTCGGCGGGAAGCCCAAGGGGCTGGAAGTCGTCGGTGGGGAGCGAATCCTGGATCGGGTGGCGCGGGTGATGACGGCGGCGCTGGGCGGGCCGCCGTTGCTCGTTGCGAACGCGCCGGACGCCCCGGCCTGGCGAGCCGATCTGCGTGTCGTGCCGGACGTCCGCCCGGGCCTCGGCGCGCTCGGGGGGATCTACACCGCGGTAGTCGAGGCGCCCGCACCGGTCGTCTGCGTCGCCTGGGACATGCCGTTCGTCTCCGAAGCGCTGCTCCGCCGCCTCGCGGCGGGACTGGCCGAGTACGACGCCTGCCTGCCGGCCGGCGGCGGCCGGTACGGCCTCGAGCCCCTCTGCGCCGCCTACGGACCGGCCTGCCGGGACGCCATCCTTCAGAGCCTAGAGGCGGGCGATCTTCGGGCGGTCTCCTTCCATGCGCGCATCGGCGTCAGTATCCTCCCCCTGTCCGAGATCGCGCCCTTCGGCGATCCGGAGCTCCTGTTCTTCAACGTGAACACGGCAGACGACCTCGCGCGCACGGACGGAATGTGGCGGCGACTCGAATCATCTCCATCATCGGTCGGAAGAACGCCGGAAAGACCACGCTGACGGTGGCGCTGGCGAGCGAGCTCGCGCGCCGCAATCACCGGGTGATGACCATGAAGCACGCGCATCACCCGGCGCAGGTGGATCAACCCGGCGTGGACAGCTGGCGCCACTTCCATGAGGGGCGGGCGGAGCGGGTGCTGCTCGTCAGTCCCGAGCTGCGCGCGCTCTTTCACCGAGCCCCCGACGAGTACGATCCGGTCGCGCTCACCCGCCAGTACCTTCCGGGCGCCGACATCGTGCTGGTCGAAGGGTTTCATCAGGCGGACATCCCCAAGATCGAGGTGTTCCGCCGCGCCGTGGCGCCCCAACCGATCTACGATCCGACTTCCCCCAGCGCCGACCAGTGGGTCGCCATCGTCACCGACGACTACGGCTTCGACTCCGATCGGCGCGTCCTTCGGTTCAACGACACCATGTGGCTACAGCTCCTCGCGAATCTTGCGTGGGAGCACGCGCTGGTCATCGAGACGTGACCGGTCCGATCACCGCGGCCGAGGCCGCTCGCCGCATCCTCGATGAGGTGCGGCGGCAGCCCGCGTTGCGGATGCCGCTGGATGACGCCCTCGATGCCGTGCTCGCCGAAGACATCGTCAGTCCCCTCGACATCCCTGCCTGGACCAATTCAGCCATGGACGGCTACGCCGTGCGTGGCGGGGACGTGCGCGGCGCCGGCGCCGAGCGGCCGGTGCGACTCCGGGTGGTGGAGCACCTGCCGGCGGGCCGCTTTCCCACCCGCGCCATCGGGCCCGGCGAATGCGCCCGGATCTTCACCGGCGCGCCCGTCCCGGAAGGCGCGGACACGGTCATCCGCCAGGAGGACACCGACCAGGGTGCGGCCGACGTCACGATCACGGACGACCGCGACGTCGGCGGGAACATCCGCCGTGCAGGGGAGGACATTCCCAAGGGCCGCACCGTGCTGCGGGTGGGTGCCGAGCTGGGCCCGGCCCAGCTCGGCGTGCTCGCCTCGCTCGCGGTCGCGAACCCGCTGGTGTTCCGCCAGCCGCGCGTGGCGATCCTCGGCAGCGGCGACGAGATCGCCGACGTGGATCAGCCGGAAGAGATCCTGAGCGGGCGCAAGGTCGCCAGCAGCAACACGCACACGATGATCGCGCTGGTCCGTCGCGCGGGCGCCGAGCCGGTGAACCTCGGCGTCGCCCGCGATTCGCCCGACAGTCTCCGCCAGCGGATCATGCTGGCGCTGGATAGCGACCTGCTGGTCACGACGGCGGGGATCAGCGTGGGCGAGCACGACTATCTGCGGGGCGTCCTCGCCGACCTGGGCGTGGAGCAACGCTTCTGGCGCCTGCGGATTCGCCCGGGCGCGCCGGTGGGCTTCGGCTTGCTGCGGGGAGTTCCCTGGATCGGATTGCCCGGGAATCCGGTGAGCACGATGGTGACGTTCGAGCTGCTGGTCCGCCCGGCCATCCGCAAGATGGCCGGGCATCCGCTGCCGTTCCGCCGTACCATCGCCGTCCGCGCCGCCGAGCGGATCCAGGTGACGCCGACACTCCAGAATTTCCTGCGGGCGGTCGTGACGGACGGGCCCGACGGGCCCGAGGCCCGGCTGACCGGGCCGCAGGGCTCCGGGATTCTCACCTCCATGCTCCTGGCGAACGCGCTCCTCATCATCCCCGAGGGGCAGCACGACACGCCCGCCGGCGCGACGCTGCGCGCGCTGCTGCTGGACGACCCGGTGTCCGTAGCGGAACCCGGGTTTTAGGCCCGGTTGTCACAACGACTTGAGATCCAGTTGAGATCGGGATGAACCCGCCCCGGTAACCTTGCCTCCGTCGAAACGAACGATCGTCTCAACATCTCGCGGGGGGTGTCCCATGAAGTCGGTTGCTGTGCTGGGTCTCGGAGTCATCGCGCTGACGACCGGCGCGTTCATCACGGCGAGCGCGGCGGCGGGAAGCGGGACGACCATCTCGTCGTTGGCCAAGGGCTCGTACTTCGAAGCGCGGGTGGGCGGGGACGTGCGGGCGATGCCCGCGGGTGCAGTCGCGTTCGGGGTGGTCGGGGACAGCGCCGCCGGTATGGCGGCGTTCACCATCACCATGACGTCCGGTGGATCGTCCGGCGCGATTCTCCTCACCAACCTCGACGGCCAGGTGCCGGCGCCGGGCCGGTATGAGATCGGGGACGCGGGAACGTCCGGCTTCCGGGCCTCCTACGTGGCGGGCAGCGAGGAGCGGCCCGAGGGTCTCTTCCGCGCCAGGCACGGCGTCCTGGAGATCACCGCGTCGAGCGCGGAGCACATCAGCGGACAGTTCAGCTTCAGCGCCGAGGGGTTCATGGCGTCGGATGCGTCGGACGAGGACGCGAAGGTGACGGTCAAGGGCGCGTTCACGTCCACTCGCGCGATGGTGGCGGTGCGGGAGGCGCAGCCGTAGCAGCTCGCAGTACACGACACCTCATCCCGAGCGTACGCGAGGGACCTGCTCGAACGGTCTTCGATGACCGCGGAGCAGGTCCCTCGCGTGCGCTCGGGATGAGGTCGTTTCTCCTCGTGTGAGGTCGTGCCTCTTCGTCTCTTTGAGATCCGGATGAGATCGCGGTGAACCCCCAGCCCTATCGTAGCGCTGTCGATTGACGCTGGCCATTCACCCACTCGCTCAAGGAGCTCACCATGCTGTCGCACTCGCTTCGCCGTTTCATCGGCACCGCTTTCACCACCCTCGCCGTGGCGACCGCCGCGTGCGGTGGGGACGACAACGGCTCGACCGGCCCCCAGCCCGTTCCGGCCGACGTGAGCGGCACCTATGCGCTCACCAGCCTGCGCAGCCTGGGAAGCCTCGGCGGCGGCGGCAACGGCCTGCCGGTGACCTTCACCGACGGCAGCGGTTCCACACTGACCTTCAGCACCGGTGTGATGACCCTGAACGCCGACGGCAGCTACACCCTGGAAGTCGAGGCCGAGTTCAATGGTGGCGGCGTCACGCTGACCGACGAGGGGCTGTACGACCTGACCGGCAACGCGATCGACTTCACCCCGACGGGCGATCCCGCCCGGATGCGGGACGGCACCATCAGCGGCACGTCCATGACGGCGGAGACCCAGTTCGGCGGGATCCCGTTCGAGATCGATCTCCAGAAGTGATCCAGACGGAACGCGCCACCGTCGTCGGGCGATACGAGCTGCTCGGCGTCAATGGAAGCCTGCTCCCGGCCTCGATGGATCAAGATGAGGCCGGGGCGGGCAACCTGCACCAATGCAGGGTCGTCGCCGGGGAGCTGCGGCTGGAGGAGAACGGCACCTACGTCCTCGAGCTGACCGCCCGGTACGACACCCCCGCGGGCGCCGCGGGGCTCCGGACCATCGCGAACGGGGGCACCTGGCGCTTCCTCCCCTCCGCGCTCGATCCGACCTCCGGCGAAGTGCGGCTCAGCTCCGGCTCGGGCCAGACCAGCGCCGCGGTGACCGGGGTGTCGCTGGTCCACCGGACCCGAGGGACGCAGGCACCCTCCGGCGCCCATGCACATTGGGTGTACATCAGGCGCTGAACCGCTTATCTTAGGTGCAAGAAGGGGAGTAGCTTATCCGCCGGGTGGCGGACCTCCGAATCGTCAGGACTGTCCGCGAAAGCGGGCACGGTTCGGTGGGGGAGCGGGGCGAAAGTGTTGCCCCGTCATCCAGAGCGAGACCTTCGTCCACGCGCATGCCGCGGTACGGACGGGGTCTCGCTTTTTTTGTCCCCCTCCGCACGGCGACGCATTGCGCGGATAGCGCACGCGGGTAGCGTGCCTCAGAGGAGCGTATGAACAACGTCAAGACGTTCGTGCTGATGGGTCTCCTGGTCGGCCTGTTCGGCCTGGCCGGACAGCTGATCGGCGGCTCCCAGGGCCTGATGCTCGCCCTGGTGTTCGGCAGCTTGTTCAACTTCGTCATGTACTTCTTCTCCGACCGCCTGGTCCTGAAGATGTACGGCGCCCACGTCGTCACCGAAGCCGAGGCGCCGGAGCTGTATCGCATGGTAGACCGGCTGCGCCAGCGGGCGGGCCTGCCGATGCCCGTGGTGGCGGTGGCGCCGCACGAGCAGCCCAATGCATTCGCCACCGGCCGAAGCCCGAGCAAGGCGGTCGTCGCCGTCACCACGGGTATTCTCAAGCAGATGCCGGCCGAGGAGCTGGAGGGTGTCATCGCCCACGAGCTGGCGCACATCAAGAACCGCGACATGCTGATCGCCACGGTGGCGGCCGGCATCGCGGGCGCGCTCAGCAACCTGCCGTACCTGTTCCTGTTCGGCGGCGGGAGCGACGACGAGGGCGGGCATCCCTTCGCCCAGATCGCGCTGCTGCTGCTGGCGCCGATCGGCGCGATGCTGATCCAGCTGGGCGTGTCCCGGCAGCGTGAGTTCGAGGCCGACCGGGTGGGCGCCCAGATCCTGGGCCGTCCCCTACCGCTCGCCCGGGCACTGGAGAGACTCGATGCGATGGCGCATCGGATCCCGATGCGGGTGGCGCCCGCGGCAGCTTCGCTGGCGCAGGTGAATCCACTCGCGGCCTACGGCGGCGGCGGGATGGCCAGGCTCTTCAGCACCCACCCGCCGACGGCGGAGCGGGTCGCGAGGCTCGAAGCGATGGCCGCGGGCCGTTAGTTGTTCGGCGACCACGGTCCGGCAGTCTGGCTCGGCTTCACGGGGCTGGTCGCGGCGCTGCTGATCCTCGACCTCGGGGTTCTCAACCGTCGGTCGCACATCCTGTCGTTCAAGGAGGCGATGACCTGGAGTATCGGGCTCATCGCCTTCGCGCATCTGTTCGGCGGGTTCATCTTCTGGAAGGAAGGGCTGCACCCGGCGCTGGAGTACTACACCGGGTACCTGATCGAGCTCTCGCTCTCGGTCGACAATCTCTTCGTCTTCATCCTGATCTTCTCGTACTTCAACGTGCCCGCCGAGGCGCAGCCCAAGGTGCTCAAGTGGGGCATCCTCGGCGCCATCGTCATGCGATTGATCATGATCGCGCTGGGCGCGCTGCTGCTGGAGCGGTTCGAGTGGATCATCTACGTCTTCGGCGGGATCCTGATCATCACCGGGATCCGGATGATGACGCAGAGCGACGAGGTGATGGACCTGGACCGCAACCCGGTCGTCCGGCTGGTGCGGCGGGTGCTTCCGGTCAGCAACTACTACGACGGCACGAAATTCCTCACCCGGCACCGCAACGGCACGCTGTTCGCCACGCCGCTCCTGCTGGTGCTGGTGATCGTCGAGTGGTCGGACCTGGTCTTCGCGATCGACAGCATCCCGGCGATCTTCGCGATCACCCGGGATCCCTTCCTGGTCTACAGCTCCAACGTGTTCGCCATCCTGGGCCTGCGCGCGCTGTTCTTCGTGCTGGCGGGGATGATTGACAAGTTCGCGTATCTGAAGCCCGGCGTGGCCCTGATCCTGATCTTCGTGGGCCTCAAGATGGCGCTGAGCCCCTGGATCCACCTGCCCACGCTGGTGTCGCTCGGGGTGGTGATCCTCACCCTGACGGCAGCAGTCCTGCTCTCCCTCTGGCGGAGCGCTCGCGAAGCGCGCCAGCCGGCGTAGCCCGGGTCCCACCCCGCAGCTTCTCCAACGCCTGCACGGCCGTTTCGTTGGCCGGATCGAGCGCCACCGCGCGCTCGTAGCACTGGACCGCCTCCTCCCGCCGTCCCGCCGCCAGATACGCCTCGCCCAGACTGTCGAACGCGTTGGATGAGCCGGGGTGATCGGCGGTGTTGAGCTGGAGCACGACGACCGCCTGCCCGTGCCGTCCCTGCCGCATCAGCTCGTAGCCCAGCGCGTTCAGCTCCAGCTCGGTATCCGCATAGGCGTGGCGCGGGTCCGACTTGTAGGCGAGGTGAAGCTTGAGCGCGCCGGCGGAGTCGCCGGCGGCGAAGGCGTCGCGCATCCGCTCCGCGAGTGACGGCTCCGGCCGGTAGGCCAGCACCTCGCGGAGCGCCGGGTCCACGTTGGCGCGATAGTCCCGCGAGGTCAGCTCGGCGGCGACGTCCGGACCTTTCCATTGCCGGGTATCGAGCGGGTGGGTGCGCTGCCAGTAGTAAATGGACGCGCGCACGGTGACGCCGCTGTTCGGCAGGGTGATGCGGCGCGAGTCGCCGTAGGAGTTGGGGCGGCCGGCGGTCGGCTCGCCCACGAAGACCGCGTCGGTGTACGACTCGAGGTCGTGCACCAGGAACGAAGCCGCGGAGAAGGTGCTCCGGCCGATCAGCACGAAGAGACGGCCGGGGCCCTCGAGCTTGGCCGAACGGATCAGATTCACCACCAGCGGCTGGTTGAGCGTGCCGTCACCGCCGCGGTTGAGCCGCAGGTCGAGAACCACCCGGTCCACCGCGCCCGAGTCCACGAAGGCGCGGAGCCGAGAGGCGAACGCGGCGATGGACTCCTTGTCGCCGTCGCCGATCCGATTGAGCTGGACATACGCGGTCCGGCTGTCGGGCAGGTACTCGAAGCGGAACGGCTCCGAGGGATTGCCGCGCAGCCAGAGCGGCGTCCCGGGCCCATCGGTCCCCCGCATGTCCACCCAGCCGGCTTCCTGCGCCCAGCTCACGTCGGTATCGGACGGCATCATGGAGGCCTGGCCCGAGGGCTGAAGCACCGCGACGGTTCGGGCGCCGTCCTGCTCCAGCAGCACCGGCGCGTTGGCGGGGTCGTCGATCGCGCCGATCGCGTGCAGGACTTCCGGCATCACCAGCAGGAACGGCGCGAAGTATCTGGCGTTCATCTCGTTGTCGCGGCCGATCAGCTCGCGCACCGCCTCGTACGCCTGAGCGGTCGTCATCCGTCCGATCCGCACCACCTTGGCGCCGACCAGATCCGCCTGCGCCTTGGCGGCACTCCGGATGAAGAGTCCGTCCTTGAAGAAGTAGAGCTTCACCGGATAGGTGTGGAATCCGATCCTGGGGTCCCGCGTCGGGGCGATGTTGGTGTGCCCGTCGCCCACGTGCGCGACGATCCGCGCCAGCTCGACGATGACCTGGTGCCGCGCGAGCGTCGGGAGCTTGCGGTCGAGCGCGGCCATCGCGCTGTCGAACTGCTCGCGGCGCCACGCGTGGAAGAGATTCTTGTGGCGGCGCGGGAGCTCACGCGCGATGTAGGTGAGATCTTCGCGCCACTGGCGCACGAAGGCGGTGTCGAGCGGCTGGTCGGAGGCGACCTGCAGGTCCGCGTGGGCGCCCGACAGGCCGAGGGAGCCGACGAGCGCGAGGAAGAAGGCAGTCAACATCGGCGCACCCTGGTTTCGAGTGGCGTATGGCCGGTGGATAGCGAGCGAGAACCGAGATTGGACATTCGGTACGCGAGAAAGGTTGCCTGCGCACCCGTTCGCCCCGATCTTCTCCGCTCATGTCCCGATCATCACTGCTCGACCGGCTCGGCCTCGGCCGCCCGGAGCTGCGCGCGTGGGCGATGTACGACTGGGCGGCCTCGTCGGTCCAGACGACGATCATGGTCGCCGTGTTTCCGATCTATTTCGTGAAAGTGGCGGGCGCGAACATCGCGGAAGGTGGTGCCACGCAGCGCCTCGCGACGATCAACTCGATCGCGCTCGTGATCATCGCACTGCTGTCCCCGTTACTCGGCGCTATCTCCGACTATCGGGCAGCCAAAAAACGCTTCACGGCGATTTTCATGACTGTCGGCATCGCCGCATGCTGCGGACTCTTCGTGATCCACACCGGGGATTTCAACCTCGCGAGCTGGCTCTTCATCCTGGTCATGGTCGGCGTGGCGGGCAGCTACGTGTTCTATGAGGCGCTGCTGCCACACATCGCGCAGCCGGGGGAGATCGACCGGGTTTCGACGGCCGGGTACGCGGTGGGATATCTCGGCGGCGGGGTGCTGCTGGCGCTCAACCTGGCGTGGATCCAGATGCCGGAACTCTTCGGGCTCCCGTCGGGGCCCGGCCTGAGCGAGAGCGAGGCGACGCTGCCGGCCCGGCTGGCGTTCCTCTCGGTCGCCTTCTGGTGGGGGCTGTTCTC
>Ga0190265_10000823_pt1 | contig 20668 bp, 18 predicted proteins | sample Popmic124T_FD_133135 | JGI IMG/M metagenome (GOLD analysis project Ga0190265, IMG submission 133135) | Populus adjacent soil microbial communities from riparian zone of Indian Creek, Utah, USA - 124 T | ecosystem: Environmental > Terrestrial > Soil > Riparian zone | place: USA: Utah | collected...
ATCGACCGCGAGATGGAGGAGCCCACCAATGATTGAGCTCATCGCTCTGCTAGTCGCTCTTGCAACGCCTGACGATCGACTCAACTACCTAGCGGTCGGACATATGTCTGGATCTGCGGGGCTGGAAAGGGCCGCTTCTTCCGACCCAGTGCACTAGGCGCTGGCCGGACGCTTCTGGCGCGAGCTAAAGATAATTGTGGCGAGTGTCAGGAGGGCCCGCTCCAGATCGCCCGACCGGGTAGCGATCTGCGCGAGGAGATCGGCCACTTGGGCGTCCTGTTCCAGTCCCAGAGAATGCAGGATCGGCCGCACCTTCAACGCCTCTCGGACGCAGGTAGCGTAACGGCCGTATTGATGATGCTGCAGGGCCAGATCTAGAGAAACCAGCGCAACTTCCTGTTGAAGATCAAGCTTCCGATAGCCGGCTTGGGCAGCCTTGTAGTAGCTGCAGGCTTCTTCGTCCAATCCCGAGCATCTCGCTAGCCGGCCTCGGAGCCAAGTGAATCTCAGCGCACTCATTTGTCCAGTCGCCACGAACGGCTCCTCGATTGCGTCCAGCAGCGCACGCGCCTTTCCGAGTTGGCCGGCCGAGATGAGGCAGTCTCCCAGGTTCTGGAGCGCCACCAAGAGAAGCTCCTTCCCTTCACCACCACACTTGATGAGAAGGTCAACTGCCTTCTCAATCAGCATCACCGCTTCTTCGGGTTGGTTCAGATACTCCTGCACTCTGCCCATTTGGAGCAGGACTTCGGCTACCTGGAGCCCATCGCCCCTCGGGGCTCGCATCTCGTAAGCCCGGCGGAGCTCCTGCATGGCGCCTGAGAAGTCGAGGCGGCCCAGGAGGAGAGAAGCACGGAACTGATGAATCAGAGGATGGGAGCCGGGGATTGCCTCCTCGGCGCGCTCCAAGGCAAGCCAAGCGCCTGCCGAGTCATCGAGCTAGGAGCACGCCGAGTATAGCCTGAAGTCATTCCGGGGGCGCGCAAGCGCCCCCCTTTCCGTAGTAGAGTGGTATTCCAAGCTTTCAGATCTTTTTGGCTTGAGCGCGTCGGTCCGTCATCAGGAAGGGAGCAGCAGACATGGAAGCGCAGCCGAGTCCGGCCGCGGAATCCACAACCTCGGAGTTCACCAGGCTTCTCGAATACCTCAGGGTCAGCCGCGGCTTCGACTTCGGCGCCTACAAGGTCTCCACCCTGATGCGCCGCGTCCAGAAGCGGATGCGGGAGGTGGGAGCCCAGAGCTACGCCCAGTACATCGACTACCTGGAGGTCCACCCCAACGAGTTCGGGCCGCTGTTCGACACGGTCCTGATCAACGTCACCTCGTTCTTCCGCGACCCGGAGTCCTGGGAGTTCCTGCGCGAGCACATCCTGCCGCGCATCGTGCGGGAGAAGGCCCCGGACGCGCCCATCCGCGTCTGGAGCGCCGGCTGCGCGACCGGGGAGGAGGCGTACACGCTGGCCATGCTGCTGGCCGAGGCCGTCGGCGAGGAGTCCTTCCGCAAGCAGGTCAAGATCTACGCCACGGATGCCGACGAGGAGGCGCTGATCGTGGCGCGGCAGGGGACGTACGACGAGCGGGCCGTCGCCGGGGTCCCGCCCGAGCTGCTGGAGAAGTACTTCGAGGCGCACGGCAGCCGGCGGGTGTTCCGCAACGAGCTGCGCCGCTGCCTGATCTTCGGCCGGCACGACCTGATCCAGGACGCGGCGATCTCCCGCCTGGACCTGCTGGCCTGCCGCAACACGTTGATGTACTTCAACTCGGAGGCGCAGGAGAGGATCCTCGCGCGGTTCCACTTCGCGGTCACCAGGACGGGTTACCTGTTCCTGGGCAAGGCGGAGACCCTGGTCGCCCACAACACCAACTTCAAGCCCGTGGAGCTCAAGCACCGGGTCTTCGCGCGGACGTCGACGAACAACCTGCGCAACCGGCTGCTGGCGGTGACGCCGCTGCCGAGGACGGGCGACTCCGCCGCCCGCCACCTGCGCTGCCTCCGCGAAGCGGCCTTCGACGCCAGCCCGGTGGCGCAGGTCACGGTGGACCGCCAGGGCCACCTGGTCCTGGTCAACGAGAAGGCCCGGCGGCTGTTCAACCTGGGGCAGAACGACATCGGGCGCCTGCTGCAGGACCTGGAGATCTCCTACCGCCCAGTGGAGCTGCGCTCTTACCTGGAGAGGGCCTACGAGGTCCGCGCTGCGCTGGCCGTCAAGGACGTGGAGTGGCGCGGCCCCGGAGCCGAAGGGGAGGTGCGCCAGCTCGAGGTGCAGGTGACGCCCCTGACCGACGCCAAGGACATGGTCGTGGGCGCCAGCCTCTGCTTCGTGGACCTGACCCAGGCCTTCCAGCTCCGCGCGGAGCTGGAGCGGATCAACCAGGAGCTGGAGGCCGCCTACGAGGAGCTGCAGTCGGGCAACGAGGAGCTGGAGACCACCAACGAGGAGCTGCAGAGCACGGTCGAGGAGCTGGAGACGACCAACGAGGAGCTGCAGTCGGCCAACGAGGAGCTGGAGACGATGAACGAGGAGCTCCAGTCGACGAACGACGAGCTCCGGGACCTCAACGACCGGCTCGAGCAGCGCTCCGAGGAGCTGAACCAGTTCAACGGCTACTTCCAGTCCGTCCTGACCACCCTGCGCGCGGCCGTGGTGGTGATGGATCGCGGCTTGCATATCCGGGTCTGGAGTGAGAAGGCCGAGGACTTTTGGGGAGTGCGCGACGACGAAGTCCGGGGGCAGAGCTTCCTCGACCTGGACATCGGGATACCGGTCAACGAGCTGCGGAAATCTCTGCGCGAGTCGCTCCTGGACGGCAAAGAGCGGGAGCAGTCTGTGAATGGGGTCAACCGCCGGGGGAGGCTGGTCCGCTGCCGCGTGCGGATCGCGCCGCACCATGGCCCGGCGGGGCCTGACGGTTTGATCCTCCTCATCGAGGAGGCGGAGGGAACGATTCAATGACGAAGCGCCCGGCCGAGCTCTCGTCGGGACGGCTCCAGACGCAGTTGAAGTCGCTCCAGGAGCAGGTCGCCGAACCGAGCTCGGTGTCGCGCAGGCAGCTCCTGGAGGCGATCGGCGCGCTGCAGGAGTCGCTCCAGGAACTGGACGTCGCCGAGGCCGAGCTCGCGCAGCAGAACGAGGAGCTGATCGCCGCGCGGGAGCAGCTCGAGATCGAGCGCCACCGCTACCGGGAGCTTTTCGAGGAGGCGCCGTTCGCCTACCTGGTGACGGATGCGAGCGGGATGGTGGAGGAGGCCAACGTGGCGGCCGCCGTGCTCTTCAGCCGCCAGCCGCGCCCGCGCGACGCTGCTGGGCAAGCCGCTGGCGGTCCTGGTCGCGCAGCGCGACCAGCCCCGGTTCCGCGATCTCCTGCGCGAGCTGAGGTCCAGCCCGGGCCGGCGTGAGGCGGAGTTGGCGCTGAGCCCCGTAAGCCGCACGGTGACGCTGACCGTCGAGCCCGACGAGAGGCCGGGCAGCCCGCTCCGCCTGCGCTGGGTGCTGCGCGACATCACCGACCGCAAGGCCGCCGAGGAGGAGCTGCGCGTCAGCCAGGAGCTGCTGCGCCACTCCCAGAGGCTGGAGGCGGTCGGCCGCCTGGCCGGAGGCATCGCCCACTCGTTCAACAACCTGCTGGCGGCGATCGCCTTCCACGCCGAGCTGCTCCTCGGCTCCCGCTCCGAAAAGGAGCAGCGGCGGCACGCCGAAGAGATCCAGAAGGCCGGGGAGCGCGGCGCGCTGCTCGCCCGCCAGCTCCTCGCCTTCAGCCGCAAGCAGGTGCTCCAGCCGCAGCTCCTGGACATCAGCTCGCGCCTCGCGGGCCTGGTGCCGATCTTGCGCCGCCTGATCGGCGAGCAGATCGAGTTGGAGACAAACCTCGATCCCGGCGCCGGCTGGGTCCACGCCGACCTGGGACAGGTCGAGCAGGTGATTCTGAACCTGGTGGCCAACGCCCGGGACGCCATGCCCGACGGCGGCCGGCTGTCGCTATCGGTCGGCTCGGTGGATCTCGCCGCGGGTGATCCCGCCATCAACGGCGTCGGACTCCAGCCCGGCCAGTACGTGTGCATCCGGGTCGCCGACACCGGCATCGGCATGAGCGAGCACGTCCGGGCCCACCTCTTCGAGCCCTTCTTCACCACCAAGGACTACGACCGCGGCACCGGCCTCGGCCTCGCCACGATCTACGGCACGGTCTCCCAGAGCGGCGGCGCGATCAAGGTCGACACGGAGGTCGGCAAGGGCTCCGCGTTCACCGTGTACCTGCCCCAGTCCGAGCCGCCCGCCGAGGCGCCGGCCCGGCCCGAGCCGGCGAGGGACGAGGGCCGCGGCTGCGAGGTCGTCCTGCTCGCCGAGGACGAGGACAACATCCGCGAGCCCGCGCAGGAGATCCTGGAGGGGCGGGGCTACACCGTCCTCGCCGCCAGCGACGGGGCGCATGCGATCGAGGCCGCCCAAGGCTGGAACGGACCGATCCACCTGCTCATCAGCGACGTCGTGATGCCCGGCATGAGCGGCAGCGAGCTCGCCGCGCGCCTGGAGGCGGAGAGGCCCGGCCTCCGCGTCCTCTACATCTCCGGATACCCGGAGGACGCCATTGCCCGGCACGGCGTGCTCCACCCCGGCCGGTCGTTCCTCCAGAAGCCGTTCCCCCCCGGGGTGCTGCTGCGGACCGTCCGCGAAATCTTGGATCAAGGAGACCGATGGCCGTCCGAGACATCATCCTGATCGGCGCCTCCGCGGGGGGCGTCCAGGCGCTCTCCAATCTGGTCGGAGGTTTCCCCCCCGATTTTCCCGCCGCCGTGTTCATCGTCCTGCACGTCTCCCCCTACGGCAACAGCGCCATGCCGGCCATCCTGAGCCGGGCTGGCCACCTGCCCGCGGTCCACCCGCGGGACGGCGAGCCGGTCCAGCCGGGGCGCGTCTACGTGGCGCCGCCCGACTACCACCTGGTGGTGCAGGACGGCCTGGTCCGGCTCTCCCGCGCCCCCACCGAGAACGCGCAGAGGCCGGCGGTCGACGTCCTCTTCCGCTCGGCGGCCCAGGCCTACGGCCGCAGGGTGATGGCCGTGGTGCTGACCGGGAACCTCGACGACGGCACCGCCGGTCTCGCCGTGGTGAAGAGGCATGGCGGCACGGCCGTGGTCCAGGACCCGGAGGAGGCCGACTACCCGAGCATGCCGCTCAGCGCGATCGCGAATGTGGACGTCGACCACATCCTGCCCCTCGCCGGCATCGCTCCGCTCCTGGTGGAGCTGAACCGCGTGCCGGTCGAGGAACTACAGCCATCGCAACCGGAGGCGCAACCGGAGGACGGAGACATGAAGGAAGAGCTCGAGCGCGGCAAAGATCGGGAGGAGCATGGCGTCCCCTCGGATCTGACCTGCCCCGAGTGCGGCGGCTCGCTGCGGGAGAGCCGGGTCGAAGAGGTCGTGCACTTCCGCTGCCGCACCGGTCACGCCTACTCCCCGGAGACCCTCCTCGTCAAACAGGATGACGTGATCGAGGCCGCCCTCTGGGCCGCGGTCCGCTCCCTGCTGGAGAACGCAGCCCTGGCGCGGCGGATGGAGCGGCGGATGTCCCAGGGCAACCGCCTCAGCCCCGGAGCGCAGCAGCACTACAACACGCGCGCCCAGGAGGCCGAGCGCTACGCGGAGGTGCTGCGGCGCATGATCGTCGAGGACAAGGAAAAGGACGAGGAAAAGCAGAAGGACGAGCTTAGAGCAGCGTTGCCTCTCCGGATGACATAGAATTCTCTCCACTGTGGAGAAAGATTCGGAGAGGCGGGAGTTGCAGCGGGATGAGGTCGAGACGCTCCTCAAGCTGATCGACGACTCGATCCTCCACTCGCGCATCTCGAAGCGGAAGCTGGAGAGGCTCCTCGGCCAGGGTCAGGGCTACATCGGGAGCCTGCTCAAGGGCCGGATCACACTCAAGGTCGGTCACGTCTACGACATCGGGGAGGCTCTGGGGCTGGAGCCTCTGGTGATGTTCTTCCGCGCCGCGCCCAAGGAAAACCAGGAGCGTCTCCTGCGGGAGCTGGGCCTCCAGGCCCCGAACGGCTGTCCCCCACCCGATCCCAAGTCCCCCATGACCCGCGAGGAGACCGAAGCGCTGATCCGCAAGGTCGTGAGGCAGGAGCTGGCGCGGCTGGCTACGAGCTGAACCCTCGGGTGAGGGCCAGATACCACACCAACCCAGCCCCTGCGCTCAACGCCAGCGTCGTCATCATCCCCAGCTTGAACCGGAACAGGGCGAGGAACGAGAAGGCCGCGAGCGCCACGGCGGCCCAGTCCACCGTCCCCCAGGCCGGGACGAGCAGCCTCATCCCCATCCATCTGACCTCTCCCACCTCGCCGAACAGGACGTGGAGAGAAAACCAGACCGCGAGGTTCAGGATCACCCCCACCACCGCGGCCGTGATCCCGGCCAGGGCCCGGCTCAGCCCCTTCCTCCCCCGCAGCGCCTCGATGTAGGGGGCGCCCAGGAAGATCCAGAGGAAGCAGGGCACGTAGGTCACCCACGTGGTGACCAGCGATCCGAGGAGACCGGCGACCCATGGGTCGAGCCCGCCCGGGTTGCGGTACGCGCCCAGGAAGCCCACGAACTGCACGACCTGGATCAGCGGCCCCGGCGTGGTCTCGGCCAGGCCCAGACCGTCGAGCATCTCCCCGGCCGTGAGCCAGCCGTAGGTCTCCACCGCCGTCTGCCCGACATAGGCAAGCACGGCGTAGGCGCCGCCGAACGTGACCATGGACATCTGGCTGAAGAAGATCCCCTCCTGGACGAGGACATGGTCCCTCCCGAAGATGAAGAAAAGAACAAGCAGCGGGACCAGCCAGAGCGTGAGGCAGACGGCGAGGATCCGGAGGGACCGTCCCCAGGAGGGCTTCACCTGGACCGCCCCGGCCTCCGCCGCGTGCTCGGGCGCGGGAATGAATCTGCCTCCGAGCCAGCCGAGCAGGCCCGCGGCCACCACGATGACCGGGAACGGCACCTCGAAGAAGAAGATCCCGATGAACGCCGCCGCGGCAAAGCCCACCATCAGCCGGTTCTGAAGCGCCCGCTTGCCAATGCGGACCACGGCCTCGACCACCACCGCCATGACCGCGGGCTTGAGCCCGAAGAAAAGGCCGGTGACGAAGGCGGTCTCCTGGTATCCGGCATAGAGCACGCTCAGGGCGAGGATGGAGAGGAACCCCGGCAGCACGAACAGGGTGCCGGCCGCGAGGCCGCCCGGGGTGCGGTTCAGGAGCCAGCCGAGATAGATGGCGAGTTGCTGGGCCTCGGGGCCGGGGAGGAGCATGCAGTAGTTGAGGGCGTGGAGGAAGCGGGGCTCATCGACCCAGCGCTTCTCGTCGACCAGGATGCGATGCATGACCGCGATCTGGCCGGCCGGTCCGCCGAAGCTCTGGATTGCGACCCGGAGCCAGACACGGAGGGCTTCGGAGAAAGGGACGGCGTCGGCCCTCACCCCCCGGCCCCCTCTCCCGGTCCCCCGAACACACCCGCCCCGGGAGAGGGGGAGACTTGCAACGACAGATACAGCCCTTCGAAGAGCGCAATGCCATGGCGCTCCATCTCCTCGTCGGGCCAGCCCGCGGCCAGCCAGCCGCGGAGGATGCCGTCGATCCCGGCAATCTCGGGCGCGGACGACTTGCCGTCCCGCAGGTCGATCTCGTGGACGATCGCGGCCAAGGCCTTCAAAGCCGGATCGTCCAGCCGGAAGGCGGCAAGGATTGTCTCGAAGGTACAGCGATTGCCGGTGTGGCCGAGCTCGGCTCCAGGCATGTCGAAGGAGACGTCCCCTTCCCGCGGCTCGCCATACCGGATGACGGCTTCCGGGTCGATGAAGCGGCGGATCAGCCAAGCGGAGGCGAGGCGGTCCACGTGCGGCCGGGGGCGGGTGACCCAGGTCCGTCCGCGGTAGAGGGCAGGGTCGGTCGGGGGGACCTCGCGCGCGGGTTTCTCCTCGAGCCGGGCGAGGATCGCCGCGGTCCGCGGCCCTTCGGGGGCGGCGAAGTAATCGATGCGGCTGACCTCGTCGAGGCGGCGGCGGAGCTTCTCCACCCTGGCGCGATCGGGGGCCTGGACGAGCACCTCGGCCTCCTCGGCGATCTTCCTGTAGTCCTCGTCGCGGGCGGCCCGGAAGGCATCGATGACCCGGCCCCTCTCGCTCTCCTCCAAGCGCTCGACCTCCAGAATGAGCGCCTGACCGCCGCCGTCGCGGATCTCCTGCGCGAGCCAGCCGAACGCCTCGCGGGCCTCATCGCCGTCCGGGAGCAGGTGGACCGACCCTGCCGGCGATACGCTTCCGAGCTGGCGCAGGCGCCGCCAGACCGCCACCCTCCGGCTGGAAGAGGGGTCCGAGAGCGAGTAGGAGAGGGCGAGCCAGCGCATCAGGCGGATACTACCTGTGCGCCACTCGGTCCCCAGAGCGCGTGCACCACGCACGCGGCGACCCCGACGGCGAATGCGGCGTAGAGCGGCCAGCGCGGGTCGAGGGTCCACAGCCATCCGCCCACGAGCGAGGCCGGGAACACGGCGAGCCCGCGCACCAGGTAATAGAGGCCCACGGACCGTCCCCGGGCATGGGCGGCGGAGAGGTCGAGGATCATGGCCTTGCGCGCCGGCTCACCCGTCTCCCGCAGGCCGGCCACCACGAAGGCGAGCGCCAGACCGAGGGTGCCCGACGCCCGCGCCAGGATCAGGGGGAACAGCGCGAAGAAGGCGAAGGTGAGAAGGACGAACGGCTTGCGGTCCATCCGGTCCGATATTCTCGCGATGGGGATGTAGACCAGCGTGGCCGTGATCATTTGGAGGCTCGTCAGCCATCCGAACCGGGCGGGACCGGCGCCGAGGACGTCCATCACAAAGAGGACGATGAACACCTTGGGGATGCCCTCGGCCCACCGGGCCAGGACGTCGGCAGTCAGAAGCCTCTTGAGCCCGGGGTCCATCCCCCGCCAGAGGCTGCCCAGGCGCTCGGTATCTGGAGCTGGGGCCGGCGGCTCCAAGTAGGAGCGGCGCAGGATAAAGATCCCGACGAAAGCCAGGACGATCGTGACTGCGAGTCCGGCCCGGACGCCCCCGAGAAAGCCGAGCCGGGAGATCAGCCATCCGCCCAGGGGAGGGGCCAGGATGATCGGAACCCGCTTCAGGATCGACTGCACGCCGAACCCGGTAGCGCGCTGGGAGGATGGGAGGTTATCGCCGAGAACCGCAAAGATGGCCGGAAGCGTCAGGCTGCTCCAGGCCATGACGAGCACCGTGCCGGTGATCACCCATGGCCAACCCGGAGCCACGAGGTAGAGGAGATAGCCGCCCGCGGCGAGGAGCGCGAACAGCTCCAGAGCCCGCCGCCGGCCCATCCGGTCCGCCGCCCAGCCGCCTGGGTACGGATAGAGCGCGTCGAGCAGCTCGCGCAACGTGCCATACGCGGCTACGGTCCAGGCGCTCGCCCCCAGGATCTCCAGGTACTTGGGGACGAACCGTACCCAAAGCTCCTCGCCCATCCCGAGGACGAGGAAAGCCGCGAGCATGGCCAGCACGTTGCGCTGGAGCATGCAGCGAGTGTAACTCTCGTTTCTGCGGCTGGCAATGTTTGTTGCCGGGAGCGCCGCGCTCCCGGTTATTTGCCCGGAGGCCGGCTGGGCCGCATCTCCACCAGGCTGGGCAGGGCGTTGTCCGGATAGCTCAGCAGATGGAGGACCATGGACGCGATGTCCTCCGGCTGCAGCTTCCAACTCGCCTCGGCGTTGCCGCCCCCGAACTCCGTGGCCACGCTGCCGGGCAGGATCGAGGCGACCCGGATGCCGTGGGGACGCAGGTCGAGCATGGCGGCCTCGGACAGTCCGACCAGGCCGAACTTGCTGGCGTTGTAGGCCGATCCGTTCTTGAAGGGGTTCTTGGCGGCGAGCGAGGCGATGTTGAGGATCCATCCGGACCCGTGCTTCTTCATGATGGGGGCCACGGCGCGGATGAAGTAGAAGCAGCCGTTGAGGTTCGTCTCGATCACCTCGCGGAACTGGTCGCCGGAGATCTCGTCCACGGGCGCGAAGTGTGCGAGCCCGGCGTTGTTGACCAGGCAGTCGATCCGCCCTTCGGCGTCGGAGACCTCTTTGACGAAGCCCTCGACCGCGCCCTGGTCCCGGACGTCCACGGGCCGTCCCTGGACGCCGTTCCCCATCTCGCGGACGGCGCTGTCCACCGATTCCTGGCTACGGCTGCAGATCCAGACCTTCCATCTTTCTTTCAGGAGGGCTTCGGCGATGCCCCGGCCGATGCCGCGGCTGCCTCCGGTGACGATCGCGATACGACTCATACTTCCCACCTCCGTTGGGTTACTCTATCGGAATCAGCCAGCCGTCCCGGCTGTTTTGATGAGTCGAAAGGAGGGGTAGACCAACACCATGGCTGCATACCTCATCTTCATGGTTCCGGCACTGCTGCTGTCCCTGTGGGCCAGCTTCCGCACGAAGTCGGCGTTCAACAAGTACTCGAAGGTCCGGACGGCGAGGGGTCTGACCGGGGCCCAGGCCGCCCAGGAGATGCTCCAGCGGGCGGGGATCTCCGATGTGAAGATCGTCCAGACGCAGGGGTTCCTCTCGGACCACTACAACCCGGTGAACAAGACGCTGGCGCTGTCGCCGAACGTCTACGGCACGCCTTCGGTGTCGGCGATCGGGGTGGCCTGTCACGAGGCGGGTCACGCGATCCAGCACGCCACGCACTACGGTCCGCTCTGGCTGCGCTCGGCCCTGGTGCCGATGGCCAACATCGGCTCGACGCTGAGCTACATCATCATCCTGGCGGGCCTGCTGCTCCTGCGCTCCCAGACGACGGTCTACTTCGGCATCCTGCTGTTCTCGGCGGTGGTGCTTTTCCAGATCGTGACGCTGCCGGTGGAGTACGACGCCTCTGCGCGGGCCAAGCGGCTGGCGGTGGAGAACGGCATCATTATGCCGCAGGAGAGGGAAGGGATGGACCGCGTCCTGAACGCGGCCGCCCTCACCTACGTGGCGGCGGCGGTGTCGTCGATCATGACCCTGCTGTACTACCTGATGCTCGCCGGGGGCATGCGGCGGGATTGATCCCGTCCCCCCTCTCCCCGTCCCTCTCCCCCGTGCCGGGGGAGAGGGCGCCCCCGCACTTCCCTTCTTCGGGTAACTCAGAGCAAGTCCCCCCCTCTCCCGGGGCGGGTGTGCTTGGGTGGAGCGGGAGAGGGGGCCGGGGGGTGAGGGCCCCTACTCCGCCGGCTCCCCCAGAATCCCGATCAGCTCCTTCTCCCTCTGCTCCAGCTCCTCGGGCGTGGAGGCCTCCAGCACCAGGCGCAGGAAGGGCTCGGTGTTGGAGGGCCGCACGTTTCCCCACCAGGTGGGGTACTGGAAGGTGATTCCGTCCAGGTAGTCGATCTTCGCGTCCGAGTAGCGGCGGGCGAGCTCTTCGATCTTGCCCTGCTTGTCCTCGACCTCGAAGTTGATCTCCGGGCTCTTGGCGTAGCGGCGCAACGGCTGGACCAGGGCGGAGAGCGGCTTGCCCGTGGAGCGCAGCAGGTTCAGGATCTCGATCACGGCCCCGATGGAGCTGTCGGCGTTGAAATGGTCCCGGAAGTAGTAGTGGCCGGCCAGCTCGCCGCCGAAGATCCCCTCCCGCTTGCGCAGGGTCGCCTTCATGAACGAATGGCCGACCCGCTCGCGGACGGGGATCCCTCCCTTCTCCTCGATGTACTCGGCGACCGCCCTCGACGAGCGCAGGTCGAAGAGCACGGCCTTGCCCGGCTCCCGCTCCAGCAGCTCGCCGCCGATCAGCGCGGTCATCAGGTCGCTTCCGACAGGCCGGCCGGTCTCGTCCACGAAAGCGGCGCGGTCGGCGTCGCCGTCGAAGGAGACCCCGAGGTCGGCTCCGTGCTCCTTCACCGCCCGCATCAGGTCGTGGAGGTTCTCCTCCTTGAGCGGGTTGGCCTCGTGATTGGGGAAGGTGCCGTCCAGCTCGAAGTAGAGCGGGATCAGCTCGATGCCGGTTGCCTCCAGGATCGGCCGGTAGATCGTGCCCATGCCGTTGGCCGCGTCCACCACGACCCGGAGCCGTTTTTCCCCCGCGTCCTTGAGGAAGCTGAGGATGTGGTCCTTGTAGTCGTCGAAGATCTCGCCGGTCCGCACCGTGCCGGGACGGGAGGCCACGGGCAGGTCGCCGGACTGGACCTTCTGCTCCAGGAGGGGAATGCCATGGTCTCCGGAGACCGGGCGCGCCTCGTGGCGGCTGAACTTGAGACCGTTGTACTGGGCCGGGTTGTGGCTCGCCGTGACCTGCACCCCGCCGGCTGCCTTGGTATGGCCGACCGCGAAGTAGTTCATGGGGGTGGTGGCGAGGCCGATGTCGAGCACGTCGAGCCCGGACTGTGTGAGGCCCTCGATGAGCGCCTTGGCGAGCGGCTCGCTGTGCGAGCGCATGTCGCGGCTCACCACCACGGTGTTGCCCCGCGAGCGGTCCTCCTCGTCCAGCACGTGCTGGAACGCGAGGCCGATCTTGCGGGCCATGTCCTCGTTGATCTGCGTGGGGTAGAGCCCCCGCACGTCGTACGCTTTGAAGATTCCGGCCACTTTCTCTCTCCCTATTGCGTGGAGACCTTCTCGATGGCGTACGCGAAGCTGCGGCCCTCGACCGGTGCGGACTTGAGATCCGCTCCGTCGGCCTTGGCCAGCTCCACGGCCAGGGTCTCTCCCATGATCCAGTCGCGATGCGCCTCGACGGCCGCCTCGATCTCGGGGTCGGCCTTGTAGCGGACCCGGATGCGGTCGGCGTAGTCGAGGTCGGCGTCCTTGCGGGCGGTCTGGATGCTGCGCGCAACCTCCCGCACCCAGCCCTCGGAAATCAGCTCGGGGGTGAGGCGGGTGTCCAGGGCCACGAGCAGCTCGCGGTCTCCCTGGGTGGCCATGCCCTCGCGCTCGATCAGCCGGACCTCCACCTCCTCGGGCGAGAGGTCCGCGGGACCGTCCGAGATCTCGATCGTGATCTTCCCAGTCTGTTCCAGCTCGCGGGCGAGGGCATCGCCGTCGGCGCTCTCCAATGCCCGCTTCACCTCGGGCATCTTCTTCCCGAAGCGCGGTCCGGTCTTCGGGAAGATGGGCCGCACCTCGTGGCGGACGTACTCGCCCCGTTCCGCGGCCCAGTGGATGTCGCGCACGTTCAGCTCGTCCTTGAGCAGGTCGGCGTAGGGCGTGACCAAGCCGGGCAACGCCTCGCTGGCCGTGACCAGGGTCACCGCGGCGAGCGGTTGCCGGGTCTTGAGCGAGTGCGTGTTGCGCGCCGCGTGACCCAGCCGGACGATGCGCTGGATGGCCGCCATCGAGGCCTCCAGCTCCTCGTCGCCGCGGTCTGCGGGCGGCTCGGGCCAGTCCTCCAGGTGGACGCTCTCAGAAGCGTCCGGCCGCTTACTGCGCACCAGGTGCTCGTGGACGACCTCCGCGACGAACGGGGTGAACGGCGCGATGAGCCGGGCGAGCGTGGTCAGCACCTCGTAGAGGGCCTGGTAGGCGCTCTCCTTGTTCGCGCTCTCTTCCTGGTTGCCCGCCCAGAAACGGTCTCGGCTGCGGCGGATGTACCAGTTCGTCAAGTCGTCCAGCAGCTCCTCGATCTTCCGCGCCGGCTCGGTGACGTCGTAGCCCTCCAGGCCCGCGGTGACCTCGGAGGTCAGGCGGTCCAGGCGCAGGAGGATCCAGCGGTCGAGCGCCGGCCGGTCCTCGAAGCGAAGCGGGTTGGAGGAGGAAGGCCGCCAGCCGTCCAGGTTCGCGTAGATGGTGAAGAAGGACAGGGCGTTCCAGAGGGGGAGGAGGAAGCCCTGCGCGGCCTCGCGCACCAGCCGGGCGGAGAAGCGGGAGTTGACCTCGGGATTGTTGACGCAGAAGTACCAGCGCAGGGCATCGGCGCCGGTCTCCTCGATGACGGCCATGGGCTCCACCACGTTGCCCAGGCGCTTGGACATCTTCCGCCCCTGCTCGTCCGTGACATGGCCAAGGACGATGCAGGTCTTGTACGCCGCCGAGCCGAACAGCAGGACGCCGAGGGCGTGCAGGGTGTAGAACCACCCACGGGTCTGGTCGACCGCCTCGGAGATGAAGTCGGCGGGGAACCCCTTGCCCGTCTCCGGGTCGAACTGGGGCAGGGGCTTGCCCACGTAATGGTGCTGGGCGAAGGGCATGGAGCCGGAGTCGTACCAGGCGTCGATGACGTCCGGCACCCGGCGCATGGTGCCGGTTGTCCCACCTTGGGGGCACTTCTCGCAGGGCCAGGAGACCTCGTCGATGTACGGCCGGTGCGGGTTGAACTGCTCCTGGTCGTAGAGGTCGGCCGGCGGTTCCTTTCCCGCCTGTTCGAACAGCTCGGCGAAGGAGCCCACCACGGTCGTGTGAGGGCAGTTGTCGCACTTCCAGGCGGGGAGCGGGGTGCCCCAGTAGCGCCTCCGGGAGAGGGCCCAGTCGACCACGTTCTCCAGCCAGTTGCCGAAGCGCCCCTCGCCCACGTGGGGCGGGTGCCAGTCGATGGTCCGGTTCTGGTCGAGAAGCTCCTGCTTGAGGATGGTCGTCTTCACGAACCAGCTCGTGGTGGCGTAGTAGAGGAGCGGCCGGTCGCAGCGCCAGCAGAAGGGGTAGCTGTGGCGGTAGCGCTCGGTGTGGAGGAGGAGGCCGCGGCTCCGGAGGTCCTGGAGGATCTTCGGGTCGGCATCCTTGAACCACATCCCCGCGAACGCTTCGAGGCCGGGCTTCTCGCGCACCTTGCCGTCGGAGTCGATGGTCAGGATGAGCGGCAGGTCGTAGGTCTGGCCGGTGCGGTAGTCATCCTCGCCGAACGGCGGAGCGGTATGGACGAGGCCGGTGCCTTCGCTGGAAGTCACGTAGTCGCCAAGGACCACCTGCCATCCGCGCTCGTCGGAGGGGCCGGTGTACTCGGTGCCGGACCGCAGCTCTCCGCGCCCGAGGCCGTCCCACCCTTCGCGGGGGATCCGGTAGGGCCGGTCGTAAAGGAGGCCTTCGAGGTCCTTGCCCCGGAATCGGGCGAGGGCCGGCAGCCCGGCCAGGTCCACGAGGCGCTTCTCCCCCTCGATCTCGGCCATCACAGGCACGGGCTTGGCCAACTCGTCGCCGAAGAGGAATTGCTCGTTCTCCCGCTGCGGATCGGGGTGCTGGACGAGGCGGTAGACCATGTCCGGATTGACGGCGAGGCCGACGTGGGCGGTGAGGGTCCAGGGCGTGGTCGTCCAGGCAACCAGCTTCATGCCCTCGGTGGAAGTCCACGAGCCGCCGCCCACGGGAACCAGCTCCTGGCCGGGGCGGACCAGGAAGAGGGCCCAGACGGAGGGATCGTCCACGTCTTTATAATTTTGGGCGACCTCGTGGCTGGAGAGGGTGGTGCCGCAGCGGGCGCAGTAGGGCTGGATCTTGTAACCCTCGCCCAGGAGGCCGCGCTTCCACAGCTCGCCCAGGGACCACCAGACCGACTCGATGTAGTCGTTGGTATACGTGAAGTAGGCGTGATCGAGGTCGAGCCAATAGCCCACGCGCTCGGTCATGGCGCGCCACTGGCGCTCGTAGGTGTGGACGCTCTCGAGGCAGGCCTTGTTGAACTCGGCGATGCCGTACTCCTCGATCTGCTGCTTGCCGGTGAAGCCGAGGCGCTTCTCGACCTCGATTTCCACGGGGAGGCCGTGGGTGTCCCACCCTGCCTTGCGGGGCACCTTGTAGCCGCGCATGGTGCGGAAGCGGGGGAAGAGGTCCTTGACGACGCGGGTCACGACGTGCCCGACGTGGGGCACGTTGTTGGCGGTCGGGGGACCGTCGTAGAAGGCGAACTCGCCCCGGGGCGCCGGCTTGTCCACACTCTTCTGGAAGATATCCCGCTCGCGCCAGAGCTGAAGCACCTTCTGCTCGAGCTGGGGGAATGGATAGCCGCCGGGGACGTCAGGGAATCGCGTATCGCTCATGTCGGAGAAAGGCCCTCGCGCGCCGGGCCCATCAAGGGCCGCGGAAAGAAGCCGTATTGTATCCCCTGCGTCAAGAGGGGCTGGCAGAGCTAGTCCGGGTACTCGAACACCACGTCCCGCTCGATGTCGGGGTGGAGGCTCATGTGGACGGGGCAGGTGAGTGCCGCGTTCTCCAGCTTCTTGCGCTGACCGGGATTGAGGCCGGCGGGCATCTTGATGCGGCTCGGGAGACCGCCAATCCGCCGCGGGCTTCCGGCCATGTGCTTCTCGATGTGGACCGACAATCCCGTCAAGTCGATGCCGTCCCGCTCGCCCACGATCGAGATCAGGGTCACCATGCAGGCGGCCAGGGCCGTGGCGACCAGGTCGGTCGGGGAGAAGGAGCTGCCATCCCCCTGATTGTCCACTGGCGGCACGGTCTTCAGGACCGCCCCGGAAGGCCCGTGGGTCATCTCGACCGCGAGATTGCCGATGTACCTGCCCGTGATCTCGACCGCCATGATCTGCCTCCTTCGAGAGCCGGAAGTCTATCAGGGTAGCTCTTGGAAGAAGCGCAGGTAATCGTCGACCACCCGGTCCATGGAGGTGCGCTCCCGGACCTCCCGCATGAGCTCGAGGCCGCGCTTCCATTCCGGTCCGCGGAAGGTGCTCCGGACCTTGTCGAGCGCGGCGATCAGGCTCTCCCGCTCAGGCTCGGCGTAGTAGGGGTAGTCCGGCCCGAGGAGCTCAAGGGTGCTCTCGTCGCGGGTGGTGACCAGGTTCGCCTCGCAGGCCGCTGCCGTCGAGACCTTGCAGTTGGGCTTGTAGAGGAGCTCCCTGCCCGGCTCCCGCACGGACAGGTGGCAGTTGTAGTCCAGGCCGCGGCGGAAGTAGTCGCCGTCGAAGTAGTCCACCCCCGGGAGCTGACCCCACAGGGAGAGGGACCGGCCCAGCCCCAGGTAGGCGATGCGGAGCTCCCGGTCGCCGAGGGTGTTGGGGACGTAGCGCGGGTCCCACTGGTGGTAGATCACCCGGTTCACGGCCCCCCGCACGGAGAAGTCCCGGAGCTGGCGCCGGTTCTTGAAGATCAGGCCCTGGTAGAGCCAGCGGTTCTTGATCCGCCGCTTGAAGACGACCGTGTCCTGGATGTCGAGAACGAGGTGGTTCCCCCGCATCCTGGCAGACACCAGGTCGGGCAGCTTCGACGTCTTGATGAAGACCAGGAGCGAGTCGCGTACGTCCTTCAGGTCCCGCGGGTAGACGGACCGGCTCTCGATCCCTCTGGCGCGCAGGGCTTCGCTGACCTGGTCGGCTCCCATGATGGTGGAGCCCTTGTCGTAGTACTTGACGAAGTAGATCTGTCTCATGAAGCGGACCGGACCTTAGGATATCTTTGGACGCCATGCAAACGACATCGACGAATCCTTATGACCTGACCGGGCAGGTGGCGATCGTGACCGGCGCCTCCCGGGGGATCGGCGCCGCGGTCGCCGGCGCCCTGGCCGCTTCCGGAGCCCGTGTGGTCCTGGCGAGCCGCAAGCAGGAGGGCGTGGAGGCGATCGCGGAGCTGATCCGCAGCCATGGCGGCGACGCCCTGGCCGTGGCCTGCCACACCGGCCGGGCCCAGGACTGCGAGGCCCTTGCCGCCCGGGCGCAGGAGGCTTACGGCGGCATCGACATCCTGGTCAACAACGCAGCCACGAGTCCCCATTTCGGACCGCTCCTCGAAGCCGAGGAGTCCCATTGGGACAAGACCATCGAGGTGAACGTGAAGGGCTACGTCCACATGATCCGCTCCTGCGTGCCGCGGATGAAGGAGCGGGGCGGCGGCCGGGTCGTGAACGTGGCCTCGGTGGCGGGGATGTTCCCCCACAACGGCCTGGGGGTCTACGGGGTGACCAAGGCGGCGGTGATCATGCTGACCCGGACGCTGGGGATGGAGCTGGCCAAGGAGAACGTCCGGGTCAACGCCATCGCCCCCGGCCTGATCCGCACGCGCTTCAGCGAGGTGCTCTGGTCGTCGCCCGAGCGCCAGGAAAAAGCTCTGGCCTCGATTCCCCAGGGGAGGCTCGGCGAGCCGGACGACCTGACGGGCGCTGTGCTCTATCTCGCGAGCCAGGCTTCGGGGTTCACGACGGGATCGGTGATGGTGATCGACGGGGGACAGACTCTGGGGCTGGCGTACTAGGGTCCGGAGGGAACACCCCCTCGACCTCTCGCAGAAACCCTTCCGCCCGCCCCTCCAGCCAGTCCGACTCCAGGTCGTCGAAGAGGCGGTTCCGCCGTGCGCGGTTGAGCTTGGCCAGGGCTAGGAGGCCGGACTCGAGCACCCTCCGCCTTTCGGCGCGGAGCAGGGCCTCGTCCGGGGCACCGGAGAGCGAGATGTCCAGCAGCCGGCGCACGCGCTCGGCCGAGGCGATCTGGAGGGCGCCGGCCAGCTCGGTTTCCAGGACATGGGCGTCGTGAAGCTCGCCGAGGAGATCCAGCAGCCCCTTGATCCTCTTGACCAGAGGGGCGGCCCCGGGCAGCTCTCCGGTGAACGGCTCCAGGAGGTAGCGCAGGCGCTTGGCGCTGATCCTCGCCTCGTGCGCCTCGGTTTCGTCCTCGGGACTCTCCACCCGGGCGAGGTGGGCCTCCAGCTCCGAGGCCTGCTCCCGGAGGATGCCCGCGGTGACCTCGGCCAGGGTGGGGGACGCATGCGTTCCGGCCGCGAGGTGGACCTCGGTGCGGTAGGTGGAGAGGCGCTCGCGCAGGTTCTTCTCGACCTTGGGGAATTCCCTGGGAAGACGTTTGGCCATGTCCTCGTTGGCCTCGCGCATCCGCTCCTCCAGCCGGGCGAGGATCCAGGCCAGGCCGGCACGGCGGTAGGAGCTCAGGTGGCGGGACCGTCCGCGCAGCCACTCGATCTGGACCTCGGTGTCGCGGCCGGGGCCGGTGGAGCGGGCGAGGTCGCGGAGGCGCCGGCGGAGCTTCTTCGGCAGGCTCTCCTCCAGGTACGGTCCGTAGGAGCGCAGGCAGCTCCGCAGGCGGCGGAGCCCGACCCGGAAGTCGTGGAGGGCCTCGGTGTCGGACGCGTCCTGCAGCCGGGGGAACGCGGCTGCGGCCTGGTCCAGATAGGACAGGGCGATCAGGCGGGCGCCCTCTTCAGGAGGTCGGCTCAGGAGGTCGGCGGCGGGCTCCACGGTCGGCTCGATTCGCTCCTCAGTCGGCCAGGGTCCGGAGCTGGGAGGGGGTCAGGGCCCAGAGGAGCGTGGCGGTGCCCCCGGCGGGCTCGTCCCCGAGCTCCAGCAGGCAGGCTCCCCCCTTGCGGAAGGAGTGGATGCGCCGGTCGGTCCCGGTGAGGAGCCAGCCCAGGATCTGGCTGATGCTGGGCTCGTGGCCCACGGCGGCGACGACGTCCCCCTTCTGCTGGCGCAGCCAGCGGAGGAACGCCTCGGGCGTGGTCTCGGGCGACAGCTCCTCGATCTCGACCTCTTCGAGGCCGCCGTAGACCGAGTCGAGGATCGCCGCGGTCTGGGCGGCGCGGGTCAGAGGGCTCGTGGCCAGCAGATCGATATCGGGGACCAGGGCGCGCAGTCCCCTGGCGGCCTGCTTCATCTTCTTGCGCCCTTCGTCGGTCAGGGGCCGCAGGCGGTCGTCCTTGCCGGTGCGGGCGAAGTCCTCCCGCTCTTCGGCGATGGCATGGCGGACCAGAAGTAGCTTCATGTCGGCACCTCTCCCCCGGGTAAGAGATACCGCGAAACGCCTGGATTTGGCAAAAGCGACGGTGTGACGGCTTGGCGACAGAAGAGTGTAGGGGGCAGCCCGTGTGGCCGCCCTCCACCCAGGGGCACCCACAAGGGGCATACGCGCTAACTTACTGCCCCGGGCAGGGGTTCCTCCCGCTCGCGACGCTGCGCACCACGACCGCGGCGTCGCGCCCCATGGCGCCTGCGCCGGGGAGAGCGCCTGCCGGGCCAGGGATGATCGCTGCGGCGACGCGCTCCGCGCAGGAGCCGCCGTGCCACCTGCCCACAACGCAGAGGTACGCGCCTGAGACGCTGCGGCAGGGTGCAGCAACGCTGCGCCCCGGTGCTCGGCGCTCGGGGCAGGCGCCGCTGCGTTGCGGGCATGAGCCTCGCGTTGCAGGGCATTACGCCGTCGGCCCAGGGGCGAGGTGCAGCCGCCTCCCGTCCTGGACCGCGGCATTCGCGGTGGGCGCCTCTGCGCCGCGGGTTGGTGACGCGGCCCTGCGGGCACGATCCACGGCGCACAAGGTAGTCTCGGTGGAGTTCCGGCGCAGGAGCTTGCGTTGCGTGGCCTCGGCAACGCAACGCAAGCTGCAACGCGAGGTTCGATAAGCCTGTGGCAAGCGCGCAACACCCCCCTCCTAGCCTCCCCCCGTTCCCAACCGCCGCCCTCCCAGGGGGGAGGGACCCACCCGCCCAGTTGCTTCGAAGGCAAAGTTAGCGCCTATGCCCAAAAGGGGTGCCCCTACTCGTCCTCTTCCTCCCCGATCCTTGCTGCGTCCTTCAGGGCTTCGTACTTGGCGAGCTGCTCCGGCGTCAGGATGGCCGAGAAGGCGTCGTCGAAATCCTCGCGGGCGCCGCGGATCTGGTCCCTCAGCCCGTCGATCTGGACCACGGTGTTGCCGACGGAGCAGGCGTCCGGGCTGGCCTCGTCGAGCTGGCTGCGGCGCTGCTCCGCGAGCGGCTCGATCTGCTCATAGAGCGGCTTGGTC
>Ga0190265_10000824_pt1 | contig 20650 bp, 19 predicted proteins | sample Popmic124T_FD_133135 | JGI IMG/M metagenome (GOLD analysis project Ga0190265, IMG submission 133135) | Populus adjacent soil microbial communities from riparian zone of Indian Creek, Utah, USA - 124 T | ecosystem: Environmental > Terrestrial > Soil > Riparian zone | place: USA: Utah | collected...
ACGACCACGGCCGCGGCCTCGCCGCCGAGCTCCTTCGCCAGCTTCGCGCCCTCGGAGACGGCGCCGAGCGAGTTCTTGTTGAACTCGCCCTCGTAGTGGAGTGCGTAAACGAGGACGCTCATGCGAGCAGCTTCCTTTCCTCGAGCCAGGCGACGACCTTCTCGACGGTCTCGTTCGTGTCCTCGTCCTCGATGATCTCGCCGGACTCCTTCTCGGGTGGCGGGTTGATCGCGAGGACCTCTGTGCGGGAGCCCTGCTCACCGACCCGGCCGCCCTCGATCCCGACATCGCCGGCGGCCTTCACGTCGCGTGGCTTCTTCTTGGCGCCCATGATCGCCTTCAGCGACGGGTAACGCGGCTCGTTGATGGCGTCGCCCACCGAGATCACGGCGGGCAGCTCCACCTCGACGGTGTCGTAGCCGTACTCGGCCTGGCGCTCGCAGCGCAGCTTGCCGCCCTCGACGTCGAGCTTGATCACCTGGGTCAGCGACGGCATCTTCAGGTGGTCGGCCACCACGGCGCCGATCGTGTAGCACTCGCCGTCGGCCGACTGCTGGCCGAGCAGCACGAGGTCGGGCGACTCGGACTCGAGCACCTTGGCGAGCGCGTAGCCCGTGGCGGCCACGTCGGAGCCCGCCAGCGACTCGTCGGTCAGGTGGACCGAGCGGTCGGCGCCCAGGGCCACGGCCTTGTTCAGCGTGCGGCCGGCCTCGGACGGCGCCATCGTGACGGCGACGATCTCGTCGACCTCCACCGCTCCGCCCTCGCGAATCTGCATGGCGGCCTCGATGGCGTGGGTGTCGAACTGGTTCAGCGTTGTCTCGCCCGAGCGGTCGAGGCGCTTGGAATTCGGGTCCATGCGCTTCTCAACTGCGGCGTCGGGCACCTCTTTTACGAGGACGCAGATCTTCACGGGAAGCTTCTCCTTCGGTTCTTCCTGAGCGGGTCGGCGGCGCGCACGGCCCGGGGCGGCGGAAGTGTACCTACCCGGTTGACTGATGAGTCAATCGGCGAAGCGTGTCGATGATGCTCTGCACCGGCGAACCTGGAGTGAAGACCTCGGCCACGCCGAGCTGCTTCAGTTCCTCGATGTCGTCGTTCGGGATCGTCCCGCCCACCACCAGAACCACGTCCTCGGCGCCCTCGTCCTTGAGGAGCGAGGCGATGCGAGGCACGAGCGTCATGTGAGCGCCGGACAGGATCGAGAGGCCGACCGCATCGGCGTCCTCCTGGAGCACGGTCTCCACGATCTGCTCGGGGGTCTGGTGGAGGCCCGTGTAGATGACCTCCATCCCCGCATCACGCAGGGCGCGGGCGATGATCTTGGCGCCGCGGTCGTGACCGTCGAGGCCCGGCTTGGCGACGACCACGCGGATTTTCCGGCTCGAAGCGCTCTCCATGCGGCCGGGAGGTTACCCGCGAGTGCTACCAGCCGATGCGACCGGCCGGGCGCGGCTGCTCCGCGCGGGCGCGGCGGTGCACGCCGACTCCCAGCAGGAGCATCAGCGCACCCAGCACGAGCAGTGCGGCCGAGTCGGCGCCCGTGCTCGGCAGGGACGGTCCGCCGTCGCTCTGAGCGGCCTCGGCGCCGGTCGCGTCTCCGCCCGTCGTGCCGCCACTGCCACCGGTGCTCGAGTCGGGCGTGTCGCCCCCGCTCTGCGAGGCCTGCACGACGATGGTCCCCTGCATCTGCGGATGCGGCGTGCAGATGTACGAGAAGGTGCCGGCGTCGTTGAAGGTGTGCGAGCGGCTCTGCCCGGCGGGGAAGATCCCGGTGTCGAAGCTGCCGTCGGGCGCGGTGGCCGAGTGCGGCGTCGGGCCGTTGTTCGTCCAGGTGACCGTGTCGCCCTGGTTGATGGTGATCTGCCCGGGTGTGAACTGGAAGTCGGCGATCGCCACGGAGCCGCTGGCGGCCGCCTTGGCGCTTGTCTTCTTCTTGCGCTCGCGGGCGGGCTGCTCGGCCGGGGCCGGGGCAGGTGCCGCGGGCTGCTCGGGCGCCGCTGCCGGCTGCTCGGGGGCGGGCGCCGCCGGCTGCTCGGCTGCCGGAGCGGGCTGCTCCGGCGCCGGCGCGGGCTCGGGCGGAGCCGGTGGGGCCTCCTCCGCGGGAGCCGTCTCGGCTGCGGGCGGGTCCGCAGGCGCCGGATCGGGGTCCTCGGATGCGAACAGCGAGCTTGGGAGTACGAGCGCTGCCGTCACGGCGTATACGGCGGCAAGCAGTGCCAGGTGCTTCATCGACGGCGGACCCTAGTGGGTCTCAGACCGCGGCGCCAGCGCGTTTGCGCCTAGCGATCGTCGTCCCAGTCGCGGTCCCGATGGCGGCCGTGACCGCGTCCCACGAACTGGAGCTCCACACGGTGGAGCGTGCCGTCGTCGAGCTTCAGGACCAGCTGGCGGCAGCCGCCGGCCCAGTTCTTCTCGGTCTTCCAGACGAACATGTAGGTCCAGCCGCCGCGCTTGGACGAGCGCCCCGAGCGCTTCTTCCAGGAGCCGCGCGCCTTGTCGGAGCCGGACGGCTGGGCACCGGCGCCGCACGCCACGGGCGCGACCTTCGGGTAGCCGGCGGCCACGGGAGCGGAGCCCTTGTAGGAGCCGAGCGAGAATCGCACCGGCACGTGCAGGCCCGCCTTCCAGCGGTTCACCCGCGGCGGGTTCACGAGCGGCCAGAGGAAGCCGTCGAAGTCGTAGGCGACGCTGTAGGAAACGGTCCGCGAGTCGGCGTTGCCCGCCCTGTCGCTGGTGCTCACCGTGAACGTCTTCGCGCCCACGCGTGAGGTGTCCAGCTTGGCGCCCACCGGCAGCGTCCCCTCACAGGTCGCCACGCCGGAGCCGTTCGGCTCGTCGGCGCAGCTGTAGCCCGCGACCACCTTCTGGCTGAGCGTGTAGACCGCGCCTTCGGTGGGGTTCGCGAAGGCGATGCTCGGAGCGCTGCTGTCCCTGACGGAGTAGCTGACGCTCTTCGACGCCGGATTGCCGGCGTTGTCGGTGGCGTTCACCGTGAAGGTCTTCTCGCCCGACGAGCCCGTGTCGAGCGGCGCGCCCTGCGCCACGCTGCCGACGCAGCTGGCAACGCCGGAACCGTCATCCGAGCACGAGTAGTCGGCGGCCACCTGCTCGCCGACCCCGTAGACGGCTCCGGGCGCCGGCGTGGTGACGACGATGCTCGGTGCCCTCGTGTCCACGACCGTGTAGCTGACGCTCTTCGATTCTGTGTTCCCGGCGTGGTCGCTGGCGTTCACCGTGAAGGTCTTCTGGCCGAGCGAGCCGGTGTCCACCGCGGCGCCGTCGGCCACGCTGCCGACGCACGAGGCGACGCCGGAGCCGTGCGCCTCGTCGGCGCACGCATAGTCGGCGAGCACCTGCGCGCCGAGCTCATAGGTCGCGCCCTCCGCCGGCGTCGTGATGCTGACCGTCGGTGACGTCTCGTCCACGACAGTCGCCGTGTTCGTGACGACGGTCTGGTTGCCCGCGTGGTCGCGCGCCGTGACCGTCACGGAGACGTTGCCCAGGTTGCTCGTGTCGAGCAGCGCCCCGTCGGCCGCGCTGCCGACGCAGGATGCGAGCCCCGAGCCGCCGGCGTCCGCGCAGCTGAAGTCCACCTCGAGCGGGGAGTTCTGCTTCACGTGCGAGCCATTGACGGGGCTGCGGAGGTCCACGGTCGGCGGGACCGTGTCGCAGCCCATGGTGCCCGTCACGGTGATCCGGTAGTTCCCGGGCGGGCCACGGGTGGGGCCGGTCCAGCCGACGATCGGCTCGTCCGCGCCCACTCCGGACGCGTCCACCACCATGTCCGGGTAGAGGTTCGGGCTGAACAGGTCGGGGAAGATCTCGCCCGCATCGCTCTGCGGGTCGTTGTTGAACGAGCTGAGCGCGAGGTAGTACACGCCGGGCCCGGTGGGCGAGAAGCGGTGGTTGCTCGGGAGCCGCGAGCTGCGCTGGCCAATGGCCGCGTCGTCGTTCGAGTAGACGCCGAAGCCGTTGGCATCCAGTAGGAAGAGCTGAGTGTCGAGCGGGGGTGAGCCGATGGTGCTGGTGGTGGCCGAGAAGGACGCGCCGTCGGTCAGGCAGACCCGGTAAACGTCCACGTCCCCGCCGCCCGGGAAGTTGCCGAGGATCGACGTCACGGCGCCGGACCCAAGGTCCTGCGCGGTGGATGGCAGATCGCCCGCGTCGCCGATTTCCGACACGGCGAACGCGCTGGGCGCGAGCCCAAGCGAAATGGCGACTGCAACTGCTGTAACGGCGATTCGGGTGATGCGGGGTGTCACGGGTATTCCTTTCCCGCGGCACGGAGGGAACTGCTGTCTGAATCGGCCGTTTGGAGGCCGCCCGTTAGGGGCTATCCGTCCGTCTGGACGCCGAAAGACCCCTAAAAGACCGGAGTTTCGGTGTACGTCCCGAAAATCTGCTGCAGCGACTGAACGATTTCGCCCTCTGTGGCGTGCGCCCGGGCGCACTCGAGCAGCGGCTCCATAAGGTTGCGATCGCCCGCCGCGGCGTCCCTGAGCTCGGCGAGCGCCGTCTCCACGGCCGCCCCCTCGCGGCTGGCGCGCACGGCCTGGACGCGGCCGATCTGCTTGCGCTCGAGCTCTGCCGGGATGCGCAGGATCTCGAGCTGGCGCTCATCCTCCTGCTGGTAGCGGTTGACACCGACGATCACGCGCTCGCCGCGCTCGATCTCCTCCTGGAGGCTGAAGCTCGCCTCGGCGATCTCGCGCTGGGGATAGCTCTGCTTGATCGCCTCGACCATGCCGCCGAGTTGGTCGATCTTCGCGAACTCGGCGTACGCGGCCTCCTCCATGCGGTCGGTGAGCGCCTCCACGAAGTACGAGCCGCCGAGCGGGTCGATCGTGTTGGTGACCCCGGTCTCGTGGGCGATCACCTGCTGCGTCCGAAGCGCCACGTGCACGGCCTCCTCGCTCGGGAGCGCGAGCGCCTCGTCGTAGGAGTTCGTGTGCAGCGACTGCGTGCCGCCGAGCACCGCGGAGAGCGCCTCGGTGGTGGTGCGCACGATGTTGTTGAGCGGCTGCTGCGCGGTCAGCGACACCCCGGCGGTCTGGCTGTGGAAGCGCATCAGGAGCGAGCGCTCGTCGCGCGCACCGTAGGTCTCGCGCAGCTCGCGCGCCCAGATGCGGCGCGCCGCCCGGTACTTCGCGATCTCCTCGAAGAAGTCGATGTGCGCGTTGAAGAAGAAGCTCAGCCGCGGCGCGAACTCATCCACGTCGAGGCCTCGCTCGATCGCCAGCTCGACGTAGGTGAAGCCGTCCTTCAGCGTGAACGCGAGCTCCTGCTGCGCCGTCGAGCCGGCCTCGCGGATGTGGTAGCCCGAGATCGAGACCGGGTGCCAGCGCGGCATGCGGCGGGCGCAGAACTCGATCATGTCCGTCACGAGCCGCATCGCCGGGTCGACGGGGAAGCACCACTCCTTCTGCGCGATGTACTCCTTGAGGATGTCGGTCTGGATCGTGCCCGCAAGCCGCTCCGGCCCGATGCCCTGGCGCTCGGCCGCCACCACGTAGAACGCCAGCATCACCGCCGCCGGCGCGTTGATCGTCATCGAGGTCGAGACCTCGCCCATGTCGATCCCGGCGAACAGCGTCTCCATGTCGTCGAGCGTGTCGATCGCCACGCCCTCGCGGCCCACCTCGCCCTCCGAGCGCACGTGATCGGAGTCGTGACCCATCAGGGACGGCATGTCGAAGGCCGTGGAGAGTCCCCCCTGGCCGTGGTCGAGCAGGTAGCGGAAGCGCTCGTTCGTCTCCTCCGCGGTCCCGAAGCCGGCGAACTGGCGCATCGTCCAGAGCCGGCCGCGGTACATCGACGGGTACACGCCGCGGGTGAACGGATACTCGCCGGGGAAGCCGATCCCCTCGAGCGGGCCCACGTCCTCGTGCGTGTAGAGCGGCGCAACCGGCTCGCCGCTCAGCGTCGTGAACAGAGCGTCGCGCTCCGGGGTGCGCTCGAAGCGCTCCCGGAACCAGCGCTCTGCGTCGGTCATTGCACGCGGCTCGACAGCCATCGGCTCACAGTCTAGGTGCCCCATAACCGGCGAACCTCGGCGCGGCTCGTGCGTTGCAACAAGCATGAAGCGCACTCTCGTCATCGCCGCGGCCGCGCTGGCCGCCGTCGCCGCGCCGTCCGCACTCGGCGCCCCACCTGCACAGACGCTCACGATGAGCGCGAGCACGACCGCCGTGAAGTTCGGCGGCAGCGTGACGCTCTCGGGCAAGCTGGCCGGAGGGAAGTTCGACGACAAGCGCGTGACCGTGCGCCAGGACCCGTTCCCGGTCGACTCGTTCGCGAACAGCGGCAACGCGACCACCAACGCGACCGGCGACTGGACGCTGGCCGTGAAGCCGACCGCGAACACGCGCTTCCAGGCTCGCTCCGGCAAGGCCGACAGCCCGGCCGTGGACGTGATGGTCCGCCCCGCGATCTCGCTCAAGCTCAGCGACCGCACGCCGAAGCGCGGACAGCGCGTGGTGTTTTCGGGCACCCTCTGTCCCGAGCACGATGGCGTGGCGATCGCACTCCAGCGGCGCACAGCCAAGGGCTGGCGCACCGTCGCGAAGCCCGTGCTCGCGGACGTTCCGGGCGCCACCTGCTCCTCGTACAAGCGCAGCCTGCGCGTGCGCCGCAACAGCTCTTACCGGACTCGCTTCTCGGGGGATGCCGACCACGTGGTCGGCAACAGCCGCGTGCGCCGCGCCGCGGTGCACTAGCGGCCTCGCAGGGTCCGGCGTCCGCGCAGCCCGCGCGGGCGCCGGGCTCGCGCCGCCACGTAGCCGCCCCCGCCGCCCACGAGCGCCACGCCCGCCACTGCCGAGGCCCAGCGCAGCCGCCGGCCCAGCTTGTCGAAGCGCATGATCCGCCAGCCCTCCTCGCGAGCCACGCGCTCCAGCGCGCGGTCGGGGTTCACGGCAACGGGGTGCCCGACCGCCCGCATCATCGGGAGGTCCGACTCGGAATCGGAGTACGCGAACGACTCCTCGAGGTCGATCCCCTCGCGCGCCGCCAGCTCGCGGATTGCCTCGGCCTTGCCCTCGCGGTAGGTGAACGGGCCGGCGGGGCGGCCCGTGTAGACGCCGTCGCGCACCTCGCTGCGCATCCCGATGCCGCCGTCCAGCACCAGCACGTGCGCGAGCACGTCGGCGAGCTCCTGCGACGCGGCGGTCACGATGTACACGGCCCGGCCGGCGTCCTGGTGTGCGTACGCCTCGTCGAGCACCTCGCGGTAGAGCAGCGGCAGGATCCCGGCCAGCACGTCGGGGCCGAGCCGCGCGAGGTCGACCGTGCGCTGGCCGGTGATCGAGTCGAGGATGCGCTGGCGCAGCTCATCGGTGCCGGCATCCGTCGAGCCGTTCAGCCGGAACCTGATGTTCGCCCACGCGTCGCGCGCGATCTGGCGCCGCGACACCATCCCGTGCTTGTACGCCGCGCGCCCGAAGTGGATCGCGCTGGAGCCCTCGATGAGGGTCTTGTCGAGGTCGAAGAAGGCTGCACCCGGCATGCGGCTCACACTAGTGTCGGCGGGCGTGGACCCCGAGCTCGAGCGCACGATTCGCGATGCCTATGCGGCATTCGTCGAGGGCGACATCGAGAGCCTGCGCGCCTTCTGGCACGAGGACGCGACCTACGTGAACCCGCCCTATGCGATGGAGGCCGGCACGCGTGAGGGCCGCGACGCGGTGATCGAGATCTGGAACGGCCTCCACAGCCTCTTCGAGTACGACGCGGTCGAGGTACAGGAGGTCAGCGAGGGCCCGGCCGGCGTGCTCGTGGTCGTCCGCTACCGGGGGCGCGGCAGGTCGAGCGGCGCCCCCGTGGACGTGCCGATGGCGCACGTCATCGACATCCGCGACGGCCGCGTGGCGCGGCTCGCCTGGTATGGAACGCGCGCCGAGGCGGCCGAGGCCGCCGGGCTCTAAGGCATGCTTGCGCGCCCGGCCGAGCCGGGCGCTTGGCCTACGTCCCGTTCACCTCGACGATGACGGCATCGCCCTGGCCGCCGCCGGAGCAGATCGCCGCGACGCCAAGCCCGCCGCCGCGCCGGCGCAGCTCGTGCACCAGCGTCATCAGGATGCGAGCGCCGCTCGCCCCGATCGGGTGCCCCAGCGCGATCGCGCCGCCGTTCACGTTCACCTTGGACTCGTCCACGCCGAGCATGCGCATCGAGTTGAGCGCCACCGAGGCGAATGCCTCGTTGATCTCGAACAGGTCGATGTCGTCGACCGACAGCCCGGCCTGCTCGAGCGCCTTGGTGGTCGCGTTGGCGGGAGTGCGCGCGAGGTAGGGGAACTCGTCCGCCACCGCCGCCTGAGCGACGATCGTGGCGAGCGCCGGGCGCCCGTTGCTCTTCGCCCACTCGTCCGACGACAGCACGAGTGCGCCGGCGCCGTCGTTCACGCCCGGCGCGTTGCCGGCCGTGTGCGCGCCGTCCTTGTGGAACGCGCCGCGCAGCTTCGAGAGCGACTCGAGGCTGCTCTCGCGACGAGGGGCCTCGTCGACCTCGACCGTCGTGTCGCCCTTCTTCGAGCTGATGGTGACCGGCGTGATCTCCTCGGGCAGCCGGCCCTCGTCGGTGGCCTGGATGGCGAGCTCGTGTGAGCGCAGGGCGAACTTGTCCATGTCGGCGCGCGTGATCTCGAGCTCCTCGCCGACCTCGTCCGCCTCCTCGCCCATGCCCTTGCCGCTGAACGGGTTCGTGAGCCCGTCGTGCATCATGGAGTCGAGCGCCTTGGCGTCGCCCATGCGGTAGCCGAAGCGTGCCTGCTTGAGCAAATAGGGCGCGTTCGACATCGACTCCATGCCGCCCGCCACGGCCAGCTCGAGGTCGCCGGCGCGCACCGCCTGGTCCACCATGCCCGCCGAGCGCAGACCGGACGCGCAGACCTTGTTCACGGTCTCGGAGGAGACCTCCTTCGGGATTCCGCCCTTGATCTGAGCCTGGCGACTCGGGATCTGGCCCTGGCCGGCCTGGAGCACCTGGCCGAAGACCACGTGCTGCACCTGGTCGGGCGCCACCTCGGCGCGCTCGAGCGCTGCCGCAATCGCGGTTCCGCCGAGTTCTGTGGCGTCGAGCGGCGCGAGCGCGCCGCCCATCTTCCCGAACGGCGTCCGCGCGGCGCCGAGTATCACGGTCTTAGGCATGTGCGGAAAGCTATCGATTGGGTAAACCGTCGGGTATGCGGGCGCGGGTGCTGTTGGCGATGCTGTGCGTTCTTTTCGTGCTGCCGGGGAGCGCATCCGCGCAGGGGCTCGACACCACCTGCCAGTTCTCGCTGACCCGCCTCGACGCCACCACCACGAACGTCCTCGCTCTGGACACGAACGCCGTGTACTGGGGCGGTACCTACGCCGCGCTGCCCGGCACGCGCATCCGCATCGAGGGCCAGTACCCGCACTCGCGCTACATCAGCTGGAATGTGTACGACGCGGCCGCGCGGCCGATCGACGCCCTCTCGGACGTCCAGCTTGCGCCGGATCCCGGCAGTACGAACCCCTTCCTCCCCGGCGCGTCTCGCACGGCGGAGCAGCGTGACTACACGGCGTTCATCGAGGTCGGCCCCCGCCCCGCGCAGCCCGCTCCGAACACGCTCTACACGGGCGACTCGCGCGGCGGCACCTTCCTCTACCGCGTCTACGTGCGGGACCGCGGGCGCGACGCGAAGGGCGGCGTGCCGCTGCCGAAGGTCACGCTCGAGCCCGCCGGGGGCGGCGGGGCGCCCGGCCTGGATGCGTGCCGTGAGCTCCAGGCTCCGTACGCCCAGCCCCTCAACGGCCTGATCACCGGGGCGCCGGGCGCGCCCGACCCCACGGACGACGGCAACGGCTACCCGGGCCGCAACCCGCCGCGCTGGTGGCTGTTCGAGAACCTCTGCGGCTCGGCGGTGGACATCCTGCTCGACAACGAGGACGGCGAGGACTTCCACCCCGACGCCCGGAGCCGCTGCGGCGACGGCCCCGGCTTCCTCTCGAACCGAGACATCGCATACGTCTTCACCGGCAGCTCGCGCGGCTTCGGCGAGTTGCTCGTGCTGCGTGGGCGGGCGCCCAGCTTCGCCGATACGCGCCCCGGGCCGGCCACGATGCCGAGCGGCGAGCAGCTGCGCTACTGGTCCTTCTGCCAGTACGAGCCGGCCAGCCAGCGCGTGATCTCGTGCCGCTCGGACGACCACGTGGCTGTCGGCCCGCGCGGCTTCTACAAGATCGTCGTCTCGACAGCCGACCAGCGACCGCGCAACGCGCGGCGACGCTGCGGGGTCACCTGGCTGCCGTGGGGACCGCAGACGCAGGGACTTGTGATCTACCGCCACATGCTTGCCGACCCGTCCTTCGGCCAGGCGATCCAGAACGTGGGCGAGCCCGGTCAGGAGCGCGAGGTGATGGGCGGCTACTACCCGCGCAGCCGCTACCTCGAGACGGCGGCGGACTTCGAGCGGCGCGGCTGCCGCCGGTAGGCCAAACGCACAACCGCCTAGACTCGGCCGCTGATGGCGGCCATCACCGTAAGCGCACGCTCGGGCCCGGCGGAGGACACCGCCGCGGACACCCGGGTCGTCGGTGTGTTCGAGGATGAGAAGCTCGCCGACGCCGCGCTCCAGCGACTGATCGAGCTCGGCGAGGCGAAGCGCGGGCTGAAGAAGGTGGCCGTGACGCATGAGGACGCGCCGGGAGGCGGCCAGCGGCGCGTGCTGATCGCCGGGCTCGGCAAGCGGGACGAGTTCGGCGCCGAGCAGGCGCGCGTTGCCGCTGCTGCGACGGCGGCGCGGGCGAAGGAGCTCGACGCGGTGTCGCTCTCCTGGGCGGCGCCCGAGGGCGAGGGCGTGGCCGGCGCGCTCGTCGAGGGCACGCTGCTGAAGCTGTACTCGTTCGACCGCTTCAAGTCGTCCCAGAACGACGACTCGGGCGGGGGCCTCGAGTCGCTCGAGGTCTGCGGCGAGACGGTGGACGGCGACGAGGTGGAGCGCGGCCGCATCGCCGCGGTGGCCGCCAACGCCGCGCGCGACCTGCAGAACCTGCCGGCCAACGTCGCGACGCCGACGTTCCTCGCGGAGCGCGCGAGGGAGATCGCCGACCAGCACGAGGCGCTCGAGCTCGAGCTGCTCGACCGGGAGGCGATCGTGGAGCGCGGCATGGGCGCGTTCGCCTCGGTTGCCCAGGGAAGCCACGTCGAGCCGCGCCTGATCGTGCTGCGCTACCGCCCGTCCAGCGCGAACGGGCCGCACCTGGCGTTCGTCGGCAAGGCCGTGACCTTCGACACGGGCGGGATCTCGATCAAGCCCTCGGCAAAGATGCAGGAGATGAAGTTCGACATGTCGGGCGGCGCCGCGGTCATCGAGTCGATGGCCGCGATCGCGGAGCTCGGCCTGCCGGCCACCATCACCGCCGTGGTGCCGTCGACGGAGAACATGCCGAGCGGCCACGCCGTGAAGCCCGGCGACATAGTGACCGCGATGAACGGCACGACGATCGAGGTGAACAACACGGACGCCGAGGGGCGGCTGATCCTCGCCGACGCGCTCTGTTACGCCGTGGAGCAGGGCGCGGAGCGGATCGTGGACCTCGCCACCCTCACGGGAGCGATCCTGGTGGCGCTCGGCCACACCTACTGCGGCCTGTTCTCGAACGACGACGCATGGTGCGGCGAGGTCGGGAGCGCCTGCGACGCGAGCGGTGAGATCGGCTGGCGGATGCCCCTGCACCCAGAGTTCTACGACCTGACCAAGGGGCAGTACGCAGACCTCACGAACGCCTCGGATCAGCGCGTGGCGATGTCGAGCTACGCGGCCGAGTTCCTGCGCCAGTTCGTGGACGGAAAGCCCTGGGTGCACATCGACATCGCCGGCACGGCCTGGGGCCTGAACCGCAACTACGCGGCCAAGGGCGCGAGCGGATTCGGCACGCGCCTGCTGATCGAGCTGGCGCGCTCCAGCGCAGCCTGAGCCCGCCGTGAAACGGGGTCTGACCCCGTTTCACGCTGTGTGACATAGATCACACACTGGTTTGGGCGCGGCTTTTGGTGGCTACGGTCACTGAGTAAGCCGGAAACCGGCCTTGCTTGCGCGCGGGGGAGGAGAACGCGCTAGCTCGGCAAGCCCTAGCCGTGCACGACTGATTTCCGCACGGCAGGCAGACCACCCTTGGAGGTGGTGTTTTGAGGAAGGCAGTGACCCTGCTTGCGTGCGCTTGCGCGCTGGCACCAGCGGCCACGTCGCTGGCTGTGGCGGATTCTTCGTCGCAGGCTGATACGACAACGACAACCACTACATCGCAGTCGCCCCAGGCGAAGGCGGCCGGTACTCGTCTCAAGGCCTCGTACAGGCATTGGCGACGAAAGCTCGACCGCTACGGGGTGTGGTACGGACGCAACCTCGTCCGTGCGGCACGCAGCGACGACCGGTCACCGACCGCACGTGAGCTGCGTCGTTCGATCCGGCGCATGAAGCGCCGCTTCGGGCACTGGTCGCACACCTACGAGGGCCGTGCGACCGTGCACCGCTTCAAGGTGCGCCACATCCCCTCATGGGGTCGCTCGCACCTGCGCTCGATCGCCTGGTGCGAGTCGCGCAACAACCCGCGTGCGGTGAGCTCGAGCGGCGCGTACCGCGGGCTCTACCAGTTCAGCTTCAGCACCTGGCGTGTTGTGGGCGGGTCGGGAGACCCGGCCGCGGCGCCGCGCTCGGAGCAGACCTGGAGGGCCTGGGTGCTGCTCAAGAATCACGGCAGCGGGCACTGGCCCGTCTGCGGCTAGGCCCTCGGGGGGCCGGCTCCCTGCCGGCTGCGAAGTTCTGCAGCCGGCAGGGCGGTCCTCCGCCCTACTAGCGGTCGCCGCGCGGCTGCTCGTACTCCTCGTCGCGCACGACCTCGCCGTCCTCGTCGCGCTCGAAGCGACGCTCGCGCTCCACGCCGGGCTCGCTCGTGTGCTCGTAGTGCTCGACGCTCTCGTCGCCGACACTCTGGTCGCCGGACGTGCCAGCGGTTCGCTGCGCGTGCTCACTGTCGAACTGCGCAGCAGCCTCGTCGGGATCCGCGTCGGGATCCTTCTCCGCGGCCTCGATGTGACGCTCGCGCGCCTCACGGTGCTGCTCGTCCGCACTTGCCGCGTGCTCGCGCGCCTGCGCATCCTGGCGGCGGGCCTCGGCGGCCTGCACGTCGGCCTCGGCGCGGGTCTTGTCCGCCTGCGCTCGTCCGACCTCCGCCTCGCGGCGAATCTCGCGTGCCTCGTGCCTGCGGGTCTCGAAACGGCGCTCGCGGCCCTTGCGGCCGACAAACCACAGCACCGCCAGCAGTATCAGCGCTGCAACGACGATCGCAACGATCACTCCGGTATCCATACCTTGCTCCTCCCTCTTGGTTCCAAGGGCGCCTACCCGGTTCGAGGAGCAGATATCCCTACTTCGCCGCGGGCTCCTCTTCCTGGTCCTTGAGCTCGCGCTTCAGGACCTTGCCCGTGGCGTTGCGTGGAAGCTCGTCGATGAAGACGATCTCGCGCGGCACCTTGTAGCGCGCAAGATTCTTCTTCACGTAGCCCTTCAGGTCGTCCTCGGTCGCCTTCTTGCCGCTCTCGAGCACCACGAACGCGCGCAGGCGCTGCCCGAAGTCCTTGTCGTCGACGCCGACGGCGGCCACGTCGCTCACGGCGTCGTGACGCGAGAGCAGGTCCTCGACCTCCTTGGGGAAGACGTTCTCGCCGCCCGAGACGATCATCTCGTCGTCGCGGCCCTCCACGAACATGCGGCCGGCGTCGTCAAAGCGCCCCACGTCGCCGGTGGCCATCAGGTTCCCGATCACGTCCTTCGAGCCGCCCCCCGTGTAGCCCTCGAACAGCATCTCGTTCCCCACGAAGATGCGGCCGGTGTCGCCGGGCTTCACCTCGTTGCCGTTCTCGTCGTAGAGCTTCACGACGGTTCCACGCGGCGGGCGGCCCGCGGTCCCGGGGGCCGCGCGCATGTCCGCCGGTGTGGCAATGGAGGCCCAGGCCACCTCGGTGGAGCCATAGAGGTTGTAGAGGCTGTCGCCGAACTCGTCCATCCAGCGAGTGGCGAGGTCGCCGGGCAGTGCCGAGCCGCTGGCGGCCACGACCTTCAGCGAGGAGAGGTCGTACTTCGCACGCGTCTCCTCGGGAAGGTTCAGGACGCGCTGCATCATCACGGGCACCACCGCGAGCGCATCGGCGCGCGAGCGCGCGACCTCAGCCAGGCAGGATTCCGGATCGAACTTGCGCCGCAGCACGTAGGTATTGCCGAGGATCAGCCCGAGCGAGAAGTGGGCGAAGCCCCAGGAGTGGAAGAGCGGCGCGGCGATGTGGATCACCTGCCGGGACTTCAGTGGGATGCGCGACAGGTATGAGACGACCGGGTCGAGCGACTCGGGATTGCCGCGCGAAGCTCCCTTCGGCGTGCCGGTGGTTCCCGACGTGAGGATGACCGCGCGCCCCTCGCGCTCGGGCGGGACGACGTCGTCGGGGTCGCCCTCTGCCATCAGCTCGTCCAACGTCGGATCGGGGCATGTCGGCGAGTCGTGCCAGGCCACGAAGCGCTTGCGGCGGTGCGCGGCGTCCTCGAGCAGCTCGTAGAACTCCTCGTCGAAAATGAGCGCCTTCGGCTTCTCGCGCTGCACCACCTCGGTGATCTGCGGCCCGGCGAACGCAGTATTCAGGTAGAGCGCATCGGCCCCGAGCTTCGACAACGCGATGGTCGCCTCGATGAAGCCGCGATGGTTGCGGCACATGACCCCCACGCCGTCCGCCTCGATGACGCCCTGGTCCGAGAGCGCGTGCGCGAGGGCGTTCGTGCGCGTGTCCACCTCGGAGTAGCTGAGCGTGCCGAGCTCGTCGACGATCATCGTGTCGTCGGGGAAGCGCGCCGCCAGCGAGATCGACCCGGCGGCCGGACTGCGCCCCCAGCGCTGGAGGGTGCGCAGCACGCCCCAGAGGCGGTCGGGCCGGATCGGCCGGATCACACCGGCCTCGATCAACACCTTCACACTGCCGAGCTCGTGGAGCGCCTTGGCCGGCAGGCTCATGCTCTCGTCGTCGCTCACCTGTTCCCGAACCTCCTCGTCCTCTAGCTCGAGAGCGAGATTCTGAAGGGTTTGCTCGAGGATGCGCGCCACCATCGGTGCGCCGATGCGGTCCGCGGCCATTCCCAGCAGGCCGCCGGGCGAGTCCCAGGACATGCGCAGGGTCACCTTGGTGCGCCCGTCGTCCGCCTCCCGCAGGCGCCAGCGCACGCGGTGATCAATCCCGGTGATGCTGTGCCACGCCATGTCGGCGGGGTCGTCGAACTCGACGATCTCGATCAGGCCGCCGATGTCGGCGGAGCCCACGCGCATGCGCATGGCGAAGCGGGCGCCGCAGCCGTGCTCGTCGTTCTTGCGGTCGAGCCGCGTGAGGCCGTGCCAGAAGCTCGAGTAGTTGTCGGGCTCCGCCACGAGCTCCCAGACCTCCTCGCGTGAGGCGTCGATGGAGATGTTCTTTTCGACCCGCATCAGCCGAGGACGGGAAGGCTGCGTTCCTCGTCGAGCCCGGTGAGTGCGGTCTGCATTTGGCCGATGACGAGCTCGTAGGCCTCGTCCACGTCCATGCTCGACACGTCGATCGGCTCGAGCACCTGGATCGTGAGCTTCGCCGGCAGCGGGATGTGGCCGAGCATGTCGCCCACGTTCAGGCCCCAGGGAAGCGCGAGTGAGATGGGCAGCACCTTCAGGCGGAACATGCGGTCGATCCCCAGCAGCCTCGCGATTCCCTCCCCGCGCGAGAGAAACAGCGCGGTCTCCTGGCCGCCGATCGCAACCACGGGCACGAGCGGCACGCCCTTGGACTTCGCCAGCCGGATGAAGCCCCGGCGGCCGCCGAAGTCCACGCGCGCCGACTCCCAGGTGGGCCGGTGCACCTCGTAGTCGCCGCCGGGATACACGAGCAGCGCCGCGCCGGAGTCGAGCGCCTGCTCGGCGTTCTCCGGGGTGGCGGCCACGGTGCCGTACTTGCGGAGCATCCCGAGCCCGGGCATCGACAGGACGAGGTTGTGGGCGAGCTGGTGAAAGCGGCGCTCGACCCCGAAGTAGGTGCTGAACGCGAGCGTGAACACGTGCGTGTCAGGAGTGAGGTTTCCGCCGGAGTGGTTGCCCACGAGCAGCACCGGCCCCTCCTCCGGGATGTTCTGGAGCCCGCGCACGTCCGCCCTGAAGTAGAGGCTCGCGAGCATCCAGAGCCCGGGCAGCGTCTCGCGGATGTAGTCGGGATCGCGTTCGTCGAGGTCGGCGCTCGGGACCCGGCGCTGAGCCTCCTGGGCCACCGCGCCGATCAGCCGACCCGCCATGCGCGCGATCGAGGAAGACGCGCTCGCCGCCCCGGCCGCGGCGCGCGCCGCCGCCTCAGGCCCCGACCCGTTGCAGGACTCGCGCGAGGTCTCGGTTGTCATGCCGCCCGTCTTGCCGCGGGGCGGATCTCGGGCCAGCTCGAGGGCGGGCCGGACGGCCGACTGATCTTGTGCGGCTCGCCCTTGGGCAGGCCCGCAAGCAGGGCGCGGATCGCCGGGTCCCGCAGCTGGTCGGCCACCGTGCGCTCGGCGGTCTCGATCACGTCCTGGCGCCGGTCCGCGCTCATCCAGTTGCGCCCCATCACGGCGTGGTCATCGGCGGTCGGCTCGATGATCACGACCTCGCTCCCGAAGCGGCGCACCTTGCGCTCCTCGCGCTCGAGGCGGCCGCGAGAGGCACGCCGGGTGATCGCGGGGATCAGGTCGAGCACGGCGCCTACACCGGATGCGCCCTCCGACCTGCTCGTGAGCGGGTTGAGGCAGATCACGAGGTCGAGCCCGCGACCGGCCACCAGGTCCATGTTCGACACGGAGCAGACGCCGCCGTCCACGTAGCGCCGCCGGCCGATCTTCACCGGCCTGAAAAAGCCCGGGATCGCGCACGAGGCCGCAACAGCGTCCCCGATCTCGGCCCGGGGAGAGCCGACGCGGCCGAACGGCGTGCGGCGCCCGGACTCGTAGTCGCATGCGACGGCCCAGTAGTTCGGGTGCTCGACCCACGAGCCGGGAACGGCGCGGCTCACCACTTCCTTCAGGGAGTCGGTCGACATGAAGCCGGACGGCAGCCAGCCGGCCACCATCTGGAGCGGCGTATGCCGCAGCGGATTCGAGAGCGCGGTCAAGGCCATGCGCAGCGAGCCCGGCCCGATCGGCGGGAGGCCTCGATGGATCTTGAAGGAGGCGCCTGCGGAGCGGTCCGCGTCAGCCGCCGGCCGGCCGTCCGGGCCGGTGAGCCCGTCGAATACCTCGCCGCGCGAGTGGGCGACCATGAACCAGGGCGGCACACCGGCCGCCACGAGGGCCCCGATCATCGAGCCCGCGGACGTTCCGACGATGAACTCCGAGCTGCCCGGATCCCAGTCGGTCTCCTTCGCCAGGGCGCTGACGCCACCGGTGAGCCACGCTCCGCCAAGCACGCCACCCGCGCCGAGGACCAGGCCAACTCTCACGGACAGCCGCTTCCCTTCACATCTCCAGCGTAAACCCGGATACCGGCGGTGGGCTAGGACTCGCCCGTCTCCGGATCCGAGTAGGCCCGCTTCCTCCAGGGCGGCTTCACGTCGTCGTCGAGCGGGTGGTAGGAGTCCGGGTCGAGGGTCTCGAGCGGGATCAGGCGCAGGCCCTCGCCGCTCGTCGAGCGCTCGTCGAGATTGCGGCCTGGGACGAGAGGAACCCCGGGACGGCGGGGTGAGGGCGGCTGCGGCGGTCTGACCACGCGCGGGATCTTGGGTGCGTTTCGGGGATCGCGGCGGGGCGTCCGGAACGGGACGTGCCCGGCGTGACTGCCCCGCGAGACACGGACCCAGCCGGTCGGGCGGATCCACTCGTTTCGGCATTCCCGCCACTTGCAGCCCTGGAAGTGACCGTGCGCGCTCGCCCGGACCCAGGTGCTCCCGTCCGGATCGATGCGGACGAAGGCGCCCTCCCAGTCGTCGCGGTGAAAGCCGGGGTAGTCCGGGGTGCCTGACACGAGCTCCCGGACGCGCGGCAGGATCCACGATCGCTCCCAGAGCCGATCGGACCCGGCCACGGCGGTGTTCGAGTCGGGGTAGTAGAGCCAGTACTGGAGGTAGAGGCGACCACCGCGCCGGATCACGCGGGTGAAGGCGGTGGCGCGCACGTGGCGGCCCTGGCCCAGGTGCGCGTCGAGAGCTGGGTCATCCGGTGCGCTCGCGCAGCGGGCCTGGCGGCAGCGCCGCCAGTCCACGGGCAGCTCCCGTTCACCCGGCTCATAGACGAGGCTCGGAGCGTGCTCCCGAAGCGCGCCGGCCACGTGCTCGCCGTACGCGAGCTCCAGCGCATCCTCCGCCTGCCGGCAGCCGCGCGTGGCCGCGCACATGAGGTGGTGGGCCAGAAAGCCACCCAGGGAGCGACCGTCGATCGCCGGCGGGAACGCCGCAGCCGCCCCGAAGGCGAGCGACATGAGCAGGATCAGGCCGACCAGCTCGACGCTGGCCTGGCCACGCTCGCGCGCAGGGTGGGAGCTCACCGCGGCCCCCGGATCAGGTCCCAGTCGCGCACGAGGTCCACCGGGCTGAGGCAGTCGTTCGCCATCCGGAGGTTCTCGGAGAGCGGAATCGGCACGTGCGGGAAGCGGATCTCCGGATGCAGGAACCCGTACCGGGCGCGCTCGTAGCCGAGGCAGAGAATCCAGGACCGCCGGTACAGCAAGCCCGCGCGGCGTCCGGCCCGGCGAAAGAGCGCACGCCCGCCAAGCATCCGCCCCGGGAGCGTCCACGGCCGAGCGCGGAACGCACGCGGGCGAGCCCGCGGCGCCGGGCGCTCGCCGGGCGCGATCGGCACGAGCGGCGGGGCGCTGACCATGCCGCGGGGGACGTGCCCCGTCCCGGCGCGGCCATCCGACGGCGCCTCGCAACCGCCGCGCGCGGCACAGCCGATCGCGTGCAACAGCTCGGGGCCGAGGGCATCGGCGTCCGCGCGGGGAGCGAAGCGGACGAGCGCCGCCAGGCCCAGCGCGAGCAGCAGCACGAGCCCGACCCACTCGACGCTCGCCTGCCCCCTGTCTTCCCGCATGACCGGCGACCGTACGCTCGCGCGGCGCACCGGTGGGGGCATGCGAGCTACGTGGCTGTTACATCGGCATCGAAGGGCTGGTCTCCTCCATCAGGTGTGTCACCTGAGTGGCGGATATAGCCACCGAGATGACACACCTGGCTGCTACAGCGGAACGACGACGCGCTGCGCGGCGCTGGCCTGCGCGGCTTCGATCACGCGCAGCGTTGCGATTCCGGCCTCGAGCGGCACGGGTGGCGGCTCCCCCGCCCGGATCGCTCGCTCCATCCGCTCGTAGAACGCCACGTACCGGCCCGGCGCCGTCTCCACCGGCCGCGCATCGTCCTCGCTGCCCAGCAGTCCCCACGACTCGGGCGGCTCCTCGCCAAAGCCCGGATCGCCCGGCCGCGCGCCCGAGCGCAGCGCCTCCTCCTGCACGTCGAGTCCCCACTTCACGTACGCGGCGCGCGAGCCGAGCGCTCTCAGCCGCGGCCTGGGCTGCGCCGCCAGCATGGTCGCCGACAGGTGGGAGCGCACGCCCGACGAGTGCTCCAGGGCGAGGAAGACGTCGTCGTCCACCTCCGCGCCGGGCCGCAGGCGCCGCAGCTCGGCGTACACCGAGGTCGCGGGGCCGAACAGCTCGAGCACCTGGTCGATCAGATGCGGGCCGAGATCAAAGAGGAGCCCGCCCGCGTCCTCGGCGGCCCCACCCTCGCGCCATCTGTCCTGATCGACCACCGGCCGCCAGCGCTCGAAGCGCGACTCCAGCCGGGCGAGCTCGCCGAGCGACCCATCGGAGATGAGCCGCCGCAGCGTCAGAAAGTCGCCGTCCCAGCGGCGGTTGTGGAAGACGCTCGCCACCACCCCGCGCGCCTCGGCGGCTTCCGCGAGCCGCTGGGCATCGGCGACGCTCGCGGCGAGCGGCTTGTCCACCACCAGGTGCAGCCCCGCCTCCGTCGCGGCCAGCCCGAGCGGCACGTGCTCGCGGTTCGGCGCCGCCACCACCACGAGCTCGTGCGAGCCGGCTGCGCCGAAGAGCGCGTCGGCGTCGGGCAGCACCTCGGCGCCGGGATGCGCGGCGCGCACCTGCTCGGCGCGCTGAGGATTGGACGTGACGACGGACGCCAGCGAGAGACCGGGCACGGCCTCGACGAGCGGCGCATGGAACGCCGACCCGGCGAGGCCGTAGCCGATCAGCCCGACCCGGATTGGTTCCCCCGACCCGGGGGTCAGACCCGTCCCGCAGCCTGCCGTTGCCGGCGCGCGATCGCGTCGATCACCACGGCGGCGAGCAGCACCGCGCCCGTGACCATGAACTTCACCGACGACTGAAGCGCCAGCAGGTCCATGCCGTTCGAGATCGACGTGATCACGAGCGCACCCAGCAGGGCGTGCCACACGCTGCCGCGACCGCCGAACAGGCTCGTACCCGCGATCACCGGCCCGGCGATCGCGAGCAGCAGGAAGTCACCCGAACCCGAGGATTGGTTCACCGCGAGCAGGCGCGACGCGGCCATGATGCCGCCGATGGCGGCCATCGACGACGCGATCATGAACACGATCACGCGCACGCGGTTCACGTGGATGCCCGCCCGCCG
>Ga0190265_10000825_pt1 | contig 20600 bp, 23 predicted proteins | sample Popmic124T_FD_133135 | JGI IMG/M metagenome (GOLD analysis project Ga0190265, IMG submission 133135) | Populus adjacent soil microbial communities from riparian zone of Indian Creek, Utah, USA - 124 T | ecosystem: Environmental > Terrestrial > Soil > Riparian zone | place: USA: Utah | collected...
CTTTTGGGCCAGGGCTGCGTCCCTCGTCGGTTGCGATGCGCCGCATCGCCCCCTCCTCGCTCCTTGCCCTGACCCAAAATCCGCTCCGTCACGGCCGTTGCGGGTATTGAGTACGGACCCTAGCCCACGGGAGCCGTGTATATTTGCCCTTCGAGACCGCCGGCCTCCTCGGTGACCGGTTCGGAGGGCGGGTCGGCGACGATGAATCTGCAGGTCTTGCTCTCGTCTCCGCTCTCGCTCCGATAGTCGGGCGCCAGATAATGGAGCACACGCGCCTCGCCGGGCGCCAGGACGATCGTCGAAGGCGGATTCTCGCCGGCCAGCACGAGCTCGACGGTTCGAGAATCCTCCCCGTTGGGACCGCTCAGTTCGACGGTGCTTGTCGCCATGTGCTGTTGCACGACCGGCTTGTCGAGCGCGTTCCATATCACCGCCTCGACATAGGGCGGCGAAGCGGTGAGGTTGCATCGGAGGCTGCGCAGCTGCGGCCGCTCCAGGCTTGCCTGGATGACCCCCGCCGTGCTCCGATCCATCGTCAGCCTGAGCCCGAGCGCCGCCCCGGCGCGGGTGGCGGCGATCGCGAACAGGGTCAGGGCGCTCAGCGCAATGAGGAACGGGAGTGGCCGAAAAGCGCGGCCGCGGCGGGCCGTCCCGGCGCTGCGCCTCAGCCTCAGCCCCGAGGCGAACAGCGCCGCCGCCGGGACGAGGGCGAGCAGGATCGGCGGCAGGAAGAGGAACGGCCATTGCCCCGGCTCATCCAGGCTGGAGAACCAGAAGCCCTCCGAAAAGCCGGGCGCGAAGACGTAGAGGGTGGCGAGCGCGATCGGCGGGAAAAGGGCATATTCGACGCTGGCGAGGACGAATTCCCGCCGGCTGCGTTCGCCGCGCAGACCGGCCCGAAGCGACAGCCGAAGCACGGAATCGAGGATGATCGTGCTGGCCAGGGTGGCGGCGAGAATCGGCCACCACGAATCGCCGTCGAGGGAGAAGCTGGGAGCGGTTAACAGCGCCTGGTCGACACCTTGCCCGATCCTGTCGGCCGCGCTGTCGCCGGTGTCGATCCCCGCCGCGGCCCGTTCGACCGTCCCCAGGTGCATGGCGTAGAAGGCGAAGAAGCCGATGAACAGGAAGGTGACGGCGGCGATCTGCCTCAGCCGCGGATTGCGGTGCGCCTGGTAGAGCCGCATCGGCCCCCGAAACGGCCGGCGCAGGACGTTGTAGATCGTCTCGAACAGATTGTAGAAGAAATAGACGATGCCCTTGAACAGGCCGTCCAGCAGCTCGAACAGGTCCACCCGCATCCCGCTTGCTCCCCCGCCGCTATTACTGACATGAGCGCGTTGGCTTGCCAAAGGATATTCCTGGACGGGACGGGCGGAACCTCGCCGGCAGGCCCATTCGGGCCGGCCGCGTAACGGCGGGACTTTGAAACGGCCGCGGCCTGCGCTAGCGCTCGCGCTTCCAGAGCGTCCGCAGAGCGAGGTTCCTTCGATGCCCGATCCTTCCCCCTCGCCGCGCCGCACCCTCTATCCGCCGATCGAGCCCTATGAGCACGGCCGGCTCGACGTCGGCGACGGCCACAGTCTCTATTGGGAGCGCTGCGGCACGCCCGGCGGCAAGCCGGCGGTGATGCTGCACGGCGGGCCAGGCGCCGGCTGCAGCCCCGATCATCGCCGCCAGTTCGATCCCGCCCGCTACGACGTCCTGCTGTTCGACCAGCGCGGCTGCGGCCGCTCGACCCCGCATGCGTCGCTCGAGGCGAACACCACCTGGCACCTGGTCGACGATATCGAGCGGCTGCGCGCGCTGGCCGGGCACGAGCGGTGGATGGCGTTCGGCGGCTCCTGGGGCTCGACCCTCGCCCTCGCTTACGCCCAGACCCATCCGGACCGCGTCACCGAGCTCGTCCTGCGCGGCATCTTCACCTTCCGCCAGACCGAATTGGACTGGCTCTATCAATATGGCGCCTCCGAAATCTTCCCCGACAAGTGGCGCGAATTCCTGGCGCCGATCCCGGAGGCGGAGCGCGGCGATCTGGTAGCCGCCTATCACCGCCGGCTCACCGGCGACGATCCGGCCGAGCGGCTCGCCGCGGCCAAGGCGTGGAGCAAGTGGGAGGCCGAGACCGTCACCCTGCTCCCCAACCCGCACGTCATCGAGGAGCATACCAGCGACGATTTCGCGATCGCCATCGCCCGGATCGAGAATCACTACATGATCAACAAGGGCTGGCTCGACGAAGGCCAGCTGATCCGCGGCGCGGAGAAGCTGCGCGCCATCCCCGGCGTCATCGTCCAGGGCCGCTACGATTGCTGCACCCCGCCCGCGGCCGCCTGGGACCTGCATCTGGCCTGGCCCGAGGCGGAGCTGAACATCGTCCCGGACGGGGGCCACCTGTTCAGCGAGCCCGGCATTCTCGACGGCCTGATTCGCGCCACCGATCGCTTCGCCGCCGATTAATGCTCGGTTCACCGCTTTAATTGCACGGCCTGTCGTACGAATACGCGGCGATCCCCGCCGCGCCCTTGGGGAGCAACTCACCATGCGTCCAGCCTTCGCCACCGTCTCCTTCGCCGCCCTCGCTCTGGCCATGCTGGCCGCGCCCGCCGCTGCGCAGGAGCCTTGGGCGCACAGTGGCGAGCTCACCGACAGTGACAGCCAGACCGGCGACGAGCATCATCGCTACGACGACCACGCCGTCCGCCTCGAGGCCGGCCGCCGCTACCGCCTGTCGGTGAACTCCGAGGCTTTCGATCCGGTCGCGCGGCTTTACCGCGCGGGGGAAGACGAGCCGGTCGCCGAGAATGACGACAGCGGCGAAAGCCTGAACTCACGCATCAGCTACGCGCCGCAGGCGAGTGGCGACTATATCCTGCGCGTGACCGGCTTTTCCGCCGACGCGCGCGGCGCCTATGCCGTCGAGGTCGCGCCGTTGCCGCCCTTGCCCGCGCCGATCTCCGATCCGGGCACGCCGACCACCGTCACCGGCACCTGGTCGCTCTGGCAGGGCCGGCTCGCCGACACCGATCCCGACCGCGACGGCAAGCATTATCACGACTATCTGATCCGCGTCGCCGCGGGCCAGATCCGCTACATCACGCTGGAGGGCCAGGGCTTCGACGGCCTGATCGAGGTGCTCCGCGCCTCGGATCGCGACAGTGAGCCGCTGCAGACGATCGACGGCGACGACGATAGCGGCCCGGGCACCAATCCGCTGCTCGGCTTCCAGCCCGATGAGGCGGGCGATTATATCGTCCGCGTCACCTCGTTCGGCGAAGGCGCGACCGGCGCCTACCGGCTCTGGATCAGCCAGTAAGCCGGAGGTCGTCGCGGCGAAGGATCATTCCGCGGCGACCGGCGCCGGCGGGCGGCCCCAGCGCGGCTTGAACCGGTTTATCAGGCGCGGGAGGGGGCCGTTGCGCTCCATCCAGGCCGCATAGTCGACATAGGCCGGGTCGGCGGAGAGATGCCGTTCCTCGGTCCGGGCGCGCCAGTAGTAGACGCCGCTCACCAGGGCGAGCACGGCGGTGTTGCGGATCGTATCGATCAGCGATCCGGTCGTCGCCAGGAACGGCAGCACCGCGAACCACCAATAGAGGTTCTTCGCGACATAGGCGGGATGCTTGGTCCAGGCATAGGGCCCGTGAGTCAGGATGCCGCGATCGGTGAGGTTGGAGAAGCGCAGGCCGAACGCCACCGTCGCCCAGGCGTAGATCGCGGTCAGGAAGACGAGCCAGGCGCCGCAGAGCATGGCGAGCAGCGGATAATCGGCCAGCCAATAGGTCCATTCGCTCGAGCCGCTGTGATAATCGAGCGGTCCGTTCTGCCCCATCAGGATGAAGGGGGGGTAGCAGATCAAAGCCGCGGTCCAGCCCGCCGCATGGGGGTTGGCGGTGCGGATATGGGCGTCGAGCGGCTTCAGCGTCAGCACGTAGCCGACCGTCGCGAAGGTCACGTCGACCATGAACATGACCGCGATCAGCCAGTAAGCGAGGTTGATCGGATCGGCCGCGATCCATTGCGAATCGGCGCGCACCGCCTCCCACCAATTGCCCGGCACGATCGAGATCATGAAGGCGAGGAAGAAGCCCTTGACCGCCCAGGCGCGGTAGAAATGGTGGAGCTCGTCGCGGTCGGCGAGATCGCCGCGGCCGATCAGCAGCTGGCCGAAATGCCAGGCGCCGTCCTTGGGCTGCCTGAGCCGCCGATCGAGCCACAGCACGTAGGGCACGGAGAGGACGAGCAGCGGCACCACCGCCGCGCCGAGCACGTACATCGAGAAGAGATAGGGTCCGTCCCAATACCAGCGGCCGATGCAGTAGAGCGACCCGATCACCGCCCAGATCCCCCACAGGCCGACGATCTTGGCGAGGCTGACGTCGAACGTCTCCTTGAGGGGCCGCGGCGGAGCGTCCCAATCGATCCCGGTGGTCGGATTGCGATGCACCTTGTCGACGAGCAGCGACCACAGCACCATCGGCACGCCGCAGGCGGCAAGCGCGGTCAGCGCGGCGAGCGGGCCGGTCATGCCGAACTGCCGCGCCACCGCGGTCCATGCGATCAGCCCGGCCAAGCCGACCAGCCCGACCATCGTGCTCACCGCCGATCTGGGGCGGGGATCGTAGGGGGCGGCATTGGCGACGATGTCGGATTTCAGCGGCGCATTCATGGCGAGAGCGCTTAACCGCAAGGAGTAAGCATAGGGTGAACACGGGCCCTAATCTGGTCTGAGCGGCCGGGAGAGCGGTCGGAATCCTGGTCAGCCTGCCCGACGCGGTCATCACCCGCTTCGCCACCCAACCGCGATTGCCGAACCGCTCTTCCCGGACTGGTAAATCAAGCGGTGAAAAAACCGCTTCATCCGCTGCGGTTAAATCGGTGTCGAAAGTAAGCACTTCTTAAATCCCTTTCCGGGCAGAATGGTCGAAACGGAAAGAATCCGCCTGTAGTGGGGAAGGTCGATGTATTTTGAGGACAAGGTCCAGGACACCGGCTTCTCGTTTTCGAGCCTGGTCCCGGGGCCGCCCGAGCGGCGCCGCGAGGAACGCCATCTCAAGATCCTGCGCGTCGGCACCTTGATCGCCGACGGCCGCCGCGAACTGTGCCTGATCCGCAATATCTCGGCCGGCGGCGTCCTCGCCCATGTCTATTCGCAGCTCGTCTCCGGCCAGCGCGTGGCGATCGAGTTCAAGGCCCATCAGCCGGTCGACGGCCGGGTCATCTGGGTCCGCGAGGCCAATGCCGGCATCCAGTTCGACGCCGCGATGGACGTCGCCGAGCTGCTCGCCAATCCGCAGGTGCTGGACAATGGCTGGCGGCCGCGCACCCCCCGGGTCGAGATCGACCGGATGGCGACCCTGCGCGTCGGCGCCCGCACCCATTGGGTGCACGCCCGCGACATTTCGCAAAGCGGGGTCAAGGTCGAGACCGACCAGCCGCTCGAGCCCGATACCGAGGTCGTGCTGACGCTCGAGGATTTCCGGCCGCTGCACGGCACGGTCCGCTGGAGCGGCGGCGGCCATTGCGGGCTCGCCTTCAACCAGGTCGTCCCGTTCGGCGAGCTGATCGCCTGGCTGAAACGCGCGCCCTGATCCTCAGCCGGCGCAGCGACCGCCAAGGGCTGGCGAGGTCCGGCCCTGCTGGCAGATATTGACGAACAACGCGGCTTGCAGCGCAGCTGGAGCGGGTAGCGGGAATCGAACCCGCGTCACAAGCTTGGAAGGCTAGTGCTCTACCATTGAGCTATACCCGCGCGGCCGCTTCCCCTGCCATCGGATGCGCCACCCCGTCAACCGCGCGCCGGCTGTTCATTTCCGCTGCCGCCGCTGGCCGGGATCGAGACAGTTTCCGGCGCCCGGATACAAGCGCGCGACTTCCGTGCCGATTGCGCTATACTCGCGGACGGGGAAAGGCGGCGGCAGCCGTCCAGGCGCGGAGAAACGCGAGGATGGGGGCAGACGGCCACGGCGGCGATGGCGGCATCCCGCCGTTCGACCGGATCGTCGCCGATTATGGCGCGCTCATCTCGCGCATCGCCATGTCCTACGAGGCCGATCCGACCTTGCGCGAGGACCTCACCCAGCAGATTTTCCTGGCGGTCTGGCAGGCTCTGCCCTCCTACCGCGCTGATGCCTCCCTGAAGACCTTCATCGCCCGGGTCGCGCAGAACCGTTCGATCTCCTTCGTCACCAAGCAGGTGCGCCAGCCGCAGGTGACCGAATTGCCGGAGAAGCTGGAAGCAGCCGAGCCCAACCCCGAGGAAAGCGCGATCTACTCCAACGAGCGGCGCATGCTCCTCGAGGCGACCCGCCGGCTGCCAATGCCGCAGCGCGAAGTGATCATCCTCGTCCTCGAAGGATTCGATTATTCCGAAATCGCCGAAATGCTGGATATTGCGCCCAATGCGTTGGCGCTTCGACTTTCCCGTGCGAAGACCGCGTTGAAGAAGATGCTGGAGCACCAGGCATGAACGACTTCGATCTCGACCATTTGGGCGACGTCTGGCGTCAGCAGCCCGATCCGGCGGAGCTCGAATCGCTCATGCGCTCGGCCGAAGCGGTCCGCCGCCGCGCGCGCTGGGGCCAACTGGTCGACGTGGCCTCGGCGCTGGTGGTCGGCGGCGTGGTGCTGTTCCTCATCCTGCTGAATCCGGAGCGGGACACGCTGGTGGTCGGCGGCGTGGCCATCATGTTCCTGCTTTTCGGCCAATACCGGCAGCGGCGCCTTCGCCAGGAGGAATTGCGGAGCCTGACCGGGACGGCGGAGGAGATGCTCGACCAATCGATCGCGCGCATCGAGGCGACGGTGCGGCGAACGCGCTTCAGCCTCGGCGCACTCCCCGCCGGGTTCATCATCGGGCTTATCTTCTCCTATTTCGCCGACAATCCCGTCTCCGGCGACCTCATGCGACGCCTCAGCGCCGGGGCCGGTTTGGGCGCGCTCATTCTCGGCATCACCGCTCTGGTGGTGATCGCCGCAGCCTTCTCGCTGATGCGGACGATCCGGCGCGCCACGAACGAGCTCATTCGGCTGAATAGCCTTCGTGACGCCTATCGCGCCGAGCGCGCGCAAGAATAGAAGCCAATATTCGCTCCGCCCCCCGCTTTTAACAATTTTAAATCATTCGATGCGATAAGCGCCGGCCTCGGAAGCCTAGAAATTCTGGGGAAGGTAAGAAAATGATCAAGGGTCAAAAAACGATCCGGCTGGACGTGGAGCAGCTCCCGGAGCTGTCGACGGAAGTCGCCATTTCGGGTTTCGCGAAGCAGCAGGAAGTCGGCGGCGGCATGTGCCTGGGCATTGCGGCGGGCATCGCCGTCTATTATTCCTGGGCGGTCTAATCGAATTGCGAGCATGCGTGCGGCCCGGCGCGGAGGAGCTTTCACCTCTCCGCGCCGGGCCGCATCGCGACTGAGACAGGATTCGGTGGGATATGATCGTCGGTGAAGAGCTCCAGCGCTGGGCCCGGGACCGGGACGCGCAGCGGCGCACCCGAGCCGGGGTCGACGCCTTCGCCGGCGCCTGGAACCGGGGTCCCGTGCACGGCCGGTTCGATGCCGTCATGGCCGGCCTCGCCGATCGCGACGCAGACAGCGTCGCCGCGGCGGTCGCCATCCTGTTCGCCGACGATGCCTGGGTCGACGCCCTGATCGGCGGCCTCGCCGATGCGATGCGGCGGGATTGCTATTTCGAACCGCCCTTCCGCCACCTCAACAGCGACATCCACAGCGGCCTGCTGGCTTTCGAGGACGATTCGGTCTCGATCGGCGCCGGCGTCAGCCGGGCGGGGCAGCTGGCCGCGAGGAAGAGCGGCGCGCGCGGCGGGCTGTCGGTCTCGTTTTCGGGGCAGCTGACATTGTTCAAGTTCGTCAAGGCGGGCGGGGCGCGGCTGTCCTTGTGGGAGGCGCCGCCGATCACCGCCAGCTTCACCGCCGCGAACGCCGGCCGCTGCGCCCGCACCGGCGCCCGCGCCATCGCCGACGGCGAGATCCTGATCGTCGACGGACGCCACCAAAGCTTCGTGATCGAGCATGCCGCGAGCAACCTCGTGATCCTGCAGGCGACGGTGAAGCCGGACCGCGCGCCGCTCAGCGTCGAATATGACGCCGCGACCGGCGCCTATGTCGGCTGCAGCGCCGCCGACGACAGCGCCTCGCGCATCCAGATGATCGCGACCCTGCTGCGCAAGTTCGGCCATGACGCGGCCTTCCCGGCGATCGCCGCCTTCCTCGACCACGCCAACTTCTTCGTGCGCTGGCACGTCATGCGCGAGCTGCTCGGCCTCGACGCCGCCGCCGCTCTGCCCCATTTGCGGCGCATGGCGGCGCGCGACCCCCATCCCGAGACGCGCGCCGCCGCCCGCTCGGTGCTCGACCGGGTCGAGCGCGCGGTCGTCGACAGGAAGGCCGCCTGATGGCCCGCGTCATCCCCTGTCAAGACGACAAGGTGCTCGCGCTCGGCGACCTCGTCCAGGCGCTGAACGACGACGGTTTCGACCCGGCCGACGAGGAAAGCTTCGCCGCGGCGGCGCCGCTGCTCAAGGGCCTCGCCAACAATCGCGACTTCCTCGCCGAGCTCGCCGTCGCCGAGCTCAAGGACCGCTGCACCCGGCAAAGCCTGGAGAACCGCTATTCGAGCCAGGTGATCATCCTCCACCGCGCCTCGGAGAAATATTTCATCCGCGCCAATTTCTGGCCGTCCGAGCGCGACAGCGTGCTGAAGGCGAGCGGCACCTCGCCCTTCTTCTACCATCTGCCGCACGACCATAATTTCTCGTTCCTCACGGTCGGCTATCTCGGGCCGGGCTATTGGAGCGAATATTACGAATATGATTATGCGGAGGTGGTCGGCCTGCCCGGCGAGAAGGTGGATCTGAGGTTCGTCGAGACGGCCAAGCTCGACCCGGGCAAGGTCATGCTCTACCGCGCCCACCGCGACGTCCACAACCAGCTGCCGGCCGACGACATGTCCGTCTCGATCAACATCATGGAAGCCTCGAACAAGCTGCCCTTCCTCAGCCAGTACCAGTTCGACGTGAAGAAATGCGAGGTCGCCGGCATCCTCACCCGCACCGCGAGCGAGGCGCTGCTCGCGCTCGCCGCCAATCATGGCGGCAACGGCCGCGACCTGGTCGAAAGCTTCGCCGCCCGCCATCCCTGCGACCGCATCCAGTGCGCGGCGCTCCGCGAGCTCGCGGGCGCCGAAGCCGATGTCGATGCGGGGCTTGCGGTGCTGGCGCGCGGGGCGGGTTCGGCCGACCGCTTCGTCGCGGCAATGAGCGCGCGGGAAATGGCGCGGCTCGAAGCGACCCGGGGATGGATCGAAAGCGGCCCCGCCTAGGGCCCGCACTCAGTTCCTGAGGCGGCGAGGCTCGGCGCTTTCCGACCTCTGTTCTTCGATCCGGCCGGGGACGATCCAGCGGATCCCTTCCGGCACCGCCTCGTCGATCACCGCCTGCTTGGCGCGCGCGGCATCGTCCGTGGCTTCCCTGACTGAATCGCGCCACGGCCCGGTGAGAGCCGCGGTACGGTAGCGGAATCGTCGCACGCTACTGTCCTCCCAAGGAGGATAGTCTCCCATTAACCGCAAATCTTTCGGACGCTCCTTAACTTTTATCAAGCAGCCGGTCCGGCGCGCGGTTCCAATCGCCGGGACGTATGGCTAGAGCCTTCGCAGCGAAGGGGAAAGTCGATGTCGGCAAAGGCCGGGCCGGGCCGCCTCAATTCCGCGCTGCGCCGTTTTCTCGCGAGCGAGGCGGCCGGCGGCGTGCTGCTGATCGTCGCGGCGGCGCTCGCGCTCGCTTTGGCGAACAGCGGCCTGGCCGACGCCTATCGCGGCCTGCTCGACGCCGAGACCGGGCCGACCCTGAGCGGCGCGCTCGGGCCGATGACCGTCCGCCTGTGGATCAACGACGGGCTGATGGCGGTCTTCTTCCTGCTCATCGGCCTCGAGATCAGGCGCGAGCTCGTCGCCGGCCGCCTCGCGACCTGGGGCCAGCGTCGCCTGCCGGTCATCGCCGCCGCCTCGGGAATGATCGTGCCGGCGCTCGTCTATCTGGCGGCGGTCGCCGCCGCGCCTGCCCTGCAGCGCGGCTGGGCGATCCCCGCCGCCACCGATATCGCCTTCGCGATCGGCGTGCTGGCGCTGCTCGGCAGCCGGGCGCCGACCGCGCTGAAATTGTTCCTGACCACGGTCGCCATCGTCGACGATCTCGGCGCCGTCGCGATCATCGCGCTCGCCTACACCGCCGCGCTCGACGCCGGCGCGCTGGCGCTGGCGGCGGCGATCCTCTTCGGCATGTGGGCGATGGCGCGGATCGGCGTCGCCAGGCTGGGGCCCTATCTGATCGGCGCCGGCGCGCTCTGGTATGCGGTGCTGCTGTCCGGCATCCACCCGACGGTCGCCGGCGTGCTCGCCGCCGCGACGATTCCGATCGTGAAGTCGCCGGGCGCTCCCGACCATGCCCTATCGCCGCTGCACCGGCTTGAGCATCGGCTAGCCCCCTGGGTCGCCTTGCTGATCGTCCCTGTGTTCGGCTTCGCCAATGCCGGCCTGCCGCTGGCGGACATCGGCCTCGACCGGATTCTCGCCCCGCTCCCGCTCGGCATCGCGGCCGGCCTGTTCGCGGGCAAGCAGATCGGCATTTTCGGCGCGGTCTGGCTCTGCGTCCGATTCGGCCTCGCCGCTCGGCTGCGCGGCGCCACCTGGCTGCAGATTTACGGCGTCTCCCTGCTCTGCGGGATCGGCTTCACGATGAGCCTGTTCATCGGCACGCTCGCTTTCCCAGGCCGGCCGGAGCTCGTCGAGGAGGCCAAGATCGGCATCCTGCTCGGCTCGCTGCTGTCGGCGCTGGCCGGCTTCCTGGTGCTCCGCTTCGCGCCGCCGCACCGGCTCCAGCGCGAGGAGGAGGAGGCGCAGCGCCGCGAAATCGACGCCGGCGGCGACGTTTCCGGCCTGGAAGAGCAGCGCAACCGATTGACCTGACTGTCAAAAGAAGCAGCTCGCCGGGTTAAGGCTAGCCAAAGCCGCGGCCACGCTCTACATCGCGCCGCTCAGCCTTAGGCGTGGGGGACAGTGCTCAGTCATTCTCGGATTGCGACGGCATTCGCCTGTCTTGCGGTGAGCGCGTCCGCGCTCGCCCAGGGCGGCGCGCCCGCGCCCGGCGTCGCAGCGCCCGCGCAGCCGCCGCTGCCGACGCCGAGCGGGCTGCCGATGACGATCGATTTCGCCGCCGATCCGGTGCTCCGCCTGCGCCTCGAGCAGGCCCCTTACGACCGCTTCCGCACGATCGTCGCCGGCGCCGTCGCAAGCCACCCCGGCACGCTCGAATCGGCTGCGGCCGAGGACGAGGCCCGCGGCGGGCTGGAGGAGGCGGAGGAGGCCAGGCTGCCGACCATCGACCTGTCGCTCACCTCCTATCGCGTGCTCTCGCGCGAATTTTCCGACGACCCGTTCAACATCATCGAGCGGTCGCGGCCGCGGCAGCGCACCGACGCTTTGGCCAACATCAACCAGACCTTGTTCGATTTCGGCGCCACCACCCAGCGCATCTCCGCCGCCGGGGCGCGCCTGCGGGCGGCCGGCGCCGACCTGGAGCAGGCGGCCGACCGGGTCGCGCTGACCGCGGTCGCCGCCTGGTACGATCTGTTCGCCTTCCGCGCCCTGGTCGCCCTGTCCGAGGCGTTCGTAACCAGCCAGCGCGACCTGCGCGCCGCGGTCGAGATCCGAATCCGCGAGGGCGTATCGGCGGAAGGCGATCTGCCGCGGATCGATTCCTACATCGCCCAGGCCGAGACCCGGCTCGCCCGCTTCCGCCGCCAGCGCGCCAGCGCCGAGGCGCGCTTCGCCGAGACGACCGGCCTGCCGCCGCCCGCCGCGATCGAGCGCGCGCCGATCCCCGGGCCGACCGTGACGAGCCGCGACGAGGCCGCGCTCGCGGCCGGCGAATCGGCGGCCGCGCGAAGCGCCCGGGCCGTCGCCGATGCCGCCGCCCGCGATGCCCAGGCGGCGCGCGCCGACCGGCTGCCGGTGCTCAGCGCCGGCATCGACGCCGGCCGTTACGGCGTGTTCGAGAACGACCGCGACTACGACATTCGCGGCCGCGTCGCCCTGCGCTACCGAATCGGCGGCGGCGCCGACGCCCGCGCCTCGCAATATGAGGCCCGCGCCCGCGCCGCCGACGCCCGCGCCACCCGCATCCGCGAGGAGGCCGAGCGCGACGCCGCGATCGCCTGGAGCGACGTGCGCGCGCTGGCGCAGCAATTGGAGGCGCTCGAAGCCTCCTATATCGCCAGCCGCCGCTCGCGCGACGTCATCGCCGAGCGGTTCCGCGCCGCCCGCGGCACCTTGTTCGACGTGGTCGCGGCGGAAGACGCCTATTTCGAGAGCGCGACCGCCTATATCCAGGCGCTGACCGAATTGGACGCGGCGCGTTATGTCCTGCTATCGCGCATGGGGCGCCTCCTCGATGCGCTGCAAATCGACGCCGATCGGCTGCGAGGTGAAAGTTGACCGCTGAACAACTGATCAAGATGCCGAAGCCGCGGCTCGCTGCCTGGCTGATGGAGCCCATGCGCCGCAACAAGGCGACCTATTGGAAGGTCGCTTTGGCGGCGGTGTTCATCAACATATTCGGCCTGCTGACCGCTTTGTTCACGATGACGGTCTACGACCGCGTCGTGCCCAACAACGCGATGTCGTCGCTGGTCGCGCTGTCGATCGGGCTCGGCATCGTCATCATCTTCGATTTCATCCTGAAGATGCTGCGCGCCTATTTCGTCGACCATGCCGGCGCGCAGATCGACCGCGACATCGGCGAGAGCGTGTTCAAGCGGCTGCTGGCGATCCGGCTCGAGCTCAAGCGGGGTTCGACCGGCGCGCTCGCCGGCATGATGCGCGAATTGGAGGCGCTGCGCGACTTCTTCGCCTCGGCGACGCTGACCGCGGTCGTCGACGTGCCCTTCATCCTGCTCACCCTGCTGATCGTCTGGATGATCGGCGGCTGGGTGGTGGTCGTCCCGGCGCTGATGGTGCCGCTCGTCATCCTGATCGGCTGGCTGACCCACCCGGCGCTCGAGCGGCTGTCGGCGCGGGCGATGGGCGAGGGCCTCTTGAAACAGTCGGTTCTCGTCGAGACGATCGGCGGGCTGGAGACGGTCAAATCGTCCGGCGCCGCGCCCTTGCTTTCCAAGCGCTGGCTGAAGGCGGTCGAGCAGCATTCGGACAGCTCGCTTCGCCAGCGCTTGGTCGCCGCGATCGGCGTCACCTTCGCCACCTCGGCCGGCACCATCTCCTATGCCGGCGTGGTCATCGTCGGCGTCCACATGATCGCCGTGCAGGAATTGACGATGGGCGCGCTGATCGCCTGCTCGATCCTCGCCGGCCGAGCGATCGCGCCGCTCGCCCAGATCTCGCAGCTGCTCTCCCGCCTCACCTCGACCCGCACCGCCTATCGCCAGATCGACGAGATGATGCAGATGCCGTCCGAGGGCCCGGAGGGCGACGCGCTGAAGCTCAGCTCGTGCAAGGGCAAGGTCGAGTTCCGCAATGTCGGCTTCCGCTATCCGGGCGCGCCCGAGCGGGCGCTCGACGGCCTGAGCTTCACCATCGAGGCCGGCGAGCATGTCGCCCTGCTCGGCCGCGTCGGCTCCGGCAAGTCGACCATCGCCCGCCTCGTCCTCGGCCTCTATCCGCCCGAGGAAGGGCTGATCATGATCGACGGCAGCGACATCCGCCAGCTCGATCCGGCCAGCCTCAGGCGCAATCTCGGCGCGGTCATGCAGGAGAGCGTGCTGCTGACCGGATCGGTGCGCGAGAATATCGGGCTCGCCCGCGCCGAGGTCGACGACGAGGAGATGATCCGCGCCGCCGAGATTTCGGGCACCCACCAGTTCATGGGCCAGATCGCCAACGGCTACGACCTCAGGCTCGCCGACCGCGGCGAGGGCCTGTCGGGCGGCCAGCGCCAATCGATCGCGATCGCCCGCGCGATCGCCACCCGGCCGCCGATCCTGATCATGGACGAGCCGTCGAGCGCGATGGACGCGCAGACCGAGACCGGGCTGATCCAGCGCTTCAAGGAGGAGCTGAAGGACCGCACCCTCATCCTCATCACCCACCGTCCCCCTCTGCTCCAGCTCGTCGACCGAATCATCCTGATGGACAAGGGCAAGATCGTCTCGGACGGCCCGCGCGACGCCGTGCTGAAGCAGATCATGCGACCGAAGGCAGCCTGAAGCGTGTCCGAAACCCATCTCGAAGACCTCACCACGAGCATCAAGCCGCGCACGGCATCGAACCTCCTTTTGTGGTTCGTAGTCGCCTTCGTCATCGTCTTCTTCATCTGGGCGGCGGTCACCGAGCTCGACCGCACGGTGCGCGGCATGGGACGGGTGGTGCCGAGCTCGCAGCTCCAGGTCGTCTCCAACCTCGAAGGCGGCGTCGTCCAGGACATATTGGTCCGCCAGGGCCAGCGCGTCCGCCGCGGCGACGAGCTGATCCGGCTCGACCCGACCCAGACCGGCGCCGAGCTCGGCAGCGGCGAGCAGACGCTGATCGCGCTCGACATGAAGATCGCCCGGCTCCAGGGCGAGGTGACCGGCCGCGCCCCCGCCTATCCGGCCGCCCGCAACCCGCTCGCCGCCGACCAGATCCGCATCGAGCAGTCGCTCCACGCCTCGCGCATGGCCGATCTCGGCTCGATCCTCGGCGGCGCCCGCGCCCGCCTCTCGCAGACCGAGCGCGCCGTCGCCGAGGCCGAATCCTCGCTCCAGGCCCGCCGCACCGCTTATACGGCGCGCCGCGACGAGGCGCGGATCCTGCGCCCGCTGGTCGAGCGCGGCATCGAGCCCCGGCTCAGCCTGGTCCAGGCCGAAAGCCAGGCCTCGATCGCCGCCAGCGAGGCCGAGGCCGCCGCCGCCAGCGTCTCGCGCGCCCGTTCGGGCGTCGCCGAGGCCCGCGCCAGCCTCGCCCAGCTCCAGCAGGAATGGCGCTCGACCGCCGCCAACGAGCTCGCCACCGCCCAGGCCGAGCGCTCGTCGCGGCTGCGCGCCTTCCCGGCTCTGGCCGACCGGGCCGAGCGCACCGTGCTGCGCGCCCCGCTCGCCGGCCGGATCAACCGAGTCCTCGTCAGCACCCGCGGCGGCACCATCCGCGCCGGCGAGCCGGTGGTCGAGATCGTGCCGTCCGACGAAAGCCTGCTCGTCGAGGCACGGGTGACGCCTCAGGACATCGCCTTCGTCCGTCTCGGCCAGGATGCGCGGGTCGCGATCACCGCCTACGACCGGTCGGTCTACGGCGTGCTCGAAGGCCGCGTCGTCGGCATCTCGCCCGACGCGGTGCTCGAGGAGCGGACCGGCGAAACCTTCTACATCGTGCGGGTCCGCACCGACCAGAACGCACTGCTCGACAAGGCCGGCCGGCGCATGCCGATCGGCCCCGGCATGGTCGCCGAGGTCGACATGCTCGGCGACCAGCGCACCATCCTCCAGTACATCCTCTCCCCGATCACCAAGCTCGGCGAGACCGCCTTCCGCGAGCAATAGACGCACCCCCGGCCGCGGCGCGGTCCCGCGCGAGGAAAGTGGCGATTTACGGGGATGGTGGACAGGGCTGGATTCGAACCAGCGTACGGGAAACCCGGGCAGATTTACAGTCTGCTGCCTTTAACCACTCGGCCACCTGTCCAGTGGGGCGATAGAGGAAGGCGGCTCCAATGGCGAAAGCCGCCGGGCCTGTCAACGCGTCCTTGCCAAGCATCGGCGCCCCCGCCAAGGGGACGCGATGCGACGCAAGGCCCGCCAGGCTGCCAAGCCCGAGAACCGCCCGCGCTTCTGGGGCCGCCACGCCGTCGCCGCCGCGCTCGCCAATCCCGACCGCATCGTCCACCGCCTGTGGGCGACGCGCGAGGCCGCAATTGGGCTCGACCTCGGCCCGGCCATCCCGGTCACTTATGCCGACGTCGCCGATCTCGGCCGGATGGTGCCGCGCGACGCGCCCCATCAGGGGCTGGTCGCCGAGGTCGAGCGGCTCGACGACATCCTGCTCGCCGATCTGCTCGACGGCGCCGAGGACGACCGGCCGCTCGTCGTGCTCGACCAGGTCACCGACCCGCACAATGTCGGCGCGATCCTGCGCTCGGCGGCCGCCTTCGGCGCGCTCGGGATCGTCACCCAGGACCGCCACGCCCCGCCCGAATCGGGCGCGCTCGCCAAGGCGGCGAGCGGCGCGCTCGAGACCGTCGCCTGGGTCCGGGTCGTCAACCTCGCCCGCGCGCTCGAGGAGATCGCGGCGGCGGGCTTCTGGCGCATCGGCCTCGCCGGCGAGGCGGAGGCGACGCTCGCCGAGGCGCTCGGCCCGACCCGCGTCGCTTTGGTGCTGGGCGCCGAGGGCGAGGGCCTGCGCCAGAACAGCGCCGCCCATTGCGACGCGCTGGCCCGCCTGCCGATCACCGGCATCGAGAGCCTCAACGTCTCCAACGCCGCCGCGATCGCCCTCTACGCGGCGAGCACCGCGCAGAAATAGGGGACAGTCCCCCTTTTTTCAGTCCTCGGGCGCGATCGTGACGCGCAGGCCGTCGAGCTCGGGGCCGAACAGGATCTGGCAGGAGAGGCGGCTGGCCGCGACCTTGTGGTCGGACGTGTCGAGCAGATCCTCCTCGTCGGCCTTGCGCGGCTTGAGCTTCTCGATCCATTCGGGGTCGACATGGACGTGGCAGGTCGCACAGGAGCAGCAGCCGCCGCACAAAGCGAGCAGCTCGTCGACGCCGTTGTCGCGGATATTCTCCATCACGCTCCAGCCGCTGCGCCCTTCCACGGTGCGTTCGGCGCCGTCGCGGGTGACGATGGTGAGGCGGGGCATGGGGCTCCTTGAGCGCAAGAAAGGGGAGGCGTAGGCCGCGCCCTATGCTAGGCCCCGCGCTCGAGCGCAAGGCGGGAGCGGACATGGGCATCGGCCGGAAGGATTTGGAGACATCGCTGGACGCGCTCGGCCGGATCGAGCCCGCCTTCGCGGCGGCGCTGGCGCGGGTCGGCCTCCCCGAGCCGAGGATCAGCGAGCGCGGCTACGTCACCCTGCTGCGCGCCATCGTTGGTCAGCAGGTGTCGATCAAGGCCGCGGCGGCGATCTGGGCCAAGGTCGAAGCCGCGACCGGCGGCGCCGGCGATCCCGCCAACATGGTCCGGACCAGCGACGAGGATCTGCGCGCCGCCGGCCTTTCCCGCCAGAAGATCTCCTACGCCAAAAGCCTCGCCGAGGAGGTGCTCTCCGGCCGGCTCGACTTCGATCGCCTGCCCGCCGACGACGAGGAGGCGATCGCTCACCTCACGGCCGTGAAGGGCATCGGCCGCTGGACCGCGGAAATCTACCTGCTGTTCGCCGAAGGGCGCCCCGACATCTGGCCGGCCGGCGATCTCGCCGTCCAGATCGAGATCGGCAACATCCTCGGGCTCGACGGCAAGCCGACCGAGAAAGCGATCCGCGCCCTCGCCGAGGCCTGGCGGCCCCACCGCGGCGCCGCCGCCGTGTTCGCCTGGCACCACCGGCGGGCCGGCAGCGCGGCGATCTGACGCGCCGCCTGCCCGAGGCAGGAGGCGGGGCCCGCGTTTCGTTGTCCGCCTTGCCCGCGGGCCGAACCCGCCTACAAGCTTGAGCCCGCGAAAGTTCAGGGAGCTATTCAATGGCCGATCGGGACGCACCCTACCATGCCCACATCTATTATTCGGCCGAACAACGTCCCGCCGCCGAGGCGCTGCGGGACGAGTTCATCCGCCTGAGCGCGGCTGGGGGCGAACCGGCTATCCTCTTCGTCGGGCGGCTGACGGATGGGCGGGCCGGACCTCATCCAATCCCTCAATATGAGATACATTTTCCCAGAGGATCGCTCTCCGGCGTGGTCTCGGCCATCGAGGCTTCGGGCTTGCGGGCGCTGGTTCATCCGCTCACCGATGACGATCTGGCCGATCACACCAATCTGGCCCGCTGGATCGGCGAGCCGGTGGAGCTCGACCTGACCGTCCTCGATCCGCCGGGCAGGAACCAGGGCGTTCCCCGCTTCGGCAAGACCGACTTCTAAGCATCATGCGGGGAGGGCCCGGAGGATGAGCGATTTTCAGCCAGGCGAACGGACTCCGGCGCAGTCGGAGGGCCTGAACCGGTGACCGCGCCGATCCTCGATTTCCTGCCCGGCGACTGGGTGCTCTGCCAATGGCGCGGCGGCCATTTCTGGTTTCCGGGCATCGTCCATTCGATCAACGGCAATTCGATCGCCATCCAGTATGACGACGGCTCGAGCGAGATCCGCCCCGCCAACCAGGTCAGGCATTACGATTGGCGGATCGGCACCCGCATTCACGCCTTCTGGGAGGCCGACCAGCGCTGGTACGACGCCACAGTCACCGAGATGGAGCCGAACGGCGCCGACCTCACCGTGCGCTACGACGACGGCACGATCGAAAAGACCCGGACCAGCCGCTGCCGCTCGCTCTAGGCGAAGCGTGCGCGACGCGCCTCGGCCAGCCGCTCGCGGAGCAGCGCGTCGAGCTCGTCGAGGGTGAACGGCTTCTCGAGGATCGGCACGTCCTCGCCCGCCGCCGCGCGCAGCGCGCGGAGCGCGGCATGGCCGGTCGAGAAGATCACCGGCAGATCGGGATCGATCGCCGCGATCTCGCGCGCGACCTGCGCCCCGTCCATGCCGGGCATGACATAATCGAGGATGACGAGCAGCGGCCGTTCGGCCTCGCGCAACGCCGCCAGCGCCGCTTCGCCGTCCGCCGCCTCGCCGACCTCATAGCCGAGCTCGACGAGCGCGCGGCGGATCGTCGCGCGGACTTGGCTGTCGTCGTCGACGACCAGAATCATGGACCGATATCCCACCGTGAAATCCCCGCCTCAACCGCGCATGATGCGGGAGGGTTCCTTATTCGGCCGCCTCGCGGGTGTAGCCGCCTTCGCGCAGTGAGGGGAAGGCGTCGGGATAGCCGTAATCGACCACGGCGCGGAGCCGATAGGAGGCGCTCATCGGCGGGCGCCGCCCCGGCATCGGCGCCGGCGGGATCAGCCGCGGACGCCCCGACGGCCGGCGCACGACCATGTCGCGAAACCACTCGCCGACATAGGTACCGTCGAACCGGTGCACCCGGCAGCCGACGATCCGCCCGAGCGGCGTGCCGTCGAGATCGTAGATGTTGGTTTCGAACACGAAGCCGACGGGATCGCCGTCGGTGCTGTACACATACATCGCCACTTAAGCCGGCCCCCACTGGAAAGCGGGCACGGCCTGACGCCCTCCCGCAATGCCGGTCCCACAGGTGGCCCGGCGACTGTATGGTGAATGAACGGAGGGGCGGTGGAAAGCGCCGGACGAGCGTGCTGCGACGACTTGTTTTCCGAAGGCGGCGGACGGAATATAGAGAAGGCCCGGGGATAAGGCCGGAACAGGCAAGTCGTTGCAGGAGCGTTACAAATGAACAGACTCGGGTTCGTCTCGATCGCCGCCTTGGCCGCTTTGGCCATGCCGGCCGCCGCGCAGAACAGCAGCGCCGCGGTGCCGTCGCCCGCCTCGGCGCCGCCGCCCAAGCTCGAGACCCCGCCGCCGTCGACCGGCACGCCGCCCGCCGCGACGGCGCCGGCCGAGACGGTGGAGCCGGCCGCGCCCGCGCCGGTCGTCGTCCAGCCGGTCCAGACCGCGCCGCCGGTGCAGCCGGTCACCATCTCGCCCGACGCCGCCTATCCGAACGGCTTCGCCGATCCCGACGACCCGTTCGCCAACGAGATGCGCGCCTATAGCGAGCAGCAGAGCGGTTTCGACTGGGGCCTGCTCGGCCTGCTCGGCCTGCTCGGCCTCATCCCCCTCGTCCGCGGCAATGGCCGCGTCCGCACCGTCTATGTCGAGCGCGACGACGAGCCGCGCCGGGTCGTCCGCCGCGAGCGGATCGAGGAGGAATAGGAGGAGAAGCCCAATAACGAGGAGGGACAGTCCCCATGGGGACTGTCCCCATTACCGCGCGTCGACGAGCACGATCTCGGCGTCCGCGAGCGCCTTGATCGTGACCTTGTCCTCGCCGGTGATCGCGACGCCGTCGCGCGGCTCGGCGCGGACGCCGTTGACCTCGACCGGGCCCGCGGTCGCGACCAGATAGGCGTGGCGCGACGGATCGAGCGCCAGCTCGGCCGTCTCCCCCGCCGCCAGGGTGGCGCCCATGACCCGGGCGGCCGCGTTGATCTTCAGCGCGTCGGCGTCCTCGCCATAGCCGCTGGCCAGGGTCACGAACCGGCCCGACCGGTCGGCCTTGGGGAATTTCATCGCGCCCCAGCTCGGCTCGGCGTTGGGCCGGTCGGTCAGCACCCAGATCTGGAACAAGGTGGTCGCCTCGTCCTCCAGATTATATTCGGCGTGCCGGACGCCGGTGCCGGCGCTCATCACCTGGACGTCGCCGGCGCCGGTGCGGCCCTTATTGCCCATCGAATCCTGATGGGTGATGGCGCCGCTGCGGACATAGGTGACGATCTCCATGTCGCGATGCGGGTGCGGCGGGAAGCCGGACTTGGCGGCGATCTCGTCGTCGTTCCACACCCGGATCGAGCCCCAGCCCATGCGGCCTGGA
>Ga0190265_10000826_pt1 | contig 20571 bp, 18 predicted proteins | sample Popmic124T_FD_133135 | JGI IMG/M metagenome (GOLD analysis project Ga0190265, IMG submission 133135) | Populus adjacent soil microbial communities from riparian zone of Indian Creek, Utah, USA - 124 T | ecosystem: Environmental > Terrestrial > Soil > Riparian zone | place: USA: Utah | collected...
CCGTGTCACCGATCACCGCATCAACCTCACGCTGCACGAGCTGACCAAAGTGTTGAACGGTGAGATCGAGCCGTTCGTCGAAGCGTTGAAGGTCGCCGACATCGAGGAGCGGCTCGGTGAATAGCACGGTCGTGTCGCGTGACGCCGCCGCGCTAACCGTCGGCGAGCTGCTGGAGGTCGTCACGGCGCAGCTCGAGTCTGGACGCGTCGAGAGCCCGCTCCGCGACGCAACCGATATCGTCTCCGCGCTCCTCGACGTGCCGCGATTCTGGCCCGCCGCGAATCGGGAAAGCGATGCCGCGTCGAGCGTTGCCGTCGCGGCGAAGCGCGCTGCAGCGCTGCGCATCGCCGGCGCTCCGCTCGCCTACGCCGTCGGGCGCGCGTCCTTCCGCCACCTGACGCTCGAGGTCGATGAGAATGTCCTCATCCCGCGGGTGGAAACGGAGATACTGGTCGAGCGCCTGCTGGAGCGCGCGTCGCTCGACGTGAGGAGCGTCGCCGACATCGGCACCGGATCGGGTGCGATCGCGCTTTCACTGGCGCTCGAGCGGGAGTTCGATTCAGTCGTCGGCACTGACATCTCGCTCGGTGCGCTTCGCATTGCTGGACGAAACGCCGAGCGCCTTGGCGGAGCACTGCGATCTCCCGTGCAATTCCTGCACGGCGCTCTCCTCGCCCCGCTCGCCGGCCGGCGGGTCGACGCGGTAGTCTGCAATCCTCCGTACATAGCCTACTCCGAGGGTGAAGCGCTGCCGCCATCCGTGCGCGACTGGGAGCCGGCCCTCGCGCTGGTGTGCGCCGACGAGGGGCTCTCGGTAACGCGGAACGTCATCGCCCAGGCGCCCGCTTTGTTGTCGCCGGGAGGAATTCTTGCGCTCGAGGTTGACACGAGGCGCGCGGGAATGGTCGCCGAGATCGTCGCCGTCGACGGACGATATGTCGCGGTCGAGGTGCTCCCCGACCTCACCGGGCGCGAGCGGTTCGTCTTCGCGCGGCGCGCCTGAGCGCGTCTTCGAGATAAAGGGAGAAACGATGCTGGAAGAAAAAGCGAAGGAGCTCGGGCGGCTGATCGGCCAGAGCCCGGAGTATCAGGCGCTCAAGCGAACGAGCGAGGGACTGAACGAGGACAAGGAGGCCGTCGCGCTGCTCAAGGAAATGGAGCGGCTGAGAACCGAAGCGCAGCAGATGATTCAGCGCGGCGAGACTCCGACGCCCGAGATGGAGCAGCAGCTGGACTCGATGCTGGAGAAGATCCAGGTTCAGCCGGCGTACCAGCGGGCCATCACCGCCCAGGAGAACTTCGACAAGGTCATGATGCGCGTCAATCAGTGGATCATGGACGGAATGAAGAAGGGCGCCGCCAGTCCGATCATCACGTTGTCCTGATGTCTCGGGGAAAGCTGATCGTATTCGAGGGCGCCGAGGGAGCGGGGAAGACGACCCAGATCAAGCGGCTGGCCGAGCGTCTGACCGAATCCGGGATTCCGTGCGTCGCCGTGCGCGAGCCGGGTGGTACCCCTGTCGGCGACGCGATCCGCGAGATACTGCTCGACCGCGAGTGGCACATCACCGACGCGGCGGAGGCGCTGTTGTTCATGGCTTCGCGTGCCGAGCTGATCGCGCGCGAGATCCAGCCGTCACTCGCCGAAGGGAGGGTCGTCCTGATGGATAGGTTCTTTCTTTCGACATACGCGTATCAGATCGTGGGCCGGGGTCTGCCGGAGGCCGAGGTACGGGCCGCCAACCGGCTCGCCACCGGAGGGCTGAAACCGGACTTGACTCTGCTGCTCGACATTCCGGCCGCCGAAGGGCTGGCGCGCGCCGATGCTCGCGGTGGCCGCGACCGCGTGGAGAAGGCGGGCGCGGACTTCCACGATGACGTGGGAAACGCCTTCAGAGCGTTTACGAAGAAGGAGTGGCAGGCCTCGCATCCTGAGTGCGGACCAATCACTTTGATAGATGGGGCGGGAGAGGAGTCAGCTGTCTTCGCCCGCGTCGCCGGAGCGCTGGCCAACGCGTTTCCGGAAACTTTTGCTCGTGTTCTGGGATAGGACTGAATGCGCATCCCGCTTCTCAAAGGTCTATCGTCTGCCGCCGGCCGCTCGCTGATCGTCGCCGGGACGCTCGGCGTCGCGCTGGTGACGGGGGGCGCGCTCGTGCATCGAGGCGCGACGACCGGGACGTTCACAGCCTTCGAGGGTGCGCGGCTTTTCGAGAGCGTATTCCGCCACATTCAGGGTGATTTCGTCGAGCCGCTCACCGATTCGGCGTTGTACCGGAAATCGGTGGACGGCATGCTGTTCGAGCTCAACGACCCGTACTCCGCCTTCTTGCCCCCCGATCGCTTCGCGAGGCTGCGCGAGAACACCACCGGGAATTACGCCGGCCTCGGAATCGAAGTCGATCTGAGAGACGGATGGCTGATCGTCGTCGCGCCGACCGCGGGCGGTCCGGCCGAGCGCGCGGGTGTGCAGCCGGGCGACCGCATCGTCGAGATCATGGGAAAGCCGACGAGAGGCTGGACCAACGAGGAAGCCGCCAGAGTGCTCCGCGGCAAGGCGGGAACCGCGGTGCGTCTCAAGATCGAGAGGCCCGGAGTCGATTTCCCGATCGATTTCACCATCTCGCGAACGACCATCCATATGAGCGCCGTGCGCCGCGCATCGATGCTCCGCGAAGGCGTGGGTTACATCGACCTCAAGGCATTCAGCGATTCAACCGCCAAGGAAGTCGTAGGCGCGATCACGGGGCTTCTGTCGAAGGGGATGAAAACGCTGGTGCTCGACCTGAGAACGAATCCTGGCGGCCTGCTCAATCAGGGCGTGCGCGTTTCGGATCTCTTCCTGAATCCGGGACAGAAAATCGTGAGCATCCGCGGGCGGCTGCCCGAGGCGAACCGCGAGTATGCCGACACGCTCCCGCAGCGGTGGCCGACGCTGCCGCTGATGGTGCTAGTCGATGGGCGTAGCGCGAGCGCGGCTGAGATCGTCGCCGGCGCGCTCCAGGACCACGATCGCGCCGTGATCATCGGAACCCCTACCTACGGGAAGGGGAGCGCGCAGAGCGTCGTGCCGTTCGGACCAGCAGGTGGCCTGAGGATTACCACGGCTCGCTGGTTCACTCCGGTTGGCCGGTCGATCACGCGGCGCCAGCCCGACGACGACGCCGATGTTCCCGTTCCGGCGAAGCGCGAGAGGTTCAGGACTGAGAGCGGTCGCCTCGTGTACGGTGGCGGGGGAATTACTCCCGATGTGATCGCGGGCGACACAATAACGCCGCTCGCCGAAGTTAATTTCACGCGCGCGCTGGGAGCCAGTGCGCGCCAATTCCGCGATGCGGTCACCGACTACGCGCTTCACCTCAAGGGCAGACGCGCGATCGCGAGCCCGGCCTTCGAGGTCACGCCCGCGATGCGCGACGAGGTCTGGCGTCGGATGACGGAGCGCGGCGTGAACATCCCGCGCAGCGTCTTCGACGACGCGCACGCGATGGTGTCGCGCATCATCGCGTTCGACATCGCGCGGTATGTCTTCGGCGGCGAGGCGGAGTTCCGGCGGCGCGCTGCCGTGGACAGGCCGTTACAGAAGGCACTGGAACTGGCGCGCGGAGCGACCACGGGCCAGGATCTGCTGAGGAGAGCGGCGGCAGCACTTCCGCCTGACAGCGTAGCGGTTCAGTGAGCGAGCGGGTTTTAATCATCGGCCCGGGGCACGTGGGGCGCGGACTGTCCCGCGCCTTTCGTGCATCAGGGGTTCGTCTCGTCGGGCTTCACGGGAAGCGCCCGTCGGGAGTAGCCACGTCGAGCGGTCCGCTGCCGCCGGAGATCTCGACCGCGAACGTGATCATCGTGGCCGTTCGCGATTCCCAGCTCGACGAGGCGATGGACGAGGTGCTCGATGCCGCCTCCGACCGGCGGCTCTCGTCCGGGACGGTCGTGCTCCACACTTCCGCGATCGCCGAGCCCGCTGCCCTCCACACGTTGCGCGAAGCCGGTTTTTCCGGAGGCACTTTCCATCCGCTGGTGCCGTTCGCCGATCCCGATGTCGCCGCGGAGCTGCTGCGCCACGCCTGGGTCGGCATCGACGGGGACAACGTGGCGATGAATTACTCGCGCCGGCTGGCCGGCCATCTCGGTGCCCGGACGCTGGAGATTCCGCACGGAAAAAAGGCGGCGTATCATGCCGCCGCCGTAATCTCGTCGAACTTTCCCGTCGTCCTGGCTGCCGTCGCCACGCGGCTGCTGCGCGACGTTGGCGTCGCCGAAGCGAGCGCGCACCAGGCTGTGGAGAGCCTCATGGCCGGCGCGCTCGTGAACATGAAGCAGGCGCTCCCCGACGATGCGTTGACGGGGCCGGTCATCAGGGGCGATGCGGAGACTGTCGGAAAGCATCTTCGCGCCCTCGCCACCCACGGCGACGCCCACGAAGTCTATCGCTCCCTCTCGGCGGCCGCCGTTCAGATCGCGAATCGGCGGGGCACCGACCCGAAAAAACTCGCGGCGCTCACCGGGATGTTGAGCCCGGCGGGGCGCCGCGAGAAAAATCAGGATTGAGCTAGGTGGTCCGCTAGAAAGCGTCCACGGTATTCTGGTCGACGACTTTCGCGCCGCGCGGAACCGTAAACCGGAACCTGGAGCGGTCGATCTGCGGGTTCCGCGTGAAGCTGGTGATGACGACCTTCCGCTTCAGGCCGTTGTTGTTCTCGACCTCGAACTGGCGCACCGTGTAGTCCTCATCGTCGATCCAGAGCTTCGCCCGGGTGACCACGTCGTTACTTCGCCTTGGAACGAGATTCAGGACTCGCGTCGCGCGGCCGCCGATCGTCGCGGTTCCGGCGGAGGAGACGGTGTACCGCGTGCGGGGCGAATTGAGGAACTGATCGGCCGGGTCGACCGAGCCGGCATTTCCACCGGTGTACGGCACCCGGATCACCTGGCCGGGCACGCTGCTCGGCAGATAAACCCAGAGACTCGTTCCATCGGCGGCGACACGATCGCCGTTGTTGAAGCTGATGTTCATCAGGTTCGGCTTTCTGCGCACGATCTCGCCGCTCACGGTCTGCGTGCTGCCGGTGAGCGGATTGGTGAGCGTCTGCCGGAATTCGGCGCGCATGCTGGTGAGGCGCGAGTAGGCGGATGCGGCGCGATCGATGATCGTCTCCGCGGATTGTGCCGCCGCGGCGGCCGGGAGCGCCATCGAAACGGCGACGAGCGAGATGATTGTTCTCATAGGTGATTGTACCCTGCGGGACTCAGCGCGTTCCGGGATTCGCCGGGGGAATGGTGCGGCCGATCGCCGCCGCGACCGCGCGCAGCTCCGCCACGAGCTGCACGAACTGATCGGGGTACAGCGACTGCGCGCCGTCGGACATCGCGCGGTCCGGATCGGGGTGTACCTCCACGAGCACGCCGTCGGCACCCGCCGCCACGGCCGCGCGCGCCATCGGGATCACTCTGTCGCGGAGGCCCGTGCCGTGACTGGGATCCGCGATGATCGGAAGATGGGACAGGCGGTGGACGATCGGGATCGCGGTGAGGTCGAGCATGTTGCGTGCGGCCGGGTCGAAGCCACGAACTCCGCGCTCACACAGGATCACGTTTGCGTTTCCCTCGGCGAGAATGTATTCGGCGCTGAGGAGAAGGTCGTTGATGGTCGCCGCCATTCCGCGTTTCAGGAGAACCGGCTTGTTCAGCTTGCCGACGGTCTTGAGCAGCGAGTAATTCTGCATGTTGCGCGCGCCGATCTGGATGCAGTCGGCAACTTCCGCCACTCGCTCCGCGCCGTCGGCATCCATGGCCTCGGTTACCAGTGGCAGGCCCGTTTCCGCGCGGGCGCGCGCGAGCAGCTCCAACCCTTCCTTCCCCATTCCCTGAAACGAGTATGGCGAGCTGCGCGGCTTGTAGGCCCCGCCGCGGAGAGCCGTCCCCCCCGCTGATTTGACGACTCGAGCCGCGTCCATGATCTGCTTCTCCGACTCCACCGAGCACGGCCCGCCGATCACCGCGACGCTGCCGCCGCCGATCGTCACTCCGGGCGCGATCGTCACCACGGTGTTCTCGGCCCGCCATTCGCGCGCGGCCTGCTTGTAGGGCTGCGTGACGTGAATGACGCGTGCAACCCCTGGCAGCGCCTCGAGACGCGACGCATCGACCCGCCCGTCGTTGCCGACCACGCCAATGGCTGTCCGCTGCGCGCCCGGAACCGGTCTCGCCTCGTACCCCATTTCCCTGACGACCCCGACGACGCGGTCGACGTCTTTCACCGACGCGTCGTGCTCCATTACCACTAGCACTTAAACGGTGACTGAAGCGGTGTCGTCGGCGGCCGGAATGGGCGTCGTGTCGGGGGCAGGCGGGGCATGCCGGTGCGGAGAGTGCGTGGGGGAAGGAGGGCCGATCGTTTCGTCCACCGTCCGGCCGCGCATGCGCACGCTGACGAGCGATGAGACTCCAGGCTCCTGCATCGTCACGCCATACACGGCGTCGGCCGCTTCAGTCGTCGTGCGCGGGTTGTGGGTGATCACGATGAACTGCGTGTTGCTCTTGAAGCGGTTCAGCATTCTGACAAAGTGTCCGATGTTCTGGTCGTCGAGCGGAGCATCTACCTCGTCGAGCAGGCAGAACGGGCTCGGCTTGGTCAGAAAAATCCCGAAGAGGAGCGAGAGCGCGACGAGGGCTTTCTCGCCGCTGGAGAGGAGGTGGATGCGCTGCGTCCGCTTGCCGCGCGGTGAAGCGTGAATCTCGATGTCACCCTCGAGCGGGCTCTCCGGGTTCTCGAGCCGAAGATCGCATTCGCCGCCGCCGAACAGCGTCATGAAGATGTTGCGGAAATTCTCACGTACCTGGACGAAGGTCTGAAGGAACAGCTCTCGCGCCGTCGTGTCGATCTCCCGGATCGCCTGATGCAGCGACGCCTTGGCGGCGTTGAGATCGTCGCGCTGGGTCGTGAGGAAATCGAGGCGCTTGGTCTCCTCGTCATATTCCTCGATCGCGAGCGGGTTCACCGGGCCGAGCGCTTCGAGCTGCTCCCTCACCAGTGTCGCCTCGGCGCGCAGCTCCTCATCTCCCAGCTCGAGCGTCTCGGCTCCGGCCAGAAGCTCGTCGACCGGCTTCCGCCACTCCGCCTCGAGTCGCTCCCGAATGGCGGCCCGGCGACCCGAGAGCTCGGTGTAGCGCAGCTCGGCGCCGTGCAGCTCCTCGCTAAGGGCCGACTCATGCCGGCGCATCTCGGTCAGGCGGTGCTCGGCGGTCGACAGCTCGTCATCGACCTGCTTCACCGCGCGCTCGGCCTCGGCCAGCATGACCTCGGCGTCTTCCAGAGTCGCGTGCCGCGCGTCGAGATCGCGCTGCCACTGTGCCAGCTGCCCGGTGAGCTGCGCGTCAGCGCTCGACAACGTGGACAGCTCGAGCAGCAGCGAATCGAGGCGCCCGGTTGCGGACTGGAATTCCTCGGTCAGATGGCGTTGACGACCGCTCGCGACTTCCAGCTGGGCGTGCGCCTGCGCGCGGCGGATCTGGCTCGCGGTGCGGTGGTCGCGCGCCGCGTCCTGCCGCCGCTCGGCCGCGGAAAGCGTCTCACGAGCTGCCGCGACCACCTCTTCGTGGTCGGTGATCTGAGTCCTGACGTCTACCAGCGCTGCAACGAGTCCGTCAATGCGGGTGGTAACCGCCACCTTTCGCTCGACCAGACGGTCCACCAGTGCTCTCGCCTCAGCGGCCTCACGGGCCGCGCGCTGGTGCTGACGGCCGAGCGCAGCGGAGCGCTCCGCAGCCCCGGCGTTGGCGCGGGCGGCTTCGGACGCTGCTTCCTGAGCGACGATCGAAGCGCGCTCGGCCCCGGCGAGCGCCCCACGATGTGATTCGCCGGCCGCAAGCGCGGCCTGGCGCGCCAACGCGCTGTTCGCGACGGCCTGCTGCAACTCGTCAATCTCGGCGCGGCGACGGAGCGGCCCGGGACCCGACTCGGCGGCCGGGAGCCACACGGCGCCGCGCGCATCGACGAACGCGGTGCCACTGTCGGTCGAGGTCACGCGCCCCAGAAGCGAGCGCACCCAATGCGCCGCCGGCGAAGAAGTCCTGACGAGTGCGGCAAGGTCTGCCGACGACACCCGTTCGTGATCGCCGGCGTCCTGGACATCCACCGAATCGACCGGCAGCAGCAGCAGAGGGCCCGGGGCAGTCGACGCGTGCCAGGCGCGAATCGCCTCAGCCACGCCGCGGTCGCGCACGAGAACGGCGTTGACCGTCACTCCGAGAAATCTCTCGACCAGAGCAGCGGATGCGGCGTCAGCGGAAATGAAATCGCTAAGCGGTCCGAGAACGGCACCGTCACCGAACACGCCGCGCTCCTTGAGAAGACGGGCGGCGGCCGGTGCGAGTCCGACTCTTTCCCGCTCGAGTCCCTCGAGGGCACTCAGCCTCGCGACGAGCGAGGTGTTGAGCTCCTCGGCGCGCAGCAGATCGGATCGGGCCTCGGCTTCCCTCGCTCGCGCCTGTTGCAGGACCTCGCGCGCCGTGTCCGCCGCGCTAGCCGTGGCGCCGGCGCCTGCCGCTGCTACCACCGCGGCGTCTTCGGCTGCCGCAAGCTCCCGGCGCGCCGTCTCGACCGTGTCGAGGAGGTGCAGCTGTTCACCCTCGAGTGTCGCGATTCTCGAGACGAGATCCTCACGCTCACGCTCCGCGCCCTGTTGATCGAGCTCGAGGCGGTGCAGCTCATCGCGCAGGTCACGGAGGCGGTGATCGCTCTCCTCGAGCTTCGCCCGTGAAGCCACCAGCTCCGCGCGCACCTCCTCCTCGTGCTGCGCGTGCTCGGCGAGTGCGGTGTCGGCAGCCGCGAGTGCCGCTTCGAGGCGCGCCAGCTCCTCCGCTGCGCGCTCGAGCTCGCTGCTCACACGCCCCGCGACTGCGTCACCCTCACGCCGCTCCTCCTCCGCCCGTTCGCGGCGGGATGTGGCGTTACGCAGTCTCTCCTCTGCGACGGCTATCTCGCCACGCAGTGCCTGTGTGCTCTCGCGCTGATCCGACACGAGGCGCGCGAGCTCCGTCCGTCTCGCTTCCGCAGTGGTGCGAGTGCCTAGCGCCGCATCGCGCAACGACTCGGCAGCGCGCAGCGCCTCTTCCTCCGCCGGAACGTCGACGCGCAGCGCGGTGAGACGCGCCTCGAGGCGCGTGAGCTCGTCCCGCCATGCGCTCATCTCGCGGGCGGCGTGCGCGACCTCGAGCGTCAGGCGCCGCGCCGTCAGCTCAGCGTGTCGCTCGGCGCGCTTGCGCTGGCGGGCGAGCGAGCGCACCTGGCTCTGAACTTCGCCGATGAGATCGTCGATGCGCGAAAGGTCGACGGTCGTCTCCTCGAGGCGCCGCTCCGCGCTCCGCTTGCGGTCGCGGTAGAGTCCGACTCCGGCCGCTTCCTCGAACAGCTCGCGCCTATCGTCGGGTCGGTCCGACAGCAGTGCATCAACCATCCTTGCTTCGATGACCACGCCCGAATCGGCGCCGAGGCCGGTGCCGCGGACCATGTCGTGGATGTCGCGCAGCCGGCACGCCGCGTTGTTGAGGAAGTAGTCGCTCTCGCCCGACCTGCTCAGGCGCCGCGTGATCACGACCTCACGAAACGGGATGTCGAGCGCGCCGTCGTCGTTATCGAAGTGAAGCGATACCTCAGCTACGTTCACTGCGCGGCGGGCCGAGGATCCCTGGAAGATCACCTCTTCCATCTTGGCGCCTCTCAGCGCGCGCGCCTTCTGTTCGCCGAGAACCCACCGCACGGCATCGGAGACGTTCGACTTTCCGCATCCGTTCGGGCCGACGATGGCGGTTACACCGGGCTCGAACAGCATCTCCGTCTGGTCGGCGAAGGACTTGAAGCCGTGGATCTCAAGCTTCGTCAGCCGCACTATGGAGCTCTCCCGGTGCGGTACGCGAGCGCGGGCCTCAGCCCGGCTTCGCGGAGCGTTTTGAGCAGCTCACCCGCATTCGCGGCCGAGTCGAACGCGCCGGCGTAAAGCATGGCGCCGCCATCGGGCTGCATCAGTGCGTAGACCGGAAGCCTTTGCGCCGTGTATTTCCGGACGGCTCCGGCAACCGCCTCGTCGATACCTCCCTGACTGCCGACGCTGTCTACGAGCAGCGCCAACGGCAATCGCAGGATTCCGCCAGCGGAATCATTGAGAACTTTCGACGCCCTGAGGGCACGCAGCAACGAATCAGCCTCATCTCTCCTCGTGTAGGCGCCGGCTATGACCTTGTACCACGTCGTTCGCTCCGGGCCGATGGGTGTGGGCGCAAGCGTCGCGGAAGGCAGCGACGCGTTGTCTCTCCGCAGCACAAAGTTAGCACCTTCGGGAGTGTTTGCTACAAGCAGCTCCACCGCAAAGGCCGCGGCGGACGCAGACTCGGAGGGATTTACCGGAGGCGCGGCGAGCAGGCTGTCGACGGGAGCGGAAGGCACCGCCGCCGCGATGGAAGTGGAACGTGTCGCTGCGACGCTCGACTCGGAATCCGGGCGGCCGCGGAGAAACATCACTCCACCGGTGAGCAGCACCAGAAGAATCGCCGCACCTCCCGCGACCGCGATCGGTCGCCGATGAGTGTGAAGCGGGGTGATGTCGACATCCCTCAGAAACGGCACCTTGAGCGTCTTCGTGGGAGACATGACGCGGGCCAGAATGAGCGCCGACGGGGCTCCGGGAAGACTCGAGTCGCGCACGACTACTGCCCCGTCGAGTTGGTCGATGAGCTCTCCAAGCCCGGGAGAATCGCTTTTCGCGACGAGGAGTAGCAACGCTCCCGCCTCCGCGTACGCCGCGCCCATACGCTTCCAGCGGCTGCTGCCGAAGATCTCCGCGGTCATCACCGGCTCCGTGCCGCTCGGCATCACGAGCAGGTTCGCGGTGCCTTCGACCGGACGGCCGATCTTGTTGAATGAAACGCCGTACAGGATGCTGTCCGAGATGCCGTGCGGATCGTCGTCGACGAGGAGGGATTGCAGCGGAGCGAGATCTCCAACCAGATCCCCAAGCACTACCCGGCGCCGCGTTGTCTCTGCGCGCGCGATCCCAAGTGCGACGTGGGCAGCGACGACGGGGTCGCTCGAGCTCACGACGACAGCGGCGTACGCGCCGAGGATCGGCGCGATCTGCCTACCCGCGTCCTCCCAGGCTACCGGGCGCCCGCCAGCAATCCTCTCATTCAATGTTAGTCCGGCGAATCACGGATTTCCTTCGTAGACCCAATAGTCTCGCCGCGAAGAGCGGCCGACTCGCTCGGCTTCCGCGCGCGTTCCGTAGGGGCCCATTACGACACGAAAGATCGGCGATCCGGCGGTGTTCGTCGCGACCACGCGGGCCGGGGCTCCGTTGATCGTGATCGAAGTCGCCAGCTCGCGTGCTTTCTCCTCGCTCAGAAGTGCCGCGAACGAAACGGAGTATGCGTTTCCCGGAGTGGCGGCGGGTTGGCGGCGCACCGAATCTCCAGAGCCGATCGGCGCGCGAAAACCTGTGTCGATGGCCGACGGAGTCGAGCTTGCCGCGAGGGTGTCGTGGAACGTGCTGTCGTTCGCGAACGTCACAGGATCGTCGATCCCCTGCGCGCGGGGACGGAAGCCGTCCCAGGCGAAGAAGTACCAGAAGTCCCTCGCGCCCGAGGCGATCGAGCCTTTCTCCGTCAGAGATTCGGGATCCACGAGAGTGACGTCGCGCGCGCCAAGGAGTGCGAGGGTTCCGTCGGGCGCCATCGCGGGCAGATCGGCTTCCCATCTGGTTCCGACCGCGCCGACGAGGCGATTGGTACCGATGGCAATTACCCACGCCGAATCACCCTTGGGAAAGCGCGCGAGCAGGTACCGACCGAGCCCATCCATTCTGAGCTCGCTCGGGGGGGCGGGCATCGCGATGGTCGCGGTGACCCGCTCGGAATAGCGGTCGACGACCGCGATCTCGTTGTCCGACGTGGTTGCGACATAGAGCCTGTCGCCGCTTGGCGTGGGAGCCAGTGCCGTGACGGGGCTCCCGAACTTGACCGCGCCGACCGGTGCGAGGTCTCGCGCCTTCACTCCGACCAGTCCGCTGTCGACGGTGAAGTAGACGCGATCGCCGACCTGCGTGCTGACCCCGCGTCCCGAAAGCGGGAGAACGGTGCTGTCTTCGACCATTTCATCGGGCGGGCGCAGCTTCCAGAGAATCGTCTGCGCGCCCTTGTTGGCCGTTACGATCAGATCCCCGTTGGGCTGGGCGAACACCGCGCGCGCGGGCACCGGGGGGGCGAACTTCCAGTCTGCGCTCACCGGATGGAGGCGGGTAACTTCACCCTTCGCCGTGACGCCGAAGATGTCGGTGCCGTTCGTTGAAGAGAGCGAGGTGAGCTTCAGCTTCGTCGCAGCTCTGACGTCGGTTTCGCGGAGATCAATTCTCCCCGGCAGCCCCCTCGAGTCGACGAAGGCAATGGTGCCCTGGGTCTCGTTGAAGGCGAGAATGCGCACGATGCGCGGCGCCTCGTCTACGACCCAGACAGCGGAATCAAGGTTGGGATACACGTAGACGCGACCCGTGCCCCCGGCGCGCGGCACGCGAAGGAGCAACGGGTCGGCTCCGCGACTTTCTCTTGCCGCCGGAGAGATTCGTTCCGGCGCTGCTTTTTCGTCCGAGCAGGCGCCGCACAACAGCGCCAGCAGTAGGAGGCGACGCAACGGTTAGAAGCTCGCTCCCAATGAGAACGTCCAGTTAGGATCGCGGTCGATGTCGAGCGGCCTCGCGTAGTCCCAGCGCAGGATCGCGAGGTTGAAGAGGTTCACCCGCAGTCCGGCGCCCCAGCTGCGGAGCGGAAAGCGCTGCGTGTTCGGGTCGAAATTGTCGGGCTTCTTGAGAAACGCCTGCTGGCCTTTGCTCCAGGCGAGCCCCGCGTCGTAGAACAGCAGTCCGTCCACCGGCGGCAGCCCGAATGACGAGCCGATGTCGAAGCGGCGGATTATCGGGAACCTGAGCTCCGCGTTTGCCACCGCGACGCGGCTGCCGGCGAGCTGAGTGTTGTTGCACTCCGCCTGACCTTCCCCAATGGTGCTCGTGCAATCGAACGAGTTGAAGTTGGCGCGGTCGTAGCCGCGCACATAATCCGGGCGTCCGATGTACTTTTGGAAGAACGTCTCATCCTGGCCGACCGACACCGACGCCAGAAAGCGCGTCGCGAACGTCAGACGGTTGAACACGATGGGATCGTAACGCCTGTAATCGGCAACATAGTCGGTGAATACCAGCTCGCCGACGGTCTGGGCCACCTGGAATCGCATGCGCCGCCCGCTGATCGGCGCGGTCGTGCCGAAGAGCGTGTTGTCCGATACGAAGGCGACGTTGGGCGTGAAGTAGGTAATGGTGGGCCGGTCCTCGACGTTGTCCTGCTGGACCTGGTCACAAAACCCGGCCGTGTTGCAATCCTGGAAGACCCTGACCAAACCCTGTCCGATGCTGTTGAACTGGACCCCGGTCTCGAAGCGCGTGAATCGATTGAACGGATACTGGCCGATCACGAAGAGGTTGCGGATGACGTAGCGGAGATAGTCCTCCGAGCACCGGATGATGGTGCCAAACTGCTGGCAGCCGAAGGTCAGCGGGACGTAAATCGGGTCCTGCGAGACCCCCATCGTGTACTGGAGTCGCCGGCTCAGATTCGCGTAGCCGACGAAGAAGCTGGCATCGCTGATCTTGCCGTAGATGTTGGCGGATACCGCGATCTGATGGTTGCCGAGCAGATCGCTGAAGACGAACGCAGTGCCGCCCGAGAAGTTGCCGTAGTTCGGCGTGTAGCCGACCGACGGATCGGCGATGTAATCCGGGTGGAACGAGATCCGATAGGGATATTCCTTGAAGCGTGTCGTGTCGGGCAGCGCGAACGTCGGATCGGCGTTGAGCGCGGCAACGCTTGCCGGAGCCGCCTCTACCGTTTCCGTCGGGAGCAGCACCGATGACTGGCGCGTTCCGCTCGGGCTGCGGTATGTCGAAGTCGGCTCGCCGCTGCGCGGGCGGAGCGTCAGTGAATCGAGCCGCGCGCGCGACGTATCGGCCTGAGTCGCGGCGGCGACTCTCTCGGTTCCCGCCGCGCGATAAGCCACGGTCTTGCGCGCGCGGGGGTTGTCGAACGTCCAGACGGTGTAATCTCCACGCTCGTAATAAACGAACGCGACCTTGTCCGCTCTACGGGCCCACGTGAGCGCGGGACTGTATTCGGTGATCGCCGAGATCCCGCCCAGAACGTTCGTGATCTGGTAGTGCTCGCGATTGGAGAAATCGTAGAGGAAGATGTTGGGGATTCCGGTGCGGTCCGAGATGAAGCCAAGCTCGCGACCGTCCGGAGACCATACCGGATTCAGGTTGAGCCCGCCCTGATTCGGGAGCACCTCGATCGCGCCAGACCGCAGGTCGTACACTGAGATGCGCCACTTGGCGAGCTGGAGCACCGCGAGCGAAGTCTCGGGGCCGCGGTCGCTCGCGAAGGCGATGCGCTGGCCGTCCGGCGACCACGCCGGCTGGAGATCGCCGTACTCGTCGTTGGTGAGCTGGCGGAGGTTCTTCCCGTTCACATCCACGATGAAGAGGTCGCTGATGCCGCCGCGCGTCCCGCTGAACGCCAGCTGGGCGTCGTCTGGTGACCAGACCGGATTCGTGACTGCGTCCACCGGCAAGTCCAGCGATCGGACTTTGCGGGTCGCGACATCCAGGAGGTACAGCACGTCCTTCCCTTTCCGCTGCGCGGTGAAGGCGAGCGTGCGCCCGTTGTTGGAGAACGAGCTCTGGGAGTACAGCAGCCGGAGCTCCTCGAAATTCGGATTCGTCGTGCTCTCGATCAGCCGTTTGATTCGCTTTCCGGTCCGCGCATCGGCGAGCCAGAGGTCGATAAAGACCTCGCCCCGGGTCTCTTCACCGTTGGAGAGGAACGCGATGAGATTGCCATCGTTCGAAAGCGCGGGAGCGAGGAATATCTGGCCTCCGCTCCGGCGTGGTGTCAGCAGCGGCTGCGCGAACGTCCGCGGTCGATCGAGCTGAGCCGCCTGCGGGAGGTATTTCGCGTTTATCGCCTCGCGCCAGTCGTCGCTGAGCTCGTGGAGAGTCAGGCCGAGCTGGCGCTGAAATGCGCGCGCGATGCCGAGTGTCGTGGCGTTGTTGAGGATCTCGCCTATTGCCGCATCGCCCCAGCGGTCGCCCACGTACTGCCAGAGCGATTCTCCGTAACGGTACGGGAAGTACCTGTCCGGACGCTCCGTCATCTGCTCGATCGTCGGGACGGTCCCGTTCACCGCCGCGTCCCTGAGCCACGATTCTGTCAGCGGGTGCACCGGGCCGATCGCCAGATACTCGGCCATTCCTTCCATGAACCAGAGCGGAGGATTGACCTGACTCATCGTCTGCAGGCCCGCGCCCGCCTTGCCGCGCGCGAAGATGTCGTACTGGAACTCGTGCACCATCTCGTGCGCGAGAACCCGCTCGAAGCTTCCCAGATCTCCGGTGAACGGCATGATGAGCCGGTGGCGAAGCCCTTCGGTAACGCCGCCGACTCCTTCGCCCGGGTCCCCGATCACGTTGTTCTGGCCGAAGGTGGAGCGGGAATCGAACAGGATGATCGGCTTCTTTTCACGGAACTGGTGGTTCAGGATGCGCGACAACCGGGCGTAGGAGCGCTCGGCCATGCGCGCCGCGTCCATCGCTCCGGCTCTTTCCTCGGGATAGTAGTGCACGAGGAAATGCTCGGTCTCGATTATCCGCCAGTCGAAGTGCTTGTACTGGACCTGGTTCTGTCCGAACCACTGCTGGGCGTCGAGGCGGGCGCCGGCGAGCAGAACGGCCGCTAAGGTCAGACAGCGAAGCTTCATCTCGTTTACTCCTGTTGGCCCAGGGTGACCACTTCCGCATCGCTCCACAGCCGCTCGATCTGGTAGAACGATCTGAGCGTCGGGTGGAAGATGTGTACTACGAAGTCGAAGAAATCGAGCAGAACCCAGCGGCCCTGCTGTAATCCCTCGGTGTGGTGCACGCTCAAACCCGCCTTCTTCATTTCCGCTATCACGTGCTCGCCGATCGATCTCACGTGTGTATCGGAGGTTCCGCTCGCGATGACGAAGTAGTCAGTCATGTCGGTGACGCCGCGCAGATCGAGCAGGACGACGTCGTTCGCTTTCATGTCGAGGCAAAGCTGGCCGGCGCGCTGAACACGGTCGGCGCCTTCGCGGGCGGTTACGGAAGAAAGGGATGTGGCCATGCGGCTGGGCAAAGGTGAAGAGCGATGGCGGACGCTATCGCTCCATGCGTATGTAGCTTACCTACGGGGCTAAAGTTCCGTGAGGGGCTTCAATGACTGAATTCAACTCGCATTTCGCACGCCAGTAACCAAGAACGAATGACGACCGGCCGCGGGCGGTGAGCGTTGCGGCTTCTTGCCGCGGGCTTTGGCTCGTAGCCATGAGCCGGATCGCCGACGGCCGCCGGCCGGCAGTCATTCGTCCGTTGTTAACAAACTGTGCCTTACGAAAGATCCTACTGCTTGATCACCCAGACTTTGATTTCCGGGTGCACATCGGCGTGGAGCCGGATTGGCACTCGATAGACGCCGAGTGAGCGGATGGGCTCGTGCAGCTCGATCTGCCTCTTCTCGATCGCGAATCCCTGCGCTTCCAGCTGATGCGCGATGTCCGAATTGGTGACCGACCCGAAGAGCTTGCCTTCGTCGCCGACGCGCGCCGAAAAAGTCAGAGACACCTGCTCCAGCTTGGTTGCGAGCTCCTGCGCGGAGCCGCGCCGAACCTCCTCGGCCTGTTCCAGGCGAGCTCTCTCTTTCTCGATTCTCTTGCGGTTGCCCGGCGTCGCCTCGTAGGCGAAGCCGCGCGGCAGCAGGAAGTTGCGCGCGTAGCCGGGGGAAACCTTCACGATGTCACCCGGGTGCCCGAGTTTTTCGACTGCCTGTCTGAGAATGACTTCCATTGTTGTATTCCGTTGAGTGGTCGTTGAAAGCACTGCGAATTCAGGTCGTGCGAACCCGGCGCCGCCAATCCAGCCAGGTATCGCCGAGGCCGAGCGCGATGGCCAGCGCCCCAAGTATCGGCGGAGCGACAATGGCCATTATCACGACTACGATGAACAGTATCCTGCCGCGTGACATCCACGCCATCACGCCGAGCCCGCGGGTGAGGTAGAGCGCGCCGAAGAACAGCAGCAGGTTGAGCCCCGCAATCCTGCCTTCCACGAACGCGGGAAGGAGGCAGAGTATCGCGCCGACCGCCAGGCCCCACACGAGCTGGTCGTTGAAGCGAAACTCCTTCAAGGGTCCGAGCTCGGGCCCGACGCGAACTGGAGACAGCTTGTGATAGAGCGCCCACGCTATCGCCAGCGCCGCGAGCGACTCGAGGGCAAGCAAGGCGGGGAGCAGATTCGCCGCGAGCTCCGGCGCCGAGCGCAGCTGGGCCTCGCTGCGCTCGGCGACCTCGTCGAGGCTGGGCGACTTTCTGGCCCACCCGGCCCAGGTCGGGCTCTCCGAAAGTTGATGCAGGGCCTCGATGGATTGGCCGCTCCGACGGGTGAGCTCGTCCCCGACCGCGTGGCGGACGCGGTCGATCCCGCCCGGTGACGCCAGCGCGATCGAGAAACCGACAGCTGCTGCGAGGGAGATGGCTCCCAGGGCGCGGACAAAAAAAGGCATAGCGCCGCTCGCCAGGCTTATCGCTCCGAAGCTCGCCGCAAGCAGAAGCGTCCAGCCTCGTGCCATGCGGTCGTACGGCGTACCCGGAGGCCCGGCGTGCTGGACTACGATCCAGAGAGCGAGGAGGAGCCACACGACCGCAAGGGCGGCGCGGCCCCCGAGCTTCCAGCCGATCAGGGAGCAAACCGCAACCGCCGGAACGATGAGCAGCAGGGTTTGCTCGATCGGAACTATCGACCGGACGATCGGGATGAGGGGAAGCAGAAGAAATGCAGCCAGCCCGAAGCCGAGCTGCCGCCACGAACCCTGCTTTGGCTCGGCCGTGACGGCTGCGGACATCTACGCCTGGTGACCGCGGATGTAGGGAATCAGAGCCAGGAAGCGGGCTCTCTTGATCGCGGTCGACAGCTGACGCTGATGGCGCGCGCAGGATCCGCTCAGGCGCGAGGGAAGGATCTTGCCCTGGTCGGTGATGAAGCGGCCGAGCGTGCGGTCGTCCTTGTAGTCGATCCAGCGGACGCGGCTCTCGCAGAACGGGCAGCTCTTTTGTGGTCTTCTCATGGGTTAATCCTCGTCGTCGTCATCGTCGTCACGGCGCGTCGCCGCGGCCAGCTCTTCCTCGGACTGCGGGGGAGCCCCGACTTCGTGCTCGTGCAGCGTGATGAGGTAGCGGATGACTCCGTCGTCGAGCCTGAGAGCCCGCTCGTACTCGGGGAGTGTCGTTGGCTCGGTCGCGAACTTGGAGACGACGTAGTAGCCATTGTCGCGCGGGCCGATGGAATAGGCGAGCTGGCGCCGGCCCCAATGCGCGACTTCGGGCTGCTCTTTGGTCTCGAGCATCCCGTGGAAGCGGTTGATCTTGTCGGAAATGGCGGCGTCTTCGAGTGTTGAGTCGAAGATGTACACCGCCTCGTATGTGCGAGGCACGTTGGCAATCCCCCCTGTGGTCGTGGCCGCCCCCCAACTGGTTGCCGAAGTGGGAGGAAGGTGTGGAGGCTGAAAAAGACAGCCGTTGTGAGAGAGAGAAAGCTACCCTGGGAGGCCTCTCGAATCAATGTCCTCCGCCCGCCGTGCGAGACCGCTTGTTCGCCGCCCGCGGATGGTAGTTGGCCTGTGATTACTGTGGCGGGATAAGGCGAGTCCCTAGGTTCCGGCTGCACCCTCAGGAGGCATCATGCGCCAAATAGCACGTATCGCCGCCAGTGTCGTCGCCGCCGCCTCGGTAGTCCTGTTCGCGGTGAGCTGTGATGATGATGACGATGACGGCATCCTAGGACCTGGGACAGGTCCGCGCGTCTGGACCGCCGTCGCGTTCAGCTCCAATGAGAATCCACCGAACTCAAGCTCTGGCCGCGGGTTCGCGACTTTCGTCGATCGTACCACCTCGATCGACTGGTCGCTCACACTTGACGACATCGATGAGGTAATTCTGTCGCACATTCACGGTCCGGCGCTCGCCAACGCAAATGCGGGTGTCATCTTCGACCTGTTCATACCGCCTGCTGCGACCGGTCCGCTCGACAACTTTACCAGAACCGGAACGATTACCGGCAGCGCGGCCGTGTCGCTCGATTCTCTTCGCACTCTCCTGAACAACGGGCGAGCTTATGTCAATATTCACACTACCCCGCTTCCGGCGGGTGCCATACGCGGAAACATCATCCGTACGAACTAGCGTCATCAGCATCCCTAGACATTGAACCGGAAAAGGAGTACGTCGCCGTCCTGGACGACGTACTCCTTTCCTTCTGACCTCACCGCGCCCTTTTCGCGCGCGCCTTTCCATCCTTCGTTCCCCACGAAGGAATCGTAGGACACCGTCTCGGCGCGTATGAATCCGCGCTCGAAATCGGTGTGGATGACTGCCGCCGCCTTTGGCGCGGTGTCGCCGCGGTGAATCGTCCACGCGCGCACTTCCTGCTCGCCGGCTGTGAAGTACGTCTCGAGGCCGAGCAGCTTGTAACCCGCCTGAATGAGACGGTCGAGCCCGGCTGACTCGAGTCCGAGCGAGCTCAGAAAATCCGCGCGATCTTCAGGAGGCAGCTCGGCGAGCTCGGCCTCGATCTTGGCGGAGAAGGGAACCACCTCCGCCTGCTCGCCGCTTGATTTCACGGCGGCGCGCAGCGCCTTGAGGTGCGCACCTTCCTCGCCAGCGAGCTCGGCGTCGCTGACGTTCGCGGCGTAGAGCACTGGCTTGACCGTCATCAGCGTGAGCGGCGCGAGCAACGCTTTCTCATCCGGAGAGAGACGCGCCTCCCACAGACCTTTCCCGTCCTTCAAGAACGTGTATGCCTTTTCCAGCACCGGCAGCTCAGCGACTGACTCCTTGTCGCCGGTGCGCGCGCTGCGACGCGTCTTGTCGAGTCGCTTCTCGAGCGTCGAAAGATCGGCCAGCGCGAGCTCGAACTCGATCACTTCGCGGTCACGCACCGGATCCACGGCACCCATCACGTGCGTAACGTCCTCGTCCTCGAAGCAGCGCACGACGTGCACTATCGCATCGGTCTCTCTGATGTTGGAGAGAAACTTGTTGCCTAGCCCCTCGCCCTCGGCCGCGCCTTTCACGAGCCCGGCGATGTCGACGAACTGCACAACCGCGGGAACGGTGCGCTTCGGCTGTACCACTCGCGCGAGCGTGGTGAGGCGCGCGTCCGGGACTTCCACCATTCCGACGTTCGGCTCAACCGTGCAGAACGGATAATTCGCGGCCTCCGCTTTCGCCGCGGTCAACGCGTTGAACAGTGTGGACTTCCCGACGTTCGGGAGGCCGACGATTCCCAGCTTGAGCATTTGGGAGGGAAGGTAATCATGCAAACGTCTCGGAACTGCAACGGACGGGCGCGTCGGAACTGCAACTGAACGGGTAGGTGGTGCCAGTAGCATCGGAACTGCAACTGAAC
>Ga0190265_10000827_pt1 | contig 20507 bp, 14 predicted proteins | sample Popmic124T_FD_133135 | JGI IMG/M metagenome (GOLD analysis project Ga0190265, IMG submission 133135) | Populus adjacent soil microbial communities from riparian zone of Indian Creek, Utah, USA - 124 T | ecosystem: Environmental > Terrestrial > Soil > Riparian zone | place: USA: Utah | collected...
CGTCATGGCCTGGTAGATCGCGTTGATCGGCCCAAGTCCCATCGACACCGTCGGGAACTGCCAGAACTCGGGCATGAGGCGCGGATGCGGGTAAGAGGGGATGCCGTTGGGCGCCGCTGACTTCTCCTGGCGGAAACCGTCCAGCTGTGCTTCCGTGAGGCGTCCCTCGAGGAAGGCGCGCGCGTACGTGCCGGGCGATGCATGCCCCTGCACGAAGATCTGGTCGCCTCCCGAGGCGTGGTCGGCGCCGCGGAAGAAGTGGTTGAAGCCGACCTCGTAGAGCGCCGCAGAGGAGGCGTACGTCGAAATGTGACCGCCGACGCCGATCCCCGGTCGCTGCGCGCGATGCACCGTGACCGCGGCGTTCCACCTGATCCATGCCCGGTAACGCCGCTCGATCTCCTCATCGCCGGGGAAATCGGGCTCGTTCTCCGGAGCGATCGTGTTGATGTAGTCGGTGGTGGGCACCATCGGGACGCCGAGGTGCAGCTCTTTCGAGCGCTTGAGCAGGCTCAGCATGATCTCGCGCCCGCGGCCGCGACCGTTGGCGGCGACGAGCTGGTCGAGCGACTGCTGCCATTCGGACGTTTCGTCGGGATCGCTGTCGAGGGCGCCCTGGGAGTAGGGATCCTGGTCGTGGACAGTCACGGAAGACCTTTCGTCGTCTGGCAGATCGTGCCAGTCATTCACCGGTGATGCGGCGCAGGCTTTGTTGGCCACGCACAAACGCACCATCTCTCAGCCTACCCAGTCTGGCGAGGGGTCGCGCGTGCGCAACGCCCTCGGCGGAGGCGTGCTGCCCTCGCCTACACTCGACGATGAGGGCCTTTAGCTCAGCTGGTAGAGCGCCACGTTTACACCGTGGATGTCGTCGGTTCGATCCCGGCAGGGCCCACGTGAATGCCAGCCCAGCGGATCAGCGTGCCCTGCTCGACGTCGCCGACCTCGACCGGCGCGTGCGCCAGGCCGAAGCATCCCGGCGAAACCCGCCGCAGGCGGCGAGGATCACCGAGCTCTCCGCGCTCAGAGCGGCGCAGTCCCATGAGCTCTCGTTGCTCGCAGGAGCACGTGATGACGTGCGTGTCGAACTCACTCGGCTCGAATCCGACGTCGCGGTGGCCGAGGCACGACGCGATCGGGATGCCGCGCGTCTGGCCACGTCGTCCAGTGCCAAGGATGCACAGGCGCTCGAGCACGAACTGGCCAGCTTGAAGCGGCGACTCAACGACCTCGAAGACGCCGAGCTCGACGTCATGGAGCGTCTCGAGCAGGCCGAGAGTGGCATCGCAGCCCAGGAGACGCTCGTGGCCGAGACCACCTCCGAGGGCATGCGTCTCACAGCAGAGGCAAAGGCCATCGTGACCGGCGCGACCGACGAACTCGAACAGATCGCGCGCGATCGGGCTGCAGTCGTCGGCGCATTGCCGGCAGCTCTGGTCGCCCACTACGACAAGATCGCCCAGCGCAGTGCCGGTGCCGCCCTGTTCACGCGTGGCACCTGTGAGGGCTGTCGGATGGTGCTCTCGGGGACCGACCTGCAGGTGATCAGAAACGCCGCAGAGGACCTCGTGGTGACGTGCCCAGAATGCGGGTGCATCCTCGTGCGCACCGAGGAGTCCGGCCTCTGAGCATGGGTCGCGACGACAGGCTCCGCCGGAATCACGACGGTGGATCGGGCTGACCCGGCGGCGTGGATCGTCCTCGGCCGGGAGGGCGAATCGATCTCGGCCGCATCCCTCGACGAAGATGGCGCAGAGCGTGAGCGACGCTCTCTCTCGCACGGGGCCTTCGCCGCGTGGGCCAGGACCCAGGAGCAGTCCGGGCGTGTGAGGTGGGTATGGAACGACACTCCGCGCTGGTATGCGAATCTGCTCGCCGAAGGCGTTCGCATCTCGCGTTGCCACGATCTGCGTCTCTGCCACGCGATTCTTCGCGACGCCGCAGGCGTGCACGACGCGGGCGTTCGCGAACTGACGGGGTGGGATGCGACGCCCCACGTCGATATGCCCGCAGCGGCGCCGACCCTGTTCGATTTCGACAGTGCGACGGATGCTGCTGCCGGCCCCCCGGAGAGCGTCGAGGCGGCGCTGGACGAGTTCGCCCGTCAGCGGTCAGCCATCGCAGGATCCTCCGACCCGGCCCGTCTGCGCCTCTTGACGGCGGCGGAATCAGCAGGCGCTCTGGTCGCGGTCGAGTTGCGCACCGCGGGGCTGCCATGGGATGCCGCAACGCACGAGGCGATTCTGACGGGCATACTCGGCGAGCGGCCGACGGCAGGCGGCGCGCCCGCGAAGCTCGAGGACGCCGGTCGACGGGTACGCCAAGCGCTGGGCGACCCTGCCGCAAGCCTGGACTCGCAGCCGAAGCTCCTGCGGTCGCTGCACCGCGCGGGCGTACTGGTCGAATCGACCAGCAGGTGGGAGCTGGCCGAATACCGGCATCCCGTCATCGAACCGCTCCTCGAATACAAGAAGCTCTCCAGGCTGCTCTCCGCCAACGGCTGGTCTTGGCTTGCGGAATGGGTGCACGACGGACGCTTCCGTCCCGTCTATGTACCGGGCGGCGTGGTCACAGGAAGGTGGGCGTCTTCGGGAGGCGGCGCGCTGCAGCTCCCGCGGCAGCTGCGCGGTGCGGTGCGGGCTGACCCCGGCTGGCGGCTCGTGATCGCCGATGTGGCACAGCTCGAGCCGCGGGTTCTGGCTGCGATGTCGCATGACACCGCTCTCGCCGACGCTGCCAGAGGGCAGGACCTCTACGCCGGCATCGTCGAGACGGGTGCGGTGTCGCTGCGCTCGGAGGCGAAGATCGCAATGCTCGGCGCGATGTACGGGGCGACGACCGGCGACAGCGGACGCCTCGTCCCGAGCTTGCGACGCACCTTCCCGCGCGCCATGGCACTCGTGGATGACGCTGCTCGCACTGGCGAGGACGGGGGAGTGGTGAGCACATGGCTGGGGCGCAGTTCTCCTGCTCCCGCTGCGGCTTGGCAGGCGGCACAATCTCGTGCGACCGAGGCCGAGGCATCCGCTGCCGACGAAGCCCGCGCCCGCCGCTGGGCGCGCGACCGAGGTCGATTCACCCGCAACTTCGTCGTGCAGGGAACCGCCGCCGAGTGGGCTCTGGCATGGATGGCCGACCTGCGAGGGCGCCTCGCCGCGTTGCCGGCGGTGAGCGCCACGGATGCCGCGCCCAGGTCGGGTCCGGTCTTCTCGACCCGGCCGCACCTGGCGTTCTTCCTCCACGACGAAGTGATGGTGCACGCACCGGCCGATCTCGCTGACCACGCTGCGGATGCTATCCGTGGTGCGGCGGCAGCGGCCGGCCGGCTGCTGTTCGGCGACTTCCCGATCGACTTTCCGCTCGACCTGCGAATCTCGGAGACGGCCGAAAAGGACTGATCCCCGCCGCCGGTAGACTGGGGAACGCGAATGGGTCGGCTGGACGGTCGCGTCGCGTGCGGTTCGCCGCATCGCGCCGAGGAACGTCCGGGCTCCACAGGGCAGGGCGGTGGATAACACCCACCCGGAGTGATCCGCGAGAAAGTGCCACAGAGAACAGACCGCCGCGGTTTCGGCCGCGGTAAGGGTGAAACGGCGGTGTAAGAGACCACCGGGGTCGTGGTGACACGGCCCGCAAGGTAAACCTCGCCCGGAGCAAGGTCAGACAGAGGATGTTGACGCGGCTCGCCGAGTCCTCGGGTAGGCCGCTAGAGCGGCACGGCAACGTGTCGCCGAGAGAGATGACCGTCCACGGGGCTATGGCCCCCGGACAGAACCCGGCGTACAGGCCGGCCCATTCGCCCCTCTCAAGGTCAGTCGAGGGCCAGGGCGGCGGCGCCGCGCTTATCGTCGCGGGGTTTCCCCGCGAGCCGACCGACAGAAGTCAGTCGAGGGCCAGAGCGGCGGCCCCTATGATCCCCGCATTGTTCCGATGCACGGCCGGGACGATGGGGGTCTTGAGCGTGAGCAGGGGCAGGAACGAGTCGGCGTTCTTCGACACGCCTCCGCCGACGATGAACAGGTCGGGCGTGAACAGGAACTCGACGTGGTCGTAGTAAGTCTGCAGCCGAGCCGCCCACGCCTCCCAGCTGAGGTCGTCGCGCTCCATCGCGGAGTAGGCCGCATAGGCCTCGAAGTCCTTGCCGTGCTTGGCCCGCTGCAGGTGGCCCAGTTCGGAGTTGGGGATCAGCACGCCGTTGTAGATCATCGCCGACCCGATGCCCGTACCCAGCGTCGTGAGTATGGTCAGTCCGCGTACGCCGCGTGCCGCGCCGTAGCGCATCTCCGCCACCCCAGCGACATCTGCGTCGTTCGCGAAGTGGATGTCGCGTCCGAGCCCGTCCTCGAAGAACTTCTCCGCTTCGAAGTCGATCCACTTCTTGGACACATTGGCGGCAGACAGCGTGCGGCCCGACTTCACGATCGCGGGGAATGCCACGCCGAGCGGGATCGCATCCTCGAGCACCTCGAGTTGTTCGAGCACCCGAAGCACCGCCGCAAGCACATCCTTCGGCTCGGCCCCCTCGGGCGTGGCGACCTTGATGCGGTCGCTCAGGAGCGTGCCCGCTTCCAGGTCGACGATCGCTGCCTTGATCCCAGTTCCGCCGATGTCCACACCGACTGCGCGTGTCTTCTCCGATGCCATGGGCCCAGCCTATCCAGGACGACATCTGCGATCAGTAGGATCGAGCAGGCGGGCCCACGACAGACCCGGGGATCGCGAGAGGAGCGGGGCGTGTCAAGCGACAGCGAGAAGTTCTGGTACAACCTCAACACCGGCGAGGTGGAGCACGGCTTCGTGTCGGCGTCCGTCGATCGCGCCGGCCCGTTCGACACGGCCGAAGAGGCCGCGAACGCGCCCGAGATCATCAGACAGCGCTCCCGCGCCTGGGCCGAAGAGGAACGGCGCGAAGACGAAGCGCGTCCTGCGCCGGCGGCGGATGCCCCGTTGCTGGACACTCTCGAGAACGACGACAAGTAGCCGGCCCCGCGGGCCCGGCGCTGGAGGGAATTGAATGGACAAGCAGCGCGACTTCGTTCTGCGAACGATCGAGGAACGGGGCGTCAAGTTCGTCCGGCTGTGGTTCACCGACGTCATCGGCACGCTCAAATCGGTGGCGATCGCGCCCGCCGAAGTGGAGGGCGCGTTCAGCGAGGGGCTCGGCTTCGACGGCTCGGCGATCGAGGGTTTGACCCGCTCATACGAGTCCGATCTGCTCGCACACCCCGACCCCACAACGTTCCAGACCCTGCCGTGGCGCGGAGAGATCGACCCGACCGCGCGCATGTTCTGCGACATCACGACACCGGACGGCCAGCCCGCGGTGGCCGACCCTCGCCACGTGCTCAAGCGGGCGCTGGCGAAGGCTGCCGATGCCGGGTTCACGTTCTACACGCACCCCGAGATCGAGTTCTACCTGTTGAAGTCCTCCTCCTTCGGACCGGACGGCCCTGAACCGGTCGATTCCGCGGGCTACTTCGACAACGTGCCCGGCGGCACGGCGCACGACTTCCGTCGGCGGTCCGTGCGGATGCTCGAAGACCTCGGCATCTCGGTGGAGTACAGCCACCACGAGGGTGGCCCCGGTCAGAACGAGATCGATCTGCGCTACGCGGACGCACTGGCCACGGCCGACAACATCATGACGTTCCGCACGGTGATCAAAGAGGTCGCGATCGAGCAGGGCGTCTACGCGACATTCATGCCGAAGCCGCTGGGTGGCAAACCGGGCAGCGGCATGCATACGCACATGTCACTGTTCGAGGGCGACGTCAACGCCTTCTATCAAGAGGGCGCGACCTACCAGCTCTCCGCGACCGGTCGGCAGTTCATCGCTGGACTGCTGCGGCACGCCGGCGAGATCTCCGCGGTCACCAATCAATTCGTCAACTCGTACAAGCGGCTGTGGGGCGGAGATGAAGCGCCGAGTTTCATCACCTGGGGGCACAACAACCGGTCGGCGCTGGTCCGGGTGCCGATGTACAAGCCGAACAAGGGCCAGTCCTCACGAGTGGAGTACCGTGCCCTCGACTCGGCGGCGAACCCGTACCTGGCGTTCGCGCTCATGCTCGCGGCCGGTCTGAAGGGTATCGAGGAGGGCTACGAACTGCCGCCCGAGGCCGAAGACAACGTCTGGTCTCTGACCGACGCAGAACGGCGGGCACTCGGCTACGCACCGCTGCCCGCCAGTCTGGATCATGCGCTCGAGTTGATGGAGGAGTCGGAACTGGTGGCCGAGACGCTCGGCGAACAGGTCTTCAATTACGTGCTGCTGAACAAGCGCAAGGAGTGGCAGGAGTATCGCTCGCAGGTGACCCCCTTCGAGTTGAAGAACAACCTCGAGATGCTCTGAGCCCGCCGACGAGACGATGTCCACGAGCGAACGATCGCAGTCTCTCACCCACCTGGCTAGGCTCGGATTCAGCCGCCTCGCCGATGCCGAGTCGGTGCTGGTCGAACTCGAGGAGCTTCTCGACCTCGATCGCGATGCGCTGATGGCACCGGCGGCTCACGCCGCCGACCCGGACTCGGCGGTCACCGCGTTGGCGCGCATCGCCCGACGCGACGCGGCGAGCGTACGCGCACTGCACTCCGATGCCGGCGGGTGGCGCGCACTGTGGGCCCTGCTCGGTGCCTCAACAGGTTTCGCCGACTTCTACCTGCGGCATCCCGATCAACTCGGCCACCTCGTGGGGGCGGGCGCCTCGCTGCCCACTGCCGAATCGCTGCGCGAGAGCCTGCTCGATGCGGTCGGCGCTGCGGACGGATTCGCCGCCGAAGGCAGTGACGAGTCCTGGGTCGCCCTGCGAGTGCGCTATCGGCAGCTGCTCGCTGCGATCGCCGCGTACGACCTGCTCAGCGCATCGCCCGTCGACCAGATCCGGGCGGTCTCCGAGCGATTGGCGGATGCCGCGGGTGCGGCGCTGGAGGCGTCGCTGTGCGTTGCACGCACCCGGGTATCCGGAGGCAGTGCGGGGGCAGGTCTGTTCCCCCGTGCGCAGGTCGCAGGCTCCCGTCTCGCGATCATCGGGATGGGCAAGACGGGTGCACGCGAGCTGAACTACGTGAGCGATGTGGATGTGATCTTCGTCGCAGGGGCCGACGAGTCGCTGATCGAAGAGGTCGGGGAGAGCCGCATCGTCGATATCGCCACACGGTTGGCGGTGCAGACGATGCGTGGCATCGCTGGTGTCGAGATCGAACCTCCTCTCTGGGAGGTCGACGCGAATCTCCGGCCCGAGGGAAAGCAGGGCGCCCTGGTGCGGACGCTGGAATCGCACCTGTCCTACTACGACCGCTGGGCCAAGAGCTGGGAGTTCCAGGCTCTGTTGAAGGCGCGCCCGATCGCAGGCGACGCCGCACTCGGCGATGCGTACGTGCGTGCGGTGCAGCCGAAGATCTGGACGAGCGCCGCGCGGGAGAACTTCGTGGACAGCGTCCAGCGCATGCGCGAGCGCGTGACCGAGCACATCCCTGCCGACGAGATGCCCTGTCAGATCAAGCTCGGGCCGGGCGGGATCCGGGATATCGAATTCACGGTCCAGCTGCTTCAGCTGGTCCATGGGCTCTCGGATGACCGCATTCGCCAGCGCGGAACGCTCGAGGCGCTCGACGCGCTGGTGGAGCAGGGGTACATCGGGCGCGCCGACGCCGGCACGTTCTCGCACGACTACCGGGTGCTCCGCCTTCTGGAGCATCGCGTGCAGCTGCGCCATCTGCGCCGAACCCACCTGATGCCCTCGCGCCCGGAGGAATTGCGGGTGCTCGCACGCTCGACGGGGATCGCGGACTCCGGCGAGAAGGTGTGGGAGCGGTGGGAGACCGTCAAGCGTGAAGTTCGCGACATCCATGTGCGGCTCTTCTACAGACCCCTGCTGTCGGCGGTCGCGTCCCTCCCGGAGGCGGAACGCTCCCTCTCGCCCGAGCAGGCGCACGATCGGCTGGCTGCGATCGGCTTCGTAGACCCCGTGGGCGCGCTCCGCCATATCGGCTCGTTGACGAGCGGCCTGAGCCGAGGTGCGACGATACAGCGGCATCTCCTGCCGGTCATGATCCGATGGTTCGCGGACGGCGTGGATCCCGACTACGGGCTGCTGTCGTTCCGGCGGATCAGCGAGCGCCTCGGTGGCACACCCTGGTTCCTGCGGATGCTGCGCGACTCGTCCGGTGCGGCAGAGCGGCTCACGCGGGTTCTGTCGAGCTCCCGCTACGTGGGCGAGCTCATGGAGTGGATCCCGGAGTCGGCTGCCTGGCTGGACGACCCGGAATTGCTGCGCCCGCGGACGGGCCGCGCCCTTCAGCAGGAGGCGCGCGCGATCCAGTCCCGCCACGCCACGATCGACGATGCGATGCGGTCGGTGCGGGCGCTGCGCCGCCGTGAGCTGCTCCGCACCGCGATGGCTGCAGTTCTGGGCACCGCGACGATCGAGGAGGTCGCGACGGCGCTGACCACGGTCACCGAGGTCACGATCCAGGCGACGCTGCGCGCGGTCCGCCGCGAGACGGTGCCGCCTGAGGATGCCGCGCTCGACTTCTCGGTGATCGCGATGGGCCGATTCGGCGGCGCCGAACTCGGCTTCGGTTCCGATGCCGATGTGATGTACGTCTACCGCGCGAATGGAGTCGACCCGCAGCGGGCGCACGAGCTGTCGCTGCAGATCGTCGCCGGGTTGCGCAAGCACTCCGAGGATCAGCGCGTTCCCCTTGATCTGGACGCGGGGCTGCGCCCCGAAGGGCGCAACGGCACCCTGGCACGATCCCTCGACGCATACGCCGAGTACTACCGGCGGTGGTCGCTGTCGTGGGAGGCCCAGGCACTCCTCAGAGCCAGGGGAGTCGCCGGCAGCGTGAAGCTCATCGATGCATTCACCGAGCTCGCCGACGACGTGCGGTACCCGGCATCAGTCGACCCGCAGGGTCTGCGCGAGATCAAGAGGATCAAGGCAAGAGTCGAGAGTGAAAGGCTGCCGCAGGGTGCCGACCCCGCACGACATCTGAAGCTCGGCCCCGGCTCGCTCAGCGACGTCGAATGGCTCGTGCAGATTCTTCAGTTGGAGCATGCGCATCGCATCGAAGGCATGCGCACCACCTCCACGCTGGGGGCGCTGCGCGTGGCCCAAGCGGCCGGACTCGTGCCCGAGTCATCGGCAGACAAACTCGCAGACGCCTGGCGCCTGGCCAGCCGCTTGCGCTCTGCAAACACGCTTCTCTCGGGCCAGACGAGCGACGTGCTTCCGGCCGATCGGAAGCGGCTCGACGGGATCGGCCGTCTGCTGGGCTATCCGCCCCGCTCGGCGACACAGGTCGAAGAAGACTATCTGGGCGCCACCCGTCGCGCGCGCCGCGTGTTCGAGCACCTGTTCTACGGCTGAGGCAGCCGAGCCGTGCCGTCCTCGACGGCGGTGACGAGAACCGACCCGACCCACACACCGAAGCCCGCCCGAGATGCGGCGGCCCAGGAGCACGAAAGAGCCCCCCGAGTGCTGACTCGAAGGGCTCTTCGTTCCGGCTAGACGCCGAAGTACAGTTCGTACTCGAACGGGTGCGGGCGCGCTGCGAGCGGCTTGATCTCGTTCTCGATCTTGTACTCGATCCACGTCTCGATCAACTCGGGCGTGAACACGCCGCCGGCCAGCAGGAACTCGTGGTCCGCCGCGAGGGCGTCAAGCGAATCCTGGAGCGAGTTCGGCACCTGCGGAATGTTCTTGGCCTCCTCGGGAGGAAGCTCGTAGAGGTCCTTGTCGACTGGCTCGTGCGGTTCGATCCGGTTCTTGATCCCGTCGAGGCCGGCCATGAGCTGCGCAGCGAATGCGAGGTACGGGTTACCCGAAGCATCCGGGGCACGGAACTCGATGCGCTTGGCCTTGGGGTTCGTTCCGGTGATCGGGATGCGGATCGCCGCTGACCGGTTGCCGGCCGAGTACACCAGGTTGACCGGAGCCTCATACCCCTTCACCAGTCGGTGGTAGCTGTTCAGGGTGGGGTTGGTGAAGGCGAGGACCGACGCGGCATGGGCGAGGATCCCGCCGATGTACCAGCGGGCGATGTCGGACAGACCGCCGTAACCCTTCTCGTCGTAGAACAGCGGCGTGCTGCCGTTCCACAGCGACTGGTGGGTGTGCATCCCCGAGCCGTTGTCCCCGAAGAGCGGCTTGGGCATGAAGGTGGCGACCTTGCCCCACTCGAGTGCGGTGTTCTTGACGATGTACTTGAACTTCAGGATGTCATCGGCCGCGTGCACCATCGTGTCGAAGCGGTAGTTGATCTCGGCCTGGCCGCCGGTGCCCACCTCGTGGTGCGCGCGCTCGAGGATGAGACCGGATTCGATGAGCTTGAGGCTGATGTCGTCACGCAGGTCGGCCTGCTTGTCGACGGGGGAGACCGGGAAATATCCGCCCTTGAACGGAGTCTTGTTGGCGAGGTTGCCGCCGTCCTCCACGCGCCCGGTGTTCCACGCCCCCTCCTCGGAGTCGACGAAGTAGAAGCTCGCGTTCTGCTTCACTTCGTAGCGCACGTCGTCGAAGATGTAGAACTCCGCCTCCGGAGCGAAGAACGCGGTGTCGGCGATGCCGGTCGACGCGAGGTACTTCTCAGCCTTCTTGGCGACCTGACGCGGATCCTTCGAGTAGATCTCGCCGTTGCGCGGGTTGTAGATGTCGAAGATCATGATCAGCGTCTTCGCCTCGCGGAACGGGTCGAGGTATGCGGTCGACACATCCGGGATCAGCTGCATGTCCGACTCGTGGATGCTGGCGAAGCCTCGGATCGAAGACCCGTCGAACAGCTGGCCGACGGTGAAGAACTCTTCATCGACCGTGGACGCCGGGATGTTGAAGTGCTGCTGGACGCCAGGAAGGTCCGTGAAACGGATGTCGAGGAACTTGACGTCCTCGTCCTTGATGAACTTCAGCACCTCGGATGAATCACTGAACATGAAGACTCCAGAGGTAGGGCATCGGGAACTGCCGCCCGAAGCACGGGCTTGAATGGCACCGTACCCGGAGGGGATTGCCCGGCAGTGACACCAATGTTTCGAGCATATTACGGACGGCTGGTTACGCTGGTTCGGTGACCTCGGAAGCGCAGAGCTATCCCGGCGAACGGCTGGGACGCCCCGAGTCCGGACGCGGCTCGATCGCGCGCCCGGGTCGCCGGATCGGCGCGTTGTTCATCGACTACGCCGCGGCCTATCTGATCTCGGGCTTCTTCGGATGGGACCCACTGGCGATCCTCGCGATCTTCGCGCTGGTCCAGATCGCCTTTCTCCCGACTCTGCAGGGCAGCCCTGGGCATCGCATCCTCGGAATGCGGGTCGTGCGGCTCGACGGCTCGTGGGTGGGCCTCTGGCGACCGATCGTGCGGACCGCACTTCTGATCGTCGTGATTCCCGCCGTCATCTGGGACGCAGACCAGCGCGGCCTGCATGACAAGGCTGCCGGAACGGTGCTCGTCCGCGCGTGACGCGCCGACGACGGCGCTCAGCGAGGGCGCGGGGCGCGGACCTTGGTCGGATCGATCCCCTTCGGAATCGGCAGAGAGGCCAATGACTGCGACACCGACCCGAGGCGCTTGATGACCGCTGCCATGGTGGCGCGGTCGATCTTGGTCGGAAGCGATTTGATCGTCGATGCGAGCTTGGAGATCGGCACTTCGTCCGCGCCATGGCCGACGTACAGCACTGTGACCGGCACACCGGTCGCGACGCGCTGCGCTTTCGATCGTTCGTCGTTGACGAGCCGCGTGAGCCGCCCTCGTGCACCCTCGCCGACGATCACCACACCGCCGCGGCCCACCGCACGGTAGACCGCCTCCTGCGTCTTGGGGTTGACCCCCACCGGCATCTCACTGGATTGCCACTTGCGGCCCAGCGAGGTCGAGAGCACATGACCGGCGGCACCGGGCATGCCGTCGATCTGCTTGTACATCGCGGTGGTCGACAGCCGCGTCATCGTCATCAGCGACCCCAGGACACCGAGCATCAGGCCCGTGAACGCCCAGAGAATGAGGCTCCAGATCGCGAAAGGCGGAAGAAGGAAGCCCACGAGCAGACCGATGCCCACACCGCCGAGGAGGATCCCCACCAGCAGCCACGGAAGCCAGGGATAGGCCTTGCGCGTGAAATTGAACAGAGTGCGGATCTGAGAGAAGAATCCGGGCCGCTTCTCGGGCGCGGTACTGCGTGCTGCCATGATCACAGCCTACCTTTCGCGTGCCTGGCATCGGCTCCTCCCCAACGTCGAACCAGGAGTCCTCATCCACAGCCGGACCCCTTCGCCGGCCGTCGAGGCGGCACTCCGGGCAGGCTCGGGAGCGTGACGGAGAGTTCGGGGGAGCGACTCAGCGCGGGCTACCGGGTGATCCGGTTGCTGGCAGCCGGGGCCGAGTCTCCGTGGAAAGGCTCTCTCGTGAGCCGGCCCACGGGCCAGATGGGCGTTCTTGTCGACACCGCGGCACTCGGTGACGACTGGGGAGGGTGGGATGCCGCGGCCACCGGTCACGTTCTGGCACCCGTCGAGATCCTCCGGCGTACCGACGGGCACGACGTGGTGCTTCCGGTCTGTACCGAGCGGCTCGAGGACTTCCTTTCGAGGCGCGCGGCCGGTGCCGCGGAGCTCTCGACCGGAGAAGCCGTGACCGTCGCAGTGAGCTTGCTGCGCGGGCTGGCTGAGGCGCTCGGCGGAGGGAGAAGCGGTTCATGGTGGCTCACGGACTCCGGCCGACCGGTCTTGGCCACCGACTCGACGACATCGTCCGTCGAAGATGCGACAGTCGAGCTGCTTCGGACGATCACGGACACGGTGCCGGAGCTGGAGCCCGCGCTGGCCGGTGTGATCGATGCCTCAGTCGATCCACGCCGCCTGCCGCGCGAGCTCGACCGGGCCGAGCACGAAATCTTCGCGATCGCAGAACCGCTCCCGCTCGCAACGACGACGTTCGGCGCGAAGATCGTGCGGGATCGAACTCTGGCGGCGACATCGAGCATCGTGGAGGACGTTGGCGCGCCCAGTGCATCGTGGCCGTTCTCGCTCGTACGTCATCTCGACGCTGACTGGGCAGACCTGCTCTCGCGCACCACCACCGGAGTGTGGCGGATGATGCGAACGCGACGGCCCGGCCGGCGTAAGCCGTGGCTGATCGCCGGCGGGCTGGCCGGAGCGATCGTCGTCGGTGGGCTGATGTGGCCGACGGAGGCCGGTGGCCCTGCGACTGCCGAGGTCCCGTCGAACTCGGCCTCCGTCAGCTCTGCCGCTGCGCCGACCCCGAGCATCGACCAAGAGGTCGGGGTTCCCACCCCGCCACCTGTCGACGAGGCGGACGGCCCGGCGATCGAAGAGACTCCAGCCGATCTTGCGTCGATCACCGACGCGCTGCTCACGGCACGGGTCGCGTGCGAAGAAGACACCGCGTGCTTGAGCAGCATCGTAGAGGCTGACGCCGGCGAGTTCCCCGTCGGCGTCGTGGACCTTCCACCGGACCAGCGAACCGTGACCCTGCTGGATACGTTCGGCGGGGCGGCCGTTCTACGCATAGACGGCGGCGGCGACCCCCAACTGGTGACGGTCGTGCACGCCGACAGCCGGTGGCTGCTCCGCGACGTCTACGACATCGCGGAGCAGTGACGGGGATCAGATGCCCAGCTGAGCTTCGAACGACGCGTCCTCGAGGCGCTTCTTGACCGCTCCGAGGAAGCGTGCCGCGTCGGCGCCGTCGATGATGCGGTGGTCGTACGAGAGCGCGAGATACACGTACGAACGGATCGCGATCGCGTCTTTGCCGTCCACGGTGACCAGCCCGGGGCGCTTGACGACGACCCCGGTTCCGAGGATCGCGGACTGCGGGAGGAACACGACCGGCGTGTCGAATAGCGCCCCGCGGGATCCTGTGTTCGTCAGAGTGAACGTGCCGCCCGCGAGCTCGTCCGGCTTGAGCTTGTTGTCACGAGACCGCGCGGCGAGGTCGGCGATCTCATGTGCGATCTGCGCGAGGGTCTTCGAGGCGGCATCGCGCAACACCGGCGTGAGCAGGCCGCGCTCGGTGTCGACCGCGATGGAGAGGTTCTCGCTCGGCGGGTAGACGATCTGCTGACCGTCCACCGTCGCGTTGACCACCGGATTGGACTGAAGAGCTTCGACCGCAGCGAGGGCGAAGAACGGCAGGAACGAGAGCTTGTCACCGGTCTTGGCTTGGAAATCGCCCTTGACCTTGTCGCGGTACGCCGCGAGCTTGGTGACGTCCACCTCCACCACAGTGGTGAGCTGTGCCGTCGCCTGCATCGACGCGACCGCTCGCTCAGCGACGACCTTGCGCAGTCGCGACATCGGCTGGGTCGTCCCGCGAAGCGGAGAGATCTCGATCGCGGCGGGCGCAGCGGCCGCGGGTGCTGCCTCTTCGGCGGGCGCCGCGGGCGCCTCGGCGGCCTTGAGCACGTCTTCCTTGCGGATGCGCCCACCCACTCCGGTGCCGGTCACCGTGGCGAGATCGACGCCCTGCTGCTGAGCGAGGCGACGGACCAGCGGAGTGACGTAGGCGACGACATCGGCCCCGTCGCCTGACGCGGCCGTGGACGCTGCTGCGGCGGGGGTTGCGGATGCCGACGGCGCGGATGCTGCGGCCGGTGCCTCTGCCGGCGCGGGGGCCTCAGCGGGAGCCGGAGCGGGCGCGGCCTCAGCAGCAGGCGCCTCAGCAGCAGGCTCCTCGGCGGCGGGAGTCTCGGCAGCAGGCTCCTCACGAGCGGGCTCAGCGGCAGCAGGCTCCTGAGGAGCGGGTGCCTGCGTGCTGGTCGCTGCGCCGTCGCCGATGCGGGCGAGCGGAGAGCCCACCGCGACCGTCTCGTCCTCCTGTACGAGGATCTCCTGGAGAACGCCTGCGAAGGGAGAGGGGATTTCGGTGTCGACCTTGTCGGTGGAGATCTCCAGCAGTGCCTCGTCGACCTCAACACTGTCGCCGACCTGCTTCAGCCAGCGCGTGACTGTTCCCTCCGTGACGCTCTCACCGAGTTCGGGCAGCACGACGTCTTTGCCACCGGACGCCGGGGCCGCGGCGGGCGCCCCAGCGGAGGGCGCCTCAGCGGGCGCCGGCTCCGGAGCAGGAGCCTCGGCGCTGGCGTCAGCGGGCGCCGGAGCATCCGTCGAAGGAGCTTCCGGGGCTGCCTCGGGAGCTGCGGAGTCGGCAGCAGCCGAGGAGTCCGGTGCGGCTTCAGACGTCGGCTCGGCGGCAGAGGGAGCGTCATCGGCCGAAGTGCTCGATCCGCCCTCTCCGATCTTCGCCAGGATGGCTCCGACTTCGACCGTCTCATCCTCTTGAACGAGGATCTCCTCGATAACACCGCTCACGGGGGACGGGATCTCGGTGTCGACCTTGTCGGTCGAGATCTCGAGGAGTCCTTCGTCCACCTGCACGGTGTCGCCGACCTGCTTGAGCCAGCGGGTGACCGTTCCCTCGGTGACGCTCTCGCCGAGCGCGGGGAGGACCACGGAAGTGCTCATGTGCATGACTCCTTCAGAATGCCGATGTCGTTTCTAGCTTAGTGATGCCGTCGTCGCCCTGCGCCGCCCTCGGGTGTCAGAGTGCGTGCAGCGGTTTTCCCGCGAGTGCGAGGAAAGCCTCGCCGAGCGCCTCGCTCTGCGTGGGGTGCGCGTGCACGAAGGGCGCGATGTCTTCAGGGTGTGCTTCCCACCCGACGACGAGCTGTCCCTCGGTGATCAGCTCGCCGACCCGGTCGCCGACGAGGTGCACACCGATGACCGGCCCTTCCTTCACTCGTACGACCTTGACCAGACCCGATGTGCCCAGGATCTCGCTCTTGCCGTTGCCCGCGAGGTTGTACTCATAGGAGACGACGGAGTCCTCGCCGTGCGTTTGGACCGCCTGCGCTTCGGTGAGACCGACGGATGCCACCTCGGGATGACTGTAGGTCACCTTCGGGATGTGAGTGTCGGGCACCAGGATCGGATCGATGCCGGCGATTTCCTCCGCCACGAAGATCCCCTGCTGGAAGCCCCGGTGCGCGAGTTGGAGACCGGGAACGATGTCGCCGACCGCCCACACATGCTCCGCGCTTGTGCGCAGCCGCTCGTCGGTGATGACGAACCCGCGGTCCAGCGTGACGCCGTTCTCCTCGTAGCCGAGCCCGGTCGTCTGCGGCCCCCGCCCGACGGCGACCAGCAGGTAGTCGGCCTCGAACGACTTCCCGTTCTCGAGCGTCACGGTCACGGTCTCGGCGGTCTGCGTGGCGCTGGCGAAGCGCACACCCAGCGAGGAGGTGATACCGCGCTTGCGGAACGCCCGCTCGAGCGCCTTGCTCATTGCGACATCCTCGTTCGGAACGAGATGATCGAGGGCTTCGATGATCGTCACCTCTGCGCCGAACGAGCGCCAGACGCTCGCGAATTCGACGCCGATCACACCACCACCCAGGATCAGCACTCGCGCCGGGATCTCGTTGAGTTCGAGCGCGTGCTCGCTCGTGAGGATCCGTCCGCCGATCTCCAAGCCGGGGAGTGATCGGCTGTACGAGCCCGTCGCAAGCACGACGTCGACGCCGCGGTAGAGGTCATCGCCGACGCGCACCGACGGCCCGGCCTCGAGACGGCCCGTTCCAGCGACGACGGTGATCCCACGTGCTTTGATCAGGCCCTCGAGTCCCTTGTACTTCTTCGCGACGATGCCTTCGCGGTATGCGCGCACCCCTTCCGGGTCGATGCCGTCCAACGTTGCGCGGATGCCGATGCTCGAGGCATCCCGTGTCACATCCGCGATCTCCGCTGCGTGCAGGAGCGCCTTGGTCGGGATGCAGCCGCGATGCAGACACGTTCCCCCGACTTTGTCCTTCTCGATCAGTGCCACGGACTTGCCGAGCTCGGCGGCGCGGAGCGCGGCTGCATAGCCGCCGCTGCCCCCGCCGAGGATCACGAGATCGAATTGGTGCTCTGTCATCGGGTCTCCTCATCTGCGATGAAGCGGAGGAGCGACCGGACGGTCGCCCCAGTGGGTCCCTTGTCGGTGAAGCCGAACGCGCTGCCCTTGTTCATGCCCACCCCGGCGATATCCAGGTGCACCCAGGGGATCCGAGGTGCGTCGGCATCGTCCGAGGTCCGACCGACGAAGCGGCGCAGGAACAGTCCGGCAAACAGCGAACCGCCTGCGGGATCGCCGATCTTCGCATTCTGCAGATCGGCGATGGGCGAGTCCAGGTCGTCGATCATGTGCGCAGGGAGTGGGAGCTGCCACGCGAGTTCGCCGACGTCCGCCGCGGCCGCGAGATACGAAGCGACCGCCGCGTCTTCTCCCATCACACCGGTGTGCCGGGTGCCCAGGGCGATTGTGATCGCGCCGGTCAGCGTCGCGATGTCGACGATCACATCAGGATGCTCGCGACTGGCCGCAACGAGCCCGTCTGCGAGCACGAGCCGGCCTTCCGCATCTGTGTTGAGGACTTCGACCGTGGTGCCGTCGAGCATCCGCAGGACATCACCCGGCCGTGTCGCACGACCCGAAGGCATGTTGTCGGCGATGCACAGCCACGCCGTCACGCGCACGGCCAGCCCCATCGTCGCGGCGGCGCGAAGGACGCTCAGTGCCGTTGCCGCACCGCACATGTCGTACTTCATACCCACCATCGGCGCGGGTGGCTTGAGAGATAAGCCTCCCGTGTCGAACGTGATGCCCTTGCCGACGAGCGCGATGTGCCGCGACGCGCCATCGGGCGCGTAGTCGAGTCGAACGAGACGGGGCGGCCGGTCGGACCCCTGGCCCACCCCGAGGATGCCCCCGTAACCCGCCTCGCGCAGTGCTGCCTCATCGAGCACCTCGACATTCACGGGGAGCCCGGCGACAGCCTCGGCCGCGCGCTGGGCGAACTCGGCGGGACCCAACCACTCCGCGGGGATGGAGACGAGGTCCTTGACGAGCGCGACGGCGCTCGCGGCCGCCGAAACTGCCGCGATCTGCTCGTCCGCCGGCTCCGCGCCGCCGTGGACGACGATCCGCGAGGCACGAGCGGGAGGAGACTCGGACTTGTACCCCTCGAATCGATAGCCGCCGAGCGTGGCGCCCTGCGCGGCCGCCTCCCACAGGGAGGGCTCATCCGCCAGGACCGCCACGCCGACCGAGACGAAGCCGGTGAGCTGTCGGATGCCGGTGCCGACCGCATCCCGTACGGCCGTGGCATCCGGTTCAGATCCGATGCCGACCACCGCCAGCGCTAGCGCTGTCGCGTCGGGAGCGTAGACCCTCTGGTAGGAGGATGCCGCTCCGGTGAAGCCTGTTGCATTGAGCGCCGCGGCCAGGCCCGGCCAGTCCTCCAGCACCTGGGAGTCGGCGTCTAGGGAAGGCACTGCCAACAGGATCGCGTCTGCGTCGGAGTCTCGGATGGGTGATGTGCTGAAAGCCAGGTCGGGAAACGACATGGCTCCCATCCTAGGTTCGCCGTTCTGGCTCTGTTCGCTCTGAGCGGGATGTGCTCGACCCGCTTCGGAGGCATGGCTCGTACCATGGGGTCATGGCTCATTCGGCTCCGCTCTACGAGCGCGTGGCGTCCGCACCGCCGATCCCGCGGGGACTCCCGTTCGTGATCGCGCTCACGGGGTTCACGGACGCAGGCAACGCGGTCAGCCGCTTGGTGGACTACTTCCGTGATGACCTGGAGCCCAGCCCGGTGGCGATCTTCTCGAACGATGTGCTGCTGGACTACCGTGCACGCCGACCATTGATCTCCTTCGACCAGGATCACCTCACCGACTATCGGCCTCCGCGGCTGGAGCTGTCGCTTACACACGATTCGCTGGGGCAGCCTTTCCTTCTCCTCGCGGGCTACGAACCGGACTTCGCCTGGGACGCTTTTGCAAACTCGGTGCTCGACTTCGCCGCTGCTTTCGATGTGGCATCCGTGACGTGGGTCCACGCGATTCCGATGCCGGTTCCGCACACCCGTCCGATCGGGACCACGGTGAGCGGAACGCGAAGCGAGCTGACCGAGGCTCATTCGGTCTGGCAGCCGCACACCCAGGTGCCTGCGACTGCGGGGCACCTGCTCGAATACCGATTCGCGGAAGTCGGCGCGCGCGTGGCCGGGTTCGTGCTCCTGGTGCCCCACTACCTCGGTGACACGGAGTACCCCGCCGCCGCACTGTCTGGACTCGACAGCCTGACGGTCGCGACCGGCCTGGTCTTCTCCGGCGACGATCTGCGCGAGGAGAATCGCGATTACCTGGTCAAGGTCGACGAGCAGGTCGCCGCAAGCGATGAGCTGTCACGGATGGTTCATGGGCTCGAGGAACGCTACGACGCCTATATGGCGGGCTCGACCCTTGCAACACCGATCATCCATACCGGCGACCTTCCGAGCGCGGATGAGCTCGCGGCGGAGCTCGAACGGTTCCTTGCCACTCGCCCCTCCGGCGACGACGAGAAGCGCGGAGCCTGAATTCCGGAATGCCCAGGACCGTGCGGCTGTTGTACTGAACGGTGTCGGCAGCGCACGTCGGATGTGCGTGACGAATGTGCGACAATAGATGACCTGACCCGTTGTCATCCAGCTCTTTGAGGTTTCCTCAACCGAGCCGGGACTTGACAAGGGTCTTACTAGTGTCCGAAATCTACCGGGGGGCGCACGACACCGGCCCCGTTGGTGAAAGGCGAACCGTGACCTCAGGCACGAAGACCACAAACCGCGCGACCAGCGCGAAGGACACCGCCGCGGCCACCCCCGCGGAGGAGTCGGCGAAGACGACCGCGGTGAAGACCGCAACCGCCACGAAGACCACGACAGCGAAGACCTCCGCCGCGAAGACGACGGCGAAGTCGCCCGCGAGCAAGACCGCGGCCAAGAAGGCGCCGGCGAAGGCGCGAGCGTCGAAGGCGACGGCAGACGACGCGACCGAAGAGATCGCCGACGACGTCGACCTCGACGAGGTCGTCGACCTCGAAGTCGATGTGGAAGAGATCGAGACCATAGACGAGGACCCGAAGCCGCCCGTCAAGCGGGGCAAGGCGAAGGCTGCAGCCACCGCGGAACCAGACGCAGAGACGTCTGAGTCCGAGGACGACGACGAAGAGGAGGCCGAGACCAAACCTGCGTTCACCGAGCCTCTCCCCACCGGTGCGATCGTCATCTCATCGTCGGACGACGAGGACGTTCCCGTCTACTCGACGATGATCACGGGTGCCACGGCAGACCCGGTCAAGGACTACCTCAAGCAGATCGGCAAGGTTCCGCTGCTGAACGCAGCCGAAGAGGTCGAGCTCGCGATGCGTATCGAGGCGGGGCTGTTCGCTGAGGAGAAGCTGTCGAACATGACGGCTGCCGAGAAGACGAACCAGCTCGGGCTCGACCTGCAGTGGGTCGCCCGCGACGGTCAGCGCGCGAAGTCGCACCTGCTCGGCGCGAACCTTCGCTTGGTCGTCTCCCTTGCCAAGCGCTACACCGGGCGAGGCATGCAGTTCCTCGACCTGATCCAGGAGGGCAACCTCGGTCTGATCCGTGCGGTCGAGAAGTTCGACTACACGAA
>Ga0190265_10000828_pt1 | contig 20500 bp, 17 predicted proteins | sample Popmic124T_FD_133135 | JGI IMG/M metagenome (GOLD analysis project Ga0190265, IMG submission 133135) | Populus adjacent soil microbial communities from riparian zone of Indian Creek, Utah, USA - 124 T | ecosystem: Environmental > Terrestrial > Soil > Riparian zone | place: USA: Utah | collected...
ACGCTGGCCGGCTCGCCGATGACGCCTTTCCACCGGATGCCGAGGGGGGTCGAGGGCGGGCGGCTCGTCCGGCCGTCGCTGGTCGTGTGGGATCCCGACCTCAACGCGACGCTGCCACGGCGGCAACTCGTGGCGACGGCGCTGAACGCGCTCGCGCATGCCTTCGAGTCGCTCTATGCGCCGCTCGCCAATCCCGTCGCGGAGCTGGCGGCCCTGCGCGCCGCCGAGCTGTTCGAGCGTGAGCTCCCGCGCGAGCAGCCGGACCGTGAGGCGGTGGCGCTCGGCGCTCTGCTGGGCGGCTACGCCGTCGGAACGACCGGCCTCGCCGTTCATCACGCGCTCTGCCAGACGAGCGTGCGGACCGCGGGCCTGCCGCATGCCGAGACGAACGCGGTCGTGCTGCCACACACGGTCGCCTTCGTGGCCAGGCGGGCGCCGCGGGCCGTGGGACGCTTCGCCTCGGCGCTCGGCGATCCCGACGGCGATCCAGTCAACGCGTCGGGGCGCGTCGCGCGCCTGACGGCCGGGACCGGGCTCGAGGGTCTCGCCGAGCTGGGCTTGGACGCCGACGCGATTCCCCGGATCGTCGCCGCCACGACTCGTCATCCGGCGCTCGCCAACACGCCCGGCGGCGCCCCGTCCGAGGCGGAGCTGGACGCGATCTTGCGTGTCGCCCTCTGACGTCTGCCGAGTGGATCGCGGCGGGTCAGGTCGCCTGTCGGTGGACCTGGCGCGGCGGGCCCTCGGCGAGGCGCTGGCGCTGGCGCTCCGGCGAGATCGCGATCACGTTCCAGGCGAGGCCGAGCTTCTCCAGCGCCCGGATCGCGATGCCGGAGATGTCGACCTCCCACCAGCGCATGCCCTGGACGGCCGCGCGCGGGAAGGCGTGGTGGTTGTGGTGCCAGGCCTCGCCGAGCGAGGGGAGGGCGAGCCAGGCGACGTTGGTCGAGCGATCGTCGGTCTGGAAGCGGCGGCTGCCGAAGAAGTGGCAGATCGAGTTGATGCTCCAGGTGATGTGGTGGACGAAGAAGACGCGCACCAGGCCGCCCCAGAAGAAGGCGAGCAGCGCCGCGTCGAGCGTGCCGCCGATCGCGTAGCCGAGCGCGAAGGGGATCGCGAGCCCGAGCACGACCCACCAGAGGAAGTGGCGGCTGATGAAGCGCATGCCGGGGTCCTCGAGCAGGTCGGGGGCGTAGCGCCTGGCGTCGGCGGTGCCGTTCTCCTCGAACAGCCAGCCGATGTGCGCGTGGTAGAGGCCGCGCAGGCCGCTGCCGTCGCCGACGTGCGGGCTGTGCGGGTCGCCCTCCTCGTCGGTGTGCGCATGGTGCTTGCGGTGGTCGGCGACCCAGCCGATCACCGGGCCCTGCACGGCCATCGATCCGAGGATCGCAAACAGGTACTTGGCCGGCCGGTAGGTCTCGAAGGCGCGGTGGGTGAGCAGGCGGTGGAAGCCGATCGTGATCCCGAAAGCCGTCGCCAGGTAGACGCCGACCATGATCCCGACGTCGGTCCAGCCGACGAGCCGGTTCCACGGCAGCGGGATCGCGGCGAGGACGGCGAGGAACGGGACGACGACGGCTGCGACGTTGGCGTTGCGCTGGAGGCGGGTCATGCAAATGAACCTTAGGAATGAGAATCGCGCCTGAAAAGACCGATTGGCAACGACTCGGCGGCAAAACTTGTTAGGTTTGCACAATGTCTCGAGATGGCCCAGCGCCGGCGCCGCTTGACCAGCGACCCTGGGCGGCCTTGCCGGCGGCCGCGGCAGAGGCGCTGCGCCCTGAGCTGCCCGGCGTTGCCGAGGAGATCATCGTCGCGATCAGCGATGGGGTTCCGGAGTACGCCCTCTCGCTCGGCGGCCGGTTCGGAGAGGGCCTGCGGATGGGCGTCGAGCAGGCCCTGCGGCGCTTCCTCGACCTGATCCGCCGCGACGACGCCGGCGAGGGGCCCGCGCGCCAGATCTACGTCGACCTCGGCCGCGGCGAGCTGCGCGCCGGCCGTCCGCTGGAGGCGCTGCTGGCCGCCTACCGGCTCGGCGCACGCGTCGCCTGGCGGCGGCTAGCCGCCGCGGGCGAGCGGGCCGAGCTGGAGCCCCGCACGCTCTACCTGCTCGCCGAGTCGATCTTCGCCTACATCGACGAGTTGTCGGCCGAGTCGGTCGAGGGCTACGCGATGGAGCAGGCAGCCGTCGAGGGTGCCCGCCAGCGGCGGCGGCGCGAGCTGGCCGCCCTGCTGCTCCACGACCCGCCGGCGGATGCGACCGCCGTCGAAGCGGCCGCGCTCGCGGCGGGCTGGCTCCTGCCGCAGGCGGTCGCCGCGATCTACGTCGAGGCGACCGATGGGTCGATCGACCCGGATCGGCTCGTCGCGTGGCTGGGCGAGGGGACGATCGCCGCCGAGCTCGCGCCCGGCGTCTGCGCGCTGGTGCCGGATCCCGATGCTCCTGGCCGCCGCGCGCAGCTGGAGGCGGCCTTCGCCGACCGCCTCGGCGCGCTCGGCCCGGCGGTCCCATGGCGTGAGGCTCGTGTCAGCGCCGCGCGAGCGCATGCGGCGCTTGCGCTGGCTCGAGAGGGGTCGATCCCGATCCCGGGGACGACGTCCAAGAGCGCGCGAGGCGGAACGTCCCCCGGGGGCGGTTCCCAAGCCCACGGGGGACGTTCCACCTCGCGCGACACCGCGGCGTTTGGCCTGATCGCCGCCACCGATCATCCGGTCGCGCTGCTGGTCAACGCCGATCGCGGCCTCGCGCGCGACATCGCCGCCGCCGCGCTGGCGCCGCTGCGCGGGGAGACGACGGCCTCGCGCGACCGCCTGGCCGAGACGCTCCACGCCTGGCTGCGTCACCGTGGCCGCACCGACGCGGTCGCCGCCGCGCTCCACGTCCATCCCCAGACCGTGCGCTACCGGATGGGTCGCCTGCGCGAGCTCTACGGCGCTCGCCTCGACGACCCCGACGGGCGCTTCGAGCTCGAGCTGGCGCTCCGCTCGCCGCACGTCGCGGAGAGCTAGGATCGAACGATGGCCAAGCCGCTCGAGGGCAGGGTCGCGGCGATCACCGGCGCTTCATCGGGGATCGGCGAGGCCACGGCGGTCGCCCTCGCCGAGGCCGGGGCGGCCGTCGCCCTCGGCGCGCGGCGGGTGGACCGGATCGAGGCGCTCGCCGAGCGAATCGGCTCGGCCGGCGGGCGGGCGATCGCCTTCGATGTCGACGTGGGCGACGAGCAGGCCGCCAACGCGTTCGTCGCCGCCGCCCACGAGCGGCTCGGCGGCCTCGACGTCCTCGTCAACAACGCCGGCGTGATGTTGCTGGGACCGGTCGCCGGCGCCGAGACCGAGCAGTGGCGGCGGATGCTCGACGTCAACCTGCTCGGCCTTCTGTATTGCACGCACGCTGCGCTGCCGCTGATGACCGAGGGCGGGGGAGGGCACATCGTCAACGTCTCCTCGGTCGCCGGGCGCCACGCGCGCGCCGGTGCCGCCGTCTACAACATGACGAAGTTCGGCGTGACCGCCTTCTCGGAGGCGCTGCGCCAGGAGGCGCTGCACGCGAACATCCGCGTCACCTGCGTGGAGCCGGGCTTCGTCGAGACCGAGCTGCAGGGCCACAACAAGAGCCCGCTCGTCCAGCAGGGCGTGAAGAAGATGCGCGAGCAGATCGGCGACGTGCTGCAGGCGAGCGACATCGCCGACGCGATCCGCTACGCCGTCTGTCAGCCCCAGCACGTCGGCATCAACGAGGTCCTGGTCCGCCCGACCCGTCAACAGAACTGACCGGCAGGCGGACGTTTGTCCGTGATAACGTACGGAACGTGAGCGCAATCGCCTCGCCGCCCGCCGCCCCCGAGATCCGGATCGGATCGCGCGCCCGCGCGCTGCGCGAGGGGATGGACCTCTCGCTGCGCGACCTCGCCGAGCGCAGCGGCGTCTCGGCCCAGATGCTGAGCCAGGTCGAGCGCGGCGAGACGAGCCCGACGCTGGCCGTCGCCGCCCGGATCGCCGCCGGGCTGGAGCTGACGCTCTCGCAGCTGCTGCGACTCGACGAGGGCGGGGCGGTCTCGATCGTCCGCGCCGCGGAGCGCCTGCGCGGCGGCGCGACCGCACGCGGGCACCGCTACGACGTCCTGACCCCGGCGCTCCCCGGCCAGCGCGCCGAGGTGTCGCTGCACACGCTGACGCCCGGGGCGTCGACCGGCGGCCCCGGCGACCCGCCGATGCACGAGCCGGGCGCGCGCGAGACCGCGGTCGTCGCCGAAGGCGGCCTGACGCTGGTCTGCGACGGCGCCCCGCACGATCTCCGCGAGGGCGACGCCGTCACCTTCGACGCCGACCTGCCACACCACTTCGAGAACAACACCGGCGCCGACGCACGCTTCTACGCGGTGGTCGCCGCCGGACTGAGGAGGTCCTGATGCCCAAGACGCTGTTCGACAAGATCTGGGACGCCCACGAGGTGTCGGACGGGCTGATCTACATCGACCTCCACCTCGTCCACGAGGTGACGAGCCCGCAGGCGTTCGAGAGCCTTCGCCTCGCCGGCCGCCCGGTCCGTCGCCCCGACCGCACGCTGGCGACCGCCGACCACAACGTCCCGACCGACGGCTCGACCAGCCTGCCGATGATCGGCGACCCGCTGTCGCGCAAGCAGATCCAGACGCTCGAGGACAACTGCCGCGAGTTCGGCGTGCCGGTCTACTCGATCGGCTCGAAGCGTCAGGGCATCGTCCATGTCATCGGACCCGAGATGGGCGTCTCCCAGCCGGGGATGACGATCGTCTGCGGCGACTCGCACACCTCGACCCACGGCGCATTCGGCGCGCTCGCGTTCGGCATCGGCACCAGCGAGGTCGAGCACGTGCTGGCGACCCAGACGATGCAGCAGCGCAAGCCGAAGTCGCTGCGCATCCGCTACGAGGGCGAGCTCGGGCCCGGCGTCACCGCCAAGGACCTGATCCTCGGCACGATCGGCCGGATGGGCGTCGACGGCGGCGTCGGCTACGTCATCGAGTACGCGGGCCCGCCGATCGAGGCGCTCTCGATGGAGGGCCGCATGACCGTCTGCAACATGACGATCGAGGGCGGCGGCCGCGCCGGCATGATCGCCCCCGACGACACGACCTTCGAGTGGGTGCAGGGCCGCGAGGCCGCGCCCGAGGACTTCGAGGCGGCGGTCGCCGGCTGGCGCGAGCTCTACACCGAGGACGGCGCGCGGTTCGACGAGGAGGTCGCGATCGACGCGACCGCGCTGTCGCCACAGGTCAGCTGGGGCACCAACCCGGCGATGGTCACCGACGTCACCGGCGCGGTTCCGGAGCCGGCCGGCGAGGGCGACCAGCGTGCGCTCGAGTACATGGGCCTCGAGGCCGGCACGCCGATCCAGGAGATCGCGCTCGACCGCGTCTTCATCGGCTCCTGCACCAACTCGCGGATCGGCGACCTGCGCGAGGCCGCCGAGCTGGTCAAGGGGCGCAAGGTCGCCTCGACCGTCGACGCGATGGTCGTGCCCGGCTCGGCGCAGGTGAAGGCGCAGGCCGAGTCCGAGGGCCTCGACGAGGTCTTCCGCGCCGCCGGCTTCGACTGGCGCTCGGCCGGCTGCTCGATGTGCCTCGGGATGAACCCCGACACCCTCGATCCCGGCGAGCGCTGCGCCTCGACGTCGAACCGCAACTTCGAGGGCCGCCAGGGCCGCGGCGGCCGGACCCACCTAGTCAGCCCGAGGATGGCCGCCGCGGCCGCCATCGAGGGTCGCTTCGTCGACATCAGGGAGTGGAGCTGAAAATGGAGCCGATCAACGTCATCGAGGGCCCTGTGTCGGTGCTCGACCGCGTCGACGTCGACACCGACCAGATCATGCCCAAGCAGTTCCTCAAGCGGGTCGAGCGCAGCGGCTTCGGCGAGTTCCTCTTCTACGACTGGGCCAAGGAGCCGGGCTGGGACCTGCCCCGCAACCCGATCCTCGTCACCGGCCGCAACTTCGGCTGCGGCAGCTCGCGCGAGCACGCGCCGTGGGGCCTCGAGGACTACGGCTTCAAGGCGATCGTCGCGCCGAGCTACGCCGACATCTTCCATTCCAACTGCACCAAGATCGGCCTGCTCCCGGTCGCCCTCGAGGAGGACGAGGTGCGCGCCGTGATGGCGGCCGGCGAGGCCCGCATCGACCTCGAGGCCCAGACCGTCACGGCCGGCGGCGAGACCTACGCCTTCGACATCCATCCCGAGACCAAGCGGCGGCTGCTCAACGGCCTCGACGACATCGGGGTCACGCTGCTGCAGGCGGATGCGCTGGAGGCCTACGAGCGCGAGCGCGAGCGTTCTGGGCCGGTGACGACGGCGTTGTCGTCGTGACGGGCTTGGGCTCGGGTTCGGGCTCGGCGTTGGTGGCATAGCCGGGGGATTGGGATGTCCCCATCCGCTTGGGAACCGCTGCTGGGGACATCCCAATCCCCCGGCGAAGCGGCGTCGGCTCGGGACTGGGACGCGTCGACCTACGACCGGATCTCGGATCCGCAGGTGGCGATGGCGGGGCCGGTGCTGGATCGCCTGGTGCTGCGGGGCGGCGAGACGGTCCTGGATGCCGGCTGCGGCTCCGGCCGTGTGACGCGACTGCTGCTCGACCGCCTACCGCGCGGTCATGTGGTCGCGGTCGACGCGGCGCCTTCGATGGTCGAGGAGGCCCGCGCCGCGCTCGGCGATCGCGCCACCGTCTTCCAGTCGGACCTGCTCGACCTGGTCCTCCCAGAGCCCGTCGACGCCGCCTTCTCGAACGCCGTCTTCCATTGGGTGCCCGACCACCAGCGCCTGTTCGACCGTCTCCTTGCAGCTTTGAAGCCGGGCGGCCAGCTCGTCGCCCAGTGCGGTGGCGAAGGCAACATCGATCGCCTCCGCAAGCTGGCCGCCGAAGTCGCCGCCGAAGAGCCGTACGCGACCGCGCTGGCCGGTTGGGCCGATCCGTGGAACTACGCCTCACCCGACGACACGCGCGAGCGCCTCCAGCGCGCTGGCTTCGTCGGCATCGAGACCTGGCTCGAGCCCTGGCCCGTCGAGCCGCCCGAGCCGCGCGAGTACCTCCGCGCCGTCTGCCTCGGCCACCACCTAACCGCGCTCCCGCAGCAGCTGCGCGACAGCTTCCTCGACACGATCGCCCACCGCTACGGCGAGCCCGCGCGGCTCGACTACATCCGCCTCAACATCACCGCCACGCGCCCGAAGTAGCCCAGCACGCCCCCACGTAGCCGGGGATGACGAATGCCCGAGCAGCGATTCCCAAGCGGAACGGGCATTCGTCATCCCCGGCGAAACCACCCACGTTTGACCCCCCACCGATCCCGGGCATCGCTTCATAAGACAAGGCGGCTAGCAAGGCAACCACTGGGAGGCCAGCATGCGAGCCAGGAAGCGAACCTTGGCGTTGACGATCGCGATCGGGGCGTTGGCCCTCGCGCCGGCAGGCGCAACCGCCTGGGCCCCAGCGGGCCAGGCCACGATCACCCCCGGCGTCCAGACCGACACCGCCGGCGGTCAGTGCACCGCGAACTTCGTCTACACCGGCGGCGCCGATACCTTCATCGGCCAGGCCGCCCACTGCGCCGGCACCGGAGCGGCGACCGAGACCGACGGCTGCGACGCCCAGAGCCTCCCGCTCGGCACTCCCGTCACCGTCACCGGCGCCACCCGCCCCGGCACGCTCGCCTACAGCTCCTGGATCGCCATGCAGCAGGCCGGCGAGACCGACCCCGACGCCTGCGCCTACAACGACTTCGCCCTCGTCAGGCTCGACCCGGCGGACGTGGCACGCGTCAACCCATCCGTCCCGCGCTTCGGCGGCCCGACCGGCCTCGGCGGCCCGAGCGCCACCGGCGACGTCGTCTACTCCTACGGCAACTCCTCGCTGCGCCTCGGCATCACCCAGCTCAGCCCCAAGCAGGGAGTCGTCGTCGAGACCACCGGCAACGGCTGGAGCCGCACCGTCTACACCGCCACCCCCGGCATCCCCGGCGACTCCGGCAGCGGCTTCCTCGACGCCAACGGCGCGGCCATCGGAACCCTCAGCACCCTCGCCGTCCTCCCGACCCCGCTCTCCAACGGCGTCGCCGACCTCGGCCGCGAGCTCGCCTACGCCCGCACCCAAGGCGGCCTCGCAGACCTCCAGCTCGTCAACGGCACCGAGCCCTTCCGCCCCAACCTGCTCCAAGCGATCCTCGGCAGCTAGCCGCATCACGACCACAGCGGACCTCGCCGCGGCCCAATCACCGCCACGCGCCCGAATTAGCCCAGCGCGCTCCACGTAGCCGGGGATGACGAATGCCCGAGCAGCGATTCCCAAGCGGAACGGGCATTCGTCATCCCCGGCGCACCACCCACGTTCGAGTAGGTTGCCCGGCGTGTCAAAGCAACTGATAGTCACCCTCCCCGGCGACGGCATCGGCCCAGAGATCCTCGTCGCCGCCATCCAGCTGCTCGACCGGGTAGGCGACTTCGACTTCGACGAGCGCCTCATCGGCGGCGCCTCGATCGACGCCCACCGAACCGCCCTCACCGACGAGACGCTCGCCGCCTGCAAGCGGGCCGACGCGGTCCTGCTGGCCGCCGTCGGCGGCCCCAAGTGGGACGCGGCCGTCGCCGCCGACCCCACGGCGCCGCGCCCCGAGCAGGGCCTGCTCGGCCTGCGCAAGGGCCTCGGCCTCTTCGCCAACCTTCGCCCCGTCCGGCCCAGCCCAGCGCTGCTCGACGCCAGCCCGCTCAAGCGCGACCGCATCGAGGGCACCGACCTGCTCGTGGTGCGCGAGCTGACCGGCGGCATCTACTTCGGCGACTCCGGCCGCGACGGCGACACCGCCCACGACGACTGCGCCTACAGCGTCGGCGAGATCGAGCGGATCGCCAGGGTCGCGTTCCAGAGCGCCCGCACCAAGGTCACCAGCGTCGACAAGGCCAACGTCCTCGAGACGTCCCGCCTCTGGCGCGAGACGGTCACCCGCGTCCACGCCGACGAGTTCCCCGACGTCCCGCTCGAGCACCTGCTCGTCGACAACGCCGCGATGCAGCTCGTCTCGCGCCCGTCGGACTTCGACGTGATCGTCACAGAGAACCTGTTCGGCGACATCCTCAGCGACGAGGCGGCGATGCTGACCGGCTCGCTCGGGATGCTGCCGAGCGCATCCGTTGGCGGCGAGGGGCCCGGCCTGTTCGAGCCAGTCCACGGCTCGGCTCCCGACATCGCCGGCACCGGCAGGGCCAATCCGCTGGCGATGTTCGGCTCGGTCGCGCTGATGCTGCGTCATGGACTCGGTTTGGAGGATTCCGCCGCTGCCGTAGAATCGGCCATCGACCGCACGCTCGACGGCGGCCTGCGGACCGCCGACCTCGGCGGCGCGGCGACCACCGACGAGGCGACGCGGGCCGTGCTGACGAACCTCTAACGAGAGAAGGCGATGCAGACAGCGGACCTAATCTGGATGGACGGCGAGTTCCTCCCCTGGGAGGACGCCAAGGTCCACGTCCTGTCCCATGCCTTCCACTACGGCACGAGCGTCTTCGAGGGCGAGCGCGCCTACGAGACCGCGGCCGGCCCGGCGATCTTTCGCCACCAGGACCACCTCGACCGGCTCGAGGCGTCGGCGAAGCTCTACTACATGGAGCTGCCCTTCGCGAAGGAGCAGATTCGCACGGCGACGCACGAGCTGATCGTGCGCAACTGCCTCAAGAGCTGCTACATCCGGCCGATCGTCTTCCGCGGCTACGGCCCGATGGGCCTCGACCCGGAGGACAACCCGATCCACACCGCGATCGCGGTCTGGGAGTGGGGCGCCTACCTCGGCGAGGAGGCCAAGCGCGACGGCGTGCGCGCGAAGGTCTCGTCCTGGCGGCGGATCTCGCCGCAGTCGCTGATCCCGCACGCGAAGGCCGGCGGCCAGTACCTCAACTCGGTGCTGGCGAAGATCGAGTCCAAGCGCGCCGGCTATCAGGAGGCGATCCTGCTCGACGACAAGGGCCATGTCTGCGAGGGATCGGGCGAGAACATCTTCGTCGTCAAGAACGGCGTGCTCGCCACGCCGGGCCAGACCGCCAGCATCCTCGACGGGATCAGCCGCAAGTCGATCATCGAGATTGCCGGGGATCTCGGCTACGAGGTCCAGGAGCGCGACGTCGCACGCGCCGAGCTGGTGCTCGCCGACGAGGTCTTCATGGTCGGCACAGCCGCCGAGCTGACGCCGGTGCGCGAGATCGACGACATCGAGATCGGTCCGCCGGGTGAGATCACCCGCCAGATCCAGGCGATCTACGACGACGTGCTCTGCGGCCGGGTCGAGCGCTATTCGAAGTGGCTCGACGTCGTGCCTGTACCATCGAAGGCGTGAACGCCCGCTTCGAGCGAATTACGGACGCGTCGGCGCGCTGACCGGCGCCCGACGCACGCCTGCTCACGGCAGGCGCCCGTCCGTTTCTCTCGAAGTCGACATCTGAAAGGCGTTCACCGAGATGGCAGAGCAGGTACTTCTCTACGACACCACCCTCCGCGACGGGATGCAGGGGGAGGGGATGTCGCTGTCCGCGGACGAGAAGGTCCGCGTCGCGCATGCGCTCGACGAGCTCGGCGTCCACCTGATCGAGGGCGGCTTCCCGGCGTCGAACCCGAAGGAGGAGGCGCTCTTCGAGCTGCTCGCCGGCGAGACCTTCGCGCACGCCCAGGTCGCCGCGTTCGGGATGACGCGACGCAAGGACAGCAGCGCCGCCGACGATCCCGCCCTGCGGATGCTGGCCGACTGCTTCGCGCCGATCTGCACGCTCGTCGGCAAGACGTGGTCGCTGCACCTCGAGAAGGTGACCCGCGTCGACCCGGAGGAGAACCTGCGGATGATCGCCGACTCGGTCGCCTTCCTGCGCGGCGAGGGCAAGCGCGTGATCTACGACGCCGAGCACTTCTTCGACGCCTATGGCGACGATGCCGCCTACGCGCTGCGCTGCCTGCGCGCCGCGGCCGAGGCGGGAGCCGAGAACCTGACGCTCTGCGACACCAACGGCGCCACGCTGCCCGCGGCGGTCGCCGACGCGACGGCGACTGTCGTCGCGGAGCTCGGCGACGACGTGCAGATCGGCATCCACACCCATGACGACGCCGGTTGCGGCGTCGCCAACTCGCTCGTCGCGGTGGACCGCGGCGCTCGCCTGGTCCAGGGGACGGTGAACGGCTACGGCGAGCGGTGCGGCAACGCCAACCTGATGACGGTCCTCGCCAACCTGCAGCTCAAGCTCGGCTACGACTGCGTCGAGCCGCGGCGCCTCGCACGGCTGACCGAGACGGCGCATCTCGTCGACGAGCTCTGCAACGTCGCGCCGAACCCCAACCAGCCCTACGTGGGAGCCAACGCGTTCGCGCACAAGGGCGGCATGCACGTTGCCGGCGTCAACCGCGACGCGCGCACCTTCGAGCACGTCGACCCCGACGAGGTCGGCGCCGACCGGCGGCTGCTGATCTCCGAGCTGAGCGGCAAGGGCACCGTCGAGGCGCGCGCCGCCAAGACCGGCGTCGAGCTCGACGCCGCGGCCGCCGCGCGCGTCGTCGAGCGCGTCAAGGAGCTCGAGCACCGCGGCTACCACCTCGAGGCGGCCGACGGCTCGTTCGATCTGCTGATCCGCAAGGAGGCGGGCGACTTCGAGCCGCTGTTCACGCTCGAGTCCTGGCGAGTGATCGTGGAGAAGAGCAGGCTCGGTGGCGTCGAGACCGAGGCCACGATCAAGATCTGGGTCGCCGGCGAGCGCTACGTCCGCACCGCCGAGGGCAACGGCCCCGTCAACGCGCTCGACAACGCGCTGCGCGGCGCGATCGCCGAGCGCCACCCGCATCTCGCCGACATCGAGCTCGTCAACTACAAGGTTCGCATCCTCGACGAGGACAAGGGCACCGGCGCGGTCACGCGCGTCCTGCTCGACGCCGGCGACGGCCGCGACACCTGGGGGACGATCGGCGTGTCCGAGAACATCATCGAGGCGAGCTGGGAGGCGCTCGTCGACTCGCTCGAGGCCGGCATGCTGCCCGGGCGCGCCGAGCACGTCCGTCAGGATCGCGCCGGGAAGGCGCCCGCGGGCCAGTGAACGGCGAGGACGAGCCGATTCCCGTTGCGCGCCCGCTGGTCGGAGCGCGCGAGGAGGAGCTGGTGCTCGACGTCCTGCGCTCTCGCCATCTGTCGCTGGGACCGATGCTGCCGGCCTTCGAGCGCTCGCTGGGCGAGCGGCTCGGCGTTCGGCACGTCGCGGCGGTCTCGAGCGGCACCGCCGGTCTTCACCTCGCGCTGCGCGCCGCAGGCGTGGAGGCCGGCGACGAGGTCGTGACGACGCCGTTCAGCTTCGTCGCCTCCGCCAACTCGGTGCTCTACGAGGGCGCGCGCCCGATCTTCTGCGACATCGACCGGCGCACGCTGAACATCGACGCGCAAGCCGCCGCGGCGGCGGTGGGGGAGCGGACAGCCGGTCTGCTGCCCGTTCACATCTTCGGCTACCCCGCGCCGCTGCCCGACCTCGAGACGCTCGCCGCTCGCGGCGGGCTGTGGATCGTCGAGGACGCCTGCGAGGCGCTTGGAGCCGTCCACGGCGACGGGACCGCGGTCGGCGCGCGCGGCAATCCGGCGGTCTTCGCCTTCTATCCGAACAAGCAGCTGACGACCGGCGAGGGCGGCGCCGTCGTCTGCCCCGACGCGGCGGTCAAGCGGCGCGTCGACAGCGAGCGCAACCAGGGCCGCGCGCCCGACATGGGCTGGCTCGACCACGACCGGCTCGGGTTCAACTACCGGCTGTCCGACGTCGCGTGCGCGCTCGGCGTCGCCCAGCTCGAGCGGCTCGACGCGATGCTGGCCGCGCGGGCGCGGATCGCCGCTCTCTACAACGAGGCGCTGGCCGGCGTCGATGGGCTCGAGCTGCCCTGCCCGGACAGCGGCGGCGACCGCCGCAGCTGGTTCGTCTATGTCGTGCAGCTGCCCGCGGGAGTCGACCGCGACGGCGCGATCCGCGCGCTGCGCGAGCGGGGCATCGACAGCAAGCCCTATCTGCCGGCGATCCATCTGATGAGCTTCTACCGCGAGCGGTTCGGCCATCGCGAGGGCGAGTTCCCCGTCTGCGAGGACGTGGCGGCCCGATCGCTCGCGCTCCCGTTCTTCCCCGAGCTGGCCGACGGCCAGGTCGAGCGCGTCGTCACCGCGCTCGCCGAAGTCGTGGAGTCCGCCGCCGTTCGCGGCGCGTGAGCCCTGCTGCGGCGCTCGCCGGACCTCGCGCCCGCTAGCCGAGGAACGCCGTCCTCGGACCGGTCCGGCTGCGCGCCTCCGCTAGATCAGCTTCATCGAGGCGAGCGTGGCCCGCACGCCGTCCTCGATCGGCGTCGGCTGCCAGCCGAGCTCGCGCTGGGCCTTCGTGGAGTCCGGCGCGGCGTTCCAGAGCAGGAACAGCAGCTGGCCCTTCGGCAGCAGCGGCGGCTTGCCCGTCAGCCGCGCGATCGGCTCGCCGGCCGCCGCCATCGCCCTGGCGAGCGGCGCGGGCATCGTCGGAGGGACGCGGCCCCGGCCGGCGACCCTGACCGCGAGCTCGGCCAGCTCGCGCAGCGTCACGTGGCCGTCGCAGAGGATGTAGCGCTCGCCGGGCCGGCCGCGCTCGGCGACCAGCAGGTGGCCGGCGCCGGCGCCCTCGCTGTAGACCAGGCCGAAGCCGCCCGGCGGCAGCGCCGGCGCCGCGGCGCGCTTGGCCTCGACGACGGGGCGCAGGATGTCGCGCTCCGGCGAGGCGCTGCCCTCGGGCCCGGGGCCGTAGACCGCGGCGGGATTGGCGAGGACGACCTCGATGCCCTCGCGCTCGGCCGCGGCGAGCACGAGTCGGTCGGCGTGCTGCTTCGAGCGCTCGTACGCGGTTCCCTTCGGGTAGTCGGCCACCTCCGACTCGTCGAAGCGCGCTCCGTTCGGAGCGTGGAAGACGTCGATCGTGCTGGTGTGGACGACGCGGCGCGCTCCCGCGCGGGCGGCCTCGCGCACGACGGTCTCGCTGCCGATCGCGTTGACGCGCTCGAACTCGCCGTCGTCGGCGAGCCACTGCTCGGGCAGGCCCATCGCGTTGAAGACGAGCTCGCAGCCCTCGACGGCCGTGCGCACCGATGCCGCGTCGGTCACGTCGCCGGGCGCCGCCCGGACGCCTTCCGGCAAGACCGATGCGGCCCGACTTGGATCGCGCACGAGCGCGACCACCTCGTCGCCGCGCGCGACCAGCGCTCGCGCGACCGCGTTGCCGACCTTGCCCGTCGCTCCCGTCACCAGTGCTCGCATGGCGGGGATCGTATGCTGGCGGCGCTCATGTCCCGCTTCTCCGAGCCACAGGACCCGCTCTTCCGGGCGCTGAACTCGTCGATCGACTTCGACTTCAGGCTCTGGCCGTACGACATCGCGCAGTCGCAGGCGCACGCCAAGATGCTGGCCAGCAGCGGGATCATCTCCGAGCAGGACGCGGCGGAGATCGCGCGCGGCCTCGAGGCGGTGCGCGAGGAGATCGAGTCGGATCGGTTCGAGGTGCGACCGGACGACGAGGACGTCCACATGGCGATCGAGCGGCGGTTGACCGAGCTGACCGGCGACGCCGGCGCCCGGCTGCACACCGCGCGCTCGCGCAACGACCAGGTGGCGACCGACGTCGCGATGCTCGTGCGGGCGCACACGCTCGACGCGAAGTCGCTGCTGGCGGAGCTGATGGGCACGCTCGTCGAGCTGGCGGAGCGGCATCTGGACTGGCCGATGCCTGGCTATACGCATCTGCAGCGGGCGCAGCCGGTCTACCTGTCCCACCATCTGCTCGCCTACTTCTGGAAGTTCCGCCGCGATCTGCAGCGGTTCAACTTCTGCATGACGGCGACCGACGACCTGCCGCTCGGCGCGGGCGCGCTGGCGGGAACCAACTTCGACACCAACCGGATGTTCGTGGCGCAGGAGCTGGGCTTCGGCGGGATCGCGGAGAACTCGCTCGACGCCGTGTCGAACCGGGACTTCGTGCTCGACTACCTGTCGGCCGCGGCGACCTGTGCGACCCATCTGTCGCAGCTCGGAGCGGAGATCGTGCTGTGGTCGAGCCAGGAGTTCGGCTTCTGCCAGGTCGCCGACCGCTTCGCGTCGGGCTCGAGCCTGATGCCGCAGAAGAAGAACCCGGACGCCGCCGAGCTGCTGCGCGCGAAGGCGCCGCGGGTCGCCGGCCGGCTGCAGACGCTCCACGGCGTGCTGCACGGCCTGCCACTGACGTACAACAAGGACCTGCAGGAGGACAAGGAGCAGCTCTTCGACGCGATCGACACCGTCGAGCTGTGCCTGCGCGTCGCGCGCGAGATGCTGGCGACGATCGCCTTCGACCAGGAGCGGATGGCGGCCGCGGCGACCGACGAGCTGCTCGCCGCGACCGACGTCGCAGACCTGCTGGTCAAGCGCGGCGTGCCCTTCAGGCGCGCCCACGGGATCGTCGGCGGCGTGGTGCGGGCGGCCGTCGACCGGGGCAAGGCGCTGTCCGAGCTGACCGAGGCCGAGCTGGCCGAGCTCGCGCCCGACCTCGACGGGGAGTACTACGCGCTGCTCGGCGATCGGGCCTGGCTCGAGTCGAAGGTCTCCGACGGCGGAACCTCGCTGGCCCGCGTGCGCGACCAGCTCGCCCAGGCGCGCCACCTGCTCGCCGAAGCGGGGGCGTGACTCGATCGCGATCGGCCAGGCGTCTTCGGAGGGCCCGAAGGGCGTGAGCCCTCCCTTGGCATCCGCCTTCTATGACCGGCCGGTCGTGGACGTCGCCTCCGACCTGCTCGGCTGCATCGTCCGCCACGGGGACACCGCGGGGCGGATCGTCGAGACCGAGGCCTACCACCACTCCGAGCCGGCCTGCCACGCCTACGTCGGCCTGACCCCGCGCACGCGCGTGCTGTTCGGCCCGCCGGGCCGCGCCTACGTCTACCGGTCCTACGGCATCCACGCGCTGTGCAATGCCGTCTGCGAGCCGGAGGGCGAGGGCGCGGCGGTGCTGATCCGGGCGCTGGAGCCGATCGAGGGCATCGACCTGATGCGCGAGCGCCGCGGCCTCGAGCGAGAGCGCGACCTCTGCTCGGGGCCCGGCAAGCTGACGCGGGCGCTGGGCATCGGGCTCGGCCTCAACGACACCCCGCTCGACGGCGCGATCTCCTTCCATCCGCGCCCTTCGGGCGAGCCGCCGCCGAGCGCCGCCTGCGAGCGGATCGGCATCACCCGCGCCGTCGAGCTGCCGTGGCGGTTCTGCGAGATCGGCAGCCGCTTCCTCTCGCAGCCGATCCCGGCGCGCTGAGCGGCCGGTCCGCTACTGCGGCGCCGCCGCGCCCCCGCCGCCTCCGGGCGCCGGGGCAGGCGTGGGAGCGGGTGCGGGCGCAGGGGCCGGGGCTGGTGTCGGCGCGGGAGCCGGTGTCGGGGCGGGGGCCGGATCGGCGGGCTCGGGCCCCTCCGCTCCCGGCGCCGGCTCGGCCCCGCCGTCGCCGCCGTCCTCGCCGCCGTCGCCGTCCGGCGTGCCGCCCTCCGGCGTCGTCGGGGTGCTCGGGCTGCTCGGCACGTAGGAGTCCTCGACCTCGCCGCTGTCCTCGCCGTCCTGGCGGCGCGCCTCGGCCTCGGCGCGGCGCTGGTCGCGAATCGAGATCCAGGCGGTCATCAGGTCGTGCCAGATCTCGGCCGGGTAGGTGCCGCCGGCGACCGGCCCGCCCAGGTACTCGGTTTCCATCGGCGTCAGCTCGTCCGGGTACCCGACCCAGACGGCGACGGTCAGCTCGCTGTTGAAGCCGACGAACCAGGCGTCGCCGTAGTTCTCGGTCGTGCCGGTCTTGCCGGCGGCGAACTCGCCGATCTGCGCCGACTCGCCGGTGCCGCTCGACACGACGCCGGCCAGCATCTGCTGCGCGGTCTCGCCGACCGCGTCGGAGAAGACGCGATCCTCGCGGCGCTCGTTGTGGATGTCGCGGCCGCCGCCCTCGACGCTCTCGATCGCGACCGGGCCGTTCTCCGACGACGCGAGCGTCCCGGACACGCGCCGGCCCTTGTTGGCGATCGTCGAGTAGGCGTAGGCCAGCTCGAGCGGGGTCACGCCCTCGCTGAGGCCGCCGAGCGTCATGGCCGGATTGGTGGAGATCTCGGTCTTGATGCCCATCCGGTTGGCGAGCCGCGCTACGCGCTTGGTCCCGACGTCGAGTCCCAGCTCGGCGTAGACGGAGTTGTCCGAGTTCGCGGTGGCGCTCCACAGCGACGCGACGCCGGAGTAGGAGTCCTCGTAGTTGTTGACGACGAACCTCTCCCCATCGGACCCGGGCACCGGGAACTCCTTCGGCTGCGAGGTGAAGGTCGCGTCGGGGCTCACCCCGTCCGAGAGCGCGCGCACCAGGATGAAGGGCTTGAACGACGACCCCGGCTGGCGGTGGCCGTTGGTCGCCAGGTTGAACGGCCGCTCCTGATAGTCGGGACCGCCGACCATCGCCTTGACCTCGCCGGTCTCGTTCTCGATCGCGACCAGCGACGCTGCCGGTCCGATCGCCCCGATGCGCCCCGCGATCGCCTGCTCCGCGGCGGCCTGCAGCTCGGGGTCCAGCGTCGCGGTGACCTCCAGCCCGCCGGCGAAGACGGCGCCCGGGCCGTAGCGGTCGACGAGCTGCTGGGTCAGCCAGGTCGTGAAGTAGGGCTGATTGGAGTGCGGCTGCGGCGGCTGGATGTCGTCGGCGTCGGGCAGCTCCTCGCGGATCCCCTCCTCGTAGTCGGCGCGCGTGATCATGTCCTGCTCGAGCATCCGCTTGAGCACGAGGTCGCGCCGTGCCTTGGAGTCCCTCGGGTTCTGGACCGGGTCGTACATGCTGGGCGAGGCGATCATCCCCGCGAGCAGCGCCGCCTCGGCCGGGCTGACGTTGGTCGCCGCCGCCTCGTCGCCGTGGGCGGCCGGGTCGACCGCCGGGTCGGGGACCACCTCGCCGGTGATCGGATCGACGGTCGTCGCGACGTCGTCGGAGCCGAAGTAGGTCCGCACCGCGGCCTCGACCCCATAGGCCCCGTTGCCGAAGTAGACGCTGTTGAGGTACTGGGTCAAGACCTTCTGCTTGCTCCACTGGCGCTCGAGGTGGTAGGCGAGCGCGGCCTCGCGCAGCTTCTGGAAGACGGAGCGGTCGGACTGCGCGGCGAGCGCGTTCTTGACGAACTGCTGGGTGATCGTGGAGCCGCCCTGCGCGGCGCGGCGCGCCAGGATGTCCTGGAACAGCGCGCGGGCTATGCCGCGGTAGTCGACGCCCTCGTGCTCGTAGAAGCGCCGGTCCTCGATCGCGATCACCGCGTTGGAGATGTTCGGCGAGATCTGGTCCTCCTCGAGCAGGATCCGGTTCTCGTTGCCGGTCAGCCGCGCGAGCCGCTCATGGCCGCGGCCGTCGGCGTAGACGGTCGAGTTCTCCGCACGCTGGTACTCGGCCTTGTTCTCGAGCTGCGGCAGGTCGCTGGCGACGGCCATCATCATCCCGAAGACCGTCGAGACGACCGCCAGCGCGGCGAGGCCGGTCAAGATCAGCAGCAGTCGCAGCTTCTTGACCTTCGGCTTGGCGGGCGGGCGGTCGGGACCGGCTCCCGTCGGGGACGGCGAAGGGCGCGGGGGAATGGCTGTGGTCGGCGGCTCCTGCATGGCGGTAGGCCCGCTGGGGGGCGAATGCTGCTCGGCGCGACGCCGCGGGGCTGTCCGTGCGTCTGCTGGAAGGCTCCGTCGGGAGGGTAGGGAGCCCGGACGGCCGGTACGGCGGGCGCCAGTCTAGCATTGGCCGCATGACGGATTCCGCGGCCGAGGATGCCCGCCACCTCTGCCGCAACGCCGTCGAGGCGCTCCCCGAGGGGGCGCTCGCGCGCCAGCTCGCCGAGGGCCGGCCGCTGCGCGTGAAGCTCGGGATCGACCCGACGGCGCCGGACATCCACCTCGGTCACACGGTGGTCCTGCGCAAGCTGCGCGAGTTCCAGGACCTCGGCCATACCGTCGTCCTGATCATCGGCGACTACACCGCGCGCGTGGGAGATCCGTCGGGACGCTCGGCGACGCGCCCCGTGCTCTCGGGCGATCGGATCGACGCCAACGCCGAGACCTTCCAGCGCCAGGCATTCAAGGTGCTCGACGCCGAGCGGACGGAGGTCCGTCGCAACGGCGAGTGGCTCGACATGGCGATGGAGGAGCTGTTCGCACTCGCCCGCAGCGCGACCGTCGCACAGCTGCTCGAGCGCGACGACTTCGCCAAGCGCTACGGCGCCAACGAGCCAATCTCGGTGCTCGAGCTGCTCTACCCGCTGCTCCAGGGCTACGACTCGGTCGCGATCGAGGCCGACGTCGAGCTCGGCGGCACCGACCAGAAGTTCAACCTGCTGCTCGGGCGCCAGATCCAGCAGGCCTACGGCGTGCCGCAGCAGTCGATCCTGACGATGCCGATCCTGCCCGGGACCGACGGTGTTCAGCGAATGTCGAAGTCGCTGCGCAACTACGTCGGAGTCACCGAGCCGGCGAACGAGGTCTTCGGCAAGCTGATGCGCGTCCCGGACGCCGCGATGCCCGTCTACTACCGCCTGCTGCTCGACGGCGACTTCGATCCGGCGCGCCCGGCGGTCGAGTCCAAGCGCGCGCTCGCACGCGGCATCGCCGCGCGCCTGCACGGCGAGGACGCGGCGCACGAGGCGGAGGAGCGCTTCGACCGCCTGCACGTCGATCGGGAGCTTCCCGACGAGGTCCCCGAGCATGCGGTCGCGGCCGACGGCGCCACGGTGCATCTGCCCGCCCTGCTGCGCGACGCCTTCGGCATGTCGAGCTCGGAGGGCCGGCGACTGCTGGCTCAGGGTGGAGTCAAGGTCGACGGCAGGCCGCTGCCCGACGGCGAGCTCGACGTACCGTCGACGGCGCTCGACGGGGCCGTGCTGCAGGTCGGCAAGCGCCGTTTCGTGCGTCTGCGCATCGATTGATCGCCGACCGTGACAATTCGTCGCGGCAGCGCTATACTCCCCGGTCCCTTCGGATGAATGAGACCACGGAGACGCCAGGCGCCTAGCTTCTGTCGCAAGACGGAGAGCGGTGCTGGGCCTCTACGGAGGCCTTTCTCATGTGGAGGGGCGTGTTCGAAGGGCGGAATCCCCGCCCCAGGGCGCGGCGGTCTTTGAAAACTCAACAGCATGTGCGACCGGGTCCGCGAGGACTTTGGTCGCGTCCAGGTTCGACCCTGCGCGATCGGCTTTGCCGATCGGCGTGGGGCTTAACTGAGTAGGTAGTAAGAACCCGTCGATCCGAGGGTCCCGCAACGTGTACGCAGGGCCCGCGCAGTACGGATACGACAGCTTTCCTTGATTTGACCGTGTAGTCGGCCGTTCGCGGCCGGCGACGCACAAGTCATTCTTCACGGAGAGTTTGATCCTGGCTCAGGACGAACGCTGGCGGCGTGCTTAACACATGCAAGTGGAGCGACGAACCAGGGCTTGCCCTGGGGCAGAGCCGC
>Ga0190265_10000829_pt1 | contig 20497 bp, 19 predicted proteins | sample Popmic124T_FD_133135 | JGI IMG/M metagenome (GOLD analysis project Ga0190265, IMG submission 133135) | Populus adjacent soil microbial communities from riparian zone of Indian Creek, Utah, USA - 124 T | ecosystem: Environmental > Terrestrial > Soil > Riparian zone | place: USA: Utah | collected...
CAACGGTGCGGGTTGGTGTATGTCACGTTCCGGCCCTTGTTCGGTCCGAAGCAGAGCACGCCACGGTGCGCCGCCGTGCTCGTCAATTGACGCCACCGAGGCCACTTGTCCTGGAACGCATCCATCCTGCGTTCACCGGCCCACGGGCCTGTCCGGTTCACGATCGCCTCGGTCAGCTCGTCGACGGTCAGCTCAGCGTCTGCCAGGGAGTCGCCGATGGCGGCGATGACCTCGTCGGCCTCCTCTGGGGAGAAACGAACCGGCTCAGGGTGCATGGGCGCAGACGACGGCAGAGCCGATAGCGCCCCCGTCCACATGGGCAGTTCGGCAGTCGGCAGCAGGTGCACGGTGCCACGGGGACCGAAAGTCTTGACCAGTGTTCGGTCCTCCCACAGAGCGCGCTGAACGTCGCGGCGAGTGGCTCCGGCGATGCGCCGCGCTATTGAGAGCTCGGCTGCGCTGAGGACCTGGGCATGCGCTCCGCACATCACGCCGGCGATGTCGGCCGGTCCGAGGTCGGTGGCCGGTTCGGACAGGTGGTGCCGGGCCATCCGCCGGGCCGTGACCTCGCTCCAGGTCAAGGAGGTGGCGCCCGTTGACCGACCTCTACGCCGTGTGGGCAGCGATTTCACCGGTGATGCCGGGACTCCCTGCCGATCCGCTCCGGTACATGCCCTCCAGCACTTCGAGCACCTGCGACTCGCTGATGTCGTCGGCTACGAATGGGTCTCCGACGTCGCGGAGCAGCACGAATCTGAGTTGCCCGCCGAGCCTCTTCTTGTCCTTATGCATGGCCTCGATCAGGGCTCGCGGCGGAATCCCATCGGGAATACGCGTCGACAACCCCACGTGTGCGACGAACGATTCGACGAGGTCGGCCAGACCCGAGGCGGCATGGCCGGTCAACTCAGACAGACGGGCCGAGGCCACAAGCCCAACGGCCACCGCCTCGCCGTGATTCCACTCGCCGGCTGTGGCATGTTCGATCGCATAGGCGAAGGTGTGCCCGAGGTTGAGAACGGTGCGACGGCCCGACTCCTCGTATGGATCCTCCTGGACGATCGCGATCTTGATCTGAATGGCTTGGGCGACGAGATACTGGAGGTTGGCAAGCGCTCCCGGCGACAGTCTGGTGCTGTTTCGCCAGTCCGTCTCCTTGATGTGATCGAGCAAGAACGAGCTGGCGATCAACCCGTGTTTGATGACCTCGGCCATCCCGGAGTAGAAGTCGCGGTCGGGCAGTGTCTGGAGCGTGGCAACGTCTGCGAGGACCGCCTTCGGTTGTTTGTAGAGCCCGATCAGGTTTCTGCCTTGGGCAGTGTCCAGACCCACTTTTCCGCCGATGCTGGTGTCGATCATGGCGATCAGGTTGGTGGGACAGTGGACCAGTTCCACCCCACGGAGATAGGTGGCGGCCGTGAATCCGGCGATGTCGCCGATGATGCTGGTCCCCAGCGAAACGATCGTTGCGGAGCGGTCGATGCCTGCGTCGAGCAGTCGGTTGTAGACGACCTGGACCGAGTCGACCGTCTTCTGGTGGCGGCCGGCCGGCAAGGTGATCGTCAGGTCGGTGTCGCCGAGGCTGTGGCCATAGAGGTCATGGACGACGTCATCGGTGATGAGGGCCACCGGGCCATGAATCGACGCAAGCTGGTGGAGAAACGGGAGGATTCCCGCGCCAACGGTGAATTCGTATCCACCGCTTGGGCTGGCGATCGGATACGTGTCGTGTCCCGACCAGAGGTCGGCCAGCTCCTCCGCGATGACATCCGGCTCGATCTGATCCGTGGTGAGTTGGGGGAAACGCTCATAGTCCGGGCCACGCTCGCCGAGGAGCTCGATGATCCGTTGCTTGGGGTCTGCCACCTCGAGCAGCGGACGGTTGACCCGAGCCGGATCGCCCGTCACCCGGTCGTAGATCTCCTCTGGGGTAGCGACCAAGCAGAAAATGCGACCGTTCTTGCTCAACGCCCTGAAGTTCTCGGGATCGAGCAGCATTCGGCCGCCGGTTGCGATGACTAGGCCCTTTCGCACTCCAAGCTCCTCGGCCAAGGCCCGCTCGATGTCACGGAATGCCGATTCTCCCTGACTCTCGAAGATCTCGTGGACGGGACCGTGGCGCTCCTCGATGACGAGGTCGGTGTCCACGAACTCACGCCCCAGTTTCCGAGCTAGCTGCTGCCCGACTGTCGTCTTTCCGGTCCCCATGAACCCCGTTAGGACGAGGTTGTTGTCAGGTGTCATTCCCTCAAAGGTTATCGGCAGGGGCCGGTTTCACCGATTCCGCCCAATCCACGAGGGGGAGATCGAGGCCCCACCACGGTCCGACCAACTGGGTCTGGGCACGTGTCATGTCCCGCCCGTACTGAACCCGACAGCCCCGGTCGAGAGCGGCTCTGAGCCAGGGAGTCACCGTTGGCTGAGTCACCACCTCGGCAATGAGTGACGACGGCGACATCGTGTCGACGGGGAACGGGACATTGGGGTCGTCCCCCATCCCGACACTCGTCCCGTTGATGACGAGATCGAACCCATCCAGGGATTCGAGGTCGAAGCTGAGCCGGGGAGGTTCGGGAACCGATTCCACAATCCAGCGCAGCTCCTCATGGCGCTCGGTGCGGCGGACGCTCAGAACCAGCTCCGCTGCCCCCTGTTCGGCGCAGGCATGTGCGATTGCCGTCGCTGCGTGCCCTCCGCCGATCATGGCCACCCGTCGGCCCCGGACATTCAGGCCCCGTCCCCTGGTCGCCTCGAGGAACGCCGGACCATCGGTCATGTCGCCGATCAGCCGGCCACGGTCGTTCTTGACGGCGTTGACCGACCCCAGTGCATGCGCTCGGGTGGTGAGCTCGTCCATGCACGCCGCCGCCGCTCCTTTGTGAGGCACGGTCACGAATCCCCCGCGGTAATTGGCGGTGGCCCGCATTCCCTCGAAGAAGGAAGCAATTCCGTCAGGGTCGAGGTCGAGGGCGACAAAGACCGCGTCCACCCCGGTTTCTGCGAAGAACTGGTTGAACAGTCCCGGGGCCTGGACCTGAGTGATCGGGTGCCCGATGATGCAGTACAGGTCGGTGTTCCCTGTCGGGATCAGGCCACTATTCCCTAAACTCATTGAGGCTAAAATAGCGGTTGGGGGAAGCCATCAACGACGGCCGATGATGCGGATCGTCAAGACCTTGTGAGCGATAGATGGACAGATTGGAATCGGTGCCGGAGTGGATCCGGAGCGTCATAGAGCAAAGGATCACCGACGGGCACCTGGAGCCCGGTGATCGGATTGGTCTCAAGTCCGAGCTGCAAGCCGAGTTCCGGGTCGCCGGGCCCACCCTCGATCAGGCCTTGAAGCTCCTTGCCAATGACGGGTTGGTATCCCTCAAGCGCGGGCCAAAGGGCGGTGTCTTCGTTGCCCAATCTCAACCAGTGCTTCGGCTCGGCACCAAGCAACTATGGGCGAGAAACGCCCAATCACTGGGGGAGAACATCGAGTTGCGCGAGGCGCTCACCTCGCTGTTGGGCGTCTCGGCAACCCGGGCCACCGATCGAGACCCCAAGGACCTCGCCGAGCTCGATGCGATCGCAGGACATCTCGATGATGCCGAAATCTCCTTTGACACCCAGCGCGTCATCTGGAGAGGACACCGGCTTCTCCTGAGACTCTCCGACAGCGCCACCCTGCGTCTGATCTACCAAAACCTCCTCGACGCAGCCGAGGCCCTGATCATCGATGTGGACTTCCCCGACACCGGGCCGGAGGCCTCCCGAGAGCGTCGACGGATCGAGGCGCATGCCAACTTGTTCCACGCAGTCGTCGACGGTGACATCGAGCTCGCCCAGGAGTACGGAGAGGTCGTGAGAATCGTCTCACCGCTGGGGCGAGATGGTCATCGTGTCACCACCGGATCGGCGTCATTGAAACGTCTCTGGGCGGTAGACGGATCCGGCGACGCTTCCCGAGACCTGGTACAGGATTGACCCAACGCATCCGGCTTGGGCTCGTTGGCTCCAATATCAGCCGTTCCCTGGCGCCGGCGTTTCACATCGAGGCCGGGGCCCGGATGGGAGTGGACGTCACCTACGACCTGCTGCCCCAGCCGGACCTCGACGCAGACCAGCTGGCCGGCGTTATCGGGGAGGTGAGGTCACAAGGATTCGACGGTGTCAACGTCACCTACCCCTTCAAGCAAGCCGCGATGGACCTCGTTGACCTCGGCGGGCCAGGCGTGAACGCAATTGGGGCAGTCAACACCCTCGTGTTCAGGCCAGAGGATGTCATCAGCGGTTTCAACACGGATCACTCCGGTCTGCAGCGTCGGTGGCGGCAACGGATGGGAGTGGAGACACCGGGCACCGTGGCCATAATCGGCGCGGGAGGCGTGGGACGGGCGGCCGCCTTCGCCTTTGCCGGGCTGGGTGCCGAGGAGATACGGGTCTCGGACGTCGATTCGGGTCGGGCGGCGAGGCTGGTGCACGACCTGCTTCGAAGCTATCCGGGGACGGCGGTGAATCGAGCCACCCAGGAAGCGGCGATTCGAGCAGCCACCGGTATCTTCAACGGCACACCTCTCGGCATGCACTTCTCGCCGGGGTCCCCGGTCTCGCTCGAGGCGATAGGCGGACAGCACTGGCTGTTCGACGCGGTCTACACACCGGTGCGGACCCCTTTGGTGGAGAGGGCGATGGAGGCCGGGCTGAGGGTCTTCGACGGGTTGGAGCTTTTTCTCGGCCAGGCTGTCGACGCTTTCCAACACTTCACCGGGATCGACCTGCCGGATGATGTCGCCACGGGCCTGGAGGTCGAGATGCGGGCGCTCCTTCCGACCAATTGACTCACCGCGACGCCTATCGCTATATTCACTGCATTCAATTCGGGGATGCGCTTTGAGGGCGGGTTCCCGTGGAGGAGGATGAGATGACCGAGAAGCGAGGGAACCGGTTGCTGGCCTTGCTGGCGGTGCTCACATTGCTGATCGCAGCTTGCGGAGGCACCGGTGGCGAGGAAGGCACGACGACGTCTGTCGCCGAAGAGGCGACGACGACCGCCGGCGAGGAGGCCGAGACCACGACGAGCGCGGCGGGAGCGTCCACCACAGCGGCCGCCGGGGCCGAGTGTCCCCACGAGAACAACAGCGTGTTCCTCTTCGCGCCCTATGAGGAGAACCAGCCCGCGGGCGTCAACTGGCGCGCCGGGATCGAGCACGCCGTCGCCGACATCAACAACGAAGGCGGAATCCTCGGGTGCACGGTGGAAGTCCAGTTCGAAGGCACGCAGGGTGACCCGGACATCGGCAGACAGGTCGTAGCCGAAGGTGTCGAGCTCGACCCATATGCCATTCTCGGAACCGTGTTCTCGAGCGTGACCATCGTGAACATGGTCGAGGCTCAGAACGCCGAGATCCCTCAGTTCGTCGGCGCCGAAGCTCCGGACATCACCAACCGTGAGGTGAACGGCGACAACAACTTCATCTTCCGAACCTCGTTCGGCGGTGACAACGCTGCTCCCAAGCTCGTGGAGTTCATGCTTGAAGAAGGCGTGCAGAAGGTCGACACCATCTACAAGAACGACGAGTTCGGCGCGGGGGGTGCCGGGGCACATCGCGACGCGATGGAAGCCGCGGGCATCGAGATCGGCGAGGAGATCCTGGTGCAGCCGGATCAGCTCGACCAGTCGGGTGAGGTGGCTCAGCTGATCGCCTCGGACTCCGACTCGGTGTTCGTCTACATGACGGAGATCGAGACGGGTGCCTTCCTCGACGAGCGGACGGCCCAGGGTTTGGAGAAGCCCCTGTACGGCGGTGACGTGCTCACTTCTCCAGCTTCACTGGAGCTCGCCCAGCCCGGGGCCGGCGACGGGGCAAAGTCGCACTCGAACCTGGCTGCGGGTGCGGATGTGTTCGCCGACTGGCGCACCGCCCATGAGGAGTTCCACCCCGGCATCGAGGGAGTGGACCACAACAACATCAAGGGCTACATGTCGGTGCACTACGTCAAGGAGATGACCGAGCGCCTCGGTGGATTCGATCGTCTCGCCCTTGCCGATCAGTTGCATTGCGCCACGATCACGGTGGATGACGAGCCGGGTGTGCTTCTCGACGTCACCTTCGATGGCAATGGAGACCTCGACCGTGAGAGCTTCATCCTCGAGGTCGTTGATGGCGTCGGCGTGGTGGCGGCCAGTGCTCCTCCACTCGACAACCTGTCGGAACGAGGCTGCTGAAAGCCAGGGTCTCACTGAGTGAGTTGATCGGCCGACGTCAGCGCAAGCCGACGTCGGCCGATTAGCGTCGCCGCCCACACCCGTTCATGGAGCAGTTCCTACAGGTCACTTTCTCCGGGCTGGCCACCGGCGCGGTTTTCGCCATCGCCGCAGTCGGTTTCGCGCTCCTATGGCAGACCGCCGGCGCAATCAACTTCGCACACGGGGAATTCATCGTGCTGCCGGCTGTGGTGATGCTGGTTCTCACCCAGCAGCCGGTGATCGGCATCCCCGAGTTCATCCCCCTGATAGGGGGAACCCAACTCGTCGGTCCCATCCCGCAGCTGGGGATCATCGCGGCCTTCGCGATCACGGTGCCCTTGATGATCTTCCTGCTCGGCTACGTGTTCAAGCGAACGATGGTCGACCAGCTGCTCGAGCCCGGCGGGGACGACATCCCGCTAGTCATCGCGACCTTGGGATTGGCCCTCGTGATGCGCGAATACCTGCGGATCACCTTCGGCGCCGCTCCCCAGCGGTTTCCCTCACCGTTCGGCAACCATGTGTGGAACGTCGGCGGCGTGGCCATCACCGCCATCGACGTCGGCATCCTCGTCGTCGCCACGGTCGTGATCATCGGACTCCAATTCTTCCTCAATCGGACCTACACCGGCAGGCAGATGCAGGCGACCGCCCAGAACCAGGAGACGGCTCGCGTGCTGGGGATTCCGGTGAATCGGATGGTCTTCTACACATTCGCCATCAACGCAGCGCTGGTCACTGTTGCCGCCTTGCTCGTGGCGCCGGTGACGACAGCACGATTCGATGGCGGCATCTCTCTCGGTCTGGCGGCGTTCACCGCGGCGATCATCGGGGGCTTCAACCAGGTGAGGGGAGCACTGTTCGGCGGGTTCCTGGTCGGTGTCATCCAGAATTGGTCGGGCACCTATCTGTCCAGCGCCTACAGGGAGTTCATCCCCCTCGTCCTGATGATCATCGTCATTCTCTGGCGGCCACAGGGTCTGTTCGGTCGGCCCGAGGAGCGGGTCGTATGAGCCACCGGGATCTGATCGTCGATGACCGCGACCTGACCCGGGCCCGGTCTGAAGACCGCGGAGTCCTCTCCCCGCTTCTGATCGCCGGTCTGGCACTGGCGATGGCGTTCCTGGTGTGGTTCCCCATTGGTCGATCCGAGTTCACACCAATCATGTGGCTGTGGGTGCTCATGCTCGCCGGAGTGGTCGCGGCGAACCTCCTCATCCCGAGGGCCAGCAGGAACGGCACTGCCGTGCGAGTCATGTCCACCGTCTGTTTCGTGGCATTCCTCGTGGTCTTCCCGTTCGGTCGGGCGAACTCGACCCTCACCGACTTCGGGCTGTATGCGGTCTTCTCGGTGTGTGTGATCGGGATGAACCTGATGTTCGGATATGCCGGGCAGGTGTCGATCGCGCAGGCCGCCTTCCTGGGCATCGGCGCCTACACCTCGGTGCTCCTGGACTCGGGACGCGAAATCGAAGCGTTTGGGATAGTGATCGATCTGCCCGATCTCAATTTTCTGTTGACGGTGGTGATCGCTATCGCGGTCGCCATGCTGTTCAGCATCCTGATCGGCATGGCCGGCCTGCGGGTGCGTGGCCCGTGGCTGGCGTTCGTCACCCTGGCATTCAATGTCCTCGTCTACATCGTCTTCAACAACGAGGTCGGCATCACAAATGGCTCCAGGGGCATCATCGTGAGGAGACAGGACCTCGAGGTCCTCGGGATCGACATGACCCCGTTGCAGAACTACTACTACCTGTGTCTCGCCTTCCTCGTGCTGACGATGGTCATCGTGTGGTGGATCGTTCGCTCACCATGGGGCAGGTCTTTCAAGGCGATTCGGGACAATTCGCCGAGGGCTTCGAGTCTCGGGATCGATGTTCGGACCTACACATTGCTGGCCTTTGCCATCGGTTCGGGGCTGGCCGGGGGTGCCGGCGCCCTGTATGCGCGTCTGTTGGAGTACATCGAGCCACGCAGTTTCTTCCTCGGACAGTCCTTCGACTTTCTCTTTGCCACGGTCATAGGTGGTTTGGGGACGCTGGCCGGGCCCCTCATCGGGACGTCGTTCATCACCATCATCTCCGACTCTCTGCGTGTTCTCGGTGACTGGTACCGGTTCTGGTTCGGTCTTCTCGCCATTGTTGTCCTGATCGTGGCACCGAGAGGGATCGCCGGCAGCTTCAACCTGCTCAGGGCCAGGATCGCCGCCAAGAGGAGGGGATCATGACTGTCCGGGCGGTCGCCGAGGCGAGGACGCCGCTGGTGACTGTGCGCAACGTGTCCAAGCACTTTGGCGGGATCACCGCCGTCAACGATGTTTCCTTCGATGTGTACCCGGGCGAGATCCTCGGCCTCATCGGCCCCAACGGATGCGGCAAGACGACCCTCTTCAACTGCGTGCTGGGGCAATATCGGTCCGATGGAGGCACCGTGACCGTGGGCGAGACCGACGTCACGAAATGGATGCCCCACCGCCGGGCCAAGTACGGGCTGGCGCGCACGTTCCAGCTTCTCCAGGTGTTCGATTCGATGACCGTGCGGGAGAACCTGATGACGGCGGCCCAGCCTCATATCTCGACCATCGCAGGCACGCTCTTCAAGAGCCCGAACCTGGGCCTCGACGAGCCTGTCGACGCGGTCCTGAACCGGTTCCGGCTCGGGCACCTTGCCGACCAATACGCCGCGAGCCTCTCGTTTGGCCAGAAGAAGTTGCTCGACACAGCGATGGCGTTCATGTCCAACCCGGAGGTCGTCTTTCTCGACGAACCTGCCGGAGGGGTGAACCCGGGGATGCTCGGAGACCTGGAAGGCAGGATTCGTGAGCTCAACACCGAACAGGGAGTCACATTCGCCATCGTGGAGCACAACATGGAGTTCATCTTCGGGCTGGCCAGCCGGGTGATAGTCATGGCGGAAGGGTCGATTCTGATGGAAGGCACACCTGCTGAAGTGAGGGCCGATCCCCGGGTCGTAAAGGTCTACCTCGGTGCCTGATATGTCGATACTCCAGCTCGATGCGGTCGTGGCCGGATACGGGATGGCGACCGTGCTCCACGAGACCACCTTCGACGTGAACAGTCACTCCATGACGACGGTCATCGGGCCCAATGGGGCCGGCAAGTCCACGGCACTCAAAGCCGTGTTCGGCATGGTGAAGGTCGAGTCGGGTCGGATCGTCTACGACGGCGACGACATCGTCGGGTCGCCCCAGGTGGAGCTGTTGAACCGGGGGATTGCCTTCGTCCCGCAGGGCAGGAACATCTTCCCCCGCATGTCGGTGAGAGACAATCTGGAGTTGGGCGGGGTCAGCCTCAAGGATCTCGAGCTGACCCGTGACCGGATCGACACCATTGTCTTTGAGCAGTTCCCGGTGTTGGCGAACAAGTCGAACCAGCAGGCGGGAACCCTCAGCGGTGGGGAGCAAAAGATGCTCGAGGTGGGTCGGGCCCTTCTCCTCGAGCCACGTCTCCTCTTGATCGACGAACCCTCGATCGGCTTGTCGCCTCTCCTCGTCAGCCAGGTCTTCGGGCTGCTCCGGGGCCTGGTCGAGACCGGGATCACCGTGTTGATGATCGAGCAAAACGCGAAGAAGGCGCTCGAGGTCAGCGACTTCGGGATCGTTCTCCAACAAGGCCGGGCGGTCCTGGACGGGCTGGCGGACGAGATCCTCGAGCATCCGCAGATCGGAAGCCTGTTCCTCGGCGGGTTGGTGAAAATCGAGGAGCCGGCCTGATCCCGCGATGAGGCGGGTGGCCGAGAGCAGAGCCACGATTCGGCTTTGGTGCCGCCGGCATGAGGGGGTACTTGCCCGGAAAGGGCTGGGCAGCGCTCTGGCGATGACCCGTGCCATCGGGAGTGATCTGCTGACGTCGATCATGGCCGCAAGGGAGCTGACCTCGATCAGGCAAAGGGCCCTCATGGAAGAGTTCTTCGCTGGTGAGCCGAACGTGGTCGAGGCCGTGCTGGATGCAGCCGATACGGTCGATGTCGCACACATCGGATTCCGCATCGCCGAACCGCTCGATATCTATCTGGAGGGAGTACCGATATGGGCGGACCGATTGGGGGCGGATGTCGTCGGGACCAAGCGAATTCCCGCCTCGGAGCACTTTCAGGGTCGTGTCGGAGCTTTTGTCGAGATGGCTCAGGTGTGGCTCGGGTATCGGGGTAGGGAGATCGAACTCGAGATTTTCGACATCCACCGCCGCTCTGACATTGCTCCTGATGCCTTTTCTGCCCGTAGATCTGACGTGTCCCGGGTCAGCGCGCAGGACAGAGACATGCTCAGGTTGCGCTTGGTAGGCGACGACATCTGGCACTTCGGAGTGACCCTTGCATCGGCCGGGCTGGTGCGTGACCTCCACGAGAGGCTGCTGGCCTTGGCCAATCGGTCCGATCGGTATTCGTTACGCAACGCGACGGTCGTCACCAACCTCGATCATGGATCGGTGCACACCAAGGTCTCCAATCACGACCTGGCCTTGGAGATCGAATTCCTCAGCTACGCGATCGACGACGAGGGGGCTGACCTTGTCGTATAGACCGTTGCGCTCCATGACCACGCCGGGCGAATTCGAAAACCGGGTTCAGGATCTGGGCGTCGCCATCCCTTTCGACTCGGTCGTCGAGCCGGCCCCGTCAGGCCCGCTGAGCCGGCCGATCGAGATCGATGGATTCCGCGTGGGCAACAGGTTCTGCATCCTCCCTCTGGAGGGATGGGACAGCGCCGAGGACGGGAATCCGACAAACGCCAGTCTGCAACGCTGGCGGAGGCTGGGGCGAAGTGGCGCCAAGCTGATATGGGGAGAGTCGGCCGCAGTGCGCCCCGAGGGTCGTAGCTCGCCCCAGCAGTTGCTAGTCGACCGAAGCACGCTGCCCGGCCTCGACATGCTCCGTCTAGCGGCCGTCGAGGCCCACCGCCAGGCCCATGGAGATCCAGCGGATTTCAAGGTTGGATTGCAGCTCACCCATTCCGGGCGATACAGCAAGCCACACGGCATGAGCTCACCGGTGTCGGTGCGTCACCACCCCTATCTCGACCGAACTCTCGGTCCGCCACCCGACCAGCCACTCCTCGGCGACGATGAGATCTACGGGTTGATCGAGACCTACGTCTCGGCAGTGGCGCTCGTGGCAGAAGCCGGATTCGACTTCGTCGATCTGAAGGCTTGTCATGGCTATCTCGGTCACGAGCTGCTCGGCGCCTTCGAGCGACCGGGTGACTTCGGAGGGTCGTTCGAGAATCGTGTGCGGTTTCTCACCACCATCGCGTCCAGGGCCAAGTCAGCAGTCCCCGCGATCCGGCTCACCCTGCGTCTCAGCGCCTTCGACGCCGTGACCCATGTGGCGGATGAGGACGGGGTTGGTCGTCCGATCACCGAGGGCAACTATCGCTATTGGTTCGGCACCGATGAGACCGGGCACACGGTCGATCTCGCTGAGCCGGTGAGACTCCTGACCGTGATGCGTGACATGGGGGTCAATCCGGTCTGCATCACCGGGTCGAGCCCCTACAACGCGCGCCATCTGCAGAGACCGGCCCTGAATGTGTCACCGGGCGAGTACCTGCCACCGGAGGATCCCCTCGTCGGAGTGGCCAGGCACCTCGATGTGACCAGGCGATTGAAGGAAGCCGTGCCGGGACTCGTCATGGTGGGCTCGGGGTACAGCTATCTGCAGCAGTGGATGCCCAACGTCGCCCAGGCCGTAGTGCGATCGGGAGCGGCCGACATCGTCGGGTTGGGGCGACTGCATCTGGCTTCCCCGACTGCGCCATCGGATGTGCTTTCCGGTCGGGGCCTCGACACGAAGAAGATCTGGGCTTCGTTCTGACCTCGGCCGGTCAGGCCTCGTCAGAGCTGTGCTTGTCCAGATATCTGATCAGCCCCTCGAATGCCACGAGATAGCTGTCGGCGCCGAAGCCGGCCACGATGCCAATGCAAACCGGCGCGATCACCGATGTCTTGCGGAACTCTTCACGGGCGTGCACATTCGAGATGTGGGTCTCGACCACGGGCAACCCCGTCCCGGAGATGGCGTCCCTCAGAGCGACGCCGTAATGGGTGAGAGCCCCAGCATTGAGGATCACACCATCCACGTCCTCGCGTGAGGTGTGGAGCATCGTCACGAGATCGCCCTCTGAGTTCGACTGGAAGTCCCGAAGCTCGACGTTGCGGGAGGTGGCGTGGTCCCGAAGCCGGCTGACGATCTCCGCAAGAGTTTCCGACCCGTAGATGCCCGGTTCCCGAGTGCCGAGCAGATTCAGATTCGGGCCGTTCATCGCCAGGACGGTGGTCATCGATGTTGTCCGGAACCCGCTGATTCGGCCTCGTCTCGGGCCAGGAACGTCTGACCCGCCCGCAGAACGCGTCGGGCGAACTCCTCTACTCCGAGATCCTTTCGCATGATGTCGTTGGGCACTTCGAGCGAGTATGGCACTGTCGGAATGGCCTCGACCAGGGGCCGTAGGTCCAGGCCTGCCTCACCGGGAAGACTTCGAGCCGTTCGGGCGGCGTTGATCAGACCTTCGTGGGTCCTCGGCGCCTCGAACGGGGCATCACAGAGCTGAACGAAATTGAACAGGTGCTCCGGCAGCATTTCCAGGTCTGCCAACGATGACTTGGAGCGGGCGAAATGGAGGGTGTCGATGAGGACGCCCCCATTGGACTGATCTGCCTTGGTCACGATCTCGACGGCGGCGGCGAGATCCTCGGTGGTGGACCAGGGAATGAACTCGAGATCGACGGTCATGCGGTGCGGCGACGCCATCCGGCAGATTTGGGCGAACCGCTCCGCAGCGCGGCTCCGATCGGGGTCGGGGAGCTGCATGATGAGATGCCGGGCACCGAGGTCGGAGGCAACCTCCATGAAGCGCCCATAATCGGCCGGGTCGTCGTCGGGGCCGACCCTGATCAGTTCGACGTCGAGCACCGAGATCCCGGTGTCGGCCATGTGGGCCTTGACGTCTGCCACAACGGACGGCTCGGTGAAGAAGGGAAATGTCGGCTCGTGGTCGGTTACCGGCGTGAGACGCAGACTCACGTAGTCGTAGCCGGTCTCGGCGGCGATTTCGACCATGCGGGCCGGAGGGGTCCCGAAGGCAGTCAGATATGCGAGTGAGAACTCGGGCCGGCTCATCGTCGATCCCTAAGGGGTCTCCGACCCGTAGTAGTCACCGAACAATTCCGGCTCTGACGGCCGGTCCTCCGGGATGGGACGACTCACCCAGGTGATGTTCAGGAAGTGCTTGAGGCTGATGTTCTCGTTGGTGACATTGCCCCCCCAGATGCCACAGCCGAGGCTCGAGGTCATCGGCATGCCGTTGATGAACGATCCTGCGTTGGCCTTCGACTGGGGCTGGCGGACCATGATCCGGCTGACCGGCGCCACACGCGCCAGTCGATCGATGTGGTCCTCGTCGAATGAATAGATGCCACAGGAGTGCCCCGCCCCCGCCACCTGATAGATGCGGCGGACCTTGTCGAGGGCGTCGTCGAACCCGTGATAGCGATACACGGCCAGGACTGAGGTCAGCTTCTCACCGGAGAAGCGGTGCTCTCTTCCTATGTCTTCCTGCTCCACGATGATGAACAGCCGGTCGTCAGGAATGGCGAATCCAGCCTCTACCGCCAGTTTCGAGGCAGGCTGGGCCACGGTCTCGATGGTGCGCGTGCCATCCGGTGCCCACATGGCACGTTCGAGCAGGTCCTTCTCCTCGGGGGTGACGAGATATCCGCCTTCTAGCTCCAGTTGGCGGACGAATCGCTCGTAGATCCTGTCGTCGACGAGGACGTTCCCGTCGGCTGAGCAACCTGACCCAAAGTCCGATGTCTTGGAGAGTCTGGTGTTGCGAGCGGCGTCCTCGATGTCGGCCGTTTCGTCGATCACCATCGTCGCGTTGCCCTGACCGACCCCGAACGCCGGTTTGCCCGAGCTGTAAGCGGCCCTGACCATCGCCGGCCCGCCGGTGGCAAGGGTCATGTCACAGATGGCCATCAGCTCCTGAGCCAGCGGTATGGAGGGCTCCTCCACACATTGGAAGACGTCTGCTGGGGCACCCTCCCTCTCCATGACGGCGCGCATGATGTTGACCGTCTCGTACGTCGTGCGCTTGGTGCGTGGATGTGGTGAGAAGATCACGGCATCCTTCGCCTTGATCGCGTTGATCGCGGTGCCCGGAGGAGTGAGGGCCGGGTTCGTCATGGGCACGATCGAGGCAATGACTCCGGCAGGTTTGGCGTACTTGACGATCCCCTTCTCCGGGTCGTCCTCGATGACGCCGACACTGGGCTGACGCAGTGCGTCACGAAGAATCCCGTGGATCTTGAATCTCTTGGCTGGGCGTCCGGCTCTGTCGCCGGCCCCGCTCTCGTCGACCCCCATCTGGCCGAGTCGAGTGAAGGTCACCTCGTTGCCCACGGCCCACCCGATTGCCTGGGCCAACCTGTCGACCCTTGCCTGGTCGTAGTCGGCGATCTCGGCCATGGCGGCTCTGGCACGGCTGAGCATCGTGGCGGCGAGGTCCCGTTCTCCTGCTGTGATCTCCCGCGTCATGCCGGCTCCTTTCAATCGGTCGCCACGTGTGACACGTCCTCGCCGGGCGAATAGATGTCGAGGATGTTCCAGTGCCCTGTGGTCGGGGTTGGGTTGTTGACCATGGCCACATCGATGACGACCGGTCGTTCCATGGCCAATGCCTTCTCCAGCGCAGGGCGGAACTGATCGGCGGCCTCGACCTTGATGCCCTCGGCTCCATACGCCCTTGCGATCGCGGCATAGTCGGGCAACGCCGAGCCGATGGCTCCGGGGAACGTGGTGCCGTAGGTCGTGCCGAAATGTGCCTGTTGAAGACCGGCAATGGTCCCGTAGGCGTTGTTGTTCATCACGACCCACGTGATGCCGAGTTCGTGCTCGACCGCCGTTGACAGCATCGCCGGGTTCTGCCCGAAGCCGCCATCTCCGACCAGTGCAACGACCGTCCTCGTCGGGGCAGCGAACTTGGCGCCGATGGCGGCCCCAGGTCCAAAGCCCATGGTTGCGAACCCACCCGGAGTAAGGAAAGTGCCCGGAGTGAGGATGGGGAACTGTTGGCCGACTCCGTTCTTGTTCCACCCGACGTCGGTGGTGAGATAGGCGTCGGCGGGGAGGACTGCCCGGGTGTCGGCAAGGATCCGCTCTGGCATCATCGGCCAGTCGTCGCTGGTCGCCATGGCCCGATTCGATAATTCGAATTCCTGTCTGAATCGGAGGATGGCCTCAGCGTCGTCGGCCGGTGGGCGCCCCTCGGGATATCGCTCACGAGCGACACGGTTCAGCACTCTGAGCGCCGCTTTGGCATCGGCGACCACGCCGAGGTCGGCGGGGAAGTTCCTTCCGATCTCGCTGGGCTCGATGTCGACGTGAATAAGACGAGCCTTCGGTATGTCGAAGGTGTAACCGGGGTACCAGGAACTGCTGTCTGCTTCCTTGAATCGGGTGCCGATGGCGAGAATCGTGTCGGCGCCGAGACATGCCTGGTTGACCAGGCTGGTTCCCCAAAAGCCTGTCATCCCCAACACGAGGGGATGGTCGTCGGGGAGAGCGCCCTTGCCCATGAGGCTATGCGCGACAGGGATCGACATGTGATCGACGAAGGTGCGCAACTCCTCTGACGCCCGGGCGAGGTGGATGCCACCTCCTACGAACAGCACCGGTCGATCCGACTCGACCAGCCGGCGGACGATTTTCTCGGCGGTCTCGTCGTCCATCGACGGGGGCACGAGGTCTTTGGTGTTGTGGGCCAATCGGGCGAAGAGGGCAGGGTCGATCTGCGCAGAGAAGACGTCCATGGGCACATCGACCAACACCGGCCCCGGTTGGCCCGACTCGGCCAGGGAGAAGGCTTTCTCGATGATCTCGGGAAACAATTCCGGTGTGTCGACCCGCCAGGCGCGCTTCACAAAGGGTCGGTAGATCTCGAACTGTGCGCCGTCAGAATGGAGGTTCACTTCCTGATGGGGATGTTTGCCGTGATAGAAGGTCGGGACATCCCCGGCGATCACCACCATCGGTATGCAATCGAGAGCGGCGTTGGCGACTCCTGTGGCGGCATTGGTGAGACCCGGGCTCAGGTGGGTCAGCAACACCGACGCCTTTCCGGTGACCCGGGCGTATCCATCAGCGGCGTGGCTGGCAACCTGCTCGTGGCGGACATTTATGAATTCGACCGGGCTGTTCTCCATCGCCGACAGCACCGCGATGTTGGTATGCCCACAAAGCCCGAACACATGTCTGACTCCGCGGGCGGCGAGGTAATCCACCAGTTGGGCTGCGACGGTTTCGTTCACTGGGGCTCCTCCTTGGTGAGCGATCTCGGAGCCGGCCCGGTGTAGCCAGGATCCTGGAAGTCGATGTGCCGCATGGGTGGCATCTCACGCTCCTCGGCCGCATGGCCCAGGACTCCGGCGAGACGGGCGACCATGAACACGGCGTTGGTGAACTTGGGCGGGAAACCGAGATCGCCGAGGGCCGCGGCCAGCCCCCCGTCGATGTTGATCGGGAGCTCCTTTCCGGTGACCCGGTTCAACGCGGCCTCGACCGCAAGGCAGGCCTCGATGTGGGGACCGGCGACGCCGGTCTCCTCGGCGACGGCGAACAACCTGACGACCCGGGGATCGCGGGCCTTGTGCTGGCGATGCCCGAAACCGGAGATGCGCATCCCGGCGGACAACCGCTCGCGCACGACCTGCTCGGCGGCACCGGCTACCTCCCGGCCTTCGACCGATCCGGCGATCACGACTTGCAGAGTGTCGAGAGCATCCTCCACCGCCGCACCGTGGTACCTCCCCATGGTGAGAAGACCGGCCGCCCCGGCTGCCTGGAGCGTCGCTCCGCCTGATATCGCCAAACGAGCCGCCGATGCCGACGGTGTGGCCGGTCCGTGATCGATCGAAGCGACCATCAGCGCATCCAGGAGGCGGGCCGGCCCGGGCTCGGGGAGCTCACCCACATAGAGCAGATAGAGGACGGAAGCGAAGCTCACAGTCCCCGCCAACTCTGCGATGTCGAATCCACGTATCGAAATGCGGTCGGCGGACGTGGTCGAGAGGGCGGACCCCCATGGCTCCGATGCACTCATGAGCAGGACGTTTCCTTCAACCTATTGATTACAGTGAATCGTAGGAGCTATGGGGTTGGGCCGTCAAACGCCAGGTTTCGCCCTGTTATCGGATCAACGTGTCATCGCATGCGAGACCCAACCGGAGATCTCGTTCACGGTCGGCACCCCCTGAGCCCACGAAGACCATCCGGTGGTGAGGACCGCTATCACGTACCCACCGGCCCCGTCCGGGTGTTGCACGAAACCCACCGAGTTGGCGACGCCCCCGGCGAAGCCATTCTTCTGTGCCACCACCCATCCCTCGGGCACCCCGTCCGTGATACCCCAAGTTTGATCACGCACGACCGAGGTCATCAGCGCCCAGGCAAGTTCGCGATACGCCGAAGCTATCGGTCCCGAGTGGCCGAGAAGCACCTGCCGGATCAGATCGACCTGGTCGCTCGCCGACGTGGTGGTGCGGCCCCATACCGACTCGGTGTCACCGACTGGGTTGGTCTGCTCCATCCCAAATGAATGCGCTTGCCGACTGAACCAGGGCGAGCCGCCGAAATGACGCCACAGTGCCCGGACCGGATCGTTGGCGGATTCGGTGATCATCGGGGTGAGCTGGCTCATCTCCCATTCGCTGACGCCGCGCCCCGCCAGTTGAGCCTCAAAGAGGGTGCCGGCCATGACCATGACCTTGAACACGGATGCAGTGGGCTGTCTTGCCCCCGGGTTCATCGAGAATTCGCATCCTGTCCTGGTGTCGAACACGTGGGCGGTGAACGATCGGCCCGGGTATCGCAGCTCGAGCGAGGCGACCCGCTCGGCGGTGAATGGATCGGGTGGGCATGGTGGGCATTCGGGGGGTGCCCCACCACCGGGGAGGACTCCGAAGTCTCCCGCCACCAGAACGCCGGTTCGGACACCATAGACGAGGGTCTGGTCGGCGGCGCCCTGCGTGTTGCCGCGGCGGAAGTAGGTCGTGCAGGTTGAAGGGCGGAAGAGCCCGACCGACTCGGGTCCGGACAACCCCCAGTTGGCAGCAACCATCCGGTCGCCGGGGTCTCCGAAGACGAACTCGACATCGGCGGCACCCTGAGTGTGCGTGAGTCGGTAATAGGCGAGCCCGGTCGTCTCACGATGGAGGCCCAACTCGTCGATCCCGTCGTCGTCGAAGTCCCCAACGAATGGTTGGTCGCCAGGGTCGCCGAAGATATAGGAGACATCGGCGGCTCCAAGCCCGCCTCCGTGTGACCCAAGTCTGTTGGTGACGTAGACCTTTCCCTCCGAAGAGCGGTAGATGCTGACGCTGTCACAGCCATCTCCGTCGAAGTCGCCGGCGATGGGGATGTCACCGGGGTTGCCGAAGTAGAAACCGATATCGGCCACACCCTGGCTGTTCGAGTTTCGCAAGTAGACGAATCCGTCCGACTGGCGGTAAAGCCCGGGGGTTTCGTCGCCATCGCAGTCCCAATCCCCGACGAAGGGAAGATCGCCAGGAGACCCGTAGAAGAACTTCGTCGTCGCCCCGTTCGACGGGTCCCGTAAGTACCACTCTCCGGATGTGGTGTCGACGATCCCAATGGAGCCTTCTTGCGCCGCTGAGGGGGCGGCGATGCCCACTATGAGGACGGAGACCGCGAGGACCCGCATGACTTCCCGAAGCACCGTTTCCCCAGTGATCGGCCGAAGCTAGCCGAGGGGACTCAAGGCGTCGAGGATGAGATCGAGACCGAATTCGAACTCGATGTCGACGCTGTACTCGGACCTCAGTGCGTGCTCCCCGACCTCGAGGAGATGGGGGTACTCGTCCGTTGTGATCTGCTCGACGATGGATCCCGTCGCCTCCGTGACCTCCTCCGAGCTGCCGATCGGCAGACTGGCCTCCTGGATGACCTGTCCGTACACGAAGCTGTCGAGCACCCAGAAGGCGTGGACGGCGTTCTCTATGGAGAAGCCGGCCGATCGCAGGTTCCCGAGGACCGCGTTCAGGTAGCGAAGGGCAATAGGACCCTTCGCGCCGCGTGCTTCGAGCAACCCGATCGCCCACGAGTGGCGGCTGAGCACCTCGCGGGCCGATATCGCCCGCCGTCTCATGGCCTCTTTCCAGGCGGCCCCCTCACCCGGAATCTCAATTTCGCCGACGACGACTTCAACGATGCCGTCCAGGATTTCCTCCTTGTTGGCAACGTGTTTGTAGATGGACATCGCCTCGACGCCTAGCTCTGCGCCCAAGCGGCGCATCGTCAGGGCGCCGAGCCCGTCTCGATCGGCCAGGTCGAGGGCGGCCTGAAAGACCCGTTCTCGGGTCAGGGGCGGGCGGGTGGTGGTGTTTTCACCGAGTGTCACCCTTGACAGCTTACTAAGTAACCCATTAGGATTACTTAGTAAGCCAGACAGCAACGATCGGAGACGTTCGATGTCCACCCACACCGAGATGACACATGGGGCCCATGCAACGGAATTCGAACGGTTGGAAGTGAACGTGAGGGTGAAAATCTCGGCGCTCTGGACCGCGATGCTGTTCGTCTTTGCCTACGTCGACATCTTCAGCCTCTTCCGCCCCGACTTCCGAGCCGACGTTGAGGCCGGCGTGGTCGGCGGGTTCACGGTCAATCAGACATTCCTCCTCGCGACCACCATCTACATCGTGATCCCCAGCCTGATGGTGTTCGGTGCGCTCGTCCTGCGGCCAAGGATCAACCGAATGGCCAACATCGTCCTGAGCACCATCTACGCGGTGACGATCATCGCCGGGGCGGTCGGGGAGTGGAGCTACTACGTCTTTGGCAGCGTCGTCGAGATCGCACTCCTGGCCGCCATCTTCCACTACGCCAGGACCTGGCCGAGAGTCAGCACGGGCAACCTCCGATAGAAATCCCCGAGACCGGCCAGCGGACCCTGGAGGGATGTGAACCCGCCACCTCCAAACTGTGGACTTGAGGTGAGCGTCACGGCCGGCGGCGTAGCTTCCGGGTGTGTCGTCCTTGGCGATGATGGAGGAGACCCGGCTCACGAAGGTCTTCTCGAGGCCGGTCTCGAGGCCAGGCGTGCTCACAGGCGTCCTGTTCTTCGCGTCGTCGCTGCAACCATCACTGTTGCCGAAGCTCGCGATCACCCAGGGAATCGTCTCCGGTATCTCGTTCATGGTGGGGTATGGGTTGGGCGCCGGTTGGCAA
>Ga0190265_10000830_pt1 | contig 20470 bp, 14 predicted proteins | sample Popmic124T_FD_133135 | JGI IMG/M metagenome (GOLD analysis project Ga0190265, IMG submission 133135) | Populus adjacent soil microbial communities from riparian zone of Indian Creek, Utah, USA - 124 T | ecosystem: Environmental > Terrestrial > Soil > Riparian zone | place: USA: Utah | collected...
CAGCTCTATGCCTTCCTGGGCGTGATGCGAAGTCAGACCGTCCACGCGGTTGTTGAGCACCTGTATGGACTCACTGTCGCGGATCCAGATTCCGTAGCACCAATCAGGAAAGGTGAAGACTTCGCAGTCAGCGATAATTCCGTTTGAGGCGGAGAGAGTTGCAATGCCGTTTGTCTGCGCCTGACTCACATCCACGGTGAAACCGCGGCATTCGAAATTGTCGCCGAAGAACGCGAACGCCGCGCCCTTGGGCGTATCGGGCGTCGCCTCGATGACAGTGAGCCCGACGCCCGCTCCCTGTAAAATGATGTTATCGAAGCCGATTTTTATAATGTCGGATGTCGAATAGGTTCCCGCCGCGATCGAGACGGTTCCGCCGCCACCCTCTCCGGCTTGCCGGATGGCCGCGTTTATCTCGATCTGGTCATCGGTCCCGTCGCAGACGAAGTCCGCGGTCGCGGCCTCAGGTGTTCCCGCTCTGGCGACGGTGATCACCGCGATTGGCACGTTCCCCTCGATGGCCTGCGGCGCCGAGCCGGCCTTGGAGGCCGCGGCGCCCTGAGCCCCCATCATCACGAAATCGCCAGCGGTCAGGCTAAAACCGGCATTCAGGATGGCGAACTGGACTTGAGCAGCGCCGACCGCTCCGTCGGCATCGAAGAAGAGCTGTCCGGTGGTGCTGTTGTAGATGATGCGGTCGTCCGCGTCGGCCGCTGCCGAGCCGATCACGAACTCCGACGCGTCGAGCGTGGCGCCGATGCCGGTGAAGATGGCGTCGTCCAGCGCGATCTTGTCGAGGCCGGTCTGGAAGTCGGCGAGCAGGTCGACATTGCCGGCACCCAGAGCAGTGGTGAACGCGAACGTGTCGGCGCCGCCCAGTCCGACCAGCACGTCGTTGCCGCCCTTGCCGTCGACGACATTGGCGCCGGCATTGCCCCAGATCTCGTTGTTAAACGCATTGCCGGTGAGGGTGAGCGGGGTGGTGCCGGCGTGGATGCGGGCCGAAAGCACCTCGATCGACTGGTTGGCGCCGAGCGTGTAGCTGACGGTGGAATAGACCATGTCATGGCCGTTGCCGGCCGACTCGATCACCTTCACCCCTGCGACGTCGACCAGATAGGTGTCGTTGCCGCCAAGGCCGATCAGATAGTCGTTGCCCCCCCCGCCATCGAGCGTGTTCGCCCCGGCATTGCCCCAAATCTCCTGAGCGAGACTGTTGCCGGTGAGGGATAGCACGGTCGTGTTGGCGTGACCGAGCGCAGACAGCAACTCGATATGCTGGCCGGCGCCGAGCGTGAAATCGACCGCGCTGTAGACGATATCGCGCGCACCGCCATTAGCCGCCTCCACCACCGACACGCTGACATTCTCTATAATGTAGGTGTCGTTCCCACCCAGCCCTATCAACACGTCGGCGCCGCCGCCGCCGCGCAACGTGTTGGCGCCGGCATTGCCCCAGATCTCCTGGGCGAAGCTGTTGCCGGTGAGGACGAGCGGCGTCGTGTTGGCGTGACCCAGTGCGGACAGCACCTCGATATATTGGCCGGCGGTGAGGACATAGTTGTGGGCCGCATAGACGACGTCGCGGCCTTCCCCATCGAGCTCGAACACGCGGTCGCCGGACTGGTCCTCGATATAATAGATGTCGTCTCCGGCGCCACCGTAAAGATCGTCGAAACCGTCCCGGCCCTTGATTACGTCATTGCCGCCGAGGCCGCGAATCACGTCGGGCCCCGACGTGCCGTTCAGCGTGTCGTTGCCGGAGGTTCCAACGATTTCAACCATTACCCACCCCAACCAGGATTCATCGTGTTACTCCAATGGCCTAGCGGATGCTCCTTGCCAAGTCCGAATCGGCGAAACGCCCCTTCGCCCGGTTCGCTCGCGGCTCGGCGCCACGCTGTAGCGCAGGCCTTTGTGCTTGGCACCGCATTTCGGGGAAGCTAGGGGCCAGCTCGCATCGGGCGTCAGCTGACTGGAAAGGGAGTGATGGAGCATAAGATCTCCACCGCGCAAGTCGTGGTCGTCGGGCTGGGCTATGTCGGGCTTCCGCTCGCGGTCGCGCTCGCTCGCCGCTTCTCCGTGCTCGGCCTCGACATCGACGAGGGCCGGATCGAGGAGCTCGGGCGGCATCACGACCGAACCAACGAGGTCGACTCCGCCACGCTGGCCGAATCATCGCTCCGGCTGACCAGCCGCGCCGAGGACGCGCGCGCCGCCGACATCTACATCGTCACCGTCCCCACTCCGGTCGACGAAACCAACCGGCCCGATCTGGGGCCGCTGGTCGGCGCCTCGAAGGCGTTGGCAAAATTGATCGATCCGGCGCGGCGGCCTGTGGTCGTGTTCGAAAGCACCGTCTATCCGGGCGTGACCGAGGACGTCTGCGGTCCTCTGATCGAGCAGGAATCTGGCCTCAAATGCGGTCGGGATTTCTTCCTCGGCTATTCGCCCGAACGGATCAATCCGGGGGATCGCGAACATACGGTCGACCGCATCGTCAAGGTCGTCGCCGGCCAGAACGATCAGGTGACGGAAACGCTCGCCGAGCTCTACGGAGCGGTCACGAGCGCGGGCGTATTCCGCGCCGCATCGATCAAGGCGGCCGAGGCCGCCAAAGTGATCGAGAATTCGCAGCGCGACATCAACATCGCGTTCATGAACGAAATCACCCAGATCTTCTCGCATCTCGATCTGTCGATCTGGGACGTGCTCGATGCCGCCGGCACGAAGTGGAACTTCCTCCCGTTCCAGCCCGGGCTGGTCGGCGGCCACTGCATCGGCGTCGACCCTTATTATCTGAGCTTTTGGGCGCAGGAGCTGGGCCACGAGCCGCAGGTGATCCTGGCGGGCCGGGCGATCAACGACGGCATGGGCCGCTGGGTCGCGGACCGGCTGCACGAGCGTCGCGGCGGCAAATCGGGATCGTTCCTGATCCTTGGCCTGACGTTCAAGGAGAATGTGCCCGACCTGCGCAACAGCCGGGTCGTCGACGTCGTTCGGCGGCTGGAGAAGCTGGGCCATTCGGTCGTGGTGCACGATCCGCTCGCGGATCGCGACGAGGCGCGGCGCGAGCATGGGCTCGAGATCGATCCCGACGCCCTGGGCCGCTCGTACGACGCGGTGATGGCCGCCGTTCCTCACGATGACTATCGAAACATGGGCGCCGGCACCGTCCGCGCGCTCGTCAGGGATGGCGGCTGTGTCGCGGATTTGAAGGGGATGTGGCGCGGGCTCGATCTGGGGCCGGGGATCGATCGATGGACCCTCTAGCCTCGGGGTCGGCGGCGGTGCAGTGTGGAACTTCCAAGATCGTCAGGGAGACGTCCGATCGTTCGTGAGTGGTTTGCTACGGCTCCGGGCTCCCACGGCCTCGAGCGGTCGGGGGGGCAGCGGCTGCGCTTCTGGGTGTTCGGCTTGTTCGTCGGGCTTTGCTTCGCGGGCGGCGGCGGGGCGCGCGACGACATTTTGTCGCTCTTGTACGTCCGCCCGGGGGCGGTGCTCTGCGCCGCGCTGATCCTGCTCCTGCCGGGCCCGGTCGATCTCAAAGCGGTGCGCGTTCCGCTGGCGCTGTGCGCGGCCTTCGCCCTGGTCATGGCGCTCCAGCTGATCCCGCTGCCGCCCGATCTGTGGACGAGTCTGCCCGGCCGCCAGCTCCTCGCCGAGGCGGCGAATGTCGCCGGAATCCCGCAGCCCTGGCGGCCGCTCAGCATCGCTCCCGATCTCACTCTGAACAGCCTCGCGGCGATGGTGGTCCCGATCGCCGCCTTGCTCGGCTTCGCCGCCCTCGACCGGTTCCAGCGCTACGACCTCCTACCGATCCTGATCGCCGCCGCTCTGGTCAGCGCCTTCCTCGCCATGCTCCAGCTGGGCGGCGGGGAGGGCAGCCCGTTCCGGCTGTACAGGATCACCAACCGGGATTCCGGAGTCGGACTTTTCGCCAACCGCAATCACCAGGCGGCATTGCTGGCGATCACCTTTCCGATGCTGGCGGTGTGGGCGGCCAGCGGGTGGGGCGGCAAGCGCCCGCTCGGCGTCCGGGCGGTGCTCGCCGCCGCGCTCGGCATCTTCCTCATTCCGATGATCCTGGTCACTGGATCGCGGGCGGGCCTTGCGTTCGGGGCGCTGGCGGCGCTGCTCGGATGGCTCCTCTATATCCAGCAGGCGCGGCCCACGCGCCGCAGCCTGGCGACATGGAAGACGGCATCGATCGGCGTCGGAGGAACCGTCATGGTCGCGATCCTGTTCGCATTCGCGGCTCCGGAGCGCGCCGCGTCGCTCCAGCGACTGCTCGACAGCGGGCTGGAGGGGGACGTACGGATCGAACGATTCGATCTGCTTGCGCAGCTGGCCGGCGCAATGCTCCCTTACGGATCGGGCTTCGGCACGTTCGACCCGCTTTATCGGATCCACGAGCCGGTCGAGGCGCTGTCGCCATTCTATCTGAATCACGCGCACAACGATCTGCTCGAACTCGCCATTACGGGCGGACTTCCGGCTCTGGCGCTTCTGCTGGCGGGGCTGGTCTGGGTCGCCGCGAGATCGGTCAAGAACTTCCGCCGCTGGCGTGCCGCGGACACTGAGACCGCCTTTGCGCGCCTCGCCACCCTGATCATCGGGCTCCTTCTGGTGTGGAGCCTGGTCGATTACCCGCTGCGCACTCCGATCCTGGCGATGGTCTTCGCCATCGCCTCCGGGTGGCTCGGAACGTCGCGCGGCAGCTGGGCCGGCGAATCGACGAAACGATCGGCGGGGGAGACGGCCTAGGGTCCGTACTCAATACCCGGCGACCGCGAAGCGGCGGGCATGGACATGGTCGCCATGCCCCCCGGGCATGGCTGCGGATGTCCGGGGGACATCCGCACCTGTCCATTTTGGGCCAGGGCTACGTCGCAGCGTCAGTCACGATGCGTCAGCATCGCTCCGTCCTCGCTCCTTGCCCTGACCCAAAATCCGCTCCGTCACGGCCGTTGCGGGTGTTGAGTACGGACCCTAGCGCTGCTCACTCTCGACTTTACCTTCGCATTTTTGGCCGCTAACCGGCTGCGGAGGCTGGGAGGTTCAACTTCCAGGATAGCAAAGGCGAATCATGAGGTTCTTTACCGCGGCTCTCCTCCTGGCGAGCGCCACCCTCAGCGGGTGTGCCGGCCCGTCGCGTATCGGGGGAAATCCCAATCTGGCGGTGGTCGCGGGCAACGCGCTTCCGCCGCCCACGTTGCAGGATCTGTCGGCCCAGTCGCGCCCCTATCTGATCGGGCCGCTCGACCGCCTCGCCGTCGAGGTTTACGGGGTGGACGATCTGAACCGGGCGGTTCAGGTGGATGCCGCGGGCAGGATCTCGCTGCCGCTGGCGGGGATCATCCAAGCCGCGGGCTCGACTCCCGTCCAGCTCGAGGAGCTGATCGAAGAGCGGCTTCGGGGTCGCTATATCCGCGATCCTCAGGTCACCGTGAATCTCACCGAGACCGTCAGCCAGATGGTCACGATCGAAGGGGAGGTCGCGGAGCCCGGCCTCTATCCGGTCCTCGGAGGAATGACTCTGATGCGCGCGGTGGCGCGCGCCAAGGGCACGACCGAATTTGCGCGCCTGAGCCACGTCGTGGTATTTCGGGAAGTGGCGGGGCAGCAGATGGCGGCGCTCTACGACCTCCGGGCGATTCAGCAGGGAGCCTATGAAGATCCTGAAGTCTTCGCCAATGACGTGGTCGTGGTGAGCGAGTCCCGGGCCCGCCGAATGTTCAGGGACGTGATTCAGGGATCCGGCCTGCTCATCACTCCCATCGTCGCGCTGCTGCAGCAGCGCTAATGTACGGAACATATTGGATTTGGAATGAACGAGGTTAGCTTTCGCCCCGGCGGCCCGGTCGCGCCAGCCGATCTGCAACATGCCGAGGCGATGCCCGCTCCCGCCGGCGTGACGCGCGCCGAGGACGGCTCGCTGCTCAGGCACTACATCATGGTGGTGCGTCGGCGGAAATGGCTGATCCTGGGATCGATGCTGCTGCTGCTTGTGCTGGGCCTGATCGTCACGCTGATAATCACTCCGCAATATACCTCGGTCACCACCATCGAGATCCAGCGCGACAACTACCAGATCCCAGGGGTCGAAGGCGTCGAGCCGGAAACGACTTCGGCCGACATGGAATTCTACCAGACGCAATATGGTCTGCTGCGCGCGGAGTCGCTCGCCCAGCGGGTCGCGACCAATCTGCGTCTGGCCGACGATCCCGCATTCTTCGAGATGTTCAACTCCGCCGAAGGCCAGGAATGGTTCGAAAACGGGCGGCTTCGCGCCGGCGCACCGCCGCGCGCCGTTCGAGCGCGCAAGGCCGCGGAAATCCTCGGGAGGAATATCGGCGTCGCCCCGGTGCGTTTGTCGCGCCTGGTGAGTCTGTCCTTCACGAGCCCCAATCCCGATTTCTCGGCCCGGGTCGCGAACGCATGGGCGCAGCATTTCATCCAGACCACGCTCGAGCGGCGGTTCGAAGCGACGTCCTATGCCCGTCGGCTCCTCGAGCAGCGGCTGAGCCAGCTGCGCGGCCGCCTCGAGACCTCGGAGCGCACGCTGGTCGGCTATGCCGCGCGGGAGGGGATCGTCAATGTTCCGAACGCGACCATCGGCGACGGCCAAGCGGCTCAGCCGGGCGAACGCTCGATCGTCGCGGATGACCTCACCGCGATCAACCGTGAGCTTGCGGCGGCGACGGCCGATCGGATCACCGCGCAGAGCCGCTTCCAGGCGAGCGGGCGCGGCTCTCCAGAGGCGCTGCAGAACGAAACCATAAACGCACTGCGGTCGAGCCGTGCGCAGCTCGCCGCGGAATATGCCAGCCTGATGGTGAGGTTCGAGCCCGCTTATCCCGCCGCCGTCGCGGTCCGCGGGCAGATCGCGCAGCTGGACCAGTCGATCGCGCGCGAGGAGGCGCGGGTCCGCAATTCGCTGCGCGGAACCTACGACGCCACCGTCCAGCGCGAGGCGAGCCTCGCAGGCCGCGTCGGTCAGCTCAAGGGCGACCTTCTGGATCTGCGCCGGCGCAGCATCCAGTACAACATCTTCCAGCGCGACGTGGACACCAACCGCGAACTCTACAACGCTCTGCTGCAGCGTTACAAAGAGATTGGCGTGGCCGGCGGGATCGGCGTGACCAACGTTTCCGTCGTCGATCCGGCGCATCCGCCCGAGGTTCCGTCGAGCCCGCGGCTCGTGCTCAATCTGTTGATGTCGCTCTTTGCCGGCGCGGCGCTCGGCTTTGCACTGGCCTTCGTCCGTGAACAAATCGATGATGCGATCGCCGATCCGTCGGAGGTTGAGAACGCGCTCAACCTGCCGCTGCTTGGCGCTGTGCCCAAGTCGCAAGAGCTCGATCTGGTCGGCGTGCTGGGCGATCGCAAGTCGGACGTTTCGGAAGCCTATCTGGCCGTGCAGACGAACCTGTCCTTCTCGACGCCACACGGCGCGCCGCGGACGATGACCGTAACGAGCACGAGGCCCGGCGAAGGCAAATCGACGACCGCTTACGCGCTCGCCAGTTTTTTGGCCCGCAGCGGCGGCAAGGTATTGCTCGTCGATGGCGACATGCGATCGCCCTCGATCCACCACCAGCTTGACTTGCACAACGAACGCGGCCTCAGCAACTTCCTGGCCGGCGAGGACGATCTTTCTTCATTGCTGCAAGCGACGGAGGCGAAGGATCTCTGGGTGATGCCGGCCGGCCCGTCGCCGCCCAGCGCCGCCGAGCTGCTCTCCAGCGACCGTCTTGCTATGCTGTTGACTACGCTGAAGGAGCGCTTCGAATATGTGATCGTGGATGCGCCACCGGTCATGGGACTTGCCGATGCACCGCTGCTCAGCGCTCATGTCGAAGGGGTGGTTTTCGTGCTCGAATCCCATTCGACCAAGATCACACCGGCCCGGGTGGCAATCGGCCGCCTGCGCTCGGCGCACGCCAATCTGATCGGCGCCGTGCTGACGAAGTTCCAGTCCAAACGCGCCACCTATGGCTATGGCTACGGCTATGGATATGGGTATGGAGACAAGCATGGAGACGGCGCGCGCTGATTCCTACCTCCCGCTCGGGATCCGGATCCTGTTGCGCCTGCTGACCCTGGCGGCTGCTGGACTGGCGCTCTGGTTTGTCGTCGCGGTTACCACGGCGGGCGTGTTCCGCGAGCGCGCGCCCGCGTGGGCCCTGAGGTTCGTGCCGTTCGACGCCAGGGCGCAGGCCACGCTCGCCGAGCGGATGCTGGCGCCCGGCCGCAACCGTGCCGGACCCCGTCGCGTTCGCGCTTTGGCCGCCGCCGCCCTGCAACGCGATCCGACGGCCGTGGACGGCGCGACGGCGCTCGGTATCAGCTTCGCGCTGACTGGCGACGCCGTCCGTGCGGAACGCGCGTTCGCATATGCGAGCCGATTGTCGCGGCGCGACGTGCCGACCCAGCTCTGGCTCATCGAGCGCAGCGTCCAGCGCAACGACATAGCAGGCGCTCTGAGTCATTATGATCCGGTGCTGCGAACCTCGCCCGCAATGCATACGATACTCTTCCCGATCCTCACCAACGCCAGCGCCGAGCCGTTGGTCGCGAACGAACTCAACCGCATGCTGCGCGGCCGCCCCAACTGGCGCCCCGACTTCCTGTCCGCGCTGCTGACGGGCCAGTACGATCCGGCTGCGCTCTATACCGTGACACGAGGCCTGCTGACGCCAGCCGACACTCGAGAACGAGAGCAACTCGGTCTATTGTTCAAGCGACTGACCGAGCGCCAAGCGTTCGACCTCGCCTGGCGCGCCTATCTGGCGGCGATGCCGGAACGAAGAAGCGGGGGCCCCGGCCTTTGGAACGGCGATTTCGCACAGGAGCCCGCCATCGGCCCGTTCGACTGGAGCTTTCCCGAAGATCCGGCTCTTGCCCCCGAGAGACGTCCGCTCGGCCCCGCCGGCGGTTTTGCCCTCTATCTGCCTGCTGGCGTAACCAGCGACGTCGAAGTGGCGCGGCAGCTGGTGCGGCTTGAGCCGGGCCGCTACGCCGTCAGCGCCCGCGTGGGAAACGTTTCCGGCGACGAAGCCGTCCGGCCGAGGCTAGTCGTCCGCTGCGCACAGGAGCCGCAGCCGGAGCTGACGAGAGCGGACTTCCCGACCGCGACGGAGGGAGGCAGAAGTTTCACGGCAACCGTCGAGATTCCGGCATCATGCCGCTATCAGTGGATTTCCGTGTGGGTGCGCGGCAGCTTCGACCAGCAGCTCTCGGAGACTCCCTGGATAAGCTCGATCCGAATCAGGGAACTCTGACCGGCTGACGGGGTTCGCCTCTCGGCAGGAGCGACAATAGGTTCAGCTTCGAGATTCTTAACGCATTATAGAAGGCGGCGCATGGCCAGGACCCTATCCCGTCGAACCGTGCTTGCCGGAACGGCCGCGATCCCCCTGACCGGCTTCGGCTCGTGGTTCGGAGTGCCGAGCGGCTCTGCCACCTATGCCCAGACTTCCCAGCTCGATCGCATCAACGAGCTGGCGGCTGGCGGTGAGGTTCGTCTGCCGCGCGGCCAGATAATGCTCCTGAACCCGGTCCGCTTCGGCGGACAGCGCCTCAATCTGCGCGGGGAAGGGCCGCATGCGTCCAGCATCCGCTTCGACCCCGCGGCGCCGGCCGCCGCGATCGAACTCAACACCCCCGGCGTGGGGGGACAATATCAGTCGAGCGTCGTCGGGCTGGGATTCACCTCGAGCAACCGCGTCGACAAGACCGCTGTCCGGCTCGTCAATGTGGGCAACGTCAACATCGAGCGGCTCGGGATTGCCGGCGGGGGTTGGCTTGGCGAAGGGTCAATTGGAATCCACACTGCGGGCCGTCAGTTCGTTCGCATCCGCGATTGCGACATTAGCTGCGCGCGTCCGATCGTGCTCTCGCCCAATCCGGTCCATCCGACGCTCGCAGCGGACTTTTTCGAAATCAACTCGTGCGAATTGTCCAGCACGCTGAACGAGGGATGCTGCATCGAGGTCGAGGACGGAGTTGTGTTCAGCAACTTCGCGATTCGCAATACCGCGATGGTGGGAGGCACCGACGGCTTCCGCTTCATTGACCGCTCAAGCAGAGGTGCCAGCACCAACCTTGAATTCCAGAATTGCCGGACCGAGCAAGGCAAGAGCCGCAACGGCTGGAGCTTCGACATTCGCAGCGCGAACCAATCCGTCCAGAGCATCCTGCTGCAAAACGTGCGTTGCGACATCCGGCGCAACGGCATACGCATCAGGGATGCGCACAGGATCACGCTGATCAATGTCGACATCGACCAGGCCGGGGGGCGGACCGCGCTGGACATCGAATTCAACCCGGCAACCGTCCTGACAATCCTCGGCGGCTTCAACCAGGTGGGCGGGAACGCCCGGCTCACAAACGCGCGCAAGACGATCGGGGTCGAAAGCAATATTGGCGGCGCCTTCGGCCCGGTGGAGGTCTGGGTTTATGATCCAGATGCCCGATCGCAGGCTTCCGCTTGATCAGCGCAAGCTCGGCGAGGGGCAAGGATGCCCCTGTAGAGTTTCGCGAGCTGATCCGCGGAGCGATCGATCGACAGCATCTCCACCTCCTTTCTGGCAGCCGCCGCAATCCGTCGGGCGGCAGCCGGGTCCTTCAAATGAGACAGGATGGCGATTGCCAGTTGCTCCTCGTCATCTGGCGAAACGAACAGCGCGCCTTCGTTTCCAACCGCGTGCCGATGCATCGGAATAGCCGAGAGAACCTGCGGAATCCCCGCCGCAGCCGCTTCCAGTACCGCGTTCGGCTGCCCCTCGAACAGGCTCGGCGAGACGAACACCGAGGCATGCTTGAGCCAAGACCATACGTCGGAGCGGAAGCCGGCGAACAGGACATGGTCCTGGACCCCGAGCGCGGCCGCATGGGCTCTAAGCGATTCCTCTTCGGGCCCGCTCCCGGCCAGGACCAGAAGCAGGTCTGGAATCGCCCGCTTCACGCGCTGAACGGCTCCGATCAGCCGCTCCAGACGCTTTTCCGCCGAGAGACGGGCGACCGAGACGATCACGGTCCGGCCGCGAAGCGCCTCCCGGCCCGCCAAGAAGTCGATCGGCGCCCGCTCGATGGCGGCCAGATCGATTCCGTTCGCGATGACGTGGTGTGTGGGATGGTTCGGCCAGACCTCCAGCCCGTATGCGCTGTTGGCGACGACGGCGTCGGCGCGGCGGCCGAGCCAGGCTCTGAGCCTGGACTTGCCGCTCCGCGGGTAGGCGAGCGGTGACGACCGCTCGGACAGCAGCCACGGCTTGCGCAGCGTCAGTGCGGCGATCCCGCCAAGGATGTCCATCTGCGAAAGGAAGGTGTGGACGAGGTCGGCATCGGTCAGCCTGACCGCCCGGAACAGCTCCAGGAGCAGCCGCGGATTGTGATTGCCGCGCGCTTCAAGCGAAAAGCACCTTATCCCGGCCTCGGTCATGCTTGCGGCGTCGGCATCGGTGAGGCGGCTGAACAGCGAGAGATGGATCCCGCGCTCGACGAGCGGACGGGCCAGCAGCCGGATCTGCCGCTCCGCGCCTCCGCCTCCCAGTGTCGGGATGCAGATCAGCACGCGCGGCTGCACCAGTTCCGTCGGGCCAGCGCCCTGCGTGCCGCGGAAATCCGCCAATTGCATCCTCATCTGAACCTGATAAGAGCTGCAACGGCGCAGGCCAAGCCATTACTCTCGCGCTTGTTCTCCGCATTCGAGGGGGGTTTGTTCCGGGGCGAGGGCGGCTGAGCCTGCCCGCCGATCATAGGGCAAGAAACTCGAATGGCGACTTCGGTGACCGACGGCAGAGCGCATTCGACGCTGGGAAGGCCGGAGCGCGTCCTTCCCGCTTTGCTGTACGGCATCGGAGTCACGGCCGCTTCGTTCGCGGTCACCTCCTTCTCGGGACTGGTGCTCGCTTCGACGACCTTGATCTCGGCCGCGGTCTTTGTCGCGGTCTGGAGGCTGCAATATCAGGGACGGCTGAGCTACGCCGACCCCGGCATCTTCTTCATCTTCGTGATCTGTCTCTACACGGCGATCCCGCTTCTGGCGTTCGAATATTACGATTACAATCTCGGTGTCGAGGGGGACAATCGCCTCAACCACATCGTCCTCGATCAGGCGCTGATCTCCGACGTATGGCTGTGCGCCAACCTCGCGCTGGCGGGCTTCGGAGCCGCCTACCTTCTCCTTCGGCAGCCGCGCATGCCGCAGTTGCCGGCGCTCCGACAGGGTGTCCTGAGCGCGCTGTGGATTGGCCTCGCCTTGTCGGCCGGAGTCGCGATCCTGGTTTACCTCGGTCGCGGAGGGGGCGGGACATACTCCGACGAGTATCTGTTCGTCCTCGGCCTGCCGACCATTGGCATCCAGATTCTCAACATTCTGTCGATGACGTTCCACGTGTGCGCGTTCGGGCTTTTCGCTGTCTATCTGGCGCGCGGCCGAACGACGATTGCAACGGCATTGCTGGTGGTGTCGCTGCTTTTCTTTCTTTTTGTTTCTGAGGCTCGCGCCAATCTGGTTGTGCTGACCGGCGGCTTTCTTATTGCGCGAGATCATCTGGTGAAGCGATTCTCGCCGCCGGTGCTGGCGGCGGGAGCGGTGCTCGGGCTCGTGACTTTCCTTATGCTCGGCCTCATTCGCGAAGGCGATTTTGCGATCAGCGATGCGGCCGGCCGATCCGAGTTCATGGCTGTCTTTGTAACTGCCCTAGATATACAACAATTATACATCACCGGCTCGACTCTGGACATGAACGCCAATCTTCTGGTGAGCGACCTGTTCAGGCTCATTCCGCAACAATTCCTCGCATTCGAAAAGGTCGATCCGGCAACCTGGTACGTGTCCACTTTCTATGCCTCCTATGCTGAACAGGGAGGCGGCCTGGCCTTTGGGATGCTTTCGGAATCGGTACTGGGCGGCGGTGGTTTCGCGGCGCTCCTGAGAGGACTGACGCTGGGTGCCGTCGTCGCGTTGGCGTTCAACGTCTTGACCCGCACCGCATCGCTGTGGCGGATGATCATCTACATCTGGCTGTTCATAGCCCTCTATCAGTGCTTCAGGGACACGACCTTCACCGTCATCGGCCGTTTCCCATTCCAGGTCGCGCCGGCCGTGCTGATCGCGTTCGCCCTGTCCCACCTTCTGTCAATCCGAGCCTCCGCCGTCGCGCCGGCACGTGCGAAGCTGCCTGGCACCGGCGGCGGCGCTGCTGAGACGTTCTGAAAGTACAATGCGCAGGTCATTGGCAGAAATCCTTCGTTGCCCCGGCTGCTGCTCGACGCTCGCGCTGGAGACGAATGCGAGCGGCGATGAGATCGAGTCCGGCGCCCTGATCTGCAAGGGCTGCGCCGCGACTTATCCGATCGAGCGCGGCATTCCCCGCTTCGTTCCGGCACAGAATTACGCCCACAGTTTCGGCGTCCAGTGGAACCGGTTCAGGCGGACTCTGCTCGACAGTCATTCCGGGCAGCCCATTTCCCGCGACCGCTTCGCGCGCTATACAGGCTGGAGCGCCGAGCAACTCAGTGGCGCTCTGGCGCTGGACGCCGGCTGCGGCGCCGGGCGCTTCGCCGAAGTGGCGCTTTCGTTCGGCGCCCGGGTCATCGCGATCGACCTTTCCACCGCCATTGATGCTGCGCGCGAGAACCTGGAGAACAAAGGCGAGATCGACTTCGTTCAGGCGGACATCAATGCGATTCCGTTCGCCCCGGGCAGCTTTCCGCTCGTCTATTGTCTTGGCGTGATCCAGCATACCCCCGATCCGGCCAAGAGTTTCAGGGCGCTCGCGCGCGTGACCGCCCCGGGCGGCCGCCTCGCCGTCGATGTCTATCCCGCCGGCTGGAAAAACCTGTTCTTCGCCAAATACTGGATACGACCGCTTACCACCCGGATCAGCGCGGAGACGTCGCTCAGGATCGTGAACCGTCTCTTCGCCCCGCTTTACAGGCTCAGCCGCCTCGTCGGCCGCCTTCCCTTTGCGGGACACTATCTGCGCTATCTTATTCCGGTGGCCAACTATACCCGCGTTTACCCGCTTGACGAGGGCCAACTGCCCGAATGGGCGCTGCTCGACACGTACGACATGTGGGCGTCCGCCTATGACCAGCCCCAGACGCTGGAGACGGTCCGCGCGTGGTTTCGGGATGCAGGCTTCACCGACATCGAGGCGTTTCACGCCGGCCTCTTCGTCGGACGCAGCGTCAAATCCGGTGAGACGGGCTGATGTGCGGGATCGTAGGATATTTGTCCGCCAACTCGCCGATCGAGGCTGAGCTGCTCGCCCGGATGCGAGACAGCATGACGCATCGCGGACCGGACGGAGAGGGCATTTGGCTTTCGCAGGATGGGCGGGTCGGGCTCGGTCACCGACGGCTCGCCATCGTCGACCTCAGCGAGAGAGGCCACCAGCCGATGGCGTCGCAGGACGGCCGCCAGGTGATCATCTTCAACGGCGAGATCTACAATCACCATGAGCTTCGCGAGGAGCTGCGCGGGCTCGGCTGGACCTTCCAGAGCGCCAGCGACACCGAGGTGCTGCTCTGCGCCTACCAGCAATGGGGCGAGGATTCGCTGACCCGGCTGGCGGGGCAGTTCGCCTTCACGATCTACAACCGCGAGGCTCGGACCTTGTTCGCGGCGCGCGACAGGGCGGGCGAAAAGCCGTTTTTCTATCGCCATGCCGATCGCGGCTTTGCTTTCGCCTCGGAGCTGAAGGCGCTGCTCGCCCATCCGGACATGCCGCGCGAGGCCGACCCTGTCGCGCTCGACCACTATCTTGCCTACGGCTACGTTCCGCGCGAGCTGTGCCTGCTCGCCGGCTATGCCAAGCTCCCGGCCGGCCACAAGCTTCGCTACCATCTCGACAGCGACCGGCTCGAGGTCGAGCCCTATTGGACGCTGCCGCAGTGGCAGGGGGGACCGAAGCGCTCGTTCGACGAGCTTGTCGAAGAGTTCGAGCCGCTGCTCGAGACCGCGGTCCGCCGTCAGCTGCTCGCCGACGTGCCGGTCGGGATACTGCTGAGCGGCGGCCTTGACAGCAGCCTGGTCGCGGCCACCGCCGCCCGCGTGTCTGGAAGGGTGACCACCTTCACGATCGGCTTTCCCGGCCATGCCGCCTATGACGAGAGCCCGATCGCGAAGCGGCTGGCTGCGGAGCTCGGCACCGATCATGTTGAGCTGATGGCGGAACCGGACACGGTCGATCTGCTGCCGAAGCTCGCGGCCCAGTTCGACGAGCCGATCGCCGACAGCTCGATGATCCCGACGCACCTGGTCAGCCGCCTGGTCCGCACCCGGGCGACCGTTGCACTTGGGGGGGACGGCGGCGACGAGCTGTTCGGGGGCTATTTCCAGCATGGCTGGGTCCGGCACATCGCAAGGGGTCGCTGCTTCGGGCTGCACCATCTCCCGCTTGCCGGAATGGCGGCGCGGCTTTTGCCCTATCGGATGCCGGCGCGCAAAATGGCGCTGCGGCTGCTGGACGAGGCCGACGCGGCAGTGACGGTGGCGCGCGTGGCCGAGCCGCGGCAGCGCGAAGCGCTCACCGGCCGGCGCATCGCAGGCCCCTTTGCCGCGGAGCGGTTCAGGACCGGCCTCATCAGCCGCTGGCGGGAGCCCCGTGAACGAGCTATGGCATTGGATTTCTTGACTTACATGTGCGACGACATTTTGGTGAAGGTCGATCGATCAAGCATGTTGACCTCGCTCGAGGTGCGCGCCCCACTCCTGGACCCCGCCATCATCGAATTCGCCTACGGCAAGCTGGCGCCGGATCAGAAGGTCGCCGGGGGCGGCCGCAAGCTGCTCCTCCGCCATCTGGCGAAGAAGAGGCTGCCGTCGTGGTTCGATTCCCACCGCAAACAGGGCTTCTCGATTCCCCTCGGCGCGTGGCTGCGCGGCCCTTGGGCATCCATGCTGCAGGATATCGCGGAGAATGCCGACAGCGGCCTGCTCAATCCCAAGGCTGTGCGCTCGTTCATTGCAGGCGGCGCCTCGTCGGATCGGCTCGCCCATCAGATGTACCAGATCGCCATGCTGGAGATGTGGCGGCGCGAATATCGCGTGACGATGGGCTGACGGCGTTGGCGCGGCTTCTGTTCAGTGCACTATCTGCGCGCCGCGGCGGCGGCCTCACCTATATTCGCAACATCGTCCGCGCCTTTCCGAGCAACACGGGCGACTGGCTTTCGATCCTCTCGCCCCAGCCGATCGAGGGCCTGCCGGAACGCGATGACGTCGAATGGATCCGGGCGCCCGGCTGGACCACGCGGCCGATCCCCCGGTTCCTCCTCGGAGCGATCTATTTCCGCTTCTTCTGGCCGCGCCGGAACGATTTCGATGTGGTCTATTATCCCAGTGGCAGCTTCGACATCATGCTCCCGCCCCGCGTGCGAAGGATTGTGGCCTTTCGCAATATGGTCCCATTCGACCAGGAGTCGCGTCTCCGCTATGACCTCGGCTGGACAAGGTTCCGCACATGGGTGCTTCGCTATGTGCAGGCATGGGCATTTCGCCGGGCCGATCTCGTCATTTTCATCTCGAACTATGCGCGCCGCGTCATCGACGCGGCGGTGCCGAGCCGGCGAGGCGATTCCGTAGTCATCCCTCATGGGAGCACGCCGACTGCGGCACCGCTCGATTCACTGATCGCCGGACGTCTGCCCGAGCGGTTCGTTCTCTATCTCTCCATCCTCGACGTTTACAAAGCCCACGTCGAACTGGTGGAAGCGTGGGGCCGTCTTTGGAAGCAGGGCGCACCGCCGGAAAAGCTGGTCCTCGCCGGTCCTGAAAATCCCCGCTACGGCGCAAGGGTGCGGGCGACGATCGCGCGGCTGGGCTTGGAAAAGGAGGTGATACTCCTTGGGGCCATTCCACACGACCAAGTGTCCGATCTCGCCAGGCGGGCGGTTTTCAACGTGTTCCTTTCGTCCTGCGAGAATTGCCCCAACATCCTCCTCGAACTGATGTCGATCGGAGCACCGCTTCTGGTTTCCAGCCGGGAGCCGATGCCGGAACTTGGCGGACCCGGCCTCGACTATGTGGAGCCGTATGACATAAAGGCCGTTACCGCAGGCTTGGCGCGGCTGTTGGACGATGCCGAGCGCAGAAGCCGGATCGCGGCGGCGGCGCTCGACCGGGCGCAGCGTTATTCTTGGGAGCGCACAGGCGAGAAGACATGGCAGGCGATATTGCGCTACGCGGCGCACGCCCCGCAATCTGCAAATTCGCTTCAGGCTGTCGACCCGATAGGCCGCCAGTAATTCGCCCAGCGGCTTCGTGGGATCGGCCGGTTGAGGGCATCCCAAACCTAATCCGACCGGCGGGCGCTTATGGGCCGACGTGTTTTTCGATCTTCAACCCCAAATAGGGGTTGGAAAGCTTGGTTCGCGCGCGGGCTGCATGATAGTCACGCGTAAAGTAGCGATGCCGAAAATCGACGTACCAGTAGAGCTGATCGAGCCACAGCGCACCCTTAAATATGCGCCAGTTGCGGATCTGATTCATCTTGGCAAGCTTGACCTCAGCGTGACCCTGGTTGAAGTCGTTAATCGCCAAGAGCTCTCCCGCATAAGGATGATGATCAATGTTGTTAACGTCGTCGAAGTAAACCGGTGTTCTCGGCAAGAATGGAAAGGCCCCCTTCTCGAAAAGCTTCATGCAATCTATCGAGCTCGACCAATAGTCGACGTCGATTGATACGAACCCAATCACCTCGCCCGGCTGCAGATGCTCGTCCAGGCCGCCGACCGTTTCTGCGATAGGACCATAAATAATTCGCGCGTTTTCCGGTAGCGAGCGCTGAAGCGCCTTATTGTCGTGCGGTACGAAGTCGCCGTCGAGATACTTTTCTGGGTGATCGCGATAGTCAACCGGGGCGGGCATCCCCTCGCCGGTGTCGAAGCCTATGACGCGACATTCCATGCCATAATGCTTCGACAGGGCCTTGCTGATCCGGCACATGTTGAGCAGGCCGGCCCCGGAGGCCACCCCGAATTCGATGAACACGAGCTTTTCGATCCCGAGGCGCGCGCGCTCTGCCGCGGCGAATTCAAAGGCCTTTTGAAGGGCGAACGCGTAGGGCTGACGCGGAACCATATCATATTCAATCTTTTTGACGATGCTGCCGAACAACCCCACGAAAAGGGAGACGAGGTTGTAAAGGAGCGGCTCGCCCATCCGCTCGATATAGATACGCCGCCAGATTCGCGGCTCGAGCAATTTCCTAAGCATATGGGGTTCCCCGCACTGGTCCTTTGAGGCTTCCGCTTATCAGAAAAAGGCAATATGGCCAGCCACCCGGACGGCGCGGAGGCTTTCAATGAATCGTTCTGCAATGATTGAACATATTGTGCTGCGGCTCGACGCCGGCGCAGATCAGATCAGGGCCGAATGGAACGCGTCGAATCGGAGGACGCCAACTCGCCATTGCGCGATCGACGGGCTCCTGCCCGAGGATGTGGCGATGGCAATCTATCGCGCGTTCCCCCGCGACGGCGCGGGCTTTCTCGTACGCAATTCGTTCCGAGAGCGTAAGCGAACCTCAGCGAACCTGGACCGATATCCCTTGATTCTGGCGGACATAACCTATGCCCTCCAAAGTCCGCGCGTGACGGACAAGATCTCCGACCTTACCGGGATGCCAAGCCTGGAGCCGGATCCGCATCTTTACGCGGGCGGGCTTTCGATGATGTTCGAAGGCGACTTCTTAAACCCCCACATCGACAACAGCCACGAAGCGACGCGCTCCAAATATCGCAGGATCAATCTGTTGTATTATGTCACACCCGCCTGGGAACTCGACAACGGCGGCAATCTCGAGCTTTGGGACGAGGGTGTCACCTCACCCGTCACCATTCTTTCTGTCTTCAATAGACTTGTTTTGATGGAAACCAGTAAAGGATCGTGGCATTCGGTTAGTCCGGTATCCGATAAAACGGCGCCAAGATGCTGTGTATCGAATTATTATTTTTCGGAAAAGTCCCCGACGGGCGAAGAATATTATCACGTAACGTCCTTTACCGGTCGCCCGGATCAAAAATTGCGTCGTGCGTTGGGTGTCATAGATAATGCAGCGAGAAAGTATGCTCGCGAGCATCTCGGCATGACTCGTGCGACCGACAAAGGTTATTCAGGAGCATTGGCTGGGGAGGACTAGATGAGTCAACCGCGCAAGCAATTGCCCGGCCTAGAACGAGCCACAAGTCGGTCCCAGGCGCCCGCATCGCCCGCCATTCTGCTGGTTGCTGACCGTCGGCCCAATTTGGTTGGCGTTCCAAAGGGCGCGCGGTAAGCTCATTTGGAAGGTCGGCCAACAAGGCCTGTCAGACATTCTTCCCACTCTGGCAGCTGCATGCATCAACCTTGAATTGTGACGAGCAAGTATCTTTCTAATCGGCAGGAAAATCACATGTTCAAAAATGAGACTCTGCTCGTTTCGGGCGGCACCGGCTCGTTCGGCACCGCCGTGCTGAACCGGTTCCTCGAAACCGATATTGGCGAAATTCGCGTCTTCAGCCGCGACGAGAAGAAGCAGGAGGACATGCGCTCCCGCTATCGGAGCGACAAGCTGCGCTTCATCATTGGCGACGTCCGCGATCCGATCAGCATCTCCAACGCGACCCGCGGCGTCGATTACGTCTTCCACGCCGCTGCTCTGAAGCAGGTGCCGTCCTGCGAGTTCCACCCGATGCAGGCGGTCCAGACCAACGTGCTCGGAACCGCCAATCTGCTCGAGGCGGCGGTCCACAACGCGGTTCGGCGCGTGATCTGCCTCAGCACCGACAAGGCCGTCTATCCGATCAACGCCATGGGCATGTCGAAGGCGCTGATGGAAAAGGTGATGGTAGCCAAGTCCCGATTGCTCGGAGACGCCGAGAGCGTCATCTGCGGGACCCGCTACGGCAACGTCATGGCCTCGCGGGGATCGGTCATCCCGCTGTTCGTCAGCCAGGTGTGCCAGGGGCTTCCGATCACCGTCACCGATCCGAACATGACCCGGTTCATGATGTCGCTCGACAATGCGGTCGAACTGGTCCTCTATGCCTTCGCCAACGGCGCGAACGGCGACATCTTCGTTCAGAAGGCGCCCGCCTCGACCGTGGGGGACGTCGCCGAGGCCGTCCGCCAGCTGCTCGGCAAGCCCGATCATCCGATCAAGGTGATCGGCACGCGGCACGGCGAGAAGCTCTACGAGGCGCTGCTGACCCGCGAGGAGATGAGCTCCGCGATCGACCTCGAAGGCTATTACCGGATCCCGCCCGACAATCGTGACCTCAACTACGCGAAATATTTCGTGGAAGGGGAGCAGAGCATCTCGGAAGCGATCGACTACACCTCGCACAACACCACCCGGCTCGATGTCGAGGCAACCAAGAAGCTGCTGATGACCCTCCCCTTCATGCAGGCCGCCGTCCGCGGCGAGCATGCGATCGCCGAAGGGTAGGGGGCGGCGGGGGCGGCGATGGG
>Ga0190265_10000831_pt1 | contig 20466 bp, 15 predicted proteins | sample Popmic124T_FD_133135 | JGI IMG/M metagenome (GOLD analysis project Ga0190265, IMG submission 133135) | Populus adjacent soil microbial communities from riparian zone of Indian Creek, Utah, USA - 124 T | ecosystem: Environmental > Terrestrial > Soil > Riparian zone | place: USA: Utah | collected...
ATCCGCCTCGGCCAGTGGATGGACTGGGGCAAGGACTACTTCACGTTCTCCGACACGAACATCGAGTACATCTGGCGGTTCCTGCGGATCGTCCACGACCGGGGCTGGCTCTACCGGGGCCACCGGGCCACCGAGTGGTGCCCCAGGTGCGGGACGTCGATCTCGGCCCACGAGCTGGCCGGCAGCTACATCGACCGGGAGGACCCGTCGCTGTCGGTCCGCTTCCCCTTGCTCGAGCGGCCGGGTGAGGCCATCGTCATCTGGACGACCACGCCGTGGACGCTGCCGGCCAACGTCGCCGCCGCGGTGCAGCCCGACGCCGACTACGGCCGGCTGCCGAACGGCGACTGGATGGCCGTCGCGCGCGCCGGTGAGGGCGTCGACGTCGCGGAGGTCAAGAAGGGCAGCGAGCTGGTCGGTTGGCGCTACCGCGGCCCCTTCGACGCCGTCGGCCCCGGCGGCGAGGTCGACCACCGGGTGATCGCGTGGGACGAGGTGTCGCTCGAGGAGGGCACCGGCGTCGTCCACATCGCGCCGGGCTGCGGCACCGAGGACTTCGAGCTCAGCAAGGTCGAGGACCTGCCGGTGCTCATGCCCGTCGACGAGTCGGGCCGGTTCTTCGAGACGTTCGGGTGGCTCAGCGGGCGCCAGGCCCACGACGCGGCGGACGACATCATCGACGACCTCCGGAAGCGGGAGCTCCTCGTCGCCGCCGGCACGATCACCCACCGCTACCCCGAGTGCTGGCGGTGCCACACGCCGCTGATCTTCCGCATCAGCGACGACTGGTTCATCAGCGTCAGCGACATCCGCCAGCCCATGCGCGACGCGAACGGCACCGTCGAGTGGACGCCCGAGTACATGGGCAAGCGCATGGACGACTGGCTCGTGAACATGGGCGACTGGAACATCAGCCGGCGCCGCTACTACGGGCTTCCGCTGCCCTTCTATCCGTGCTCGTGCGGGCACCTGACCGTCGTCGGCTCGCGTGAGGAGCTGGCCGAGCTCGCCACGGACACCCTCGACGACCTCGAGGAGCTGCGCCGGCCGTGGATCGACCGCGTCGACATCCGCTGCCCGCAGTGCGGTGAGGTCGTGCGTCGCATCACCGAGGTCGGCGACGTGTGGCTCGACGCCGGCATCGTGCCGTTCTCCACCCTCGGGTGGGAGAGCCCCGAGTACGTGCCCGAGGGCTACGGCACCGGCGCCGCCAAGGGCCTGACCACGGCCGACCTCCCCGACAACGCGTACTGGGAGCAGTGGTTCCCGGCCGACTGGGTCTCGGAGATGCGGGAGCAGATCCGGTTGTGGTTCTACTCGCAGCTGTTCATGTCGGTCGCGCTGACCGGCCGGGCCCCGTACCAGAAGGTCCTCGGCTACGAGAAGATGCTCGACGAGGCGGGCCGGGAGATGCACGGCTCGTGGGGCAACATGATCGACGCCGAGGAGGCGTTCGCGCGCATGGGCGCCGACGTCATGCGCTGGCAGTACTGCGCGCAGCCTCCGAGCCAGAACCTGCTCTTCGGCTTCGGGCCCGGCCTCGAGATCCAGCGCAAGCTGCTGACGTTGTGGAACACGACGTCGTTCCTGGTGCAGTACGCCAACATCGCCGGCTTCACGCCGACCTACGCGGCGCTCGCCGACGGTCCTGGCGCCACCGATGTGGAGATGGACCGCTGGCTCGTCGCCCGCACCCGGCAGCTCGTCGCCGAGGTGACGGACGGCTACGAGCAGTACATGACCGTCCAGGCCCTCCGGGCCTTCGATGCGTTCGTCAACGACCTCTCCAACTGGTACGTCCGTCGTTCGCGGCGACGGTTCTGGGACGCGGACGACGCCGCGCTGCGCACCTTGTGGTGGAGCCTGGTCACGAGCGTGCGCACGGTCGCGCCGATCATGCCGTTCCTGGCCGAGCACCTCTGGGAGCGGCTCGTGGCCGACGTCTGTCCCGACGCCCCGCGCTCGGTGTTCCTGGCGGGATGGCCCGAGGTCGGGTCCGCCGACCAGGCGCAGCTCGACGAGATGAGCGCCGTCCGTCAGGTGGTCGAGCTCGGCCGCCAGGCCCGCGCCGCGTCGAAGCTCCGCACCCGCCAGCCGCTCCGCAAGCTCGTCGTCGAGGGAGCCGACGCGGCAGCGGCCCACGTCGACCTCGTGGCCGACGAGCTGCGGGTGAAGGAGGTGGAGTTCGCGCCGATCCAGGCCACCGAGCTCCGGGTCCGTCCCAACCTCAAGGTGCTCGGGCCGCGCCTCGGCCCCGCCGTCGCCGACCTGCGCAAGGTGCTCGAGGCGGGCGACTTCGAGCCGTTGCCCGATGGTGGCTACCGCGCCGGAGGTCACGACCTCACCGCGGACGAGGTCCTCGTCGAGCGGACCCAGAAGGAGGGCTGGGCGGTCGCCAGCACCGACGGCGTGTCGATCGCCCTCGACACGACCCTCGACGACGAGCTCCTGCTCGAGGGCCGCGTGAACGACGCCATCCACGCGATCAACGGTCAGCGCAAGGAGATGGGGCTGGCCCTGACCGATCGGATCCGGTTGATCCTGCCGGAAGGCGGCGCCGACCTGATGAGCGCGGAGGACTGGATCGCCGCGGAGACCCTCGCGGACCGGATCGAGGTCGGCTCGGGTTCGACGATCGTGATCGAGCGCGTCTGACGGAGGTTGTTGTCGGGGTGGCGCGTGGATAACATGCGCCACCCTTCAAGGGGATCTGGCCCCGCGACAAGGACGGCACCACACATGGCACCCACGACCAAGGCGGCCTCGAAGGCCGCCAAGGCCCCGGCCAAGACCACCGCGAAGCGGACCACCATCACGAAGGCGCCGGCCAAGAAGGCTCCGGCGAAGGCCGCGTCGAAGGCGGCTCCGGCCAAGAAGGCGCCGGCCAAGAAGACGGCTGCGAAGAAGGCGACCCCCGTGAAGAAGGCTCCCGCGGTCAAGGCCGCGAAGCCCGCAAAGGCCGCGCCGCCCCGCGTCATCGCCTCCCCGGCGCTGTCCCGGAAGGCCACGATCAAGAAGATGCCGCCGCGCCGCACCGGACCGCTCGACAAGTTCCTGCTGGGCCAGCTCGAGGCCCTCGAGGAGGAGCGCGTGACCTACCTGCGCCAGGCTGCATCCCTCAAGGCGGAGGCCGACCTGCTGGCGGCCGAGCGCGAGCCCGGCGACGTGCAGTTCGACGAGGAGTCGGGCGAGGGCGACACGCTCGCCGTGGAGCGCGAGCGGGATCTCACCCTCAGCGCCCAGGCCAGCGCCGCCGTCGAGGAGATCGACCTCGCGGTGGCTCGTCTGCGCGACGGCGTCTACGGCGTCTGCGAGCAGTGCAACGGCATCATCCCGAAGGAGCGCCTCCGGGCCCTTCCGCACGCCGCGCTGTGCGTGCAGTGCAAGAGCGCGGGCTTCTCCCGTCGCTGAGCAGGTCGTGCACGAGGCGCCCTCCACCCGGACGGCGCGCCGGCTCGCCTTCCTCGCCACTGCGATCCTGGTGGTGGCGTTCGACCAGCTGACCAAGCAGCTCGCGCTCAGCGAGCTGGCGGACGGGAACATCGACCTCGTCGGATCCCTCCGCCTCAACCTGACGTTCAACGACGGCGCCGCCTTCAGCGTGGGGTCCGGGAAGACCACCGGCATCGCCCTCGTCGCCGCGGCCGTGTCCGTCCTCGTGGCATGGCTCGGCCTCCGGGCCAACCGCACCATGACCGCCGTCGGCTACGGCTTCGTGTTCGGAGGGGCGGCCGGCAACCTCGTCGACCGCGCACTGCGAGCCGGCGACGGGTTCCTCGGCGGCCGGGTGGTCGACTTCGTCGACCTGCAGTGGTGGGCCGTCTTCAACCTCGCCGACGCGGCGCTCTGGGTCGGGATCGGGCTGCTCGTCCTCGACTCGTGGCGCGAGCGCGCTCCCGACGGAGCTCCGGAGGAACGGGAGCAACCGGCGTGAGGATCGAGGAGGTCGTCCCGGATGCGCTGGCGGGGGAGCGGGTCGATCGGATCGTCGCCATGCTGAGCGGCCTGAGCCGATCCGACGTCGCCGAGCTCATCGACGCGGGCGGCGTGCGCGTCGGCGGCGAGCCGGTGGTCGCCCGCTCGGGCCGCCTGGCCGCCGGCGACGTCCTCGAGATCGAGCTGCCCGACCCCGACGAGGCGGCTCGCCTCGTGCCCGAGCCCGGCGTGGTGCTCCCGATCGTGCACATCGACGACCACCTGATGGTGATCGACAAGCCGGCCGGCCTCGTGGTGCACCCGGGAGCCGGTCAGCGGACGGGCACGCTCGTCCACGGCCTGCTGGCCCACCACCCCGAGGTGCTCGGGATCGGTGACGACCCCGCCCGACCCGGGATCGTGCACCGGCTCGACAAGGGCACATCGGGCCTCCTGCTCGTCGCCCGCACCCAGGACGCCTACACGGCCCTCGTGGCCGCTCTGGCGGCCCGTGAGGTCCACCGGCAGTACCGCGCCCTGGTGTGGGCGCACGTCGACGCGCCCCGCGGCCTCATCGACGCCCCCATCGGGCGCTCCACCCGTGAGCCGACGCGGATGGCCGTCGCCGAGCGGGGCAAGGCGGCGCGCACCCGCTACGAGGTGCTGCGCCGGTTCGACGAGCCCGTCGCGGTCACCGAGCTGGTGTGCACGCTCGAGACAGGTCGCACCCACCAGATCCGCGTCCACCTCAGCACGATCGGCCACCCCGTCGTGGGCGACGTGCGCTACGACGGCGCCCGCCAGTCGCTCCCGATGGAGCGGCCGTTCCTGCACGCCGAGCGGCTCGAGCTCGCCCACCCCGTCACCGGCGAGCGGATGGAGCTGGCGTCACCCCTGCCCGCGGACCTCGTCGAGGTGCTGTCCCGCCTTTCCTGACTCCCGGACTCGCCGGACAGCTCACTCCCAGGCGGCGATGGGGCGGCTTCGCCGACCCCGGAGGCGCACCTGCGGAGCAGGAGCGAAGCGACGCCCGGAGCGGGCTATGTGACAGGCCAGTCGAGCTGGCCGCGTGACATGGACGCGATGTCGGCGAGGGTGAAGCTGTCGAGCTGGTCGCGGATCTGACCGCTGATGCCCGCCCACACCGCCAGCAGGACGCACTGGCCCTCGTGGTCGCAGGCGCCGTTCTGGTGCGGCTCGCCGAAGTCGCCCAGGCTGATCGGACCGTCGACCGCGGAGACGATCTCGCCGAGCGTGATCTCCTTCGGGTCCCGGGCCAGCACGTAGCCGCCGCCGACGCCGCGCTTCGAGCGCACGATGCCGGCCCCCTTGAGGGCCAGGAGGATCTGCTCGAGGTACGGCTGGGGGAGCCCGGTGCGCTCCGCGATGTCGCGCACCGACGTCGGTCCTGCCTCGTCGCCCCGCAAGGCCAGCGAGAGCAGGGCACGGCTGGCGTAGTCGCCCCGGGTCGACACCTTCACCCGGGCAACTGTAGAGGGCTCGCCGTTCGGCGAGTCCTCCAGACGAAGCAGGGGCGTCTCTGAGCTCCGGGTCGAACGGCCAGAGGTCACACGAGACCTAGTCTCAGGAATAGGGTGGCAAGCCGCAGCCTCACCATGTCCCAGCCTCTGCTCCCCACCTACGACGGCGCGTGCATCACCAACGTGGTGCCGGCCCTCCTGCAGCCACCCACGGTCGCGCCGGCGTGGATGCCGGCCGTCGCGCTCGAGGCCGACCGCGTCGTGCTGCTCGTGATCGACGGCCTGGGCTGGACGCAGATGCTCGACCGGCGGGCGCTGACGCCCACCCTCACCTCGCTCGTCGGCGGCCCGATCACGACGGTCGCGCCGTCCACCACGGCCACCGCCCTCACGTCGATCACCACCGGGTTGCCCCCGGGCGAGCACGGCGTCGTCGGCTACCGCATGGCCGTCAACGGCGAGGTGCTCAACGTCCTGCGGTGGAGCACGGCGACAGGTGACGCCCGGCAGAGCATCCCGCCGACCAAGGTCCAGACCCGGCCGTGCTTCGGGAGCCAGCGCACGCCGGCCATCACCCGTGCCGAGTTCGAGACGTCGGGGTTCACCCTCGCCCACCTCGACCAGGTGCGCTTCACCGGCTACCGCACGCTCGGCACGTTCGTGTCGGAGATCGTGCGCCTGGCCGGCGCTGGTGAGCCCCTCGTGTACGCGTACTACGAGGGCCTCGACAAGGTGTCGCACGAGTACGGGCTCGGTGAGCAGTACGACGAGGAGCTCCGCTGGATCGACCACCTCGTGGCGAGGTTGCTCGAGGCGCTCCCGGCGGGCACGGTCCTGCTGATGACCGCCGACCACGGCCAGGTGGAGGTGGGGGACAACGTGCTCGACCTCCCGGCCGACGTGCTGTCCCACGTCGCGATGCAGTCGGGCGAGGGCCGCTTCCGCTGGCTGCACGCCCGCTCGGGTCGCAGCACCGCGCTGTACGAGGCGGCCACCGGCCTGCTGGGCGAGCACGCGTGGATCCGCACCCGGGCCGACGCCATCGCGGAGGGCTGGTACGGCCCCGTCGTCACCGATGCCGCCGCGGGTCGGCTGGGCGACGTGCTCCTCGCCGCCCGCACCGACGTCGCCTTCCACGACCCGAACGACACCGGCCCGTACCACCTCATCGGACGCCACGGATCGCTCACCGAGGCCGAGATGCTCGTTCCCCTCCTCGCCGGGGTCGCCGAGTAGCCCGTAGCGTGGCGGCATGTCCGAACCGTCCGAACCCTCCGAACCGCCCGCTGAGGAGTCCACCGACCCGCTCGTGCCCACGATCGTCCCTGCCCGGGACGACGAGCACATCGAGGCCGTGGAGTCACCGGGCAAGGTCATGCGGATCGGCTCGATGATCAAGCAGCTCCTCGACGAGGTGCGCCAGGCGGACCTCGACGAGGCCAGCCGGGAGCGGCTGGCGGAGATCTACGAGACGTCCCGCACGGAGCTGGCGTCGGCGCTCTCGCCGGACCTCCAAGAGGAGCTGAACCGCCTCGCCCACCCGTTCGACACGAACGGGGGGCCGCCCTCCGGGGCCGAGCTCCGGGTGGCCAAGGCGCAGCTCGTGGGGTGGCTGGAGGGGCTGTTCCACGGCATCCAGGCCACCCTGTTCGCCCAGCAGATGGCGGCCCGCCAGCAGCTGGAGCAGATGCAGGGCCAGCTGCCCCCGGGGGCGAGGCCGCCCGGTGCCGCCGGCGATGACCGGCCCGCCCCGGGCACCTACCTCTGACCCCTCCGTAGGAGGTACCGTCAGCGAACCACACTCGTGTGATTCGGAGACGCGACCGCCAGTGGCCGACAGCTTCACCCACCTCCACGTCCACACCGAGTACTCGATGCTCGACGGGGCGGCGCGCATCAAGGACGTGGTGGGCTCGGCGGTGGTCGACGGCCAGCCGGCGATCGGGATCACCGACCACGGCAACATGTACGGGATCCTCGACTTCTACAAGGAGTGCAAGGAGCAGGGCATCAAGCCCGTGCTGGGCTCGGAGCTCTACATGGCCCACGAGAGCCGCAGCGAACGGCCGTCGCGCCGTGGCCGCGTCGACGACGGCGGTGGCGACGCGGGGGGCGGCGCCAAGCTCTACTACCACCTGACCGCGCTGGCCGAGTCGGACACGGGCTACCGCAACCTCATCCAGCTCGCGAGCCGCGCCTTCCTCGAGGGCTACTACTACAAGCCCCGCGTCGACTGGGAGCTGCTGCAGGACCACAGCGAGGGGCTCATCGTCACCACGGGGTGCCTCGGTGGCCACGTCCTCCAGCACCTGCTCCGCGACGACTACGACGGCGCGGTCAAGGCGGCGAGCCGCCTCCAGGACATCTTCGGGCGAGACAACCTCTTCATCGAGCTCCAGGACCACATGCTCCCGGAGCAGCGCCGCACCAACCCGATGCTGCTCGACATCGCGAAGCACCTGCAGGCGCCGCTGCTCGCCACCAACGACAGCCACTACGTCCACCAGAGCGACGCGGTGGCCCACGATGCGCTGCTCTGCGTGCAGACCGGCTCGCAGATGAGCGACCCCGACCGCTTCAAGTTCCACGGCGACCAGCACTACCTGAAGCCGGCGCACGAGATGCGGTCCCTGTTCGACGAGCTCCCCGAGGCCTGTGACAACACGCTGTGGGTGGCGGAGCGAGCCGACGTCACCATCGAGTTCGGCAACCCGCAGCTCCCGACGTTCCCGGTGCCGGAGGGGTTCGGCGACGACGCGGAGTACCTCCGCCACCTCACCTTCACCGGAGCCAAGGAGCGCTGGGGCGACCCGTTGCCCGACCACATCGTGGAGCGCCTCGCGTTCGAGCTGCAGGTCATCGAGTCGATGGGGTTCTCGTCCTACTTCCTGATCGTGTGGGACCTGATCCGCCACGCCCGCACGTCCAACATCCGCGTCGGGCCGGGGCGGGGGAGCGCGGCGGGCTGCGCGGTCGCCTACTCCCTGCGGATCACCGACCTCGACCCGATCCGCTACGACCTCCTGTTCGAGCGCTTCCTCAACCCCAGCCGCATCTCGATGCCCGACATCGACATGGACTTCGACTCCCGCTACCGGGACGAGATGATCCGCTACGCGACCGAGCGCTACGGCCGCGACCACGTCGCCCAGATCGTCACCTTCTCCACGATCAAGGCCCGGGCGGCCGTGCGCGACGCGGCCCGCGTCCTCGGCTACCCGTACATCGTCGGTGACAAGGTGGCGAAGGCCATGCCGCCGCTCGTGATGGGGCGCGACACGCCGCTCTACGCCTGCCTGGAGCCGCACCCGAAGTTCGAGGACGGCTACAAGATGGCGGCCGACCTGCGGAAGATGCGCGACGAGGACCCTGACGCCGCGAAGGTGATCGAGGTCGCGAAGGGCCTGGAGGGCCTGCGCCGCCAGGACGGCATCCACGCCGCCGCGGTGGTGATCACGAAGGAGCCGCTCACCACCTACCTGCCGATCCAGCGCAAGCCGGAAGGGGGCAAGGACGCCGAGGACTCGCCGATCGTCACGCAGTACGAGATGCACGGCGTGGAGGAGCTCGGCCTCCTCAAGATGGACTTCCTCGGCCTGCGCAACCTCGACGTCATCTCCGACACGCTGGAGATCATCCAGGACCGCCGTGGCGTCGACCTCGACATCGACGCCATCGCGCTCGACGACGAGGAGACGTTGGCGCTGCTGTGCCGCGGCGACTCGATCGGCGTGTTCCAGCTCGAGGGCGGGCCGATGCGGGCCCTCATGCGATCCCTCGCACCGTCGAGCTTCGAGGACGTCGCCGCGCTGGTCGCCCTCTACCGGCCGGGCCCGATGGCCGCGAACATGCACAACGACTACGCCGACCGGAAGAACGGTCGCAAGCCCGTCGAGTACTTCCACCCCGACGCGGAGGCGCTGCTCGCCGACACCTACGGCCTGATGATCTACCAGGAGTCGGTGATGCGGGTCGCGCAGAAGTTCGCCGGCTACTCGCTCGCCGAGGCCGACAACCTGCGCAAGGCGTGCGGCAAGAAGATCCGCGAGCTCATGAAGAAGGAGCGGAAGGCGTTCGTCGACGGGGTGGAGCGCACGGGCTACGAGCGGCTGATGGGCACCTCGCTCTTCGACATCATCGAGCAGTTCGCCGACTACGCGTTCAACAAGTCGCACTCCTTCGGCTACGGCTTCATCGCCTACCAGACCGCCTACCTCAAGGCCCACTACCCGGCCGAGTACCTCTCCGCCCTCCTCACGAGCGTGAAGGCCAACCTCGACAAGGCCGCCATCTACCTCGCGGAGTGCCGCACGATGGGCATCGAGGTGCTCGTCCCGGACGTCAACCGATCGGTCTCCGACTTTACCCCCGTCATCGAGGCCGACGACGACGGCGGGGAGCGCAGGTCCATCGTCTTCGGCCTGGATGCCGTCCGGAACGTGGGCTCGGGCCTGGTGGGGCTCCTCGTGGCGGAGCGCGATGCGAACGGGCCGTTCACGGACTTCTACGACTTCTGCGAGCGGGTCGACTACCAGGTCCTCAACAAGAAGACGATCGAGTCGTTGATCAAGGCCGGCTCCTTCGACAGCCTGGGCCACTCCCGGATGGGCCTGATGGACCGCTTCGAGTCGATCATCGAGGCGACCGTCGCCCGGCGCCGGGAACGTGACGTCGGCGTCATGTCGCTCTGGGGCGACGAGGAGGGCACCGGGTCGGACTTCGACGAGCGCACGCCCATCAAGGCCGAGGAGTTCGACAAGCGCCTGCGCCTGTCGTTCGAGAAGGAGATGCTGGGCCTCTACGTCAGCGACCACCCGCTGATGGGGGCGGAGGCGTCGCTGCGCCGCAAGTGCGACGGCTCGCTGGCCGACATCCCCGAGCTCGACGACGGGGCCATGCGGACCTTCGGGGGCGTGGTGACGGGCCTCCAGCGGAAGTGGACGAAGAAGGGCGACCTCATGGCCGTCTTCACGCTGGAGGACCTCCAGAGCACCGTCGAGGTCATGGTGTTCCCCAAGACGATGACCGACCACGGCCACAAGCTGGCCGACGACGGCATCGTCGTGGTCCGGGCCCGGGTGGACGCCCGGGACGACCAGCCGAAGCTCATCGCGATGGACATCGAGCCGTTCGAGCCGATGTCGGGCGATGCCTTCCCGCTGCGGGTCAAGGTGGCGGCGTCACGGGTGTCGGAGGCCCTGATCGAGGACCTCAAGCAGGTCTTCAACGAGTACCAGGGTGACTCACCGGTGTTCCTCCACCTCGGAGAGCGGCAGGTCCTACGGCTCCCGGAGGCGTGGACGGTCAACGTCGGTCCGGCCCTCCTGGGTCGCCTCCGCGAGCTCCTCGGGCCCACCGCGATCCTGGCCTGAACTGCGCCTTGACCCGCGGGTCACGGAGCCTGAGCAGGCCGTTCGCGGCGGGTCCCAACCCCTCCCGAGTTGCGCAGAACCGCCGCGTCTACTGGACTGGTGCGGTCGCAACCACGAGTGATCCGGGGGCTGGCAAGCGAATGTCGATCCAGGTCGAGACCAAGGACTGCACCACGCTGGGCGACGCGGAGCTGGCCGAGCTGGCTGATCTCTGCGCCGAGGGCCCCCTGCCCTACGAGGTCGGACTGCTCTCCAAGCAGGCTGAGGCATGGGTGCTCACCACCCAGGCCCGGGACAACGGGAAGCTCAAGGGCTTCGCCTTCTCCACCCTCGAGCGCATCGGCGGCACGCCCAGCGTGCTCGTCGGACTCGCCTCCGTGAAGCGCTGCGCCAAGCGGGACACGGTCCTGCGGGCCATCGTCCACGACCAGCTGCGGCGGGCCGTGCTGGCCTTCCCGGACGAGGACGTCCTGTTCGGCACCCGCTTCACGACGCCTTCGGGCTTCGAGGTGTTCCGCACCCTCCACGACGTCGTCCCCCGCCCCGACCACCGCGCGAGCGGCGAGGAGCGGGCCTGGGGCCGGCGCCTGGCCAAGCGCTTCGGGGTCGAGGCCTCCGCCTACGACGACCGCACCTTCGTGGCCAAGGGCAGCGGATCGCACCCCGAGGTGTTCGACCACGACAGCCTGAAGCCCGACGCGATCGGCTCCGATGTCGCCGCCTTCTTCAAGGGCCTCGACGCCAAGCGGGGCGACTCGCTCGTCGCCTTCGGCTGGGCCATGGCCGAAGACCTCGCCAAGCTCGCGTAGCCAGCCGCATTGGAGCTGAGCGACGCCGTCCGCCGCCGGCGGATGGTGCGGGCGTTCACGCCTGACCCCCTGCCAGAGGGGACGATCGAGCACCTCGTGGACCTCGCTCGCCGCGCTCCGTCAGCGGGGAACACCCAGGGCTGGGCCTTCGTGGCCCTCGAGGGGGCCAACGAGACGGCGCGGTACTGGGATGCCGCCCTCCCCGAAGAGCGGCGGGCCGGGTTCCGCTGGCCCGGCCTGGTGGCCGCCCCTGCGCTGCTGGTGGTGCTCGTCCGTCCGGATGCGTGGGTGGAGCGCTACGCCGAGCCCGACAAGGCGGCTACCGGGCTAGGGGTGGGCGGCAGCGCCTGGCCGGTGCCGTTCTGGTGGGTGGACGGCGGGATGGCGATCGAGCACGTCCTGCTCGGCGCGGTCGCGCTCGACCTTGGCGCCTGCTTCTTCGGCGTGTTCGCCCACGAGGCGGCCGTCCTCGCCGCGCTGGGCGTCCCGGACGGCTGGCGGGCCGTCGGGACGGTGGCGCTCGGCCACCCCGCCCCCGACGACCCCGGCCGTTCCTCCGCCCGTCCGCGACACCAGCTCGACGCGGTGCTGCGCCGCGGCGGCTGGTGATGCGGCTCGAACCTCGGCGGGATCAGCCGATCAGGCCGGCCTGGCCCTGGCTCGGGAGGGCCCCGGCGTCACCCGCGAAGGTCGCGGTGACCCCGCCGGTGGTGGCCAGGAAGAGGAACTTGGCGAAGCCCGGGTTGCACGTCGCCCGCCCGTTGGCGCCCGTCACGGCCGAGCACATCGGCTGACCGCCCGCGGTGAACGACACCGTCTTGCCGGCCAGCGGCACCCCCGCGGTGGTGGTGAGCGTCGCCGCGAGGCCCCGAGACGGTGTGATCACCAGGCCCTGGACCTTGCCCAGCGCCGGCTCGACCGTCAGCTTCGTGGCGACCGGCGCCGGCAGCGCCAGGCCCGTCAGGAGCCGGGCGTTTGCGGGGGCGAGGCCCACCTCCGGGTCGACCTCGGTGTAGCCGAGCGCCGCGCACGTCGTCGGGCCGCAGCCCACCGACGACACGAGCCGGAGCTCCTCGATCACGGACGCCGGCTCGGGCACGCCGTCCTCGATCAGGGCGATCCGGGCGAACAAGTCGTCGCCGAACCCGACCGCGAGGCAGTCGGCGATCCCGGAGCCGCAGTCGAGATCCACTGCGACCAGGAACCCCGGCATCAGGGTCGGCGGCTGCAGGCCAGCCGCGTTGACGCGGCCGACGCCCACGCCCGCGCCCGCGACGCCTCCGTCCAGGTACAGGCACGAGGTCAGCGACTCGCACTCGACCTTCGTTGGGGAGACCGTGACGTTCGGACGGACGTCGACGAGGGTGTTGCCGGCCAACCGGGCCACGGAGCCCGTCGGCGTGAAGACGTTCGCCCCGAAGAAGCCGACGACGATGCAGGAGGCCGGCCCGAGGCAGTCGATGTCGGCGGCGACCGCGTGCGCCACCGTGGTGACCACGGGAGCGCCCGCGGGGGGCAGGGTCACGAGGTACGAGGTCCCGAGCTCGAACAGGTCCGCGGCTGAGTCGTAGGCGGCCGCCGTGCAGGTGGACCCGCTGCAGCTCACCGCCGTGAAGCTCGTGGTGCCCGCGCTCCCCACCGCGAGGTCGACGGGCGCAGCCGGAACGCCGGAGGTGATCCGGCTCGTCGCCAGGTGGGTCGCTGAATCCTCATCGTGCTGGTGCTGCAGGAGCACGATGCAGTCCGTCTCGGACCAGCACTCGATCCCCTGCGGGTTCAGCACCTCACCGGCGCCGAGGGGCAGCGGGATCGACGCCTGCTGTACGCCGCTGACGACGCGGTGGACCACCGCGACCCGGTCGCCGGGCTCCGTCCCGTCCTCCAGCCCCGCGGACCAGCACACGTCGTCCGTCGGGCAGCTGAGCGACCGAACGCTCGCCGCCACGCCCGTGGGCACGATCGACGTCGGTTCCACCGCCGCGGCCGGGCCGGGCACACCGACCACCGCAAGCACGGTCGCCAAGAGCGCGACCGCGACCACACCACGCACCGCACGAACAGTCCCCATCTGACCCACCTTCGCCTCAGTGCCCGTGCCGTCACGCACCGTAGTTGGCGCGCGGGTGCCGTGCGCTCCGTCTCGGCCGATGACCTGACGGGGTGTCAGGTAGGGTCCGGCCTCGTGGCTGCGCCGACGACGAACCGCCGAGTCCTGCTCGCCCAGCGACCCGAGGGCCTCGTGAAGGAGGAGGACTTCAGCCACGACACCCAGCCGGTCCCCGAGCCCGCCGACGGCGAGGTGCTGGTGCGCACCGAGTGGCTCGGCATCGACGCCACGGTGCGCACGTGGCTGTCGAAGGCCGAGGGCTACATCGAGCCGGTGGCGATCGGCGACGTCGTGCGGGGGAGCGGGATCGGTCGCGTGCTCACCTCGCGCAGCGACAAGGTGGCCGAGGGGTCGCTGGTGGCGACCCTCACCGGGTGGCAGGAGTACGCGGTGGTCGGCGACGACCCGATGCTCACCACGCCGCTGGCCGAGGGCACCGACCCGCTGGCCGCCCTGGGCGTGTTCGGGTCGAACGGCATGACGGCCTACGTCGGCATGCTCGAGGTCGGGAAGATCAGGGAGGGCGAGACGGTCGTCGTGTCAGCTGCGGCCGGGGCGACGGGGTCGATCGCCGTGCAGATCGCCAAGCTCCACGGCTGCCGCGTGATCGGCATCGCCGGCACCGACGAGAAGTGCGCCTGGCTGGTCGACGAGCTCGGCATCGACGGCGCCATCAACCACCGCACCGACGACATCCCCACCAAGCTGCGGGAGCTGTGCCCCAAGCGGGTGGACGTGTTCTTCGACAACACGGGCGGCCCGATCCTCGACGCCGTGCTCGGCCGGCTCGCCGACCGGGCGCGGGTCGTGCTGTGCGGCGCCATCTCCTCCTACAACGACCACCACAAGCCGCCGGGCCCGCCGAACTACCTCAACCTGATCTCGCGCCGGGCCAGCATGCAGGGCTTCATCTCCTGGGACGCGTGGGGCCGATGGGCCGAGATCACCGGCATCCTCGGCGAATGGATCGCCGACGGCCGCCTGAAGCACCGCTCCCACGTCTTCGAGGGCCTCGACTCGGCGCCGGAGGCCCTGAACGCGATGTTCCTCGGCGAGAACACCGGCAAGATCGTGATCCGCGTGGGAGCCGACCCCGTCAGCTGAGCTGTGTCTCGAGCTCGGCGGGGGTGTTCGCTGGCAGGCGGCACGCGTAGCTCTGGCAGACGTATGCGGCGTTGTCGGCCCGCCCCTCCCATAGGGGGCCGGGTGTCCGTTCTCCCCAGGCGACGACGGCGTTCGGGAGGTACCTCGACCGCACGACCTCCAACAGGTCAGCGCGGTCGCCGGCGACGACGATCTCGGTGGTCCCGCGGACGCCGAGGTCGACGGCGGTGAGGACGTGACCGAACGCCGTTGGGTGCTGGACGGCCATGGCGCCGAGGAGGCGCACGATGTCGAGGCCGCGCTCGCGGTACCGGTCGTCGCCGGTGAGGGCGGCGAGGCGGAGCAGGCCGACCGCGGCGAGACCGTTGGCGCCGGGGGTGGCGTTGTCCATCAGGTCCTTGCTGCGGGTGATCAGCGCCTCGGCGTCATGACCGGTGGTGAACACGCCGCCGCGCTCGTCGTCCCAGAACAGGTCGAGCAGTGCATCAGCCGCGGCCCGCGCCTCGGCGATCCACCGGGCCTCACCGGTCGCCTCGGCGAGCCGGGTGAACGCGTCGACGAGCGCGCCGTGGTCGGTGGCGTAGGCCAGGTGCTTGGCCCCCGCGTCGGCCTGCCACGAGCGCAGCCACCTCCCGTCGGCCCGCCGCAGGTTGTCGAGGAGGAACGCTGCGCCTTCCACCGCCGCGGCCACCCAGTCGGACCGCCCGGCCGCGGCCCCTGCTTCGGCCAGCGCCGCGATCAGGTACGCGTTCCACTCCGTCAGGACCTTGTCGTCGAGGCCCGGCCGCACCCGACCGGCGCGGTGCTCGAACAGCCGGACGCGGACGGCCTCGACCTCCGCAGGGCGATGGAGCAGGCCGCGCGCGTGCATGCGGTTGAGGATCGTGGTGCCGTGCTCGAAGTTGCCGCCGGGGCGGACGCCATACCAGTCGAAGGCCACCTCGGCGTCGTCACCGAGGACCTCGCGGATCTCGGCCTCGCTCCACACGTAGAACCTGCCCTCGACGCCCTCGCTGTCGGCATCCTCAGCCGACGACGTGCCCCCGCCCGACTGGCGCAGGTCGCGCATGACGTACGCGATCGTCTCGTCCAGCACCTGGAGGTAGCGCGCCTCGCCCGTGAGCAGCCACCCGTGCGCGTAGAGCCGGATGAGCAGCGCGTTGTCGTAGAGCATCTTCTCGAAGTGGGGCACGAGCCACACCCCGTCGACGGCGTAGCGGGAGAACCCGCCGCCCAGGTGGTCGTAGATCCCGCCGGCCGCCATGGCGTCGAGCGTGGTCGTGAGGGCGGCCAGCGCCCGGGGAACGCCTCTCGCGGCAGCAGCAGCCAGCACCTCCTGGGCCATCGGCTGCGGGAACTTCGGCGCGCCGCCCAACCCGCCCCACTCGGGATCCGACGCGGCGAGCAGCCCGGTCACCGCGCCGTCGACCTGGTCGAGCGTGGGCAGGTCGTCGGCGGCCTGCACGAGGGCGGACCGACCCAGCGCGCTCGTCAGCTCGTCGGCCTGGCCGCGCAGGTCGTCCTGGCGGGTCGCCCACAGCTCGTCGATGCGCTCGCACAGCTCGACGAAGCCGATCATGTTGCCCCGCCGCTCCTTCGGGAAGTACGTGCCGGCGAAGAACGGGCGCCCTTCGGGGGTGCACACGACGGTCATGGGCCAGCCCCCCTGGCCCGTCATGGCCTGCGTGGCCTCCATGTAGATGTCGTCGACGTCGGGTCGCTCCTCGCGGTCGACCTTCACGTTGACGAACACGCGGTTCATGACGTCGGCCACGTCCGGATCCTCGAACGACTCGTGGGCCATCACGTGGCACCAGTGGCACGCGGAGTACCCGATCGAGACGAGCACGGGGACGCCCCGCTCCCTCGCCAGGGCGAAGGCCTCCTCACCCCACGGGTGCCAGTCGACCGGGTTGTCGGCGTGCTGGCGGAGGTACGGGCTCGTCTCGGTGGCGAGGCGGTTCACCGAGCCACCCTACGGCTACCGTCCGGGCATGGAGCTCTCCCTGTCGGGCCGGGTGGCCCTCGTCACCGGTGCCTCGCGGGGGATCGGCAAGGCCATCGCGCAGGCCTACGCGGATGCCGGCGCGTCGGTGCTGCTGTCGTCCCGCAAGCAGGACGCCCTGCAGGCGGCCGCCGGGGAGATCGGCGGCGACGTCGACGTGTTCGCGGCCAACGCCGGCGTTCCCGACCAGGCCGCTGCGGCGATCGACCACTGCATGACGCGGTTCGGCGGCCTCGACATCCTCGTCAACAACGCGGCCACCAACCCGTACTTCGGGCCGGTCATGGACATCGACCTTCCCGCCTACGACAAGACCTGGGCCGTCAACCACCGCGGCGCGCTGGTGTGGACCCAGCTGGCGTGGAAGGCGGCGCTGGCCGAGCGGGGCGGGTCGGTGCTCAACATCGCGTCCGTCGGAGGCCTGACCGTGGATCCCGGGATCGGTGTCTACAACGGCACGAAGGCCGCCCTCATCCACCTCACGAAGGTGCTGGCCGCCGAGCTGGCCCCGTCGGTCCGGGTGAACGCCATCGCTCCAGGCCTCGTGAAGACGGACATGGCGAGGGCCCTGTGGGAGCCGCAGGAGGAGCGCATCGCCGCGTCGATGCCGCTCGCCCGTCTCGGCGAGCCGGCCGACATCGCCAACGCCGCCCTGTACCTGGCCAGCGACCTCGCGTCCTGGGTCACGGGCGTCACCCTCGTCGTCGACGGTGGGGCCATGCTCGGCCCGGCCGCCCGCCGCCCGGCCCCGAGGTGACCGCTGGGCCGTCGCGACCCTGACCCCCGCCCCCCGGTCGAGCTCCTCGGCACGGGACCGCCGGGCGAACCGCCGGCGCGCGTATCGGTCGGTGGCGACGGACCCAACCGGCGTCGCACCGTCTTCGTCGTGGCCGCGCTGGTCGCGGTGCTGGGGCTGGGCCTGGTGCTCGGTGACGCGGGTGATGGCGGCGACGACGAGGCCGCGACGTCCACGACGACGACCCGACGGCGCGCCACGACCAGCTCGACCGCGTCGACGACCACGCTGCCCGTCGGCCCGGTGCTGCCCGTACAGACGGGTGCATCCCTCCTCCTCGCGAACGGCAGCGCCACGTGGACGCTGCTCGACCTCGACACGGGCACCAGGCGGGACGTGCCGATCCAGTCCCAGGATCCGTACAGCGCCGTCCCGGTGGCCGGAGGCATCGTCGTGCTCCGTGGCGAAACGGCGGAGTACGTCCGCGTGATCGGTGGGGACGCCGAGCCGGTGCGGCTGGGTCCGGCCGCCCAGGTCTTCGCCAGCGGCAGTCCGGACCGCGTGTGGCTCGCCCAGTTCGGCCGGGAGGCCCCCCGCGTCCTGGCTTCGGACATCCAGGTCGTCCTCGTCGACCTCACCGGGCGTGCGATCGGACCCGAGATCACGGTGCCCACCGCCAACGGCTACATCACCGGCGGCACGGGCTCGGGCGTCGTGTTCGTGTCCGGGGGCCGCGTGTACGTCGCCGACGCGGAAGGCGTGCGCCCGATCGCGGTGGGCGACGCGCTGCGGTCGACGGCCACCGAGGTCCTCGTCCACTCGTGCGACGACGCGGCTCGCTGCGCGCCGGTGGTGGTCGACCTCTCCACCGGGAGGACGACCCGGCTCGACCGACTCGGGGGCGTCTACAACGCCGGGCAGTCGCTGCTCGTCTCCCCCGACCGCATCGCCAGCGTGGGCTACGGCCCGAGCAGCTTCGTAGTCGGCCCTTCCACCACCATCACGATCGCCGATCGCTCCGGCCGGGTCATCGGCACCGTCGAGGTCCCGACGACGAGGGGAGAGCCCACCTGGCTGCCGGGTGATCTCGGGCTCGTCGTGCCCACGGAAGAGGGGGCATCGCGGGTGTTCGAGAGCGGGGGTGGCCTCGTGGTGGAGCCGATGACGGGCGTCCAGCGGCGTGACAACACCGATCGGGTCCTCGTCATCCTCCCGTGAGGTCGCCGCAGCGGACCTTGCCGCTCGTCGTCCTCGGCAGGGCGTCCACCAGCTCGAGGACGGTCGGCACGGCGTAGGCGGGCAGGTGCTCCTTGGCCGCGTCGCGCAGCGTCGCGAGCGTGGGTGGCGCACCTGAGTCCGCTGGCACGATGACGGCGACCACCCGCTGGCCCCACTCGGGGTCGGCTCGGCCGACCACCGCGACCTCGGCCACGTCGGGAAGTCGGGCGAGGACCCGCTCCACGGCGACCGGCCACACGTTCTCCCCGCCGGTGATGATCAGGTCACCCTTCCGGCCGTCGACGTGGAGCCCGTCGCCATCCAGGCGGCCCAGATCCCCCGTGGGGAACCAGCCGTGCGCATCGCACGGGTTGGTGCCGTCGCGGTACGCCCGGAGGAGCATCGGGCCCCGCACGTGGATCTCCCCGTCGTCCTCGACGCGGAGCTCCACGCCGTCGAGGGGCTCACCGTCGTAGACGATCCCGCTGCCCGTCTCGGTCAGGCCGTAGGTGGCGATGACGTTGGCCGGTCGCTCCGTGGGGGGCGCCTGGCCGCCGAGGAGCACCGTGAAGAAGCCGGACGGGTCGATGCGGGCCAGCGCCGTCGGCACGAGCGACGTGCGGGTGCATCCACCCTCGGCCGCTGCCAGTTCCACCGCGGTCGCGTCGAAGCCGTCGTGGACCGTGAGCGAGGTGCCGGTCATGAGCGCCCGCGTGACGACGGCCAACCCCCCGATGTGGGCGAGCGGCAGGCAGGCCAGCCATCGGTCCACCGTGGGATCGATGCCGAGGCGGGCACTGGTCGCCTCCGCGGAGGCCCGGACGGCGTCGTGGGTGAGGACGACGGCCTTCGGCGCGCCGTCCGTCCCGCTCGTGGCCACGACGAGGGCGTCGCCCGGCTCGACGGCGAGGTCGGGACGGGCCGCGGCGAGCACCTGGTCGCGCGCCGGGGCGGGCAGGCGCGGGTCGAGGGGCAGGACGGCGTCGCCCGCGCCCCACGCGTCCTGCAGGGCGTCGACGAACCCGGTCCCGACCGCCTCGAGCACCACCAGCCGGTCCACGCTGGCAGCGTAGGAGTCGGTCAGGGAGACTCGCTGCCCATGGCCGACGGCACCCCTCCCGCGTCCCTGCCGACCGGGTGGCGGTCGTGGCTCGCCGGGGCCCGTCCGCGCACGCTCCCCGCCGCGGTCGTACCCGTCGCCGTCGGCACCGCCTGCGCGTCGGGCGACGGATCGATCATCGGGTGGCGGGCCGTGGCTGCCGGGCTGGTGGCGCTGCTCCTCCAGGTGGGCACCAACCTCGCCAACGACTACAGCGACGGGGTGCGGGGGACCGACGCCCCCGGGCTGCGGGTGGGGCCGGTGCGCCTCGTCGGGTGGGGGATCCAGCCACCGGGTGCGGTGAAGCGGGCGGCCGTGGCCTGCTTCGCGGGTGCCGGCCTCGCGGGCCTGGCCCTCGCGCTCGCTGTCGGGCCGGAGCTGATGGTCGTCGGCGCAGCAGCGATCGCGGCCGGCTGGTTCTACACGGGCGGGAAGCACCCGTACGGCTACTACGGGTTCGGTGAGCTGTTCGTGTTCGTGTTCTTCGGGCTGGTGGCCACCGTCGGGTCGTCGTACGTGCAGCACGAGCAGCTGACGCTGCTGGCCTTCGTCGCGGCGGTGCCGGTCGGGTTGCTGGCGACGGCGCTGCTCGTCGTCAACAACCTGCGCGACATCCCCGG
>Ga0190265_10000832_pt1 | contig 20456 bp, 17 predicted proteins | sample Popmic124T_FD_133135 | JGI IMG/M metagenome (GOLD analysis project Ga0190265, IMG submission 133135) | Populus adjacent soil microbial communities from riparian zone of Indian Creek, Utah, USA - 124 T | ecosystem: Environmental > Terrestrial > Soil > Riparian zone | place: USA: Utah | collected...
AGCGCCGCGCCGAGCGAGCCCGCGTCTGCCCGCCTGATCGACGAGCGGACGAGGCGCTCCTCCTCGGTCGGTTCGAAGTCGCGCGCGCCCACGAGCACGACCCGCTCTGGTGGCACGGTGCGGAACCCGCGGCGAAGCTCGTTCCACCCCTCCCCCGTGAGGAGCGCCAGCACCATCCCGTCCAGGAAGCCGGTGGGCGTGGAGTCGGGGGTGTGAAAGTCCCCATGCGCGTCGAACCAGACGACTCCCACGTCCCGGTCCAGCCCTGTGACCGCGCCGAGCGCGCTGGAGCAATTCCCGCCCAGGACGAGCGGGAAGAGACCATCGTCGACGGTTTCGCGCACGGCGGTTGCCAGGGCCTGGACGACATCGAAGATCGCCTTGACCTCGTTCCGGAACTCGGCCGGCCTCTCGACGACGACGCTGTCGCCGCCGATTGCCCGCGCGAGCGGAGCAGGGCCTGCGCCGAGTACCTCGCCTTCGCGACCAAGGTGGTAGGGCACCTGGATCAGGCGCACGCCGCTCATCCCCTGAGCGTGCTCAGCTTGTCGACGTCGAGCTCGAGGTTTCGCCGGTTCAGCGCGACAATCAGGCCGAGCCCGACCACGACGCCGGACGCTGCCACAGCCATCACCGCCAGCGCGAAGACCTGTCCGTCGAGCTCGCCGTGCATGCGGGCAAACGTGATGAGCGCGAGGTTCGCCCCGTTGAACATGATTTCGAGTGACAGGAGGATGATCAGCGGGCTGCGCCGCAGCATCACGCCGAGGGTGCCGATGGCGAACAGGAAGCCTGCGACGGCCAGGTACCAGGTGACGTCCGGGCCCATCACGCTTCGAGCTCCTCGGTGCGCTTGACCTCGCTGCCGAGAACGACCCCCCCGACCGCCGCCACGAGCAGGACGATCGAGGTGATCTCGAAGGCGAGGAGGTGGTCGGTGAGGAAGAGCCGGCCGATCGCTTCCGGCCCGCCGAATCCGCGCGAGATGTCCGCCTCGTCGGACAGTCGCCCGCTCGCCTTTTGCCCGATTACGACGACGATCTCCACGAGCAGCGCGCCCGCCGCGGCCGTCGCACCGAGGGCCTGCCAGCTCGGCCCTCCGCGCCACGGCGAATCGGCGCGGCGCCCGAGGTAGGCGATCACGAAGAGGAACATGACCATGACGGCGCCTGCGTAGACGAGCACCTGCGCCGCCGCGACGAACTCGGCCGAAAGGAGCAGGAAGAGGACTGCGAGCGAGCCGAGGTTGCCGATCAGCGCGAGCGCCGAGTAAAACGGGTTGGTGAAGCTGATGACCGCCGCCCCCGACCCGAGGCACGCGAAGACGGCGACGACCCAGACCACCCAGACGACGAAGTTGGCCACCTAGCTGCGCTCCTTGTAGGCCGGGATCGGCGTGTCATAGAGGTCGCGATCGGCGACGGGCACCCTCTTGATCGGCTCGGCGAGCAGCATGTCCTTGGTGTAGATGAGGTCGTCGCGCGAGTACTCGGAGATCTCGAACTCGTTCTCCAGGGTGATCGCGTCGAACGGGCAAGCGAGCTCGCAGTAGCCGCAGAAGATGCAGCGCGAGAGGTTGATCTCGTAGATGCGCGCGTAGCGCTCGCCTGCCGAGACCCGGTTGTTCGCCGTGTTCTCCTCGGCGACGACTCGAATGCAGTCGGCGGGGCAGGCCGCCGCGCAGAGGGAGCAGCCGACACACTTCTCGAGGCCGTTCTCGTGCCGCCACAACCTGTGCCGGCCGCGGAAGCGCGGGTAGACCGGGCGCTTGTACTCCGGGTATTGCTGCGTGATCGGCTTCCTGAAGATCTGCCGCAGCGTGACGCCGAAGCCGCCCAGCGAGTCGAAAGGCTGCGGGCTCACAGGGCAATCACCAAGGCCGCGGTCACGAGCGCGTTGATCGTGGCCACCGGCAACAGCACCTTCCAGCCGAAGTCCATCAGCTGGTCGTAGCGAAGCCGGGGCAGAGTGGCGCGGAGCCAGATGAAGACGCAGATGAAGGCGAGTAGCTTGAGGAAGAACCAGAGCGGCCCGAGTGGCGCCCACGGCCCGAGCCAGCCGCCGAAGAAGAGCGTTACGGCGAGAGCAGAGAGGACGATCATGTTGATGTACTCGGCCATGGAGAAGAGGCCGAAGCGCATGCCGCTGTACTCCGTCTGGTAGCCGGCGACGAGCTCGGTCTCAGCCTCGGGCAGGTCGAAGGGTGGGCGGTTCGTCTCGGCGACTCCCGCGACGAAGAAGACGGCCAGTCCGACGATCTGCGGAACGGCATACCAGACCGACTGCGACTGCTGCTCGACGATCTCCGTGAGCGAGAGCGAGCCGGCCATGATGATCACGCCGAGAACCGAGATGGCGAGGGCGACCTCGTAGGAGACGAGCTGTGCGCACGTTCGCATCGCCCCGAGCAGCGAGTACTTCGAGTCCGAGGCCCAGCCGCCGACGATGAACCCGTAGATGCCGAGCGAGCCGAGGGCGAAGATCAGGATCAGCGAGATCGGCACGTCGATGATCTGCCCCGAGATGTCGTAGTCCCAGATGTGCCAGCCCTCGCCGAACGGGATGACGGCGAAGGCGGCGAGCGCGGTCGCGGCGGACATGGCAGGCGCGCTGAAGTACAGGAAGTCGACGGCCGTGGCCGGGGCGAAGCTCTCCTTGCGGATCAGTTTCACGAGGTCGGCGATCGGCTGCAGCAGGCCGAAGGGCCCGGTCCGGTTGGGCCCATAGCGGAGCTGCATGCGGCCGATAAGTTTCCGTTCGAGCAGCGTCGAGTACGCGAACAGGCCGAGCAGCAGGTTGACGATGATTACGGCCTTGACGGTGTCGATCCACCACGGCTCGTTCACGGGGAGACCTCGACGTGAGTCCCGAGGTCACTGGCGTACGGCCCCGGCACGCGCACGGCTCCTGCGGCCAGGTCCCTGGTTACGCGCGCGCGAAGCTCGACGGAGGTGCCGTTCGACTTGACGTGCACCAGTTGGCCGTTGGCCACGCCGAGGCGACGCGCGTCGTCGGGTGAGAGCTCGACCTCGGCCCCCGGCCGCTGGAAGTGCAGTTCCGGCACGCGCTCGACGGCCGGGCCTGAGAACAGCGGCCGGTAGGCGATCAGGCGGAGCCCCTTGCCGGACGCGGCTCGTACGCGCTTCGGCTTCTGCACCTTCCCCAGGTCGGCGGGAGGCGGGAGCGGCGCGTGCTCGCCGACGAGGCCGTAGTCGAGGCCGCCGTACGCGATCGCCGAGATCTCGGCGAATACCTGGGAGGGATAGGGCGAGAGCTCGACGTCGAAGCGTTCTGCAAGCTTCGCGAGCCAGGCCAGCTCGTCCGGGCCGGGCGGGATGACCGCCCGCCGCAGGCGCTGCAGGCGACCCTCGAGATTGACGTAGGTGCCGTCTCGCTCCAGGTAGCTCGTGCCCGGCAGGACGAGGTCGACCCAGCCGATCAGGGGTGTCCGGAACATCGAGATCGCCAGTACGGCTTCGGCCCCCTCTGCCATGGCTCGAACGGCCGGGTTGGCCACGGCCTCGTCGCCGGAGACGATGAGCAGCCCGATCGGTTCGGGGTCCTCCGGATCGACGTCCCCCGCCGCGGCCCACGCGTCGGCGACTCCGCGCCCATTTGCGGTCTCCGGCAGGTGAAACGCGGCCGAGCCCGGCTTGTCCGCGATCCCGAGATCCGCCGCCAGGGCCGGTAGCGCCTCTCCGCCCGGCCCCGACCAGATCAGAGCCACGCGGTCGCTCGACCGCACGCGCTCGTCATCCGTCGACGTCAGGACCTGGGCTCCGTTCCGGCGCGCAGCCCGGATCCAGAGATCTACGATCGGCGCGCGCTCGACGACGGGGTCGCCGCCGAGAACGACCACGATCTCGGCTTCCCCGATCGCAGACAGGGGCGCGCGGAAGGCGTCGAGTGCCGGATCAACCTCTTCCGGAAGGACTGCGCTATGGGCGCCGAGCCCCCGGCGAAGCAGCTTGGCGAGCGCGTACGCGGATTCCACCGTCTCGGAGCCGGACAGGGCCGTGACGATTCGGCCGCCTGCGCTCCGGAGCATCCGCTCCGCTTCGTCCAGGGCCTCTTCCCAGGAGATCTCCTCGTACCGGCGCTGGCCGACCCGCTTCAGCGGATCCGCTATCCGGTCCCGCGCGCGCACGTGCGCGTACGCGAAGCGGCCCTTGTCGCAGAGCCAGCCCTGGTCGACCTCGGGATGGTTCCTCGAGAGGATCCGCTTGACCTTGCCCTCCCGGGTCGTCGCGTGGACGTTGCAACCTACGGGGCACATGCCACAGACGGTCGGGACGTTCTGGATCTCCCAGGGGCGGGCCTCGAAGCGGTACTGCGTCGAGGTCAGGGCGCCGACGGGGCAGAGCTCGATGATGTTGCCCGAGAACGGCGCCTTGTACGGCTCGTCCTGGAAGGTGGCGATGACCGACGCTGCGCCCCTGTTCTCCGCGATCAATTGACCGTCCTCGGACACGCCCTCCGAGAAGCGTGTGCAGCGGTAGCAGAGGATGCACCGCTCGCGGTCGAGTGCGATCGTCGGCGAGATCGGGATCGGCTTCTCGAACGTGCGCTTCGGGAACTCCATGCGGGTTGCACCGGGGCCCCAGCGAAAAGTCAGATCCTGGAGCGGGCACTCGCCGCCCTTGTCGCAGACCGGGCAGTCGAGCGGGTGATTGACGAGGATGAACTCGAGTGTCGCGTTCTGCGCCTCGGCAGCCTCGGAAGAGCTCTGAGCCGTGGAGACGACCATGCCGTCCTGGGCGCTCAGCACGCACGCCGCTTGCACCTTCGGCATCCCTTCCACTTCGACCAGGCACATGCGGCACGCGCCGATGGCCGGGCCGAGTCGCGGCTCGTAACAGAAGACCGGGATCTCGATCCCCGCGGCGAGCGCCGTCTCGACGAGGCCGGTCCCCTTCGGAACCTGCACCTCGCGGCCATCGATCGTGACGGTGACCAGCTCCGGCGCGCTCACGCGGGCACCTCGGCTACCGGAGCGTGCGTGTGCTGGTCGACCGGGGCCAGGACGCCCTCGAGCGACGATTCGCCGCCGAACGGGCAGCTGCCCTCGTCGATGTGTGCTCGGAACTCGTCGCGGAACTTGGAGACGTAGCTGGCGATGGGCATGGCAGCCGCGTCGCCGAGTGGACAGAGGCACTTGCCCAGGATCCGATCGCACACCGAGAGCAGCAGGTCGAGCTCCTCGTGCTCGGCGCGCCCGTCCTCGATCTTGTGGAGGAGTTGAACCATCCAGCGCGTGCCTTCACGGCACGGCGTGCACTTGCCGCAAGACTCGTGCATGTAGAACTGCGCGACGCGCAGCCCGAGCTGCACCATGCAGCAGCGGTCGTCGATGACGATCACCGCCCCGGACCCGAGCATCGATCCGCGCTCCGTCATGGCGTCGTGCTCGAGCGGAGTGTCGACCTCGTCGGCCGTCAGGACGGGCACCGAGGAACCGCCCGGGATCACCGCCTTCAGCTTCCGTCCGTTCGGGATCCCGCCGCCGATCTCGAAGATCAAGTCGTTCAGCGACGTGCCGAGCTCGAGCTCGTAGTTCCCTCCGCGGACGACGTTGCCCGAAAGCGAGAAGAGGCGCGTGCCGGTCGAGTTCGGCGGGGCGCCGATCTTGGCGTACTCGGCTCCGCCGAGCTCGATCACCTTCGGCACCGTCGCGACCGTCTCGACGTTGTTGATCAGCGTCGGCGCTGCGTACAGTCCCGACACGGCGGGGTACGGCGGCCGTGAGCGTGGCTGACCGCGCTTGCCCTCGAGCGACTCGAGGAGAGCCGACTCCTCGCCGCAAATGTATGCGCCCGCGCCGCGGTGGAGCACCACGGTGACGCCTGCGAACAGGCCTTCGTCGCGCGCCTCGTCAAGCGCGGCGCGAACGACCTCGAACTCGGCCAGGTACTCGCCGCGGATGTAGATGAAGACGTTCTGGGAGCGGATCGCGTGCGCCGTGATCAGGCAGCCCTCGATCAGGCGGTGCGGGACGCGGAACATGAGCTCGCGATCCTTGAACGTTCCCGGCTCGGACTCGTCGGCGTTGACCACGACGTACCGCGGCTTCGGCACGTCATCGGGCTTCGGGATAAAGCTCGCCTTGCGGCCCATCGGGAAGAAGGCGCCGCCACGGCCGCGGAGATTCGAGGTGAGGAGCTCCTCGATGACGGCCTCGGGGTCCATGCCACGCGCCTTCTCGAGCGCCCGGTAGCCACCGACAGCCCGGTACTCGCTGAGCCTCGTCAGGTCGCGCTCGTCGGCGCCGGCCAGGACCAGAGCTAGCTCAGTCATCGCGCAGCTCGCTGACGATCGTCGGCACGTCCTCCGGCCTCACCGGCTCGCGATACCTGTGGTCGATCGCGACGACGGTGCCCCAGCCGCAGCCGCCGGCGCACTCGAGGGCGCGCAGAGTGACGTCGCCGTCCTCGGTCGTCTCACCCGTCCGGACGCCGAGCTCCGATTCGAAAGCCTCGAGGACCTGCTGCGCGCCGACGAGCGCGCACGAGATGTTCGTGCAGACCTCGACCAGGTGCCGGCCGACAGGCTTCATGTGGAACATGTCGTAGAAGGACGCGACCGCCTGGCAGTAGGCCGGGGTTAGGTCGAGCGCGTCGGCCACCTCTCGCAGCGCCTCGGGCGACAGCCAGCCGTACTGCTCCTGCGCGAGCCGGAGCGCTGGCAGCACCGCGGACCGGCTCTGCGGATAGCCGGCCGCGATCTCCTGGATCTGCTCGGCGAGCGTCACCGATCGACCTCGCCCATGACCGTGTCGAGCGAGCCGACGATGGCGATGAAATCCGCGATGAGCGCGTCGCTCATGCAGGTCGCGGTCGCCTCGAGGGCGACGAACGACGGCGCGCGGAACTTGACCCGCCACGGGCGCGGGCCACCGTCGGAGACTAGGTAGCACCCGAGCTCCCCCCGCGGGGACTCGACCGTGACGTACACCTCGCCTTCGGGCACCCGGAAGCCTTCGGTGACGATCTTGAAGTGGTGGATGAGGGACTCCATCGACGTATGCAGCTCGTGTCGCGGGGGGAGCACGACTTTGCGGTCGTCCGCGATCCATGGGCCCTCGGGCATGGCATCGAGGCACTGCTCGACGATGCGCGTCGACTGCCGCATCTCGTCGATTCGCACCTTGTAGCGGTCGTAGACGTCGCCGTTCGGATAGACGGGAACGTCGAAGTCGACCTCCGGGTAGGAGAGGTAGCCCTCATCCCGACGCAGATCCCAGTCGATCCCCGACGCACGCACGACCGGGCCGGACTGCCCGAGCGCAATCGCGTCGTCCGCTGACAGGAGTCCTATGCCCTGCGTGCGCTCGAGCCAGATCTCGTTGCGCGAGAGAATCGTCTCGTACTCGTCGATCGCTTTCGGCATCCACTCGCAGAACTTGCGGGCCTCGGGATCGAAGCCCTTCGGGATGTCCTCGGCGAGACCCCCTACCTGGTAGTACCGCGTGTGCATGCGTGACCCGGTGACCATCTCGAAGAGGTCGAGGATCTGGTCGCGCTCTCGGAAGCAGTACCAGAACATCGAAATCGCTCCCAGCTCGAGCGCCGCGGTCCCGAGGAACACGAGATGCGAGTGGATCCGGTTGAGCTCGGCGAGCAACGTGCGCATCCAGGTGGCCTTCGGCGGAACCTCGATGCCGAGGAGCTTCTCGACTGCGAGCACGAAGACAAGCTCGTTGTTCTGGAAGGAGACGTAGTCGACACGGGGGGCGTATGTGATCGCCTTCCACCACGTCTTCTGCTCCATGTTCTTCTCGAAGCCGGTGTGCAGGTAGCCGATCACGGCTCGCAGGCCGACGACGCGCTCGCCGGAGAGGTCGACGACGAGACGGAGGACGCCGTGGGTCGACGGGTGGTTCGGGCCGAAGTTGACCTGGAGGATCTCGTCGGACCCGCGGAGCTCCTCGGGCAGCACGAGCATTGAAGGGATCGGGGACGGGATCCGCGACCCTTCGTAGATTCTCGGGCGCTCGGTGACCGCCATCACTCGTCTCCCGAGAAGCGGACGGGCTCGCCGCCGAGCGGATAGTCCTTGCGGAGCGGGTGCCCTTCCCAGTCGTCCTCCATGATGATGCGGCGCAGATGGGGGTGGCCCTCGAAAGTGATGCCCATCAGGTCGAACTGCTCCCGCTCGTGCCAGTCGGCGGTTGGCCAGATCTCGATCACGCTGGGGACCGGCCGGCTCTCTTCCACCCAGATCTGAACCCGAACTCGCGGTGCACCCGGCACGACTGCGAGGAGGTGGTAGTTAATCGCGAAGCGGGCGGGTTTCGGCTCAGGCGAGCGGCCAAAGCCCTGCGAGTGGACGGAGGCGCCCTGCTCCCCCGGCGCGTTCAGGTCGCGGCCCGCCGCGGTCCCGAAGTACCCCGCAACGCCCTTCTCGCCCCAGCCCAGGTAGTCCACCGCCGTGATGTCGGAGAGCAGGTCGAATCCCTCCTCGTCACGGAGGAACCTGCAGGCCTCGAGCAGCCGTGCGGGATCGACGACGAGCGTCGTCTCGTCGTACGCCTCGCGGCGTTCCACGAGGCCCGGGACTCCTTCGAAAGGGCTCAGCTTGCGACGCCCCGGATCTCGTAGGCCGGTGGCACCCCCGCCTTGATCTTCTCCTGGAGGCGCACGATGCCCTCGACGAGCGCCTCCGGCCGCGGTGGGCAGCCCGGTATGTGGCTGTCGACATCGACGATCTTGTCGACGCCCTGGAGGATCGTGTAGTTGTTGAACATCCCGCCCGAGCTGGCGCAGGCGCCCATGGCGATCACCCACTTCGGCTCGAGCATCTGGTCGTAGATCTGGCGGAGCGGCGCGGCCATCTTGTGCGCCACCCGACCCGAGACGATGAGCAGGTCCGCCTGTCGCGGTGAGGAGCGGAAGACCTCGGCGCCGAAGCGGGCGATGTCGTACCGCGACGAGACGATCGACATCATCTCGATTGCGCAACAGGCGAGGCCGAACGTGTCGGGCCAGATCGAGCTGCCTTGCGCCCACGCCACCGCCTTGTCGACGGTCGAGAGCATGAGCCGGTCCTCGAGAGGAGCGAGCTCCTGCTCGAAGACGCCGGGACCCTTTCCGCGCCACAGCACTCGCTCTGAGTTGAGGCCGTAGTCGGCGAGCCGTTGCTTCTTCCTCACCGCCACTTGAGTGCCCCCTTTCGCCAGATGTAGACGTAGGCCACGGCGAGGATGCCGAGGAAGAAGGAGAGCTCGACGAACCCGAACCACCCGAGTTGCTCGAGCACGACCGCCAGCGGGTAGAGGAAGACGATCTCGACGTCGAAGACGACGAAGAGCATCGCCGTCAAGTAGAAGCTGATGGTGAAGCGCTGCAGTCTCGGCGGGCCGAGCGAAACGCCCGACTCGAACGCCAGCGTCCGCGTGCGCACCCTTCGCTTGGGCCGCGTTGCGAACATGAAGGACATCGCGATCATCGAGGCCGGGATGGCCACCGCCAGGCTCCCGTAGATCAGAAAGGGAAGCCAGCTATCGAGCATTTGCGAGGCAGCCGGCCTGGGCCAAGACGTCGCGAAACGTACCACGCTGAAGAGGGCTACGAGCGACAGGCGAAACCGCTCAACCGTGCGGGTATCTGGTGTTACAAGCTCGACCCCTTTTCGGGGGTCGGGAACGCCGGGGCACGCTGCTACGATGCGTCCAGATGGCTACAGTCGAACACGAGACGATCGTCTCCCTCAGCGAGGGCGCGGCGACGAAGATCAAGGCGCTCATGGCCGAGGAGGGCGACGCAGAGGCTGGTGTGCTCCGCATCGCGGTGCAGGGTGGCGGCTGCTCGGGTTTCGAATACGCGCTCGGCTTCGACCAGGCCCCGCAAGCCGGCGACCTCGAGCTCCACTCGCACGGCATCCAGATCGTGGTCGATCCGTTCAGTGCTCCGTACCTGAGCGGAACGGAGATCGACTACGTGGACGGCCTCCAGGGCGGGTTCGCCATCAACAACCCGAACGCGACGTCGGCGTGCGGTTGCGGCCACTCCTTCCAGGTGGAAGACGAGGCTGCGGCCGGGGCCGACCCTCATGCAGCCGGTGGCTGCGGCTCGGGCTGCTCGCACTAGCTCGACCTTCGAGCACTAGCATCTCCCTCGATGGCGAGCAGTAACGGCGTCGTTGACATCACGATCCTCGGAGCAGGCCCGACGGGACTCGCTGCCGCCTACTACGCGGGCCATCGCGACGCTTCCGTGCGCATCGTCGAGAGCCTCGAGCAGCTCGGCGGCCAGGTCGCGGCGACCTATCCCGAGAAGCACGTCTACGACGTGGCCGGCCACCCCAAGATCCTCGGCCAGACGCTTGTCGACATGTGCGCGGAGCAAGGTCTCCAGTACGGAGCCGAGGTCATCCTCGGGGAGGAGGCCAAAACGCTCGAGCGCATCGATGAGAACGGTGAGGAGCTCTTCGCGCTGACGACCGCCAAGGGCGGGCCGTACCTGTCCCGCGCGCTGATCGTCACTGCCGGGCACGGAGCCTTCGAGCCGCGCAAGCTCGGCGTCGACGACATCGATCGCTGGGAGGGCAAGGGCCTGCACTACTTCGTGCGCCAGAAGGACGTGTTCAAGGACAAGGCCTGCGTGATCGTCGGCGGCGGCGATTCAGCGCTCGACTGGACGCTCGGCCTCCAGGACACGGCTCGTGCGCCCATCGCGCTCGTGCATCGTCGAGACCGCTTCCGCGCGCTCGAGTCGTCCCTCAACGAGGCGAAGAAGCTCGAAGCCGAGGGGCGCGTCCGGATTCTGACTCCGCACGAGGTGCGCGAGGTGCACGGGGACGGCTCCATCCAGGCGGTCTCGATCGAGAACACGACGACCGGCGAGGTGGAGCGCGTCGACTGCGAGGCGCTCATCACGCTGCTTGGCTTCCACTCTCACCTCGGTGCAATCGCGGAGTGGGGCATCGAGCTCGAGGGCAAGCGGCAGCTGAAGGTCGATCCGATGACGATGGAGACGAATCTTCCGCGGATCTATGCCGCGGGCGACGTGGCCGGTTATCCGGGCAAGATCACCCTGATCACGATCGGCATGGGCGAGGCCGCGATCGCTGCGAACAACGCGATCGCACACATCCGGGGGGAGAAGGTCCAGCCCAAGTACTCCACGGACTAACCCGGTCCGTGGGGGCGCTCTCACCGCCCCGGGCGAATCGGGTTTCGCATCCCTCATCCGAGGGAGGCCTGCTCGTTCGCTTGTGCCGAAAGCAGTGAGGATGGATCGGGTAACGGTTGAGTGCCTCGAATGCGGCGAGCGGCGTCGAATCGACGACAACGGCTTGGGCCACGTCGAGGCCGGCGAGTGTGCTCGCTGCGGATACGTCGGTTGGGCAACCCCGGCCGACCTTTCCGAGCTCGTTCGCCGCGCCCTGCGTGAGTTCCCGCCGGAGCGTCGGCGGCTCCGCCCGATCTAGCCATTGCTCCGGTTAGATCGGTACCACCAACCTCCTCCCCACCGCGAGCGTAACTCGAAAACTCGCACGCCTGGGTCACAAGCTCCGTGCCGATTCGTGACGGCTCCTCCGGGATAGACTCGAACCGTGGCGGCCACCGGCGAGACAAAGGAGCTATGGGGCGTGGAGACGCGCAAAGCGGTCGAGAACTTTCAGGTCTCGGGCCAGCCCATACCTCCATCGGTCGCTGCCTGGCTCGGTCGCATCAAGGCCGCCGCCGCGCGCGCCAACGCCATGCTGGGGCTCCTCGACGAGGAGAAGGCCGAGCGCATCGCCGCTGCGGCGGACCGTGTCGCAACGGGCGAGCTTGCCGATCAATTTCCAATCGACGTCTTCCAGACCGGGTCGGGCACGTCGTCGAACATGAACGCAAACGAGGTCATCGCCTCCCTCGCCGGCGAGGGCGTTCACGCGAACGACGACGTCAACATGGGCCAATCGTCGAACGACGTCTTCCCCTCGGCCGTGCACCTTGCTGCGCTTGACCAGCTGACCCATGACCTGATCCCTGCGCTCGAGCAACTGGCCGGTTCCCTCGAGAGGAAGGCGGGCGAGTTCGACGACGTCGTCAAGTCCGGCCGGACGCACCTGATGGACGCCGTTCCGGTGACGCTTGGCCAAGAGTTCTCGGGCTATGCGGCTCAGATCCGACAGGGCGTCGCTCGGGTCGAGGCGACCCTCGAGCGCGTCGGGCAGATCCCACTGGGAGGGACTGCGGTCGGCACGGGCCTGAACACGCACCCCGAGTTCGCCGAGCGTGTTCGCCGCCTCCTCACCGAGGAGACAGGCCTGAAGATCTCACCGCCCGCCGACCCATTCGAGGCCCAGGGCGCGCGCGACGCCCTCGTAGAGGCTTCCGGCGCGCTGAAGACCGTCGCCGTCTCGCTGACGAAGATCGCCAACGACCTTCGCCTGCTCGCCTCGGGCCCTCGCGCCGGACTTGCTGAGATCACGCTCCCAGAGCTCCAGAAGGGGAGCTCGATCATGCCCGGCAAGGTGAACCCGGTCATCCCCGAAGTCGTCACGCAGGTGTCCGCACAGGCGATCGGCAACGACATGGCGATCACAGTAGGCGGCATGCAGGGCCACCTCGAGCTGAATGTGTTCATCCCGCTGATCGCGCGCAATCTGCTCGATTCGATCCGCCTGCTCGCTGCAGGCGCCCGGCTCCTGGCGGAGAAGTGCGTCGACGGCATCGAGGCGAACCGCGAAAACGCGCAGCGCTACGCGGAGCTCACACTCTCGGCCGCGACCGCCCTCAACCCGTACATCGGCTACGACAAGGCAACGGAGATCGTCAAGGAAGCGGCGGCGAGCGGACGCCCGCTGCGGGACGTGGCTCGCGACGCGGGCGTCGACGACGAGACGCTAAATAAGGCGCTAGACTACCGCGCCATGGCGAAGCCGCACGGCGGCTGAGGACGAGCATTTGCGCTGGAATCGCCGGGTTTTGCTTGACATACGAACGTAGATAGAGAACTATCTACCAGCTCTGAGGACGGGTCATCTGCGGCGCCCAGAGGCATCTGACACAGCGTCTGGCTGAAGTCGATCGCTCGAAAACGAGGGAGAGGAGTTCCAATTGTCAGGATTTAGAGGGGGTGTCCTCGCGGGGCTTGTCGCGGTTGCAGTCGCATGCCTCGTGGTGATCGGCGCCAGCGCGGCGTCGAAGCCCAACCAGGTCAAGAGCAAGTTCACGAAGCACGACCGCGCTCTGCTCGCGAAGAAGCGCGCGCACGGCGTAGCGAGCGTCTCGCTGCTCATCGTTACACCGCGGTACAAGACCGCTCCTGTGGCGAAGAAGCTGCGGAAGCTCGGGGCCAAGGTCGTCTACCGGCACAACCGGCTCGGCTACGTGCGGGTTCTCATGCCGGTACGCAAGGCGGAGTCTGCTTCGAAGCTCGCGGGCATCCAGGCGATCAACGTCGACGCAATCGTTCCGCTCCCGGATCCTCATCCGGACGGTGCGGTCAACCCGACACCACAGCCTGCGCCGGATGCGAGCACGCCTCGCAGCAACCCGTACATGCCGACCCGTGACACGGGCGCGGCGCAGTTCGTCCAGGCACATCCGTCCTGGGACGGCCGCGGGGTCACCGTCGGCGTCGTCGACACGGGCATTGATCTCGACCATCCCAGCCTCAACACCACGAGCACGGGTGCCGCGAAGATCCAGGACTGGGTCACCTATACACACCCGGCCACGGACGGCGACCCGACGTGGCGGTTCTTCACCGGAGTGCTCACGCCGGTCACAGACGGCACGACTGTCCAGTTCGGTCGTACCTACACGGGTATTCCGAACGGCTCGTACCGCATCGCTCGCATGCGTGAGGACCTGCTCGGTGCCGGCAGCGAGTACGGGATCACCTGTCCGACCACGCCGGCAACGACGGGCTCGGACCTCGACCGCGACGGAACGTGCGGCGACTTCTTCCTGATGCTCTGGCAGCCGGGAAGCGACAGCACGACCGCGGACGACGTCCTTCTGATCGATTCGGACAACGACGCCAGCCTTGCCGACGAGACGCCGATGCAGGACTTCAGCATCGACCGCGACATGGGCCGCTTCGGCCATGACAATCCGGCGACGCCGATCCGTGAGTCGGTTCCGTTCGTCGTCCAGCCAGAGGCAGCGCAAATCGCTGGCATGTTCTGGGTCAACATCGGCATCGTCTCCGGCGCGCACGGCTCGCACGTTGCGGGCATCACCGCCGGGAACAGCCTCTTCGGCGGCCAGATGAGCGGTGCCGCACCCGGGGCGAAGCTCGTCTCGGTCCGCGCGTGCCTCTTCGTCGCTGGCTGCACCTCGCACGCTCTGATCGAGGGCATGATCTTCGTGATCGAGCAGGCGAACGTCGACGTCGTCAACATGAGCATCGGCGGACTGCCGGCGCTCAACGTCGACGACGAGACCAACACGCGTGCTGTTCTCTACAACCGCCTGATCGAGGACAACGACGTCCAGATGGTTCTGTCCGCCGGCAACAGCGGGCCGGGCGAGAACACGATCGGCGACCCCGCCGTGACCACGAAGGCGCTAGCGGTCGGCGCGTACATTCACAAGGAGACATGGCAGAAGAACTACGGCTCGGACTCGACTGCCGTGGACAATCTCCATCCGTTCAGCTCACGTGGCCCGACCGAGGATGGCTCGTTCAAGCCAGAGATCGTCGCGCCAGGCGCGGCGATCTCGAGCGTGCCGACCTGGCAGGTCGGCCAGCCGGTCGCGGGCGTCCACACGCTTCCGCCCGGTTACGGCATGTTCAACGGCACCTCGATGGCCGCTCCTCAGACCGCGGGCGCGACTGCGCTCCTGGTCAGCGCGGCCAGGCAGAGGGGCGTGTCACACCATGCCGCCGAGCTGAGGATGGCGTTCAAGTCGACGGCTCGTTACCTCGACGGCTACAACGCCGCCGACCAGGGCAACGGCTTGATCAACGTCCCCGCCGCGTGGGAGCTGCTCACGGATCGCGTGGAGCCCGTGAACATCACGTCACGGGTTCGCGTCAACACGATCCTGAGCGACTTCCTCGTTGAGCCCGGCTTCGGCCGCGGCATCTTCGACCGCGAGGGCGTCACGCTCGGTCAGTCGTACACCCGCAACTACACGTTCACCCGAACCTCCGGCCCGAGCCGGCCGGTGCTGTACCACCTCCGGTGGGTCGGCAACGACGGCACGTTCTCGGCGCAGAACAACGTTCTGCTCCGCCTCAACGTTCCGACGCAGGTTCCCGTGCACGTCAACCCGTCCAGCACGGGTATCCACTCTGCGATCCTGAACCTGGACAACTCGTCCACCGACGGGATCGAGTACCAGACGATGAACACCATCATCGTCCCCGACACGCTGACTGCGGCGAACGGCTACGCGGTCACGAAGAGCGGGATGGTCGGCCGGAATCAGGTGCAGCGCTTCTTCATCCGCGTCCCGGCCGGGAACCCGGTGCTCAAGGTCGACCTGACGGGCCCGAGCGATGCTCCGGGCACGGGCCAGGTGCGCTTCCTGCGCTTCCACCCGTGGGGCCTCGGCATCGACTCGAACACGAGCACCAACTGCTACGTGCCGGTCATCGCAGGCTGTTCGACCGGTGATCCGCTCAGCCGGACGGCCGCTGACGCAACCGCCGGTGTGTGGGAGGTAACCGTCGAGGCACGGCGCACGTCTGACGTCGCATCCGCGCCGTTCACGCTCACGGCGTCGCTCTTCGGCGTCAGCGTCTCGCCGAACCCGGACGTGATTCCGACCGCGCAGGTCGGCGTTCCGGTGCCCCGGTCGTACACGCTGACGAACAACTTCGCAACGTTCACCGGCCGGGCCGTTGGCTCGGGCTTCGGTAGCGCGCGAAGAGGCCCATTCAGCATCGCGCACCACGAGATCCAGAACTACGACACGACAATTCCGGCGGGCACGACGTCGTTCCGTGCGACCATCGGCGGACCGTCGGACCCGGCGGCCGACCTCGATCTGTTCGTCCAGCGCTGTGCCCCGACCTGCACGACCATTGCGCAAAGCGCTGACGGCGACTCCGAGGAGTCGGTGACCATCAGCAACCCCACGGCCGGCGCCTACCGCGTCGTCGTCGACGGGTTCGACGTGCCGGCAGGGACGACGACGTACAACTACGTCGACGTCTTCCAGAACCCGGCGCTCGGCTCGGTGTCGATCACGGACGCCGACGCGGTGCGTCCGGGCGGTTCGTCATGGACGGTCAACGGCTCGGTGACCGCAGGTGCGGTGCCCGAGGCCGGACGCGTCCTGCTCGGAACGGTCAACGTGGTCACCGCCGCGGGTGCGACGGTCGGCCGCGGCGACGTGATCGTGAACAACGTCACGCCGTAGCACCTAGGAATACCGAGGGAACGAGGGGCCGCCTCCGGGCGGCCCCTCACGTTTCTAGGGGCTCGGCCCGCAAGACCGCAAAGGCATGATCCTCAGGATCGCGCGGCTGCCGTCTGAGCCAACGGCGACGATGCGGACGATGCTGCAGCGGTTGGCGCCGCGGAGCGTGAGCACGAACGAGCCACGCGGGCTCGCCTTGGGGCGCCACTGCCGGCCGGCCGCCGACACGCGCACGTTCTCCTGCGAGCGAAAACCGTGCCCTTGAATCGTCAGCGGCGTCTGACGGATGACCTGGAGGGAAGCCTTCGTAGCCGTTTCCGAGCCGCCGATCGCAGAACCCGCTCCGCAACCGAGCCCGACCATCACGAGCAGCGCGCTCGCAAGGTGTCTAAGCATGCGGCGCATGATGCCATTCTGCCCCGTTTTGGCGATATCTAGTCACGAAAAGCGCTTGATATCAGCATCTCTATGTGGCACTCTCCCCGGCGGTTGTCTGGGGAGAGATACCGCTTTCTCTTGCGTATGCCCGAGGAGCTGCGACCGCGGCTCGTCGAGGCCGCTGCGCGGGCTGGCAGGAGCCTGAACGCCGAGCTCGTGCACCGGCTCGAGCGAAGTCTCGAGGAGTCACCGGTCCCAGGACGCCGCTATTTCGGACGCATGAGGCGCCCGACATCGACCCGACAGGGGAGGAGACAATTGATGACACGCAGGCGCAAGAAGCTCGCTTTCAGCGGGTTTGCCGCGCTCGCTCTCGTCGCCGCAGCAACGGCTTTCGCCTTGCTCTCGGCGTCGGGTGGCGCCAGCCAGGCCGCGCGGGGAGAGGCGGAGACGCCACCCGCACTGGCCGCACATCTAGCCAAGCTCAAACAGGCCTTGCCCGGCAATCAGGGCATGGCGCTGGAGGGTCCCGGCAGCGCTGCTGCCGCCGAGTACGCGAAGCGGGCCTATCCGGACGGCGCCATCTCCGTGTCCGAGATGAACGCGGGCGCCGCTTCGGCGACCGCCGCCTCGACCCGGTTCTTCCGGGGACAAGGCCGTCGAGGACAATGGGTGTTCGCGGGGCCGAGTGAGGCGCTCTACCCGCTCGAGCGCTTCCGCAACGCCGGCCTCTATGTGCCGAACTCGTACGTCGCGGGCGGGCGCACGACGGCGATTGCCATCGATGAGATGTGTACGGACAAGTGCCTCGCGTACATCACCCCAGCTGGTGGTGGCGTCTGGCGCACGAAGGACATCTTCGCGAACAACGTCAAGTGGGAGTACCTGGGAGGCCCGCTCGGAATTAACTCAGCGGGGGCCGTCTCGTTCGACCCGAACGACGTGACGCGCAAGACGATCTACCTAGGCACAGGTGAGGCCAACATCTGCGGCAGCGGTTGTGTCGCCGGCGCGGGCCTCTATAAGTCGACCAACGGTGGCGATACCTGGACGAAGATCGGCGACGCCGAGTTCACAGGGAAGGGAATCGGCGCGATCATCGTCAAGCCCGGCGATTCGAACACCATCTACGCCGGGACGACCACCGCGCTTCGCGGCTACTCGTCGTCCTGCTGCTCCGGTGTCACCCGGCCGGTTCCGGGTGCCGCCAAGTGGGGCCTCTACAAGACGACGAACGGCGGAGCGACGTGGAGCTTCATCCACAACGGCTCGACCAACGTCGCCGACTGCACCGGGTCGATTCCCGAGTTCAACAACCTGGCCACATGCTCGCCGCGCGGTGTCCGCAACGTCGAGCTCGACCCGACGAACTCGAACATCCTCTACGCAGCCTCGTACGCACGAGGTGTCTGGCGCTCGAACGACGCCGGCGCGACGTGGGTGCAGATCAAGCCGTCACTGAACGCGGCCATCATCCAGACGCGTCCTTCGATTGACGTCAACCTGTTGCCCAACGGCAAGACACGCATGTACGTCTACGAAGGGAACACCGGTACTCCGACCTCACGGCTGTCCCGGAGCGACGACGTTTCAACGGGCGTGCCGGTCTTCACAGAGCTGACCAGTCCAAGCACGGCGTCGCCCGGCTGGGCAACGCACAACCTGTGCACGGCGCAGTGCTGGTACGACATGTTCGTCGAAACGCCGAAGGGCCATCCCGACATCGTCTACGTCGGCGGCTCGTATCTGTACGGCGAGCAAGTCGCCAACAAGCGCGGCGTGATCCTCTCGACGGATGCCGGCGTCAGCGGCACCGACATGACCTTCGACGGGACCGACCAGGTGCAGCCGCACGGGCTGCATCCCGACCAGCACGACATCGCGGTCCACCCGCAGAACCCGTTCATCTTCGTGGAGACGAACGACGGCGGCGTGATGCGGTCGAACGGCAACTTCGTCGACCGGTCATCCTGGTGCGATGGCCGACCCCTGGGCGCTGCCTCGATGGAGAGGTGCAGGCAGATGCTCTCGCGCATCCCTGAGCGTCTGACCGGAATCAACGGAGGTCTCGGCACGCTGCAGTTCCAGAGCCTGTCCGTGAGCCCGCACAACGTGAAGATCCTCCAGGGCGGCACGCAGGACAACGGCACCTGGGAGGGCAAGAACTACCAGAAGGAGTGGAGGAACACGATGATCGGCGACGGCGGCCAGTCCGGCTTCGACGTCGCGATCCCCTCGTTCCGCTTCCACAACTTCACTGGCGCTTCGCCGGACGTGAACTTCGAGAACGGTGACTTCGAGAGGTGGATCTGGACGGGCGACCCGCTGCAGACCGGCGGCGAGTTCTACGCTCCAGTGATCGGAGACCCGGTCGTCTCGAAGACCATGTTCGCCGGGACGAACCGCACGGCCTACCGGACGAAGACCGCCGGCCTTGGCACGAGGACGATCGCCGAGGCACACACGGTCTGCAACGAGTGGACCGGCAACTTCAGCGCTCAGTGCGGTGACTGGGCCGAGCTCGGCAACGTGCGGCTGACCGATGCCGCATGGGGCACACGAGCCGGCGGCAACCTGGCCGCGATCGAGCGGACGAAGGCCGACGCTTCGACGGCGTGGGCAGCGACGTCGACCGGTCGCGTCTTCGTCTCGAAGAACGTCAATGCTGAGCCCGTCGTCGAGATGGGCCCCGAACCGGGACTGGGAATGAGGCGCGTTGCGACCTCGGTCACCTGGAGCCGGATCGACCTACCGGCTCCGGCAACTCCGGACAGGTACGTCACGAGCATCTACGTAGATCCCGCCGACGGGAACCATGCTTGGGTCTCGTACAGCGGCTACAACGTGAATGCGCCGGGCGGGCACCTCTTCGAGGTTCGCTTCAACCCGGCCACCGGGACGGCGACGTGGACGAACATCGATCACAACTGGGGCGATCTCCCGGTTAGCGATCTCGTCTACGACGACGTGACCGGCGACCTGTACGCGTCCAGCGACTTCGGCGTCTCGAAGCGCGAGAGCGGCACGACGAGCTGGGTGCTCGCCGCGTCGGGGATGCCGAACGTCGAGGTCCCAGGGCTGACGATCGTGCCCGAGGAGCGCAGGCTCTTCGCGGCTACGCACGGGCTCAGCGCCTGGTACCTCAACCTGCCCAAGTAGTCGGTTCTAGTCTCACGAGCGATCGAGAGGGCCGCCCACAAGGGCGGCCCTCTCACTTCCTCGTCGAACTCCGCGTCGTGATAACGCGGAGGCCGCTGACCTGATATCACCGCGATAGCGCCACAAATGGCATAACCAGGCCAAAAACCGATCCTTGACAGGGTCTCTCGCTAGCAACTTGAATGCACCGCCATGGCGTCTGTCCCACGGTTCGGCTCTGGGCTTCTCAGTGCCCTCCTCTGCGCGCTGGCCGTCGCCTGCGGCGGGTCCGACGGGGGGTCTTCCGGCTCGGTCCGTTTCCTCGTTTTCGGCGATCCGGCCGAGATCAACGCCTATCGAACACTGATCGAGGCGTTCGAGGAGAAAGAGCCGGACATCGACGTCCAACTGGTGGAGGCGAGCGATCGCGAGGACCTGATCGCTCGCCTCTCCAGCTCGATCGCGGGCGGCGCGCCTCCCGACCTGTTCCTCATGAACTACCGCTTCTACGGCCAGTACGCGTCCCGTGGCGTGCTCGAGCCGCTGGAGCCCTACGTGAGCGACTCGAGCGAGTTCGAAGAGGGGGATTTCTTCCCACAGGCACTCGATGCGTTCAGATGGCAGGGCGAGC
>Ga0190265_10000833_pt1 | contig 20455 bp, 14 predicted proteins | sample Popmic124T_FD_133135 | JGI IMG/M metagenome (GOLD analysis project Ga0190265, IMG submission 133135) | Populus adjacent soil microbial communities from riparian zone of Indian Creek, Utah, USA - 124 T | ecosystem: Environmental > Terrestrial > Soil > Riparian zone | place: USA: Utah | collected...
ACACGACTGGGGACGGCATGCTCACTACGGAAGGTTTCTTGAACTAGAACAGGACCGACTCATCGGAATGACCTGGCTAACCGGCAAAGGAGGCACTTTCGGAGCCGAAACCGTCATTAGAATTGAACTCATTCCTCAAGACCAAGGTACAATGTTCCGCATGACTCATTCGGGATTCGATGACGAGAAAGCGGCGAAGGGTCACAAAGACAATTGGCCACTCGCCCTTGACGAGCTCGATCAAAAGCTCACTGCCTAGCCGCAGCACATTCGCGTTTCATGAAAAATTCCTACTCGAGTAGCCGCTTGACGGTGACGGAGGAACCGAACGCCCAACCAGGCGATGCAGCTGACCGCGAGCAAGCCTGCGATTTTAGGTTGTGAGTGTTTGCCATCCACGCTTTTCCCTGCTTCGAAACCGCATCGGGCTCGCGGCAGCTGATCTTGTGTCTCGTTAGATCTATGCGCACCTCGATCTTTCACGCGACGCTAGCTTTCATGCTAATGATGCCATTTGCCGCAGCCAAAGAGCCGAAATCGCCGCCTGGAGCGCGCGACGGTTCATCTGTCCAAAAAGCCGTTCTCGTGCGCGGTGGAATCACGGCAGAAAGAGCGTGGTTGGTTGAACATCTCGGTTACGCTCCGCGCATAAATTACGAACACGCCACGATTGTTCGTGAGCGCCGCATTTTTAGTCTTTGGTCCTTTTCGACGCCAGACGGGAAGCGCCGCGAAGTATATTTCGACACCGGCGGTTATGTCAGGCGCGTCAAGGTTCCGGAGTTTGACCCCACTCAATGAAGCCCGCCTTCATGGGATCGCACGACAACGATCTAACCATGCGATCGAGCGAACGGCGGACCGCAGTGCGCTCCACTGTTGAGATGACTTCCACCCAGTCAATCCGAGCGACTCGCGGTGTCGTCCGCCGTCGCTCATCTTGTTCTCGTTAGGTCTCTGACGCCATGAGACTACTCCTCGCCCTTTGCTTTGCAGCGACATTTCCGGCGCGACTCCTCGCCGTCCCGCCTGGCGAGGAGGGCAACACAAGTCCGATCGTCAGTTTGGCCGAGATGGATCGGCTGACGGCTCCATACGTTGCCAAGGCGCGGGCGACATATCCCGCTGCCAAGAAGCGATTCCTTGCCGGTTTGCCGCCAGGATACAAGTTCCTCGTCATGCTTCGCTTTTTCCAGCGCGATGAGCGCACGGGAAAATCTACGGCTGGCGAAGACATGCTTGTGAGAGTCGAGCGCATCGAGAAGGGTCGGGTTTACGGACGGCTCGCGAACGCGCCCGTCCTGATAAAGAACTTGAAGTTCGGTGCCGCCGTCTCACGTCGTGAGAGCGAAATCACAAATTGGGTGATAGAGCACCCAGACCGCTCCGAAGAAGGCAATTTTGTCGGAAAGTTTCTGGAGAAGCATTTTGAGCGCAAATAGACCTAACCATGCGATGGAGCGAACGGCGGACCGCCGTACGCTCCACTTTTGATATGATTTTAACACGCCCACGCCGAGCAATGCGCGCTCCTGTCCGCCGTCGCTCATCTTTTTCTCGTTGATATGGCTGCCGATTTGTCAACGGGCAAAATCCAGGCGGAGCGAGTATGGGCATCGCGTTCCTATAAGGAAAGAAGTGGGTGTGAGGCGGCGAGTCAATCGGGTGAGTTAGGTTCCCGGCGGTTGGTATGCTGATATTCGCGGGCTATCCGGCCCCGCATGTGCGGGACCAGACCTATCCGCATTCTTTTAATTCACCGCAGCCCTTGCTCCAACAGTCTAGGTGACGCGGACTCAGCCTTGGATCGCTCCAGGCCTTAACGCAACGAGACCTCGTGGGTTGGCTACCGTGACCCGGCCGCCTCAGATCCACTCCTCTTTCAGTATGTGATTTTTCCTTCCCGGTGCTGTTGCCTCTCCTTTTAGTTAACTGTTCCCCTCGAACTGCCTTTCTCACCGCGAGGTGGTCTGCGCCTGGTAGCAGGGCTGCGTGCGCAAGAGCTCCCAAATAAAACCGCAGAGCTCTCGCGCGATCGCCACCATCGCCTTGTTGCGCTGGAGGCGTCGCCCCAGCAGGCGCGTGTAACGATGGTGCAAACGGTTCTGCGCTCGCCAACTGATGGCGCGCACCTCACGGGGTTGATCTTGCTGGCGCCGGCTCAGTTGCTGGCTCACTTTGGGCGGCATCGCGTAATGCTGCGCGCACTCCACCAGCAACCAGCGCGCGTGAGCGTTGCCGCACTTGGTGATGCGCCCCTGGCGCCGTCTGTCACTCGAAGTATTCTCTGTCGGCACTAGTCCCAGATACGCCATCACCTGGCGCGGGTGCGCAAAGCGATGCACTTCCCCCAGCTCGCTCACCAGGATCATGGCCGCCACGGTTTGGAACCCCTTCATCGCCATGAGCGCGCGCACCGCCGGCGCCAGCCGCCATTTCTCCAACAGAGCACGCATCCCCACCTCGCACCGCTCGATCCGTTCCCCAGCCGCCCCGATCCCCTGGAGATATTCTTCCAGGATCACTTTCATCGCCGGATGCGCCAGCACCAGCTCGCGCAGGTAGCGCTCGTGCGCCGCGCTCCAAGCACTTTTCCCCTGGTAACGATACCCGTGGCGCAGCCACGGCCGGAGCGATACAGTCTTTGTGGACATCCAGTCCAAGATAGAGTTCTCTTTTCATTGGTGTGTTTGCTAGTTCGAGTTGTTAAACTGCAACGCTCCGGATCCCTCGGGACCCCGGCCGTTGGTGCGGCTCTGCTCCACCTCCAAAAGGCGAGTAGCCCGCGTTTTATATGAACGGCAAACACACCGCTTTTTTCAACGCCGCGCTCGCACGCTCACAACGCGCCCGCAGCCATAAGGTCTAGGCCTCAAATTCGTATGCGTCCACAGCGCCTTACTTGCGTGCGTTGGAAAGTGGGGGCCGAAGTAGCGGCGTCAATCTTTGTCTTGACAGCAACCTTGGCCTCGTCCCAGCCAGCGCCTGGATCGTTGGATGTGCACTGGAATGAGGGTGCTTTAGATTGCACGGCAACGCCGCAAAACCCGCTTCAAGTCCATACCTACGAGTCGCAAACTTTTATCCTGCGCCAGAGTCCTTGCGCAACCTTCGAAGCAAATTTTCTTTATCTTCTGGTCGGCTCCGACAAAGCACTTCTCATCGATACCGGCGCGGTCGCGGACGCGAAAGAGATGCCGCTAGCGAAAACGATCTTGGAACTATTGCCGGATAAGAACCACCAAAAACTTCCACTTTTAGTGGCGCACACCCACCGCCATTTAGATCATCGCGCCGGCGATCCTCAGTTCGCGTCCCTTCCATCGGTCCAGATCGTGCCCATAGATTTGGAAGGAGTTCGAGCGTTCTTCGCTTTCACTAAGTGGCCCAACGGGATTGCACATGTGGATCTGGGCGGCCGAACTGTGGATGTAATTCCGACGCCCGGACACAACGCGACCCACGTGGCATTCTACGACAACAGAACGGGGATTCTATTTTCCGGAGATTTCCTTATGCCGGCCCGGCTGCTGATTGAAGATGCCGCGGCCTACCACGAAAGCGCCCTGCGGGTTGTCGAATTTCTGAAGACGCGGCCACTCACCTGGATCCTTGGCAGCCACATCGAATTGAACACGGGCGGACAGGCCTACCGATTCAGATCTCGCCACCATCCCAATGAACACCGGCTCGAGTTGGCGAGAGAAGATTTGACCGCGTTGCCAGCGGCGTTTGAAAGCTTCAACGGCTTTTACGCAAGACATCCGAATTACATTCTTAGCAATCCTATTCGCAACCTTGTGGCGCAGGCCATGATCGCGCTCGCGGTATTAATTTTCATCATCTGGGGAGTGCGTCGGTTCCTACGCCGCCGGCGCCTATAATCCCCTAGGATGTGCCACAGGAGGAGGAGAATGCAGTACTAACCGGCGGATTGGCCGGCCAACTTATTACACTGCTGCTAGGAAGCAGATTTACGGCGAAACGTGAAGTCACTGGTTGGCTCAGACAAGAAAAACGCGAATTCGCTAGTTGGCTAAGGCAGGAAAGGTTCAAGGCCTTTTCTGAGTTGTTAGCAAATACAGCAGCAACGTTCGTCCGACAGGACTATGAAAAATGGCCTGATGAAATAAGAGTGTTATCTCTGAGAGTCTACTTACTCTATGAAGGCGGCAGGCCGCCAAAAACGGTTTTAGATCCCATCGAGAAGCTGTTTCGCTTGGCACTTGATAGAAAACAAGGGAAGGTGGAAAAAGATAACGTGCAGGTCTGGAGAGACAGAATGAGGGATGAAACAAGGAGACTTAGAGAGGCGTTCGCGGAAACGCTCCACTTAAAGGAATAAAATGCAGGGAAGTGATTTGGTTTCAACATGAGGGGCAAAGGGGTCAGAGCTAAGTATTGACACGGCGGAGGAAACTCAATTTGAAACGAGTTTCTGAAAGGCGGGATCGGAACGCAATGGGTCCCATTCCCAGCGAAACTTCAAATCGTTCACGGTGATGCTGTAATTCACGCTGTCGACCGCGCCCGGCGTCCGGAGCAACCGCTCGAGCAGCGGGACCGCGAGATCGTTCTCGCCGACGCGCGCATAGATGAGGGCGAGGCAGCAATTCATGATCGCGCCGTCGTAGGCGTCTTTTGATTCCGGCTTCAACTCCACCGCACGCCGGCCTGCTCGAATGGCATCTTCTTTTCGGCCCATGAACGCGTAGCACAATCCGAGATTCGCATGGCGCTCGGCGGCAGTCGGGGACTCGGTCACGGCGCTCTCAAAGACCTTGCGCGCGGCCTCGAAATTTTTCTGGGCCAGCTCCGAGTCGCCCAGCGCGAGAGCGGTGCAGCCGGCCAGGAAACTCTTCGGAGTCAAGCCACCGTTGAGGTATGAGATCTCGGGCAGAGGCGAGGCGGCAAGGACCTGTTGAGCCCGGGCGAAGTCGCGTCCCAGCATGGCCCCATCCCAATTGCAGGCGGTAACGATGCCATCGGGATCCTCGCCCGGTGGAGTCTGCCCAAACACGGCCCGCGGCGCCTTGATGTCGCCCTTCCACTGGAAATCGATGTAGGCGACTTGAATTCTCGCGACGAGCGAATCGGGCGCCATCGCGCGCAACCGCTGGGCCGCGCGTGCCGCTTCCGGCCATCGGCGCAGCGCGCTATTGGTGAAGACCAGGTTCCGGACAATGTTCGGGTTCTCCGGGTCGAGCCGCTGGATCCGCTCAAACGCCGCCAGGCATTCCTCCCAACGGCCCTGGCGCCGGTTAATCGCTGCGACCAGCAGGCCAACGTTCGCATTGCTCGGCGACAACCGCTGCGCAATCGCGAATTCGGCCAGAGCGCCTTCGTAGTTTTCGTCGATCCAGTAAATGCACTGGCCCAGCGCAAAGTGGGCTTCGGCCAGATTGGATTGCAGACGCAGAGCGGTCTCCGCTGCGTTCCGCGCTTTTGTTTTCCAGGAGTCGAGCGGCTCGTGGAAGTGGAAAATCTCCGCGTAGGTCGAGGCCAGGCGCGCATGCGCGAGCGCAAAATTCGGATCGAGCGCGATCGCCTCACTGTAAAGCTGGACCGCGCGCTTATAATCCTGGAGCAGTGTGTCGGGGCCTTGTTCGTAAGGCAAAGCGCGCAGATAAAGCACGAAGGCGTCCGCGTTTTGGGTCGGCTTTTGTTCGACCCGGATCTTTTCCTCCGGCGTAAGAGTGGCGCGCAACGCTTCGGCGATTTCCATGGCCAGCTCGCCTTCGATGCCCACCGCATCGGCGATCTTCCGGTCGTAACGCTCAGCCCAGATGTGCCGATCGGTGCGCGTGTCGATCAACTGCACATTGACGGCGATGCGATCACCCACTCGCCGCACGCTTCCCTCGACCACGTTTGCTGCGTCCAGCGCCTTGCCTATTTCCTGGATGTTCCGGCCCTCCGGGTTTCGGTACTTCATCACGCTGGTGCGGCTGATCACTTTCAGATCCTTGATCTTGGCAAGGTTCGTCAGCAGATCGTCCTGGATCCCGTCGGCGAGAAAGGCGTTCTCCTTGTCCGCGCTGAAGTTTTCCAACGGCAGGACCGCGATGCTTTTTTCTCGCGCCGGAGAAAAGCGCTGCCAGACCAGGACCCCGATAACTACGAGGAGCGCGCCGATGATGAGAAAGTCCCATTTCCGGCCGGCGCCGCGCCGGACTGATTCCGCGGGGGGCACTTCGCCTGTGCGCTTGAGCCCTTCCGACGTCCACTCAAAGATCCACGCTATGGCCATGGCCAGCGGAAAACCGAGCAGGAGCAGGACGACAACAAAGCGAACGGCCCAGGCCGGGATGTTAAAGAAGGGAAAGACCTGCGTGGCGATCTGGATCAGGAGCCAGGCGACGACGCTGTAGGCTGCGGCCGCGCGGTAGACATTGCGCCGCCTGAGCTCATCGAAAAAATTGCCCCGGTTCATGGCTGTTTTCCGCGGCAGAGTTCCTGAAATCGCGGGTCCTGGCGCAGAGGGTTCCAGACCGGGTCGAGGCGCAGCAGCGCGGGCGTGAGCGGGATCTGTTCCGGGCCGAGATAGTTCAGCTTGAGCAGGCGGCGCAATTCCAGGAGGGCTGCGTCGGTCTGGCCGAATTGCGCCTTGATGCGCGCGAGAGCTTCCTCAAAGCCCGGTCCGGCGACGGCGTCGACTGACGCGGGCCGCAGATCGATTGCCTTTTGCGCCGCAGCCAGCGCCGCCTCTTTCTGGCCGAGCGCCGCTTGAACGAAACCGAGATACATCGCTGCGTCCTGAGAGTTCGGTTGCGCCTGGAGCAGTTGCTCCAATTCCTGGCTGGCCACTTCGTAAACCGAGCGCGCCCCCGCTGAGTCTCCGGCGAGCTCTTTGGCGAAACCGAGGAGGTAACGATACTTGCCTACGAAAACTCCGAGGGTCGAGGGTCCTTGAGCCAGGGCGGCCTCGAGCAGTCGAGTCGCGTCGTCGTCGCGACGCGCGATCAAGGCGAGCCGGACCTGGATCTCGAAGACATAGTCGTTATTGGGCGCGGGCGAAACGGGCCGCAACGCCGTTTCAGCGCCCTCGAGATTTCCCTCCGCCAGGCAGAGCCGGGCCAAACCGGCCAAGACCTGCGGATTCTCCGGCGCGAGAGCAAGGAGCCGGTCGACCAGCGCATGCGCGTCGGCGAAGCGTTTCAGAGCAAAATAGGTGACCCCGAGTTGCGAGAGCACCGGCAGATTTTGCGGATCGCGCTGGGCGGCTTGTTCCTGATGCGCGACGGCCTCAGGCCATTTCCCTTTTCGCCGCTCGATGAAACTCAGGGCCACGAGGGCCTCGGAGTTGTTCGGCAACCGCGCGAGGGCCTCCTTGAAAGCGAGCCAGGCCGCGTCGTACTCGCGGGTAACGAGATATTCGTAATAGCCGCGCGCCAGAAAGGTCTCGCCCAATTCGGACTGCAACGCCCGCGCTTTCTCGGCGGCTTTCTTTGCTCTTTCCGCGCGGTCGTCGGTGCGATCGTATCCGACCCAATAGATCCGGCTATGCGCGACCGAAGCGCGGGCCCAGGCCAGGGTGAATTTTGGATCGAGCCGGGCAGCTTCCTCGAAGAAGTTGGCTGCGTCTGTGAACGCGCTCGCCGTTTCCCGATTGCTCGCGACCAAAGCAAGGCCGCGGAGGTAAGCGTCGTACGCGGCCTGGTTTTCGGTCGGCCGCGTCCCGAGCGCGGCTTTCTCTACGCCGGTGAGCGTTGCCTTGAGTGAATCCGCCACGCGTTGCGCGACTTCACTTTCAACGGCGAAAATATCGGTGAGCTTCCGATCGAAGGTCTCGGCCCAAAGATGGCTGTCCGTCTGGGCATTGATCAACTGCACGTTGATGCGCACCTGATCGCCGGATTTCTGGACGCTGCCTTCGAGAATGTGGGCCACCCCGAGCTGTTTCGCGATTTCAGGCAAATTCTCCGGTGCGCTCTTATAACGAAGCGTGGAGGTGCGGGAGATCACTTTCAGGTCCCTGATCCTCGCCAGCCGCGTCAGGATTTCGTCCTGGATCCCTTCGGCGAAATAGGCGTTCGCCTTGTCTTCGCTCAGGGAAGCGAACGGCAGCACCGCGATCGATTTCGCGGCGTCCCCGACATTTTGCCTATCAGTGGTTCCGGTGAAAGGTGGGGCTTTCTGGAAGGGGAATGGCCTCCCGGTGAACAGCCACATCGCGATCGCAGCGGCGGCAAGCAGCATGATAATCGAGGCGGCCCGGAGCGGACGTGGCGCCGGATGAGCTGAATCGGTCGAGCGTCTGATTCCTTCGGGCGTCAGCTCAAAAGCCCACGCCAGAACCAGGGCCAGAGGAAAGCCGAGCAGCACCAGCACCACGACGAGCCTTATCGTCCAGCCAGGAATCTGAAGAACCGGGAACGTTGAGGTGGCGATCTGAATGATGAGCCAGCCGACCACGGCGTAGGCGACGGCGACCTTGTAAACGTTCCGCCGCTTCAGTTCGGCGAAAAAATTCTTCGGGTCCATAGCGTAATTGCGCCTTCGATGCCAATTGCCGCGATTCCGCGAGTCAATTGAGGAACGACGGTTGCCAATTCTAAGCTGTCGCCGAGAAGACAGCCAGCGCGGACGGGCCACTGCGTCCGAAATTATTCCAGGAAGGGCGAGCGGCCGTTGCCAGAGGAAAACGGCGCCGGGCGACCTGCTCGCAGCTCTCGTTCCGGGCTATATTCCAGCGCCTCGGTTGTTCTTTGAGAACGTGAAGAGTGACTAGTGATCAGTGAATGGAAAAGACCATGCACGATTCACCGATCACCATTCACAGCGCCGAAACCTACTGGTAAACGGTTTTTGGCGCCGGGTCGGAGACGAGCTTCTGGAAACGCGGATTGTTCCGCAACGGGTCCCACTGCCAGCGGTGACGGAGATCATTTTGGGTGATGGAGCAGTTTGTGTTGTCGACTGGGCCTGGGGATGCCAGCAGGCGCTCGAGCAGCGGCAGGGCCGAATCCGCTTCGCCAACGCGCGCATAGATCATCGCCAGATATCCTGTCATCCAGGGCCCGAAGACGGCGTCCTTCGAGTCCGGCATCAGCTCGACCGCGCGATGGCCTTCGCGGATGGCTTCCTCCTTGCGGCCCACGAAGGAATAGAGCAATCCGAGGTTGGCGTGACGGACCGCGGTCGTTGGCGCTTGTTGGACGGCGTCTTCGAAGACGGGCAGCGTGGCTTCGAAATGCGTTCGCGCGGCGGCCTCATCGCCTCGCGCCAGCGCGACACAACCCTGGTAGAAGCTCTTCGGAGTGGGCTGTCCGCCCGATTGAAACAGGTCGAGCGGGCATGACGCCAGGGCCTGATCGGCCGCCGCAAAATCGCGTTGAATCATCGCCAGGTCCCACCGCGCCCGGGTGACCAGGCCCGCCGGATCGACGCCGGGGGGAGTTTTCCCCAGCACCTCAATCAGGGCAGCGGTGCTCCCCTGGGACCAAAAATCAAGGTAGGCGCGGAAGACTTTCGCGTTGACCGAGTCGGGAGCGAGTGTGACGACGCGGTCCTGTTTTCGGATCGCCTCGGGCCAATCGTGGAGGAAGCTGTAGGTATAAGCCAGCTCCTGGGCGACGTTCGAATTCCCCGGATCGATGGTTTGGGTTTTCAGGAGCAGCTTGATGTTCTCGTTCCAACTGCCCTGGCGCCGCCGAATCGCCGCGGTGAAATAACCGATGTCGCTGTCGTTGGGCAGGGCCCTGGCCGCCACCGCGAATTCATCGAGCGCCTTCTCGTAATTCTTTTCCGCCCAATAGTAGTAGAGTCCGAGGGCAAGATGTCCCTCTCCGAGATCCGGTTGGAGTTGAAGGGCTTTTTCCGCCTCCATTTTCATCCGCGCTTTGCGGTCGTCTGTCGAATCGAACCAGTAATAAACCCGCGCGATGGTGGCGGAAAGCCGTGCGTGAGCCAGGGCAAACCCGGGATCATGCTGGATCGCTTCGCCGTACAGGCGCTCGGCCACGCTGAAATCCTCGAACAAGCGATCGGGATTTGATTCGTAGGCGCGCGCTTTGAGATAGAGCACGTAGGCGTCGGCGTTCTCCGTCGGCCTGGTTTCCACGCGCACTTTTTCCTCCGGGCTGAGGGTCGCGCGCAGCTCCGCGGCGATCTCGGCCGCCAGCTCACCCTGCAAGCCCAGCGAGTCCGCCAGCGGCCGGTCGTAACGGTTCGCCCAGATATGGTGGTCGTTGCGCGCATCGATCAGCTGCACGCTCACCACCACGCGGTTCCCTCCCGAACGCACGCTTCCTTCCAGGATGTTCACGACCCCCAGGGCCTGGGCGATTTGCCGCAAATTGTTCTTGCCCGCGCCGCGATAGGGCATGACCGACGTCCGGCTGATGACCTTCAAATCCTGGATTTTGGCCAGACTGGTCAAGATATCGTCCTGGATTCCATCGGCAAAAAACGCCCCTTCCTTCCCGTCGCCGATATTGTCGAAAGGCAGGACAGCGATGCTTTTTTCGGGGGCGTCCGAGGCTGCGGGACCATCGCCGCGCCGGAACCGTTGGAAGACGAGAAAGGCGATGGCGCAGAGCAGCACCCCGATGATCAACGAATTGAGCTTCCGGCCGGTGGCGCCTTTGATCGATTCCTCCGGCGTGAGGTCTTCCGTCCGTTTGATGCCGCCTGCCGTGATCTCGTAGGCCCAGGTGAAGATTATCGCGATGGGGAACCCGAGCAGAAGGAGAACGACCACCAACCGCACGCACCAGCTTGGAATTTCGAAAATCGGAAACGTTTGGGTGGCGATTTGCACCAGGAGCCACGCGACCATGGCGTAGGCGATCGCCACTTTGTAGATGTTTCGCCGCCGAAGCTCGGCGAAAAAGTTGCCAGGGTTCATTCGCTTTCAGCTGAATTAGTAGCCTGCTTCCGAAGCGTGGCGAGTGAAAAGCGAATTTGGTTCGGAGGGACTTGCTTCCGCGAGTCCCATTAGTTCGTTTTCACGCGTGAATCCAAAACGGACGTGCGGAAGCACGTCCCTCCGATTACCTTGTTCGATGCCGTTCGAGCTCGAATCCAACTACAAGCCGCGCGGCGATCAGAGCCAGGCGATCGCGAAGCTGTTGAAGTCGATCGAAGCCGGGAATCGCCATCAAACGCTGCTCGGCGTGACCGGCTCGGGGAAGACCTTCACGATGGCAAACGTCATCCGAGATCTCGACCGGCCCACGCTCGTCATCTCGCACAACAAGACGCTCGCCGCGCAGCTCTACTCGGAGTTCAAGCAATTCTTCCCGCGCAACGCGGTCGAGTATTTCGTCAGCTACTTCGATTATTATCAGCCCGAGGCCTACATCCCGCGTTCCGACACCTACATCGAAAAGGATTCGTCGATTAACGAGGAGATCGAGCGGCTCCGGCTTTCCGCGACCAGCGCCTTGCTTTCACGGCGCGACACGATCGTGGTCGCGAGCGTTTCGTGCATCTATGGCGTCACGTCGCCGGAAGATTATCTGCGCATGCTCCTAACCGTGAAACGCGGGCAGCAGATCAGCCGCGAAGCCGTCCTGGGCCGGCTGGTCGACATGCTTTACGAGCGCAACGACATGAATTTTGCGAGCGGCAAATTCCGGGTGCGGGGCGATGTCGTGGAGGTTTATCCCGCCACGGCCGATGAAGAGGCGATCCGGCTCGAATTTTTTGGCGATGAGGTCGAAGCGATCACCCGGATCGATCCGCTCACGGGCCACGCGCACGATCCGCTCAGCCTGATCACCTTTTATCCGGCGAAACAATTCGTCACGCCGGCGGATAAATTGAACCGCGCGCTCTCGTCGATTCGGAACGAGCTCGACCATCGCATCGTGGAGCTCGAAGCGCAGAGCAAGCTGCTCGAAGCGCAACGGTTGAAGATGCGGACCGAATACGATCTCGAGATGTTGCAGGAGATGGGATTCTGCAACGGCATCGAGAATTATTCTCGCCACCTCTCCGGCCGGATGCCGGGCTCGAAGCCGTTCACGCTCCTCGATTTTTTCCCGAAAGATTTCCTGCTGGTGGTGGATGAATCGCACGCCACGATCCCGCAGATCGGCGGGATGTATGAAGGCGATCGGTCGCGGAAAACGGTGCTGGTGGAGTATGGCTTTCGGTTGCCGAGTGCGCTCGATAATCGGCCGCTGAATTTCAAGGAGTTCATGGGGATGGTGAACCAGATCGCGTACGTGAGCGCGACTCCGGCGGAATTCGAGATCAAGAATAGTGTCGTCGGGAATAAGGGGTACTTTCCGCATAAGCGGGAGCGGATCGGGGAGGAGGAGCTGGTGCCGTTTGTGGTGGCGGGAGAACGGGGAGCGCACGCGCCCTCGCGTGCTGCGGCCGGCGCCTCGCCGGACGAAACAGGTCCAGAACGGGCTTTGACGCGAGGCGCGTCAAACGACACGCGAGGGCGCGTGCGCTCCCCAGATCAGATTGTCAGCCGGACGGACCAGCCGCCAGAGGAATTCGATGTCCACACGCCGGGAGCGCCGCTCGTGGTCGAGCAGATTATTCGGCCCACGGGGTTGCTCGATCCGAAAATCACCTTGAAGGCGCTTAAGAATCAGATCGATGAGACGATCGACCTTTGCCGGCAACGGGTCGAAAGCCAGGAGCGCGTTCTGGTCACGACGCTGACCAAGCGGACGGCCGAAGATTTGTCGGATTATTTGCGCGATGTCGGACTGAAGGTGCGTTATCTGCACAGCGACATCGACACGATCGAACGTGTGGAAATCCTGCGTGGCCTGCGCGCGGCCGATTTCGATATTCTCGTTGGCATCAACCTTCTCCGCGAAGGGCTCGATCTCCCGGAAGTCTCACTCGTCTGCATTCTCGATGCCGATAAGGAAGGCTTCCTGCGCAGCCAGACTTCCCTGATCCAGACTGCCGGACGGGCCGCGCGGCACATTAACGGAGAGGTCGTTCTCTTCGCCGACACCGTCACGCAAAGCATGCAGGCCTTGATCTCGATCTCCGATTACCGGCGCACGAAGCAGATGGAGTATAACGAGAAGCACGGGATCACGCCCACCACGGTGAAGCGGGCGATCCAGGAAAGTCTGCACACCATCCTGCGTGGCCGCGAAATTGCCGCATCGGTCATTCAGGAAGCGGGCGGCGATTTCAATCTCACGGAGCTGCTGCGCGAACTCGAAGACGAAATGCAAAGCGCCTCGGCGAACCTGGAATTCGAGCGCGCCGCGCTTTTGCGCGATCAGATCATGGAAGTAAAAAGCGGCACGGGCCTGACCAAGATCGAGCCGAAACGGAAGCCGGTGAAGTACTCGCGTGGTGGCCCGCAGCGCCGGCGATCGCGCGTGTAAATGGCTGTCATCCCGAGCCCCGCAGACGGCGAGGGACCTCACAAGTGGTCTGGAAATCACACAAGTATCCAGCGGCGCATTTCCCACGCCGATCTTCGCGCTTCGCGAAAGCGGATTTGCGTAGTTTTCTTTTACGGTTGCGGGGTCCCTCGCCGTCTGCGCGGCTCGGGATGACAGAGGGGTTGTCGAACAAACGCGAATCGTCTCGCACGCTATTAGCTTCGTTGCCCAGTGATGCAATTCGGTTCGACGCTCCTCGCCCCAGTTTTGCTTGCTGTCTCAATGGCGCAGACGGCTCCTGGCCAATCGCCCGGCCTGAACGCTTTGCCCGAAGTGGAGTTTTCCCGGCTGAGCCAGCGCGATCCCAATCCGCTCGGAGAGAGAGCGCTCGCCATCCACCCGGAACAATGGAAACACGGCGAGACCGAGCATTTCATCTACCATTTCGTCAACAGTTACGTCGTCACGCCGATCTCGATTGAAGCGGAGTTTCATTATCGAGTGGTCGCGAAGGAGCTCCAGCGCGAACAGGCCGCCACCGATACAAAGTCGCACATTTATGTTTTCGAGCGGCCGGCCGATTGGCAGGAATTTCAGAAGCTTGGCCAGCTGGAACCGTGGACCGGCGGGATTCATTCGCAGGGGAGCCTTTTTATCCAGCGCAATCCCGCCTACAAATTCAGCAGCAACCTTCTTGGGCACGAAATAGCTCACCTTGTTCTTCACCGGCTTTACCCGGATGGAATCCCGAGCTGGTTGAACGAGGGGTTTGCGCAGTATGTCTCCAAGGGCGCGCACGCCAGTTACCAGCGCGCCCGGGGTTACAACGCAAAACCGCGTTCCCAGGGAGTCGCCACGCACGATTTGATTCCGCTCGCCGTGCTCTTGTCGATGACGCAGCCGCCTTCCGATCGCGTCGAGGTTTTCTACGACCAATCCGAACGGCTGGTCCGGTTTCTGGCTTATACCGACAAGCAATGTTTTCTCGCATTGCTGGATGCGCTGGGCCGCCATCAGCCTTTCGATGCCGCGTTCCTTCGCATTTACGCTGGCAAATTCGCGAGCGCCTTGGCACTCGAGGAAAAATTCCGCGAGTACGCGGCGAAAGACTCCGGAACTTCTTTGCAACAAACGGACGGGTGAGCGTTATCCGCTGGATTCCGTGTTTGGGTAGCGCACGCGTCTCGCGTGCTGGTTTTGGCGTCTCGCCAAGACAATCTTTCGGGAAAGTTCGCGAAAGCGAGACGCTTCCGCCAGCACGCGAGACGCGCGCGCTACCCGGAGAGGCCAACTCGATTCACGCTGGCCTTGTGAACATTCTTGGCGCGTGCGAAAAACTTCGCAGTGCCTAAGACCAAGACTAAAGAAACGACCGCCAATATCCACGCGATTGTCGGGTCGGACGAGAGCGAGGTGAAACGCGCGGCGGCGGAGTTGGCGGCGAAATTGACGCCGCCCGACGCCGGGGAGTTTGGGATCGAAGTCATCGATGCCTGCGCGGACAACGTCGATCAGGCGGTTTCAAGAATCCGATCGGCGATCGATGCTTTGCAAACGCTGCCATTCTTCGGTGGTGGAAAACTGGTCTGGCTCAAAAACGCGAACTGCCTGGGCGATTCCGCCATTGGGCGCTCCGCTTCGGTGCAGTCCGCTTTGGATGACCTGGCGGACCTGCTCGAGGCTGGGTTGGGTTCGGAGGTGGTCCTGCTAATCAGCGCGACCGAAGTCGACAAACGGCGCTCGTTCTACAAGACGCTCGGAAAACGCGCGGAGCTGCAAGTGATCGACCGGCTCGACTCGTCCCGCGCGGGCTGGGAGGAGGAAGCCACCGAGATCGTCCGAGGCCGGGCAAAGTCGCGCGGCTTGCAATTTGAAGAGGAGGCGCTCGATCTTTTCGTGCTGCTGACCGGTGGAGACAGCCGCCAGATCGAGAACGAACTGGAAAAGATCGACCTTTACCTGGGCAGCGAGCGTCAAGTCAACGTCGACCAGGTCCGCGAGCTGGTGCCTCTTTCCCGCGCCGGTGTCATCTTCGAGCTGAGCAACGCGCTGGCCGCCTGCGACCTCGAACGCGCGCTGACGCTGGTGAAGCGATTGCTCGACCAGGGTGAAACCGCGATCGGCATTTTATTGGTCGCGATCCTGCCGACCATCCGGAATCTGCTCCTGGCAAAAGACCTGATGGAGCGGAACCGAATTCCGCGCCCGCACGCTCCCTTCACGTTCATCTCCGCTTTGAACCGGTTGCCCGCGGTCGCGACGGAGCATTTGCCGCGAAAAAAAGACGGCACGATCAACGGCTATGCGTTGGGGATCGCCGCGCAACAGGCGCATCGATTCAAGACAGCGCAGCTCATCGCCGGTTTGGAAGCTTGCCTGGACGCGAATCTACGGCTGGTCACGAGCCAGCTTGATCACGAATTAGTGCTGACCGAGATCGTGGTGAAGCTGCTCGCCCGCGAGTGAGAGTCGGACGAGCCGCGGCGAGTCCAGGGACGAGTCGGTAGGGCGACGCTCTGCGGAGCCGTCAACGGGCGCAGCTCGACGGAGTCTCGCCCTACCAATCCAAAGGACGAGCAGAAGCTCGTCCCTCCATTGCTACGGCGTTTCGCCCATCTGCTTGCGAGCGATCGGACCGACGAAGGGAATGTCCCAGCGCACGCCAGTGAATGCCTTTACCATCGCGATAATCATGATGACCAGGAGACCCAGGTGGACCAGAGCGGAGACGAACAGCCAGAGCCCGGCGAAAATAGGCCCGATCACTGGAAGGGCCCAAAAAATTCTGTGGAGGATCATCGAGATGATGTTGAAAAGGAACCAGGCGCCACCGTAGATGATCGATTGCATCGCGTAGAAACGAACGAACTGATCGTGCTTTTCCAGGATGTAAAAAATCAGGCCCCCCACCAGCGGAACACAGGCGAGCGCCGCGGCGACGTTGGACGGCAGACCGGTGGAAGTAGGATTTCCACTCGGCAGTGGAGATGGGCTCGGGGCGGGTGGCGGCGTAGGGTCGACCGGATCAGGCATAAGACATTTAGAGGAACTGTGAGGCTGGTTGTCAAGGCCAACCCGGCGACGGCGCTTTTCGCTTTCGGGCCGCGGAGGCAGGCAATACGATTGCCCGATCGGTTGCCGGGACGCCGTTCATCGGATCATGACGCCAATCAGAATTAACGCCGGCAATCAGAGCTACGAAGCGGTGATCGGTTCGCGGTTGCTCGAGAAGGCAGGGGCGCTCCTCCCTCCAAGCCTGCACGAATCGCCGTGCGCGATTGTCTCGGACGAAAACGTCGCCCCGCTCTTCGCCGAGCGGGTCATGGGCAGCCTGACGAGTGTGGGCTGCCAGCCGGCGCTCATCACCGTTCCACCGGGAGAAAAATCGAAGACGCTAAGAGAGGCCGAAGCGATTTCCCATCGGATGAGCGAAGCGGCCCTGGATCGTTCGTCGTTCGTCGTTGCCCTCGGCGGTGGAATGGTTGGCGACCTCGCGGGATTCGTCGCGGCGATTTATCATCGTGGAATTCCCTGCGTGCAGATGCCGACGACGTTGCTCGCGCAAGTCGATAGCTCCGTGGGCGGGAAAACCGCGGTAAATACGGCCGAGGGAAAAAATATGATCGGCGCCTGGCATCATCCCGCGCTGGTGATCGCCGATGTGGATGCGCTCGCCACCCTGCCGGCGCGAGAGTGGAAACAGGGGTTCGCGGAGATCATCAAGCACGCTGTCATCCGCGACGCGGAGATGTTTGAGATGCTCCCGCAGTTCGATCGCAAGGATCTCGCGACGCTCATCCGGCGAAATGTCTTGATCAAAGCGGCCATTGTGGCCGCGGACGAACGCGAGACCAAAGGCGAAAGGGCCTTGTTGAACTTCGGTCACACGGTCGGGCACGCGATCGAGCGGGCAGGGAATTTTCTCGATTTCCGGCATGGCGAGGCGGTCAGCCTCGGGATCGTGGCGGCATGCGAGATCTCGGTGCGAAAGGCGGGTTTAACCGAAACGGAGCGGGAGCGAATTCTCACCACATTGCGGGCGTTCGATTTGCCGACCCGGTTGCCGGCGGAGTTCCCGCGAGAAAAAATTCTCGAGGCGATTCGATTCGATAAAAAATTCAAGCGTCAGCAAGTGCGCTTCGTCGTTACGCCCGCAATTGGGTCCGCAAGCCTGGTCACGGATGTAACGATGGAGGAGATCGAAGCCGCTTTGGAACAGCTCTAGGTGGATCGAGCGCTCCGTCGCTCGATGCCAAAGGTTACGCGGCTGCGCCGTCATTTTCTTAACATCGAGCGACGGAGCGCTCGATCCACCTATCGCGCTCCGCGATAATATTCGACCAGGCCTTTGACCACGCTGTCGACGTACTCGCGGTAAATGCTTGGACGCTCGACGCCGTTGATGGAACGAGTGCCCTCGTAGTCTCCAGCCTGGATGCGGGCGAAGACTTCGCTGTTGTTCATGACATAGGGCTCGAAGTAAAGCACCGGGCATTGATAAAGCCGCGTCGCCACCAGGTTGCGCGCATAGACGTAACCACTCGTGCCGACCGGCGTGACGGTGCCGGTCGTATATTGATACGGAGGCAACTGCATGGCGTGCGCCATCGTGGCCGCGACCTTGTCGGCGATCTTTATCTCCTCGTCGGATACGCGGCTCAGCAGCCGGCGCACCATCTCGAAGCGTTCGTCATCGAAGGCGAGTTCCGGCGCCAGGTACGTTCCATTTACGAGGAGATGCAGGTGATTCTTGTCGATGAACGTGGGATTGCGCTCATCGCCCCAGGCTTCCGCGTTGAAATGCAGGCAGAGAACGAGGTCCGGACGCAGCCGCGCATTCACCAGCCTCGCCCGGTGCCGGATCTCGCTGCTTCGGTAGAAAAGAATTTCGCTCTGCCAGCGAACGGTTTGGTCTTTGAGCGGGTCGTCGGGACCGTCGAAATCTTCGCGAGGATTTTCCGTCCCGCCCGCTCTGAGGACTGCGCGGGCGGCTTCCTTGAGGTCGTCGGGTCGAAGCGGTGTCACTGGCTCGGTCTTGTTGCGCACGAAAGAAACGTGGGCGCCCAGGGCCCGAAGTTTGGGCGCGAGCATTCTCGCCACTTGCAACGTCATCTCCCCTTCCTTGACCGGCGGGGCGTCGCCGACTTGGAACCATCTTTCCTCCATCTGCGCCCATTCACCACCGATATGGCCCGGATCGAGCGCGATCCTTAATCCCGCGAGCGCGCCCTGTCGTTTCTGACGGGGAAGCGATTGCGCGGTGCGCCAGGAGCGAACGCCCAGTTGGGGCCGGCGCCCTTCTTTGGCGAACTGAAGCGTGAACCACGTTTGCGCGTCCCGGTCCATGAGGATGCACGCGAAATCCCGATCGACCCGGATGAATTCATCGCTAATTCCCTGGCTGCAATAAACGGTTCGAAGCAACCGCTCGAACTCATCGTGCGTAATCGTTTTTTGGTATTTCTGGAGCGACTTCCACTGTGGCGGGTCGGCCAAAGGATTGCTGAGGTGATCCGCGGCGAGCGCGGACGTCGCCGCGAGGAAGAGGGAGAGGAAGAGGAAGAGCGAGAGGGAGAAGTGGAGGGAGATCCTTGGGTGAAAATGATGAGAGATCACGGTTTGGATTTCCGTCTGTTCAATACGATGCTCGCTGGATGCTGACGATTCTTTTTCTGGGCGACATTGTGGGCGAGCCGGGCCGCGGCGCCGTGATCGCCCAGTTGCCCCGTTTGAGGGAATTGCATGCGGTCGATTTTATTATCGTCAACGGCGAAAACGCCGCGGGCGGCCGGGGGATCACGCCCAAGATTACCGTCGATCTCCTGCGCGCGGGCGTCTCGGTGATAACGACCGGCGACCACATCTGGGACCAAAAAGAAATTATTGGCTTCATCGATTCGGAGCCCCGTTTGTTGCGCCCGCTCAATTATCCCGCTGGCGCCCCCGGCAGCGGCTCGATCGAGCTCGAGACGGCGAAGGGGTGGGTGGGGGTGATCAACGTGCAGGCACGGACGTTCATGCAGCCAATTCTCGAAAATCCTTTTCCAGCGCTCGAACTTGCCGTTGCAAAAATGCGGCAGCGGACGCCGATCATTTTCGTCGATGCTCATGGCGAGACCACGAGTGAGAAGATCGCGATCGGCCGGTTTCTCGATGGGAAAGTTTCGGCTGTGGTGGGCACCCACACCCATGTCCAAACGGCGGACGAGCAGATTTTCCCCGGAGGGACCGCCTTTCTCTGCGACGCCGGGATGTGTGGGCCCGCGAATTCTGTCCTCGGCCGGGCGGTCGATCCGATCGTGAAGCGTTTCATTTCGAATCTGCCCGCGCAATTTCCGATCGCGCGGGGCGAGGTTCGACTGTGCGGCGTGGTCGTTTCGATCGACGAGGCGACGGGCCGTGCCGTTCAGATCACAAGAGTGAACGAGCTGATCCCCGAGCCGCCGCCGCCTGCTTCCTAATCTTCTCTTAATCCTTGCACCTGCACTTTAACTTTCACATACACGTTTCGTCCAAACGAAGAGTGTAAGTGCAAGCGAGGCCAGCCGACGGGGGAGTGCGGAAGCACATCCCTCCGAGAGGATTCACAGCCCGCTGGGCCGGGTAAGTGCGCCCGCTTACTCCGGGGTCGATGCGGCGCTCTTCTCAGCTGTTGCTTCGTCCGCATCGTCAGCTTCCACCGAGAAGCGTCGTTTGCGGCGGGCGGCGGGCAGGGGTGAGAGAGTCATGGTCACGTTGCGCCCGGCGATCTTGGGTTCCATCTCGACTTGCGACATTCCAGCAAGATCGTCCCGAACCTTTTCCATCAATTGCATGCCGAACTCCTGGTGCGCCATTTCGCGGCCGCGGAATTGCAGCTGCACACGCACCTTGTTTCCCTTGTCGAGAAATCCTTCGCCGTGGCGGATCTTCGTCAGGTAATCGTGATCGTCGATGTTTACCCGGAACTTGATTTCCTTGAGCTTCGTCCCCGAGGTTTTCTTGTCCTTCTCTTGCTTGGAGATGTCGTAACGGAACTTCCCGAAATCGACGATCTTGCAGACTGGCGGGTTGGCTGTGGGGGCCACCTCGACCAGATCGAGGCCGAGGCTTTGAGCTTTGCGCAAGGCGTCGGAAAGCTTCATGACGCCAAGTTGTTCGCT
>Ga0190265_10000834_pt1 | contig 20453 bp, 19 predicted proteins | sample Popmic124T_FD_133135 | JGI IMG/M metagenome (GOLD analysis project Ga0190265, IMG submission 133135) | Populus adjacent soil microbial communities from riparian zone of Indian Creek, Utah, USA - 124 T | ecosystem: Environmental > Terrestrial > Soil > Riparian zone | place: USA: Utah | collected...
CGCGCCGAGCAGGAACGTGAAGGTCAGCAACAGCGTCGGCGGCATCAGTCCGAGCGCGGTGAGCACGCTCAACGAGCCGCCCACGGCCACCTGGAACAGCTGCACCGAGATCAGCAGCACCCGTCGGTCCATGATGTCGGCCAGCGCCCCGGCGGGCAGTGCGAACAGCAGCATCGGCAACGTGGTGGCCACCTGCACCAGCGCGACCAGGGCCGTCGAGTCCGGGGTCTCGACCAGGATCCACTGCGCGCCGACGGTCTGCATCCAGGTGCCGAGCATGCTGCCCAGCTGGGCGAGCCAGAGCGCGCGGAAGGCGCCGATGCGCAGCGGCGCCCACGGTGACAGCGGGGATCCGGAGGCCGTTGTCCGCGCTGCGTCGCTCACCGACCGATTCCATCAGCTCCGACGGCCGCTGCGCAGTACCTGCGGGCGACCCGCCAGTTCGCCAGCCCGCCGGTCACACAGGTTCTGGCCTCACCACACAGGTTCGGACCTGTGTGACGAGGCGGGACGGTGTGTGACCGCCGGAGTGTGCACCCGGGTGGCTGTGGAGTCGGGACAGCGGAGTCAGATCGACGGCCAGTGCTCGAGGGGTGTCGGGTCGCCGCCGGCGTGCACGCTCAGCGGATCGCGGCGTCGCCAGAGCGCGAGCAGCAGGTCGGAGGCCGTGCCGCGGATCGTGGTGACCGGGCCGGGGTCGCCGAGGTCGCGCTCGAACCGCTCGTCGACGTCGGTCGGCTCGATGACCAGGGTGGCCGGGCGCGGCGGCACCATGCCGGCGGCGAGCCCGGTGGCGACGAACTCGGTGAGGAACTCATCGATCCCGTCGACGGCGACATCGGCCGGAAGGGGCGCCGGCTCGGCGTGGGTGATCGTCTCGGCGTCCCAGCGGTGCACGGCCAACTCGTGCACCGCGCGGCGGCTCCAGAATCCGGCGACCTTCGGGGTGACCGACCAGGTGAAGGCGGGCGCGCTCGGGTCGGTGTCGTGCAGCGTGGCCACCAGCCGGGCCAGGTCGGCGTCGTAGTCGGCCAGCACCTCCGCATCCGGGATCGGTTCCTGCTCCGGCTGGGCGCCGCGAGCCTCGATCAGCTGGTGAACCAGCCGGGCGAACCGCCCGACGTGGATCTGCAGGTCGCGGCCCGTCCAGTCCGGGCAGGAGGCGACGCGGGCGTCCGGATGGGCCTCGGTGAGCTCGGCGATCCGCCGTCCGTCGGTCTCGATGCTCTCCAGCTGCCTTCTCAGGTGCATGGAGCCACTCAACCCGCGCCCGCTCCGCGGAGCCACTGCACCTCCACGTGTCGTCGACAAGTCGCTGCGCCGCCTCGGCCGCGGACCGGTAACGGTTGCCCGTTATCGGCGCGTCGGGAGTGCCGGGACGGGACCGGCGCGCTAGCCTCCGCGGCGGAACCTCGGGGGAGGCGACGCTCTGATGACCCCGGAGGACAGGCATGGGTTCTCACCGCGCGGCCGGCCCCACGGCCCGCTCCCCCCGCTGGGCGGCAGCCACCGCGCTGGCGTTCATGATCATGGCACTGTTCTCGCTGTCCCCGCTCTCGGCCTCGCCGGCCGCGGCGGCCAGCGGCACCTACGTGCGGTTCGCCCAGCTCACCGAGGACATGGCCGGCAACGACCTGGTGCTGTCCTCGGTCAGTGACCCGCAGCGCAGCGTCACCATCCCCGGCATCGGCTACGGAGCGCTCTCCGAGTACCGGCTGATCCAACCGGGCGACTACGTGGTCGGCATCGCACCCGGCGGTGCGAGCGGCGCCCCGGCGGTCAACCTCACGCTGAACGCCATGAGCGGCTCGGCCTACACGCTGGCCGCAGTGGGCCGGGCCGACCAGACCGGGCTCTCGGTGCTCACCGACGACCTCACCCCGCCCGCACCGGGCAGCGCCAAGGTCCGGGTGATCGGCGCGGCAGCCACCGCACCCACGCTCGACGTGCGCGGGCCCGGCGGTGAGATCGCCCTCGGGCTGCCCTACGCCGGAGCCAGCGGCTACCGCACCGTGCCGCCCGGCCCGACCACGCTGACGGTCGGCCCGCCCGGTGGCGCGACCGTCGACCTGCCGATCAGCGTCGCCGCGAACCAGGTCGCCTCCGTCGTGCTGCTGGACCGCGGCGGCGCGATCGCGGCCGACGTGCGGGTCGACGCCGAGGGCCCGACCCAGATCCCGCCGGGCGCGATCAAGGCGGGGTACGGCGGTGCCGCACCCGGGCAGCCGGGCGAGCTGACCGGCACGCTCACCTTCGCCGTGCTGGCGGCGGCCGCCGCGGTGCTGTCCAGAGTTCTGGCCCGCCGGACCGGGAGCGTGCGGCCACGGCCGTGAGCCCGGTGTGGGACCTGCTGCAGCAGGCTCTGCCCGGCTGGCCGATCGGCCTGCTCACCGCGGTCGCCGCCGGCCTGCTGCTGTGGCCGGTCGGAGCCCGGCTCGCGCTCGACCCGGCCTCCCGGGCCAGTGCCGCCGCGCTCTACGCCACGGCGGCGGCGCTGGTCGAGCTGAACGCGCCGGCAGGTGTGGACGGGCGCGGCGCGATGCTGCTGGCGCTGGCTGCCTGCCTGGCCGTCGGCCGGACGGGCCGCGGCCTGGTCGCCGTGCTGCTCACCGGGCTGGCCATCGCCTCCTCACCGGTGACCGGCGTCGGGTTCCTGGCGCTGCTGGGCGCCATGTGCACCGCGGGAGCGCTGGCCCGCCGCTTCCCCGTCCCGGTCCGGCGACTGCTGGCCGCGGGGTGCGGCGTCGCCGCCGCCGCGCTGGCCACTCGCCTGCTGCGACCCGAGGCGCCGATGGCGCTCCCGGCGGTGGCGCTGGGCGCGCTCACCCTGTGGACGCTGCTGATCAGCGTCCTGCTGTGGCGCCGGATGCGCTGGCTGCGACCGGTGGCCACGGCGCTGCTCGCGATGCTGGTCTGCTGCTGGTTGCCGGGCCCGGACGCGGACGCCGTCGTCGTGGTGGCCGCGGTCGGCGGGCTGCTCACGGCACTGCTCGCGGCCGAATACCCGACCCTGATCCTGCGCCGGGCGGTCCCGGTGACCGTGGCCGCGCTGGCCCTGACCGGCACGCTGCTGACCCCCGGCGACAGCCGCCAGGTCCGGCCGGTCGCGCTGCCGGTCGCGGTCGCGGCCCGGGCGCTGCCTCCGGGACCGGCGGGTATGCCGGACGCGGAGGTTCGGCCGGTCACCATCGCCATCCCGACCCTCGGCGTCGCCGGACCGCTGGAGAACCTCACCGCCGACGCGACCACCGGCGAGCTGGCGGCCCCCGACGACCCGTCCCGGGCCGGCTGGTACGCAGCCGGGGTGGTGCCCGGTGACGCCGGCCCGGCGGTGGTCGGCGGGCACGTCGACTCCCGCGCCGGGCCCGGAATCTTCTTCGGCCTGCACCAGCTGCAACCGGGTGACGAGATCGCCATCGCTCGCTCGGACGGCCGAACCGTGCGGTTCGCCGTGACGGCGGTGGCCCGCTACCCCAAGACGGCCTTCCCCAGCGCGGCCGTCTACGGCCCCGCGCCTGGTCCGGAGTTGCGTCTCGTCACCTGCGGGGGCCAGTTCGACCGGGTGGAGCGCAGTTACCGGGACAACGTCGTCGTGGACGCGGTGCTGCTCTGAACGTATGAACGAAGGCGCGTGATCAGACGATGACAGCGCGTCAATACTACGTAGAGTGTTTCGGTTCGGGACCCCGTTGCACGGTTGGGTGAGCGCCTGTCACTATCATCCCTTCCGCACGCCGAAACGCCCGCGCTCACCCCCCGACCTCCCCCGTCGCGAGCCGGAACCCCGCGTTTCTCTCCGTGCGGCGTCCAGTCGTGGCACGACCGAGGAGTCCGTCCGAATGACAGCCGAACTCGACGATGCATCCTTCAGCGTTGTGCGCCGCGGATACGACCGCGCCCAGGTGGACGACAGGCTGAGCAGGCTCAGTGCCGAGCTCGAGGCCGCCGCCGCCGGGCGCAACGCTGCCGTGGAGGATGTCCGCACCCTGACCCGGCAACGCGATGCCAGCCGTAACGAGGCGCAGGCCGCCCGGTCCGCGAACAGCGAGGCGAGAGCCGAGCTGGAGCGCCTGCGCGCCCAGGTGTCCGAGCTGTCGATCATTCCGCACACCGTGGACGGGATGAGCGAACGGCTGCAGCAGATGGTGCGCATCGCCCAGGACGAGGTGAACGACATGCGCTCGCGGGCCACCGCGAGCGCCGCCCAGGTCCTCACCCTGGCCCAGGCCGAGGCCGACGAGCTGCGTGACCGCTCGCTGACCGAGCGCCGCGAGTTCGAGGAGGAGCGCCGGGCGGCCGAGGAGTCGCTGCGGGCCCAGCTCGACGAGACCCAGACCCGGCTGGACCAGCTGCGCCACGACTCCGACGGCCAGATGGCCCGGCTCGACGCCGAGCTGGCCGAGCGCCGCACCCGGGCCGAGCAGGCCCTCGCCGCGGAGATGGACGAGCAGCGCACCGGCATGCAGAACGAGCTGGCCGCGCTGGAGGCCCGGCACCGGGAGGAGGCGGCCCGCATCCTCGAGGTGGCGCAGCAGGACGCGCGCACGCGGCTGGTCGAGGCGACCAGCGAGGCGCAGCGCGTCCGCAACGAGTCCCGCAACGACGTGGTCGCGGCCCAGCGTGAGCTGGAGGAGCTGCGGGCGCTGCAGCACCAGATCTCCGAGCAGCTGACCTCGGTCCGGGCGCTGCTGGACTGGACGCTTCCGCAGATCTCCTCGCACGGGCCGCGCGCGGTCGAGGCCAGCCCGCACGTGATCGCCCGTGAGACCACGAGCATCCCGGCGCAGCTGCCGCGACCGCAGGGCCGTTCGACCAACGGAGCCGAGCGCGACGAGGAGCCGGCCGCGGAGGAGCGCGCCGCCGCCGGTGCGGACCCGGCCAACCCGCCGACAGCGGCGAACCCGATCATTGAGCGGCCGAACACCGCCGCCGAGGAGCGCAACCCTGCGACCCGTCCGACCCCGGTGGCCCGCCACTCCCGCGTCGGCACCCCGTCTGGTCGTCGCTGACCGTCCCCCGCTCGACCTCTCGTAGTCACTGCCCAACCCCGCACCACTTGACCAGAGGATGTGTCCCGTGGCCGGTCCCGCCACCAGCACGACGTCGTCCACCCCGTCCAACTCGGCGTCCTCCTCGTCGGCGCCCTCGACTCCGACCGGGAACGAGCACCAGCCGCAGTTCGACACGGTGCTGCGGGGCTACGAGCGCCGCCAGGTCGACGAGTTCGCGGTGGAGAAGAACAAGGAGATCGCCTGGCTGAAGATGGAGCTGGCCGAGGCGCACCGGCAGCGGCGGCTGGCCACCGAGCACGCCGAGGGCACCGAGGCCGAGATGCGCGAGCTGCGCGCCAGCTCTGCGCACTCCGAGCCGGCGGCCATCGAGGACAGCTTCGGTTACCGGGCGGAGAAGCTGCTGCGGATGGCCGAGCAGGAGGCTGCCGAGGTGCGCAGCCAGGCCTCCCGCGAATCCGCGGGGATCATCGAGCAGGCCCGCACCGAGGCCGAGAAGCACCGCCACGAGGTGGAGCAGAGCCTGATCGCGCGCGCGTCGCTGCTCGAGCAGCAGGCCGCGCAGCGCACCGCCGAGCTGCAGGAGCGCGAGCAGCAGATCTCCGACCAGCTCGCGGCGGCCCGCGAGCAGGCCGACCAGCTGCACGCCGCGGCGGTGCGGGCGGCCGACCGGCTGCAGGAGGAGTCGGTCGCCGCGGCGGAGGAGACCAAGCTGCGGGCCGAGACGGCCGCCAAGCGGCAGCTCGACCAGGCCGCGCAGGAGATCGCCCGGCTGAGCGCGCTGCAGAGCGATGTCCGGTCCGAGCTGGGCCGGCTGGCCCAGATGCTGTCCAACGAGCTGGCCAGCTCCCGGCACTCCGCGCCGTCGCGGCCCGGCAGCACCGGCGGCGAGATGAAGACCGGCACGCCGAACGGGGACGGCAAGCCCGCCGAGTCGGGTTCCACGCGCACCGCGGGCGCCGGCGCCCGCTAGGCCGACACAGGCACCCCAGCGACACCGTGGCGCCCGCGCTCGACCGGCCAGGACGCCGGTCGAGCGCGGGCGCCGTGTCGTTGTGCGTCGCCGTTCTCCGGTGGCCGCGCCGATCGGGACCGCGCCCTACCTTCGGTGCCGCCGGGTGAGCACAATCGGTGCCGACCGGGGCGGTGGCAGCCTGCGAGGGGGCGGCGGGGATGAAGATCCTGGTGGCGGCGGTGGGCGACGTCTTCCTCGGCGACGCCGGCTTCGGCGTCGAGGTGGTGCGGCGGATCCGGGCCGAGGGCGCGCTGCCGGACGGGGTCGAGCTGACCGACGCCGGCGGCGGCCTGCACCTCGCCTATCGGCTGCTGAACGGCTACGACGTGCTGGTCCTGCTCGACCTGCTGCGCGGCGAGGACCCGCCGGGCACCCTGTACACGCTGGAGCACGACCTGGACGCGCGCCCGGAGACGGCACCCCCGCCGGACGGGCGCAGCATGGACCCGACCGCGGTGCTCGACCTGCTGGACGGGCTGGCCGGGTCGATGGGGGTGGCCCGGCCGGTCGGCCGGGTGCTGGTGATCGGGTGCGAGCCGGCCCGGCTGGACGAGCAGATCGGGCTCAGCCCTCCGGTTGCCGCCGCGGTGGCGCCGGCCGCGCGGGCGGTGCGGGAGCTGGTCACGGACCTGGTGCGGCAGCAGGCCACCCGGAGCTGAGCGGGCGCAGCTCGATCAGGGCGATCAGCGTGCGGGCGATCCAGTCCCGGTAGCGCGGGGCCGACCAGCCCCGGCCGGTCACCAGCAGCCCGTAGAGCTGCGGGGAGTTCAACGTCCAGATCGTGTCCCGGATCTCGGCCAGCCGGTCCGCGTCGTCGTCGCCGAGGCGCGTCAGCACGGTCCGCGCCAGCTGGGTGGCCCCGACCAGCCGTTGCTCGTCCAGGGTGCGGGCCAGCTCGGCGATCTCCGGGTCGGTGTCGGCCGCGGCCAGCACCACCGCGTACACCGGGCACACCCGCGGCGCCGCCTCGGCGATCAGCGCGGCGAGCCGGAGCGCCACCTCGCGGGCGCTGGCCCCGGCGTGCACGTGGCGCATCTGCGGGCGCTGTGCCAGCGGCACCGGCTCGTCGTCGCCGACCAGCATCGACTCGGTGGCCTCCTTCAGCAGCGTGGCCTTGGAGCCGAACCCGCTGAACACGGTGGGCACCGAGACCCCGGCGGTCGCTGCGACCTGGGCGATCGAGGTGCCGGCGTAGCCCTGCTCGACGAACAGCGTGCGTGCGGTGTCCAGGATCCGGGCCCGGGTGGCCCGGGCCTGCGCGCGCCGGCCCTCCCCGTTGTAGCGACGGCGGGGTTGTCCGGTCGGCGTCATTGGCTTACTCTAACGCATGTTCAATATAGTTCGATTCAAGCGAAAGTGACGGACGATGACCGGAGCGCTGCACCACCGCACCGCGGGCGACGGCCCCCCGCTGCTGCTGATCCACGGGGCGGCGGAGGACGTGGGGATGCTCGCGCCGCAGGCCCACGCCTTCGCCGCCCGCGGCCGCCGGACCATCTGGTACGACCGGCGCGGCACCGGCGGCAGCAGCCGGGACGGTTGGCCCGACGGCGGGGTCGCCCGGCACGCCGATGACGCCGCCGACCTGCTGCGGGAGCTCGCCGCGGCCCCGGCCACCGTGCTCGGCTTCAGCTCCGGGGGGGTGATCGCGATGGCGCTGGCCGCCCGGCACCCCGAGCTGGTCACCGAGGCCATCGCCTGGGAGCCGGCGCTGCTCGGCGTGCTGCCCGGCGCCGCCGCGCTGCACGCGCAGATCATGGCCCCGATCGAGGCCCACCTGGCTGCCGAACCCGACGACTGGCGCGGCGCGTTCACCGTGATGCTGCAGGTGCTCTCCGAGGGCCGGGCCGATCTCGACGCGCCGGTGGTGCACCAGCAGCTGGTCAACGCCGAGGCGGCGCTGCGCGACGACGCCCGGATCATCACCACCCACACCTTCGCGCCCGGCGAGCTGCCGGCCGACCGGCTCCGGATCGCGGTCGGCCGCGGTACGAGCCCGCTGCACGCGGCCATCGCCGACGCGCTGGCGGCCGAGCTCGGCCCGCCGATGGTGGTGGACGCGGCCGCCGACCACGAGGTCTACCTGTCAGACCCGCAGGTGCTCGCCGCCGCGCTGTCCGACCCCGCCGGCCACGCCGGACGGTCGCCTTCTCCCCTGCTCAGACGGAGCGACGCGGCCCGATCGGGGTGACCTTCCGGTTGCCCCGGGCCCGGGCCGGCAGCGGGCGCTGCGCCAACCAGGCCGCGAACTCCGGGGCCGGCGAGGGCCGCAGGTGCAGATAGCCCTGAGCGGCATCGGCCCCGACGTCCTGCAGGAACTCCTGCTGGTCCAGCCGCTCGACCCCTTCGGCCACGATCCGCAGCCCGAGTCGCCCGGCCAGCTGGACGATCGCGCTGACCACCGCCTCGTCCGCGGTGTTCGAGCGGCCGCCGGCGATGAAGGCCTTGTCCAGCTTGACGATGTTCAGCGGCAGCGCCCGCAGCGTGCTCAGTGCCGAGTAGCCGGTGCCGAAGTCGTCGAGGGCCAGGCTCACCCCGTTCTCGGCCAGCCGGTCCAGCGCGGCCCTGATGGCCGGCGACTCCAGGACCATGCTCTCGGTGATCTCCAGGACCAGCCGCTGGGGGTCCAGCGCGAACTCGGCCAGGCAGCCGCGCACCACGTCCAGGAAGCTCGCGTCGGTGAGCTGGACGGCGGACACGTTGACGTGCAGGGCCAGCCGCTCGGCCACGTCACCCCACCCGGTCAGGTCGGCGCAGGCCTGACGCAGCACGAACTCGCCGATGCCGGCGATCGCCCCGGTGCGCTCGGCAACCGGGATGAACTCCAGCGGCCCGATCAGCCCGCGTTCCCGGTGCTGCCAGCGCACCAGCGCCTCCACCGCCACGCAGCTCCCGTCGGTCACCGACACGATCGGCTGGTAGTGCACCACCAGCTCGCCGGCCACGGCGGCTGCATCCAGCTCGGCCTCGAAGGTGGCCTTGCCGTTCTGCAGCAGGCTCACCTCGAAGGCCTGCACGCGGTTCTTGCCCTTGGCCTTGGCCGCGTACATGGCGATGTCCGCCTGCTGCACCAGCCGCTCGGCCGACGATCCCGGCGCGGCGAGCGCGATCCCGATGCTCGCCTCGACGTTCGCGATCCGCCCGCTCAGCGACACCGGCGCGGAGATCAGCGCGCCCACCCGGCGGGCCACCCCCTCGGCGGTGTCCGGGGCGTCCGTCAGCAGCACCGCGAACTCGTCGCCACCCAGCCGGGCGCACATGTCCTCCGGGCGGACGTTGGCGCGCAACCGGGCCGCGATCACCCGCAGCAGCTCGTCGCCCGCCAGGTGGCCGAACCGGTCGTTGATCGCCTTGAAGTCGTCCAGGTCGATGAACAGCAGCGCCAGGTGCCGGTCCGGGTCGGCGATGGCGAACTCGAGGGCGGCCGTGAACGCGGCCCGGTTGGCCAGGCCGGTGAGCCCGTCCAGCTGCGCCTGCGCGGCCAGGTCGTGGTGCGCGGCGCTGGTGCGCAGGGCCAGCAGCGCCTGATTGGTCATGGACTGCATGGCGGCGACCGCTTCCGGCGGGACCCGGTAGGGGGCGCCCAGCACCATCCAGCCGTCCGGTTCCTCGGGCAGCGGCAGCGCCACCCAGTCGCACCGGAACCCGACCGCGGCGTCCAGCTCGGCCGTCTCGACCAGCGGCCGCGGGCGCTGCTGCTGCCGAGCGGCGTCGGCGGCGGGCAACGTGGCCGGGCCGAGCCGGCCCGGCGGTTGCCGGAACTCCCCCGCGTGCACGATGACCTCCTGCTCGACCCCAGCGCCCAGCACGACCAGCACCCGCAGCTGCGGGGTCGCCGCGCAGATGGCGGTCGAGCACTCCCGGATCCGCTCGTAGATCGTGGTCCGGTCGGTGATCCCGATCAGCTCGTTGCCCAGCCGGACCAGCGCGCAGTCCCGCTGCCGGGACCGGCTGCGGCTGAACAGGCCGACCGCGTGGTGCCGCGCCACCACCATGGTCAGCACCATCACCGGCACCGAGGCCAGGATCGCCGTCGAGGAGGCCGGCCGGTCCCGGCCCGGCAGCATCCCCCACAGTGGCAGCGCGAGCAGGATGCCGCCGGCCAGCCCGCCGATGTACAGCGCCACGCCCCGGTTGCTGCCGTAGAGCGCCCGGAACCACAGCGCCAGCAGGGCGAACCCGACCACGGCGGCGGGGGCCGGGACGGCACTGGCCAGTGCCGTCGTGGCCACCACCTCACCCACGTCGAGCAGGAACCGGGGGCGGCGGGTCAGGTAGCGGGCGGTCCAGCAGCCGAGGAGACAGGCGGTGGCCGCGAGGGCCACCGGCAGCGAGGCCGGGCTGCGTGCGGTCCACGCCCAGGGCAGCGTGAGCAGCAACGCCACCAGCGCGGCGAGCCACAGCATCCACCGGGTCTGCTCGACCAGGCCGGCCGGGCGGCGCAGCCAGGCCCAGTTGCCCACATCGGTGCCCGATTCGACGACGTTCACGCCTCACCGTTCGGATCACGGCCAGCCCGGCCGAGGCCGGCACCGTGCCGACAGCGACGTCTCCGCCGACGTCACCTGCTCAAGGAAGACCTTCGACACCCGCAACGCCGTTGTCGATGACACGACCGGGGCATCTTTGGGTCCGCCGCTCCTCCCGGCCAGGGCTCGGTCCCCTAGCCGGCGAGCACCCGGTCGGCCAGGACGACGTCGTGCGGGTAGGTGACCTTGATGTTGCGCTGCTCCCCGGGGATGGCCCGGATCGGCAGCTGCGGAGCGAAACGCTGCACGCAGGACGCGGTGTCGGTACCGGCGAACCCGCACCGGTGCGCCTCCCGGTACGCGGCCAGCAGCGGCGCCGCCCGGAAGCCCTGCGGGGTCTGCACGGCGACCAGCCCGGCCGTCGCCGGTCCGGCCAGCGCCCCGCAACCCGGCGTCCCGGCACCGGCCACCACGGATTCGGCCGCCACGGATTCGGGCGCGGCCACGCCGAGGTCGGTGCGGGGCAGTCCGGGCACCGCGCCGCCGCACTTCCCGGCGGTGCGCAGCACGGCGGCGACCAGGGCCGGGCTGACCAACGGCCGAGCGCCGTCGTGCAGCAGCACCACGTCCAGCCGGCCGGACTCGATCCGTCCGGCCAGGTGTTCCAGTGCGGCCAGCTCGGACGCCTGCCGGGTCGCGCCGCCGACCACGGTCCGCACCCCGGCCAGCGCCGGCTCGGCGGCCAGCACGTCCGCGGCGCGGGCCCGGTCGCCGGCGCGCACGACCAGCACCACGGTGTCGATGCCGGGCGCACCGACGAACGCGGACAGCGACCAGACGATCATCGGCCGCCCGGCCAGCGGCAGGTACACCTTGTTCTCGGCCGCACCGACCCGGCTGCCGCTGCCGCCGGCGAGCACCACCGCGGCTGCCGTCGTCGAGGCGCGCATCCGTCCAGTTCAGCTCGGTTGGAACTGATCGTCAACCGGTCGCCCGAACGGGTGACGGGTTCGCGTCGGTGCCGCTCCTTAACGCATCGCCGTGCGCTACTGCGAAGCCAGGTGCGGCGTCCGTGCCGCGGTCACCCCCAGTACGCTCCGGCGGGCTCGCCGTCGAGAGCTCGGGATCGGCACCACTTCGTCGGGAGAGGGAGGGAGTCCGTGGACGACGACGGCCCACCCCCCGCGGCGGACCGCCCAGCCGGACCGCCGACACCGTGGCCACGCCGCGTCGACCGCGCTCAGCTGATGCGCCCTCCGCGCGCGGGCGGTGGCGCCTTCATGGGCACCGAGCCCGGCCCGGTGGCGCCGGCCCCCCGCCGCCCCGACGAGATGCAGTCCGGCGCGTCCATGCCGCGGAGGCCGCCGCCGCCCAGCGGCCTGCCGCCCCGGCGGATCGGGCGCCGACCGCTGCCGATCCCGCGCCGCCAGGAGCGCCGGCCGCGGCCACCCACGGCCTGGACGGCGGCCGACGCCGCCGCGACGGAAACGACTACCGTGGACCCGATCGTGAACTCCGAGATCGACCCCTCCGACGAGGGCCCCGATGATCTCCGCCGGGCGCTGCTGGCGGCCGCCGCCGCGACCGTCGCGCCGGGCTCGGGCCACCTGCTGCTCGGCCGTCGGCAGACCGGCGTCGCGATCCTCGGCACCTTCCTGATCGGGCTGGCCACGCTGCTGGCCGTGCCGCTCGCTGTACCGCGGGCCACCCTGGTGCAGAACGTGGTGTCGTCCCGGTCCCTGGTCATCGGTGCCGTGGTCTGCCTGCTGGCCGGCCTGGCCTGGATCGGCGTGATCGTCCGGACCTACATGATCGGCCGGCCGGCCGGGCTGGATCCGGGCCGGCGGGCGATCGGGGCGCTCACCGTGTGCTGCCTGTGCCTGATCATCGCGGCCCCGCTGGGCTACGGGGCGAACCTGGCCAACTCCCAGCGCAACCTGCTGGAGACGCTGTTCCGCGGCGGCGACGGCGGCACCCCGGCGGCCGAGGCGATCGCCAAGCCGCGGCTGAACATCCTGCTCATCGGCAGTGACGCCGGCCCGGACCGCACCGGGGCCCGCACCGACACGATGATGGTGGCCAGCATCGACACCCGCAGCGGGCGCACCACCCTGTTCGGGCTGCCGCGCAACATCGGCTACGCCCAGTTCCCCCTCGGGTCGCCGATGCAGCAGCGCTTCCCGCGCGGTTTCCACGACCGCGCCGACCCGACCTCTGGCGACTACCTGCTCAACGCGGTCTACGCCTACGGCCACCAGTTCCCCGAGGTCGCACCGCGCGGGCCCACCGCCGATCCGGGGCTGAACCTGCTGCACCAGACCGTGTCGCAGATGCTCGGGCTGCAGCTGGACTACTATGCCGAGGTCAACATGGCCGGCTTCGCGTCGATCATCGACGCGCTCGGCGGGGTGGTCGTCGACGTGGGCCCGGAACGGATCCCGATCGGTGGCATCAGCCCGAGCGGGCGGCTGGTGCGGCCAGACGGCTACATCGAGCCGGGCGTGCAGCTGCTGTCCGGGGAGCAGGCGTTGGCCTTCGCCCGCTCCCGCACCAACTCCACCGACTACGCGCGGATGGGCCGCCAGCGCTGCCTGCTGCAGAACATCCTGGCCCAGAAGAGCCCGACCGACGTGCTGAGCAACTTCCGCGCGGTCGCTGCGGCCACCACCAACAGCGTCTCCACCAACATCCCGCAGGCCGTGCTGCCGGCACTGGTCACGCTGGCCGGGGTGGACACGCTGACCCTGGAGAGCCTGTCGTTCGACCCGAACCTGCCGGACCCGAACGAGCCCAGCGGCCGGTTCGACACCGGTGACCCGGACTTCCCGTACATGCGATCGGTCGTGCAGGACGCCATCAACCGCGACCCGTCCCGACCGCTGGCCACCCCCGAGCCGACGAGCAGCGCCCCGACCAGCAGGACCCGGCCGGGGCGCGATGGGCGGAGCGCGGAGCCCCCCCTGCCGAGCACCGCGGAGCCGACGTCGCTGGCCGCCAGCTGCGCCTGAGCAGCGCCTCGCCATCCACTCCGCAGCGGGCGTCGACCGGCTTTAGAGGGGGTCGCCCGCGCGCCGCTCCCGGGTTCTGTCACGCTTGCCGCGAAGATGACCTGCGTCAACACCCGCCTGGGTGCGGACGCACGGAGAGGAGAAGACCGTCATGGCACTGCCCACGCTGACCCCCGAGCAGCGCGCCGAGGCCCTGAAGAAGGCGGCCGCCGCCCGTACTGCCCGTAAGGAGCTGCGGGACGCTATCGCCCGCGGCGAGCAGTCGATCCCTGCCGTGCTCGACCGGGCCAAGACCGATCAGGTCGTCGGCAAGACGAAGGTTGCCGACCTGCTGAAGAGCCTGCCCGGCTACGGGCCGGCCAAGGTCTCGGCGCTGCTCGAGCAGACCGGGATCGACGCGTCCCGGCGCGCCGCCGGCCTCGGCGACCGCCAGCGCCAGGCCCTGCTCGACGCCCTGAAGTAGGACCCGCAGCACATCTCGACGACTCCGCGCGCTCGGCCCCCGGAACCCCGGTGCGGCCGCGCGCGTCGGGGGCCGGCACCCTGAGCGCGTGCATCGCTACGTCGAGGTCGCGGACGGGTTCCGGCTCTGGGCCGAGGAGATCCCGTGCACCGGCACCGCGCGGGCCGAACCGCTGCTGCTGATCATGGGCGCGAACACGTCCAGCCGGGCCTGGCCGGACGATCTCGTCGCCCGCCTCGCCGAGCGGCATCGGGTGCTGCGCTACGACCACCGCGACACCGGCCGCTCCACCGGCCGCTTCGACGAGCACCCGTACCGGATCACCGAGCTGGCCGCGGACGCGGTCGCGGTGCTGGACGCCTTCGACGTGCCGCGGGCGCACCTGGTCGGCATGTCGATGGGCGGGCTGCTGGCCCAGCTGCTGCTGCTCGACCACCGGGACCGGGTCGCGTCGGCCGTGCTGTTCTGCACCGGGCCGCTGGCCGTCCCCGGCGCCCCGCCGCCGCCCGGCCCGGACCCGACGCTGCTGCGGATGTGGGCCGAGCTGGAGGATCCCCGCGACCCGGCAGGCGAGCTGGCCTGGCGCGTGGAGCACTGGAGGCTGCTGAACGGTGCCGAGGCGCCGTTCGACCCGGCCGAGTTCCGGGCGCTCGAGGAACGGGTGATCACGCACGCCGGGACCTCCCGGCCGGCTACGGCGCACGCCCGGATGGCCACCGACGGCCTGGACCGCGGGGCCGAACTGGCCGAGGTCACCGCGCCGGTGCTGGTGATCGAGGCCCCCGCCGATCCCGCCTTCCCCCCGCCGAACTCCGAGCGGCTCGCGGACGCGCTCGGGGCGGCCTCGCTGGTGCGGATCCCCGGCATGGGCCACGCCATGCCCGCGGCTCTGATCGACGAGCTGGCTGCGGCGATCCTCGGCCACACCTCCTCCGGCCCCGCCGACCCACGCCTCTGACGGGCAGACACGGCGGGTAGCGGGCTGCCACGATGAGCGCGAACCAGTGATCCGCGCCACGTCTCGCCGGAGGCAGACATGCAGAGCCGCACCATCCTGGCCGTCGTCGGTGCGCTTGCGGCCGTGCTGCTGGTGCCGCCGCTGATCGGCGCGGCCGCCGGGGACGAGGGCAACGCCCAGTTGCGCGGGCTGTCCATCCTGGTGCCCAACGCGCCGGGCGGCGGCTACGACATCACCGCACGCACCGCCGCGAAGGCGATGGAGGACTCCGGCGTGACCGGCTCCATCGAGGTGTTCAACCTGCCGGGCGCGGGCGGCACCGTCGGGCTGGGCCGCACGGTCAACTCCAGCGGCGACGACCGGCTGGTGATGTCCATGGGGCTCGGCGTGGTGGGCAGCGTGTTCACCAACAGCTCCCCGGCCACGCTGTCCGACGTCACCCCGATCGCCCGGCTCACCCAGGAGACCGAGGTGGTCGTCGTGGGCAAGGACTCCCCGCTGCGCACCATCGAGGAGCTGATCGCGACCTGGAAGGCGAACCCGGCCGCGCTGCCGGTGGGTGGCGGCTCCTCCCCCGGCGGCCCGGACCACCTGGCCCCGATGTTGATGGCGGAAGCGATCGGGATCGCGCCGCGGGACGTGAACTACGTGTCCTACGACGGCGGCGGCGAGCTGCTGGCCGCGGTGCTCGGCAGCAAGGTCGGCTTCGGGGTGTCCGGGCTGGGTGAGTACGCCGACCAGATCGCCTCCGGAGGGCTCCGGGTGCTCGCGGTGACCGGGGGCCAGCGCGCCGCCGGAGTGGACGCCCCGACGCTGCGCGAAGCCGGCGTGGACGTCGAGTTCACCAACTGGCGCGGCATCGTCGCGCCACCGGACCTGGACGAGCAGGGCCGCGCCGAGCTGGTCGGCGCCTTCACCGCGTTGCACGACACGCCGGAGTGGCGCGACGCGCTGACCCGCAACGGCTGGGACGACGCGTTCCTGCCGGCCGAGGACTTCGGCGCGTTCCTGACCAGTGAGAACGAACGGGTGGCCGGGGTGCTGCGCGGATTGGGGCTGACGAAGTGAGCGAGCGTGCGAGCGAACCTGTGGCACAGCACCTGCGGGAGGCGCCGATCCAGCGCAGGGAGGGAGCGCGGTGACCGTGCGCGGACAACGCATCGACCGGGCCTGGCTGCGCGAGCACTCCGAGCTGGGGGTGTGCGCGCTGCTGCTGTTCGCCGGGCTGCTGGTGCTGGTCGACAGCCTGCTCGGCACCGTGGCCGGCAGCGACTCGGATCCGCTCGGCCCGCACGCGGTGCCGTTCGTGCTGGGCGTGCTGCTGCTGGTGCTGGCCGTGCTGCTGGCGCTGGACGTGCTGCGCGGCGGGCACGGCGAGGCCGAGGCCGGTGAGGACATCGACCTGAGCGCCCCGATGGACACCCGGACGGTGTTCATGCTGGCCGGGGTGCTCATCGCCACCGCGGCGCTGATCCCGGTCATCGGCTGGCCGCTGGCCGGGATGGCGCTGTTCTGGGGCGCGGCCTACACGCTGGGCTCCCGCAACCCGGTGGCGGACCCGCTGATCGCGGCCGGCATCTCGCTGTTCACCTGGATCGTGTTCGACGTGCTGCTCGGCGTCGACCTGCCCGGCGGCCCGCTGATGGGGGTGCTCTAGATGGACGTCGGTGCTTCCCTCGAGGCGCTGATGGGCGGCTTCGCCAACGCGCTCACCCCGGGCAACCTGGCCTTCGCCGCCATCGGCGTGCTGCTGGGCACCGCGATCGGGGTGTTGCCCGGGATCGGGCCGGCGATGGCGGTGGCGCTGCTGCTGCCGGTCACCTACGCACTCGACCCGACCGGGGCGTTCATCCTGTTCGCCGGGATCTACTTCGGGGCCATGTTCGGCGGCTCCACCACCTCCATCCTGCTGAACACGCCCGGGGAGAGCGCGGCCGTGGTCGCGGCCATGGAGGGCAACCCGATGGCCCGGTCCGGGCGCGGCGCGCAGGCGTTGGCCGCGGCGGCGATCGGGCACTTCATCGGCGGCGTGCTCGGGGCGATCGGGCTGGTGCTGCTGGCCCCACTGATCGCGACGGTGGCGGTGGACATCGGGGCACCGGACTACTTCGCGGTGATGGTGCTGGCGTTCATCGCGGTGACGTCGGTGCTGGGCAGCTCCCGGGTACGCGGATTCGCCGCGCTGGCCATCGGGTTGACCATCGGCCTGGTCGGCCTCGATCCGCTGACCGGACAGGCCCGGCTCACCTTCGGCATCCCGCAGCTGGCCGACGGCATCGACGTGGTGATCGTGGCGGTCGGCCTGTTCGCGATCGGCGAGGCCCTGTGGGTGGCCGCGCACCTGCGCCGGACCCCGCCGGAGGCGATCCCGGTGGGCCGGCCCTGGCTGTCCCGCGCGGACCTGGGCCGGACCTGGAAGGCGTGGCTGCGCGGGCCGTTCATCGGGTTCCCGTTCGGGGCCATCCCGGCCGGCGGCGCGGAGATCCCGACCTTCCTGTCCTACGTCACCGAGCGGCGGCTGTCCCGGCACCCCGAGGAGTTCGGCAGCGGCGCGATCGAGGGCGTGGCCGGCCCGGAGTCGGCGGCCAGCGCGTCATCGGCCGGCACCCTGGCCACCATGCTCACCCTGGGCCTGCCGACCACGGCGATCGCCGCCGTGATGCTGGCCGCGTTCCAGCAGTTCGGCATCCAGCCCGGCCCGCTGCTGTTCGAGAACGAGCCGGAGCTGGTCTGGACGCTGATCGCCAGCCTGTTCATCGGCTTGGTGCTGCTGCTGGTGCTGAACCTGCCGCTGGCCCCGGTGTGGGCCAAGCTGCTGCAGATCCCGCGGCCGTACCTGTACGCGGGGATCCTGTTCTTCGCCTGCGTCGGGGCCTACGCGGTCAGCGGGCAGCCGGTGGACCTGGTGGTGCTGCTGGCCATCGGGGGCATCGGGTTCCTGATGCGGCGCTACGGGCTGCCCGTGCTGCCGGCCATCATCGGGGTGATCCTCGGCCCGGACGCCGAGCTGCAGCTGCGCCGGGCACTGCAGATCGCCGACGGGGACTGGTCCACGCTGGTGTCCACCCCCTTCGCGGTGATCGTCTACCTGATCATCCTGGCGCTGCTGCTGCTGCCCGCGATCCGCGCCGTCCTGGCCCGCCGCCGCCCCACCGTCCGCCTGTGAGTGCTGGCGCCGGGCCGCCCCCGCGAGCCCGACCTGGCGTGCCGACCGATTTCGGGTTATGGCATCGTCTCCCCCTGCGTGGCCACCGGGAGGAGAGCGGTGAAGGTTGTCTCGATCATCAACCACAAGGGCGGCGTGGGTAAGACCACCCTCACCGCCAACCTCGGCGCCGGGCTCGCCGCACGCGGCAAGAAGGTGCTGCTGCTGGACCTGGACTCGCAGGCCAGCCTGACCATCTCGTTCTTCACCCAGAACGAGTGGACGGACGGCCTGCTTCCGGAGAAGACGATCAAGCGGTGGTACGACGACGTCGACAACGGCTCGGCGCTGGAGAGCCCCGAGCCGCTGATCTCCTCCCCGCAGCGGGTCAACAAGCGCCTCCGGCACGGCTCGGGCACCGTCGACATCATCGCCTCGCACCGGGACCTCTCCGAGCTCGACACGGAGCTGGCCACCCGGCTGGCCGGCGATCCCGGACGCTTCGCCGCCCTGCACAGCAGGCTGCGGACCGGGCTGGCGCACAAGGCCCTCGCCGAGTACGACGTCGTGCTGATCGACTGCGCGCCCAACTTCGGCCTGATCGCCAAGAACGCGGTGGCGGCCAGCGACATGCTGCTGATCCCCACCAAGCCGGACTACCTGTCCACCAACGGCATCGACTCGCTCGGCCTGAAGATCAGGACCTTCACCGAGGAGTTCAACGACCGGCGCAACGGCTCCGGCCCGATCGAGCGCCCCCCGGCCGCGGTGATCTTCACCATGGTGCAGAACACCGACGGCAAGCCCATCGAGACCCAGCGCAGCGTGATCAGCCGGATCGAGGCGCGCGGCGTGCCGACGTTCTCCACCACCATCCGGGACTCGAAGTCCGTCTACGGCCCGGCTCCCGAACACGGGGTTCCGGTCATCCTGGCCGGCACCGGCCGGGCCCAGACCCGCGAGCTGCGCAACCTGGTCTCCGAGCTCGTCACCCGGCTCGATCGGACGGCGGCGTGACCCCTGGTTCCGCCGCGGCGCCCAGCGCCGTCCGGGAGGCAGCACTGGCGCAGGTCAGCGCGATGCTGAACGAGCTGACCAGCTCGCAGTGGGAGGATCTGGCCGCGGGCCGCGGCCGGCTGGTCTTCCGCCCCGCGTCCGGGTCCCGGGCGCGGCGGCCGGACCCGACCGACCCGGCCGGCACCGGCCTGGCGGCCGCCGTGGCCGAGATCAACCGGCTGACCAGCCCCTCCGAGGTGGCCGGCTACCTGCGCGAGCAGCGCTTCACGGCTCCGGCACTGCGCGACATCGCCCGTGCCCTGGGCCCGACGGTGTCGGCCACCGGCCGCAGCAAGGACGATCTGATCCGCGACATCGTCGCGGGCACCGCGGGCTACCGGGTGCGCTCGGCGGCGATGTCCGGCGGCGCCTGGTCCTGATCGGCAACCGCTCCTGAGCGGCCGCCCTCAGCAGGTCCGGGTGGGCGCGCAGAGGTGCCGCCTGGCCAGCTCGGCCACCAGCTCGACCTGCTCCGAGCTCAGCTGGACCGCCGCACCGTCCGGCGGCCGGCCGACCGCAGCCGGCGCCGTACAGGCCGCCCGGCCGATCCGCAGCACCGCCTCCCGGCTGCCCGGCGCCGGGAGCCCGCCCGCCAGGTAGGCGTCGACGAACGCCTCACCGTCGGCCGCCGCGTCCGACGGCTCCGGGGGCCCGCCCCGCTCACCGGGCTGCTCCCAGCGACCACTCGCGTCGAGCACCAGCAGCCCGACCACCACCGCGCCGGCGCCGAGCAGGACCGCCCGCCGCCAGGCCCGAGCCCGCCGAACGGCGTGCCCCGGCAACGGCAGCCGGCGCGCCCGCCCGGAACCGGGCACCGGCAGGCCGTACCAGATCTGCTGCGGAGTCATCGTGGCCACCGCCCTTGCTCGCCGTGCCGCAGTGTGTCTGGGAAGTCGGGGATTCACACTGTGTGTTACAGCTGACTCCCGATTTTCCCTTCTTTCGGTACCGACCGTGATCACGAGGCATCGAGTGACGCCGATTTCACCGGTCGATTCCCAGCTGCGTCTCAGCGAGCTCCCAGGGTCGGCCGGCACCCTCGGTGGCATGAGCGACGAGTACACGGGGCCGGGCCGGGACGGTAACGCCTCGACCGCTGGCTCCCGCCCAGTGCAGCATCCCGTTCCGTCCCACGCCGGCGCGTCCGGCGCCGCCGAGCCCCCGGGCCCGTACCCCGACGCCCCCAACGGCGCCCCGGCGTCCGGCAGCGCCTACCCCGGCAGCGCCTACCCCGGCAGCGCCTACCCCGGCAGCGCCTACCCCGGCGGCCCCTATCCCGGCAGCGCCTATCCCGGCGGCCCCTACCCCGGCGGTCCGGCGTTCGGCCCGC